>Ga0302271_10001444_pt1 | contig 22771 bp, 9 predicted proteins | sample III_Bog_N1_1_FD_198767 | JGI IMG/M metagenome (GOLD analysis project Ga0302271, IMG submission 198767) | Peat permafrost microbial communities from Stordalen Mire near Abisko, Sweden - III_Bog_N1_1 | ecosystem: Environmental > Terrestrial > Soil > Wetlands > Peat | place: Sweden: Abisko... | reverse complement strand
AGATAACAGAGATTACGCTCCTATGTCTCCAATCTCGTTGTCATATAGATTTATGGTTAAGCTTGAGAGATTAAGGAGATTCGCTAAGGGAGATAACAGAGATTACGCTCCTATGTGCCCAATTTTGTTGTAACTTAGATCTAGAGTTAGACTTGAGAGATTAAGGAGATTCGTTAAGGGAGATAACAGAGATGCTTATTTAAAGTCAGCAAATACTTTGCTATCCTCGATAGTTAACATCATTAGCTGTTGAAAATTATTTTCATCTAAATCCTTAGAATTTTCCTTATTTTCTTTTTAAGATGCAGTGAACTTCTCAGTCAAATTCCTAAGAGATTTTCTTTATTGTGGCTACAATAAAAGGAGCTATTTACCAATTTTTTAAAAAACTGCTTTCGTGTTAATCTAAGGGTTCATATCCAAGCATATCTCAGTAGATCTTAGAGGAACTGACAGCAACTTTCGAGCAACTTGTTCTTCTGAACAGACAAGCTAGTTGTCAAGGAAGAAGATGCATAGGCCGACTGAGAAGCTATCAGTGAAGAATGTGGAAAGATCTGGATTTTCCCATCTCTCCGGTGCAAAATACAAGGGAGATTCTCTGTTATGCCTCTGCAAAATACAATTCACAGGCGACTTATATTCCCTTTCAAGTAGTTGATTTTCTAAAGTTGACAATTCTACGAAATTATCCTGTAATTGAACAGCATGACTGAAGTTGCCTAACTTAACAACTGCTTATCCTGATCCGTTTTCTGTGATTAAAAAACTGTCTAGCTTGATGTTTCTGTGGAGTATTCGATTATCATGAAGGAACTTAACTGAATCAATGATTTGAAAGGTCATACGATTCTTTTATTCATCTGAGTATTCTCCCCACACTCTCTACAATTCCAGGTGATGGATGAGGGAATAATTACATTTCTCCAGTTCTTAAACTACAAACTCATTGCCATTAGCATCTTTGAAGAACTTGCATCCATAGAACTTTACAATGTAAGGACCTTAACAGATTCTCCTAATACCTATTTCTCTGATGGTTTCTGCCTTGTTGGTGCACAGTGAGAGTTTGAGAGCTAGTTTTCTTTTTTCCATGAGATTTTCTACTCCGAAGACGACTCCACCAACTCCAACTCCTAAGACATCATATACTTCACTAAACTCTTTCCACTCCAGCATGACGCTCAAAGCGCTCTAGAGTAAATCCACAGTTAACTAGGTTTTCCTTTATCCCTTGGCATTAAACCAACTATCTATGTTATGGAGTTTGAGTTGTCTACTCACTTACCATACAAGTAAATCAAGTATTATCTTTTTCTAAGGGATTGGCAGACAGAGAGAGTTTATATGTCTCTTCAAAACGACTGAAAATATAGGAATATTCAAAGACCCTGTTTGTTTTTAAAGAAGCAGTAGCAGTATTGAACGAGCACTCTAGCTATTCTCCCTTGACTTACTCAATAGACAACATGCTATCTTGCAAAGCAAAGTATTCTGATTAAGCTGGCGAGTATCAAGCATGGTTGCCAAGTCAGGTTAAGCAAGCGCATTATTAGAGATTGTCGAATAATCAAAATTAGCACCAATATTATCCAACTGAAGGAGGATTTTCCCTAAGGAAACAAGATCTTATTCAAGGCAGCCTCCTTAGATCTTACCCATAAGAGGCATTCGGTTTTGGAAGTCATTCATGGATACTGAATCCTCTGAGTTTCTGAGGTTAAATGTAGAGGTAAACCTAAGATTGCACAGTTTCAGGAGAACAGGATAATCGTAGCTAGATGAGACTAAGATATGCTGTGTTGTGATATTTCCATGAGCTATGTTCTTTTGATGCAACAGGTTCACAGCATCAAACATTTGAATCGCTAACAATTCATTAAACTCTTCAGTAGGAGGATCCTTATTTTTTTCTGAATAATGCTAAATGGTATCGTGTAAGCTTCCTTAACATATCTCCATTTCCTGCACAAAATAGGCCTTTCGAGCATTATTTGAATCCTCAATGTTACCCTATTCAGCACTTTTATTCATTTTTGTTAGGTAGAATTAATTCCAAATCGCCATAAAGTAATCGCTAGAAGGAAGTTATTTCCTTATGGCATACTCTCTCTCCATTGCTTAAATCTAGCAATTTGTGTGATCAGTGCATTCAAGTACTTTCAAAGCTACCTCCGCAATCCCATTCTTTTTAGCCCTGAGCACTAGCGCGAAAGGCCCATTTGCTTTGTAGCTGAAGTCAGAATATTCTGTCTGCTAGGTTACCATCAAGGCTAGAAACTTCTCTATGGACTGAAAGCTAAAGCTGCAGTTTTTGGTTTGGCATGCAATTTTATCAGAATGTGCACTCATGTTCAGGAATATTTGTTGGCTTGTTTGTCAGATTATTATCTATGATTTGTTTTTTGTTCGAAGAATAATTAAATAATGTTAGGGAATGATTTTAAAATTATTCAAATTTCCACTAAAGCACAAACAAAAGATTGTATTCAGAAATTAAGAGAATCAGAATTCTTTTTTGCTTCATTAGTAATCCTCTCTATCCCATTCCCCATAACTAAAAATAGTATCAATTAATATTTTTTTATGAATTTAACAAAATAAAACTCTTCTTGGATCTTAATTTCTGAAAGAAAGAGTATGGAAATTCTGCAATCCTTTAATCAATAGAGACCATTCTAAATAAAAAAAATGTCAGTCTTGCTGTTAAATATTCAACATACCAGAGATTTCTCCTAAACTTAAAGAACTGATTCCATAATATTCTACAATTCTGTATCTTGCATAGCTAAGCAACTCAGCTTTATCCTTCACACTACATGTTAAACGTTCAGCTTTCCACTAATCAATATAAATGCAAAAGAGATTGATTCTATCTTTTAAAATATTTCCAATTATTTATTTTTATAGATAGATAGATAGGTAGATTTGAAACTTTTTGAATAATCTGATCAGATAATAGAAGATTCTTTTTCTATGATTATTTTCTCCTATTAAGAAGTATCATCATGATCAACAATTTTATCGCCTTAGTTGCTTTAATCTTAGCTCTCTGAAGGTTCAATTTATTCAGTTTCTGGAACAGGTAATAAAGGATGAAGTATTGCATTATTTTCTTTTGTCGTTGGTTATTCTTTATGATTTGTCAATTACATTATTTTATCGATTTCACTATTTGTCAAGAGTTAGGAAGTAGAAGCAGCTTTATCCCCAGAGTTCTTGGTGAGTTAATTCAAAACTATTCTACTAGGAGATGTCTTTTCTGACAAGGGAGCTAGTGACTCTTTGTCATTTTAAATATCCTATTAGTTTAGCTATTCTTGGGATCTTTTAGAGTTTGCATCTTTGTTTGCTGTTTAAGGAGGTTCAGAGATGATAAAAAGAGGACTTTCTTGAATTGGTTAGATCGATTCAAGCTCTTTTGAATCTTATTTAATGGCAACTGAATCTTTTTGTTAATTGATATTCTGACTAACACATTAAGGTTACATTTCTATGGTGATTTGATCATTATTTTAATCTTTTTTATCACCTTAACAGCTTTTTATTGCCTATTACGGATACTCTTATTGTTATGATGTTTCATCTGTGAAACTAACAGCAAGAGAATCTGAAGCATTAAAGTCACCAGAGGGTTTTTCTGTTTGAACTATGCACGCTTTTTAAGTACCTACTGGAAGTGACAAGTGGGTCAACAATATTTAAGTTTATTATGCCCTCAATGGCTACTCCTTAGATTCCTTGTAGATTTTATCTTTGCCTTCGAATTGAATAGATTCATGAGGGAAGAGAGTATTTTCTTCTAATCGTTGAGTCTAAGCAAACAAAGTAATGCACAGAAATAAATAAAATCCTATGATTTTTACAAAAAAGTTACTTTTTCTTCAAATTGAATGATAAACTATGATTTTCTAGGCTGCTCTTTGGATTATTCTTTCTTTTTTTGATCTAAGTTTTCTACATTCAGACACTTAGATTTTTATTTAAAAGTCAATCTCTCACTTTTGTAGAATTCTTCATCAATATCGTTATTCATAAACATTTCATCATTATCTTAATAACTCTAATCTCTTGATACTCTATCTGGTTGAATATTTGTATTTTCCGATGAAGAAAAACTCAAGATTTCTTTTTGTGTAGTTATTCCATTAATAGGAATCATTGTCTGTTAATTGTTTTTGTTTTATTTAGGTTCAAAAACATAAATTCGATTATTGCTTAAATTACCTAGAGGAGAAACAGGGTCATCATAGTTTTTATCTGACGAAATTAAGCTTGACGAGACAGAGCAATACGCTTTGAGATTTGTGTTAGATTATATTTCGTTTTAATCAAAGAGATGTTGTTTTTTTAAATAAGATGATTATTTTAATGACTTATTTCTCTCCATTAATAGAGAATCAGGGATTATTATATCACCATCTTCTTTAACTTTCCGATTTTTCTATGAAACAGCTATTTTCTCTTCGAATGGAGATAGTGATGTGGGTCCTTTCAGTTACAAAAAAAATTATTTTGAAAGAATCTCAATTTTTGTGCTTTCACATCTGAACAGTTATCCAAGTTGTTGTTTACTAATTTTGAACTTCCCAGTCCATTTATTTATTATATTGAAGCTCCTTAATTATTTGATAACTGATAAGATCCATCTTCTTCGTAAATAATACAACCCAGATTGTTTAGTGAAACAAGCTCTTCTACAGTATTTATTTTTGACAAAAATTCGTTTAATATTTTCAATCACTGGTCTGAATGAAAATACAAAAGCATTTGTAAGCCTTCTAATACTCCAAATTATGAAAATGATGTTGACTATTCCGATTAAAATAAGAGAAGCTGATAAAATCTCAGATTAATCGCTGTTTTTGTATGCTACGAATCCAAAATAGAAGGAGACACCTAAGACACTGGTTTGGATTAAATCTATCCTGTTGTACAGTTAGAGTTTGTAAGGTTTAAGGCGATTAAGGAGAAAACCATAAGTTGCTACTAAGAATATACTAAATAGGATCTATGGGATTCAAACAGAGAAACGTCAATAAAAATGAGCAAATATTTGAAATATTAATAACAGTTTTTGTCAAGTCATTAGAAAGAAAAATTAATTACCTTATTAGGGATCTCTTATTCTAGGAATGTAATGCCAAACATGATCAAGAGTTTTAAGTACATTTTGATGAATTCCCAGAACCAAGCTTAGGGTTTATATTCACCAGTCATAAAAAGAAACTTTTTTCGATTTATTACATTATTCTTTGATCGGTAAATAAGGATAATCAAAACAACAGGAATTATTACAGAGGTAACGAGAATCACTGGCAGTACAAAAGCTAATGTCCATTGTTAATATTCGTCTGTATAACAACTAAAAAGAATGTTGAGTCTGATGAACTCAAAGCCACCTAAGAAAGAAAGAAGCCAATACAATTAATTTCTTCAAAATAATCATAAAATAATTACCAATATCCCTGCATGAAATAAGAGAAATCGCATTTTTAAAGATCGAAGGCTGAAAATACATTATGCTGTAAAGGAACGAAGTTGAAAGATAAAATTATCTAAGCTACTTATGCTTTCTGTAAGTTATTGAACCAGAAATAAAGAAGACAATAATGCACACAATTTAGAATGTGAGAGAGAACATTAATTGAATATAGATCCTACTGATTCCTGTGAGGAGTTGTAATTAATAGAATAAACAATCGAAGGAATAGAGAATCTAAGTCGTTGGACTGCCTATAATATCCAATGAGGAGATGAATGTCGTGGGGATGTTGATTTTGAAAGTTGAGAGAACAATAATGATTTGAAAATAATTTAACATTAACTTTAGCAGAACTGACAAGCTCATCTCCATATTCTCAAGGTTTTTTTCATTAAAGTTTTTCTTGAGGACACGGGAGGTGAGTAGTTTGCTTAAGATACTATCCAAACTCAATTTTGCACCTAAAATCTAAGAACAAAAGAAAAAATAAAATGATTTTGTTAAAAGAAATATTATTTCATTTTAGATTTTGTTACATAGAAGACGAAAATAGCAATAATCTTAATCGAATTAATAAGCTGATCTCCACATCTGCCACATTTGTAACCTGTAGCCATAGAATAGTTGTTAACAATGTCGCAACTCTCACACAAAGGCCCACTATGTCCGAGAGCACATGCGAAATTAGCTGTCCCTCCTAGACAATTTGACTATTTATTACTGCATTCTATTATGTTACTACTTTCGTTGTTCATCCTCCAGTATCCTGGATTGAGATCTAAAATGTTTCCTCCTGGGCAATCTGCATGTGTTGGGCATTTAGAACATTCAAATGTTGGATTGGAGATCTTTGGGATTTCCAGAGAATAATAATCTACTGCGCATATCACACATTAGTAGAGCATCTTCGAGAAGAGCGTTACATTCTTAAAGATTTCTCCTTGCTTGCATTACCTTAATTCAATTTACACTTCGAACTCATAGTCTTCTAAGGAGTTAGTTTTAATAGAGCTTGATGTGAGTTTTAAAGACGCAGTTGTGCCTGGCATCCCTGTAACTGTGAGACTCGAGATATTAAATAATCCAAAAAAATAAAAAGTTGTTGTATCGGAGGAAATTATAAAATCAGCTAATGCTGTATCTGCTGTGAGAGTTAGAATCACTGGATCCGAAATAGCTGTCGTATAAGTTTTATCTATGACAATACCACTTTCATCGAGCAGATTGAAGATCAAGTTTGGAAGTTTTGTGCCACTGACTTGGTCCAATATTTTAAAACCGTTTTAGATCTTAATAAATTTAAACTGTGATTCTCTCATACTGAGAAATGAATCGAATTTTAAATTCTTGGGATTCGAAAATGTATTGCTTCCGTATTGGCTGACTTTACGAAAAAGGAAAACGAAGGTAAAAAATGAGGTTTTTTTTTGAACTTATTTAAAAAAATTAACAAAAATCAGAGTGCGCATTTTTTAGTTTTTTTGCTTACTTGCTTAGTTATTAGCGATAATATTGTTTTGTGAGAACTATGGAGAATATCCTTAGTAAAATACGCCTCCTCCTAATACAGCAGCCTTGTTGTACTGAATTGAAGTTGATTCAATTAACACTAAGTAAGATAAATCTACTGGGTTTGTTTCGCAGTCAATAAACACTCCACCTCCGTCTTGTGCCTCATTGCTTTCGATGGTACTCTAGGAAATCGTCAGTACATATGAATTTAAGGAGCTAGCGGAGGAAATCCCTCCACCATTTCCATTTGAAGAAGTGTTATTTGTTATAGTTGTCTATGAAATTGTTGTATTGCCATTTAAATTAACTATCCCAATTGCACCACCATTAGATTTGCAGCGGTTATTTGAGAAATATGATGATGAAATGATGCCATTTGAGTTCGAAATCACAAGAGCTCCTCCAAGGCAAAGTTCAGATAAACAATTGCTGTTTTTTATTTGAACATTTGTGAGAGTGAAAGTTGAAATACCTTAGATGATTATCGCACTAAATCCACTGCTGAGCTCTTTTTAGATATCTGTAGATAATATTCTCATTGAATGAGATACAAAATACCTGTTCCAAAAAAATAAAGTACAAAGGTTAAACACTTGAGAAAACAATAAAACTGCCAAAAAAGATAATTGTTTCATTCAAAATACTCTAAGAAGGTGAAATTCGTTGAGGAGATTGCTAAGGATGAGTTGGAACTTACAAGAAACCCAGCATCAGAGAAAGTATGCCCAGTAAATGTTGAATTGTCAATGGTAATAGTGCTTTTCACTGCTTAGAGGAAGACTATGCTGGTGGCATCCAATTCTTTGGATTAATCAATACTATGCCCTGAGATTGAGAGTTGCTTTGCTTGAAGAAAGCTTGAGGTGACTGATAAATACATGCCAATCGTCTGTAATTCTGATAAGTACAATTTAAAGCTATTGCTAGTTGATGGGATGTTTTTTAGATTATTCTCTTTTGACTGAATATTAGTGAGACTAATATGCGAATTTTAAGTCCAAATTAGTCCACCTAAAGAAGCATAAACATGAGTGGAGTTGCATGAGGACATAACCACTGTTGGAAACAGCGAATAGTTCGGTGTTTCTAGATTATTGACATAGAATGATACATAAACAACACCTCCATAGGTGGCTGATACTTCCTTGAATTCACAAAATTGAAACGTTAAAACAGCAGCTTCTATGTCTCCATCTAGATAAACCACAGCACCTTTATCCAACGCTATTAGGCTCTCAAACTCACATTAGATAAAAGAATATGTTGATTGTGGATTGCTGGAAGTAATCGCAACACCTGAGCCTACATTTCCAAGACCTTTTTTGAAAGTGCATTTTTAAGCTATTAGGTTACTAGATTCAATATCTAAGAAACCACCTTGATAAGATTGTGTAGCATAATCGAAGTTGTTATTGTAGAAATGGAAGTTTGTCAGAACAACTGCTTGGGCGTTGATATACACAGTTGACTAGAAAAGTAATGAAGAAGAAAAATAAATATTTTGTAAAGTTAAATAAATCATTTACACCAGGGGAAAATGTTTGAGTGTTCGTAACATTCCCGGTATCGAAGGTGACATTTGAAAACGGAGCGTAGATCATGATGCATGACGCTTAGTCTGTGAATAGCCTCTCAGGAGTAGTGGATAATAGTTGATTGAAGGTTATTTCAGTTATTGAGATATCTAGAGTCTTTAAGGAGCTCAAGTACATTGAAGCCGAAACGTAAAAAGGATCTGTAGTTGTTAAGGCAATATCATGGAAAGTAATATTTTTTAAAGTGATGTATCCTTCGTATTCAGTATTAATGAGAGATTTCTGTTCTGAGGAGGCCTCAATGAGAAAATTATCAACTAGATATTTATTGAAAAACTGACTATTGGTTATGGTAAAGTTGATTTTGGAAAAATCAGTCATTCTAAGGCAACTTCTATCATTTTCAGATGATGAAAGGTAGGTATTTCCACATACAAACCCATCAACTATGAATCTCAAAGTTTTTATGTAATTTATATGAGTCAAAGAATTATCCATTGAGATTACATTCAGAAGAGTTACTTAAGAAAGATAGTCAAATGTCATTAGATAAGAATTTTCAGCTTAGGTAGTTGTTGAAAGAGCTACATTTCCACAATTATTGTTTATTAAATATGATAAATACGAGCATACTAGTAAGGAATTCTACGATACCGTTGAATTTGTCATTAAGAAGGAAGAATCCTCAGGAAGATAAGAAATGATCTTCCCATCGAAGATAAGTTCAGTCAGATATTTTTATTCGGATAGGAAAGTATTCGAAATAAAATTAACATTATTCAAGGAGTAGGCCATAAAACTCGAGTAAAGATTCAAGCCTTCAAAAAAACAATAAATAAAATTGAATAATATGATGAGATTAAACCTTTTAACAAAATATTTTTTACCTGAAACCATAGCATCTACAAATAAATTTCCTTAAAATGTTACATTATTCAATGTAACGAACTGCGCGGATATGAAATGGAATGATTAGGAAGTATTCAGATCAGTAGTTTATATTGTGTTATTTACAAAGGAGGAGTTGTCAATTTTAAGATTCAGATTGTAGTGCGAAAAAATTAAATTAGAGTTTTAAAACGTGATGTTTTTCACATTAATATTCTTAATTATCAACTAATAATTGTCGACATTCATAAAAAATAACGAAAGGGCGTTGCTGATAGTCAAATTCTCAAATGACTAGTTGATTACATCCATAGATTTACCAGAAGAAACTTGAAAATATCTGTAGCAACCTGTTGGAGATGATCTAAAAAAAAAGATTTTATGGACAAATATAATTGAAAATTCATAATATCTTTTTCATCCACTGAAGAATCATCTAAATAATGGTGTAGTACCCTAATAAGGAAAGATGAAGATTTTCTAAGATGAAATAATCGTTGACGACAGTGAAAATATTCCAATTTGTTGAATTCAGAGAATTCAGATTTACCTACATAATTATATTACTGATTTTTATGTAGGAGTATCTAGAATAAGATAGTGTTTGGTTTTTCGTAATGATAGCTGCATTTGTGGAGGCGATAGAAGACTGTGACAAATCAACTGTTTATATGTGCAGATTGATCTAAGGAGACACAACAGTAAAGTCATTATTCGACTCGTACATATGCTCAATCCAAAGGTTTCTATCCAACAAATTTACATTATTTCCAATATTGATATTAACCATGTAGTTAATAATGGTGAATGGTAAACTTGCCGCTATGTTATAGAGTTTCATCAGGGAAATATCCAGTTCTTCAGCTCTATTATGAATTGCAGAATTACTTGTTGTGGAGAATATATCGCTCTAAAGACTTGGGAAATTTTGAGAGATTGTAAAATTATGTTAGCAGGAAAACGAAGAGCATCTATGCGTCAGGCAATCCATGAAATCTATGCTAAAGAAATTGAAAAACAAATTAATTTAAAAAAATTGTAATTGTGATATTAAAGCTGCTTTTTGTAACTGACATTTCATGCGAACCGATTGGATTTAACTTCAGGAATAACTGCTTATTTTAGTATTTGTATGAGACTATTTGAGTTAGGTCTGACCAATTAAACTTGTCTTTTATCGTCATGATAAGGTTTATCTTGGCATTGCTGGAGATTGAAAAGATCTTGTAGTATGAGCTAATTTAAGCTATGAAATTTGTAGGAGACCAACTCAGAAACTTACTTAATTTAATTGGATTATCATCTGAAGATGAGGAAGCTGAAACAAACGAAAGGACTGTAAGTTATGCATCACCTAATGCATACCAATTTAGAGAATACGTAAATACGCCAGTGTAGACTGTCTGGCAAGTAGTATCGCAAATTTAAATTATCACTTAGTTAACCCCTGGGAGAAAGTTTGCTGTTGTGATATTCCCATAAGTGTTCGTGAGAGAATAGATATTATTTATGTAAGCATACAAATCAGTTGCTTAAACATCTAAGTATGTTTTGTCTGAGATATCTATAAAAAGATCTTAATCTACTAGAGAAAGATTAATGAATCGTAGAAAAGTAGTGAACGTGAGTAAAAAAGTTGAGATACTATCATAAGTAATCATAACGTATCTTTTAGAAATCGAACTTTGCAAATAAAACGTTTCAGATTACCCAAGTAACCACCCAGAGAGGTTATAAATGAAGACTTTTATTTGGTAGGAATTACTTGTAGGGATTGCGTTTGAACTTACTACAACAGAAGAGCTCAAGCAATAATTGGAGTATGTAAATGGTTGAACTAAAAAAATCACAGCGACGTACTACACGGATGAAAAGGTAAATTTATAGATTGAGTAGATGTCTGTGATGAGGACATTCAGAGAAAGAACGCTCAAAGCAAAAGTCACTTTTGTGGTGGGTGACCTTATTCCTATGCAATAGTTCAGGGTGGTTGAGGCTAAAGTGAGATTAGGAGAAGTTTCGCAGACTCCTGCGACTTTCGGTGAATAAAAGGAATAGCTATATTGAAGAACAGCGAAGACTGTGTTTGCAGAGACTATCGAGAATTTATAAATGTTAGCATAGGGGTAACTGAGGTAGGTAGTTGTGGAAGCATGGGTTATAATGTTGTATTCAGTTAAGGCTACTTTTAATACAGCGTTAGCATTGGTTAAGGCTCCTGTCGAGTAAATGTTTAAAGTAGATGGATCGATAAATGGATAGTTTATTGTTTCAACTTAAAAACCTTAGAAAATATGACAAGTTAAAGAAATATTAAGAAAAAGAACTCTAAAAAATTTTGTAAGAGTATTCTCTAATGGAGTTAAAGATGACATAACCTATGTTCGATTGAATGAATGCAAAAGATGAAACTGTTGTGGATGTAACAGTTGTTGCGGTTGTGGATGAAATCAAGGAGTTGAAATCAACTCTTGCAACCATCCCCCCTGAGAACCCTATTATTAGAAACATGCCATTATCTAAGTTGATGGATGTAAACTTAGCCACAGTCTAAGTCGTATCAAAGTAGATTTTTTTTGGAAACCCTATTAAGCATCCATTTGAAGCAATATCTGAACTCTAAAAGACATAAAGTGCATTGGCAATGTCTAAAAATGCAACATAATTCTCCCCAGAGAATAGCACTGGTTATATTCGTTGAATGTAAGTAGTAGAACCTAATAAAGGAAGGGTAAACTTAATTATTAAAATAATGTAAAAAAAGCTAAACAAATATTAAATAAGTTACTCAATTGCTGAGTGCAGAATGGAGCAGCCAACATAGCTGTGAGGGAAAATGCCTGTGGGTAGGATGAATCCCTTGTGAGCAAGGTAAGATCATAGAAAGCAAGACAGTAATTTGCAGAACAACCAACAGGATTTCCACTTCCAAAGGTGACATGATACTGAATCGCTATCAAGTTAGTCCCTCTCAAATGAGCATAAGTCGTAAAATTACTTAGAAGGAGTGAACCAGACCAATATATTAAATTAGCATTTTCAGCTAAAAATTAATATGTTGGAAATTGAGCTGCATACATATCTCCCACAGTTGAGAATCCAATTAAAATATTTGATAGCGAAGATGATGAAACGATATTAGGTTAATCTTTTACTACGAGATAAATAGTAGGGACAACAGATTGTCTGCTTGTAATCGCAGTATTGACTAAAACTGTGAGAAATTATGATAAAAACAATTATGAAAATTTGTGAATTAATTAAATTACCACTCCAATTTTAAAACACAATGTTTGCGTCGTCGATCTAGGCAATTATTGACTTTAATGATGTTTAACTATAACACACAAAAAGGCAAATTTCTTCTTTAATATTTGTGGATTTGTTTGTTAGCATCATCATTTCGACAGTTGAAAAGGTGAAACCTGGATCTTCACAAAGAAAAACAAATAATTTATTTTCTTAATGAAACTATTTTTTCTTTCTTTTTTGCAATATGCTTAACAATCAGCTTACTTGTTAAACTAACAATAGAGATAGTAATCCGCTTTTTTTGTAGATAAACATTGTAGATTGAAATTGTAGGTATCGAATAGATAAAGTAGACTTCACCATTACTCATTGTTGCTACTGCTTTGACTCCTGGTGTACTGGTAGTAGTGTATTGGTATCGCTAGTAGACTTCTCCAGTGCGGATGTCACTGATTAAAAATGTCATAGTCAAATCGAAGGAGACATACAGGTATGAATTTGGAATATGCTAGATTTGATCGATAATTCCAGTGTGTCCTATGAAGAGTTATAGATTAGGTAAAAAAAGAAATGTATGTCAAAATTTAGTTAAATTACCATTAATTTGTGAATACGTTGGGCAAGAGAGGGATGCTTCAGGAAAGGTTAAACTTTGGCTGTTTGTTGTTGTTGTCAAGAATGCAAATAACAAAACTTGTAGGATGATCATTAGCTACTGCGGAAGAATGAGAGCTTAATTATTTTTAGTTATTTAGGTATTATTATGAGGGGAAGTAATTGGAAATTTCAGTGGATTTTTTTATTTCTTTTTGTGCGACAAATAACAAATAAAATAGCTTATTCAGCCGACATAAAAACTATCCTCTCTTTTATTTTTATGATTCATAATTCCAATCAATTCTTAAACATTTCGAAATTGTGATTTTTAAACAATAAATAGTATTACACATCTTTTCAATAAATCATGATATTTTTAAACTAAGTAATTTTTATTCTTCTTCTAGCAAAGTTAATTTGCCAATCACTAGAAATATTTCTGTAAATTGGGAGGAAGTGGGGAGATAAACATATCTTTTCAAATCCTCAGCAGACAAATATCCAGTGGGGAGAGGTATTTTATTTGTGGTTTTTTTTTTGTTCGTTGTCTGCAATGATTTCGTAATTAAGATTGTAATTCATTAACTGTAAAATTTGTTTTAAAATTTTTGTCACTTTGAAAGAAATTGAATGCAATTTCAGAATAAAACAGAGAAAATGAACTGATTTAACTACTTGAAGATGTTATTAGAAAGAAGATTAAACTTACAAATACTAAGAAAACCGACATGCAGTAGAAAATTATTTCTTTTTTTAGGAAAAAGATGTAAAAAATAAAGGTATATTTCATTATCATGTTCTGGAAAGAATTAGAGTTTTGATGAGATTGAGATATTAAGATATTGACAAAAATATTGATTAAAAATGCCAAAAAGATGAACTGTTACTTGGTTTTTGTTTGTCAAGGAAAAATCAATTAAAATGCAGCACAAGAACTATTTTTGGATAGCATTTTTTATTCTAAAACAGATTAATATTTTTTCTTTGTGTGTATGTGTGTATGTGTGTATGTGTGTATGTGTGTATGTGTGTGTGATAATTTTTGATTAAAAGTCTACTATGCTTGGCTAGAAAGTCTATTATTTTATTGATTCTTTTCATCAACTCTTTGAAGATCGTATTTTCAATCATTCTTTCACACATTCAGCTTGTTCATTTTAGGATAATCAATTCTTTAAATTATTTTAGTTTGTTGTCTTCTTTGAGCAATTATGTTGGTTATGTTTTAGTCTTTAATTTTGAAAAATTACTATCCGCCACTGTAAATTAAAATAGTATGATTTTTATTATTTCTTTGACAACAAAAATATTATCGAAAGAAGTAGCTTCAATGGTATTCCATTTTTAAGCTTTTTCAATAAAATTAATAAAATGGTGTTTTTTTTTGAGTTTCATTCAATTTAACTTGATATTTAATTGTGGATAATAGAAAGTATCTTGTGTTGTAATCATTTTATTTAGACTATTCTTGATCTACTACTTTTTTTTCTTTTGAAATCCTAACCTCTGCATGATACCCTCATAATAAAATCACTTAATCTCTTGTTGTGTCTAGAACAGCTAACAATTCATATTTAATTTACAAAAAATAAGTCCTAAAATCTAATTATATCAATTATTTAAGCAAGATATCCCCCTCCCCCTCTCTCATAAGATGAAAATAATTAATTATTCTTAAAAATATTGTAAATCCACAGTGTGGGATTCGATACATTCTCAAAACACAAACCCAAAAAAAAATTGAAGAAAAAAAATCCCAAGAAATGTTCTGCACTAAAATTAACTTGTTGAACACTATCTGCAAGAAGGAATTCTTCCAAGGCCTAGCTCTTCGTACAAATAAACTAACTGATTATTCCATAATCCTAGAGGAATATTGCTTATTCATGGGATTTTAACAAGAAGGTGTGCTATGTAGCCATTCTTTAAAAGAATTTAGCCCTAATTTTTAATAAAGTTCAAGGGTATTATTATATTTTTCATCAGACATTGATTGGGACGAAAGGGTTTCAATTTAAATGTATTTATGTTTTTGTATTTTTAAAATAAAAAAGCTGATAATTAAAGGTGTTAGAATTATTAAGAAAGATGCTGAGAATCATTAATCAAATCTAAAAACTCAAACACAAAAAAACCATATATTTCCATTAGATTTACAACTTGTTGGACAATCTGATCAGATGATAGAAGATTCTTTTTCTATGGTTATTTTCTCTTATTAAGAAGTATCATCGTGATTAATAATTTCATCACCTTAATTCCTTGGATCTTAGCCATCTGAAGGTTCAATTTATTCAGTTTCTGGAACAGGAGATAAATCATGAAGTATTGTATCATTTTCTTTTATCATTGGTTATTCTTTATGATTTGCCAATAGAACTATTTTATCAATTTCATTATTTGTCAAGAGTTAGGAAGTAGAAGAAGCTTTATCCCCAGAGTTCTTGGTAAGTTAATTCAAAACTATTCTACTAGGAGATGTCTTTTCTGACAAGGGAGCTAGTGACTCTTAGCTATTTTAAATATTCTATTCGTTTATCTATTCTTAGAATCCTTTAGAGCTTGAAACTTTACCTGCTGTTTAAGGAGGTTCTGAGATGACAAAAAGAGGATTTTCTTGAATTGGTTAGATCGATTAAAAGTTTTTTGAATCTTATTTAATGGCTACTGAGTCTTTTTGTTAATTAATATTTAGATTAACACACTAAGGTTACATTTCTATGGTAATTTGATCATTATTTTAATCTTTTTGATCACCTTAACAGGTAATTATTCCCTATTTTTATGGATGTTCTTATTTTTATGATGTTTCATCTGTGAAACTGACAACAAGAGAATCTGAAGCATTAGGATCACCAGAGAGTCTTTCTGGTTGAGCTGTGCACACTTTTTAAGTACTTACTGGAAGTGACAAGTGGGTTAAGAATATTTAAGTCTGTTATGTCTCCAATAGCTATTCCTGAGATTCCTTCTTGTAGATATTATCTTTCCCTTCTAGTTTAATAGATTCATGAGGAATGAGAGTATTTTCTTCTTCTATCCGTTAAGTCTATGTAATCAGAGGAATGTAACAATAATAAATAAAATCCTATAAATTTTAAATATAAAAAAGTTACTTTTTCTTCAAATTGAGTGATAAACTGTGAATCTTTGGGCTAATCTTTGGATTTTTCTTTCTTTTTTTGATCTTATTTATCATGCAGGCACCAAGATATTTATTTAAAAGTTAATCTCTCAGCTTTACTGAATTCTTAAGCAATATCGTTATTCCTAAATATTTCATCATTTTCTTAACAACTCTAATTCTCTGATAATCTATCTGGTTGAATACTTGTCTTTACCGATGAAGGACTAATGATTTCTTTTTAAATAGTTATTCCATTAACAGGAATCATTGTTTGTTCTTCCTTTTTATTTTATGAAGTTTCAAAAACATAAATGCCATTATTGCTTAAGAGATTCCTAGGAGAAATATGCCCATCGTAGTTTCTCTCAGACTAAATTGGGCTTGTTGGGATAGAATAATGCGCAAGGAGATTTGTATTAGTTTATGTTTCGTTTTAATCTAAGAGCAGTTATTTTTTAAAATAAGATGATTTTTTGAAAGGATTTTTCCTCTCAATTTAAAGAGAATCAGGGATCATCATCGCACCATCTTCTTTGACTTTTTCAATTTTTTATGAAACATCTATTTTCTCTTCGGATAGCAATTTTGTTGAGGATTATTTCATTTGGTTTAAAAGTTATTTTGAAAGAATCTCAATTGTTGTACTTTCACATCTAAGCAGTTATCCAAGTTGTTCTTTGTTAATTTTGAACTTTCCAGTCCATGCATTTATAATATTGGAGTTCCTTAATTTTGTGATGACTGACAGGATCCATCTTCTTCTTAAATAATACAACCCAGATTATTTAGTGAAACAAGTTCTTCTACAGTATTTGTTTTTGACAAAAAATATTTTAATTTTTTCAATCACTGGTCTGATTGAAAATATCAAAGCACTAGTAAGCATTCTAATACTCCAAATTACGAAAATAATGTTTACTATTCCGATTAAAATAAGGGAAGCTGCGATTATCTCAGGTTAGTCGTTGTTTTGGTAAGCCACGAATCCAAAATAGAAGGAGACACCTAAGACACTGGTTTGGATTAAATCTATCCTGTTGTACAGTTAGAGTTTGTAAGGCTTAAGGTGGTTAAGGAGAAAACCGTAAGTTGCGACTAAGAATAAAATAAATAGGATCTATGGGATTAAAACAGAAAAAATGTCAATAACAATAACAATTTTTGTCAAGTCATTAGAAGAAAAAATGGATTACCTTATTAGGAATATCTTATTCTAGGAATGTAATACCAGACATGATCAAGAGTTTTAAATACATTTTGATGAATTCCCAGAACCAAGCTTTGGATTTATATTCACCAGTCATAAATAGAAACTTTTTCCGATTTATTGCATTATTCTTTGATCTGTAAATGAGGATAATCAAAACAACAGGAATTATTACAGAGGTAACGAGAATCACTGGTAGTACAAGAGTTAAAGTCCATTGCTAATATTCGTCTGTATAACAACTAAATAAAATGTTGAGTCTGATGAAATCAAAGCCTCCTAAGGAACAAAGCAAATTTTATTAATTTCTCCATAAAACATAAAATAATTACCAATATCCCTGCATGAAATAAGAGAAATCGCATTTTTAAAGATCGATGGTTGAAAGTACATTATGCTGTAGAGGAACGAAGTTGAGAGATAAAACTATCTAAGATATTTATGCTTTCTGTAAGTTATTGAGCCAGAAATATAGAAGATAATTATGCACACAATTTAGAATAGAAGCGAGAACATTAATTGAATATAGATCCTACTGATTCCTGTGAAGAGTTGTAATTAATAGAAGAAGCAATCGAAGGAATAAAGAATCTAAGTTGTTGGACTGCCTACGACATCCACTGAAGAGTTGAATGTTGTAGGGATGTTGATCTTGAAAGTTGAGAGAACAATAATGATTTGAAAATAATTTAGCATTAACTTTAGTAGAACTGACAAGCTCATCTCCATATTCTCAAGGTTTTTTTCATTAAAGTTTTTCTTGAGGACACGGGAGGTGAACAGTTTGCTTAAGATACTATCCAGACTCAATTTTGCACCTAAAATCTAAGAACAAATGGAACAATAAAATAACTTTGTAAAAAATATAATTTATTTAAGATTTTGTTACATAGAAGATGAAGATAGCAATAATCTTAATCGAATTAATAAGCTGATCTCCACATCTACCACATTTATAATCTGCATCCACTGAATAGTTGTTAACAATGTCACAACTCTCACACAATGGTCCAATATGTCCGAGAGCACAAGTGAAATTAGATGTCCCTCCTAGACAGTTTGACTCTTTATTGCTGCATTAAATTATGTTACTACTTTGGTTGCTCATCCTCCAATATCCTGGATTGAGATCTAAAATATTTCCTCCTGGGCAGTCTGCATGTGTTGGACATTTAGGACATTCAAATATTGGATTGGAGATCTTTGGGATTTCCAGAGAATAATAATCTACTGCGCATATCACACATTAGTAGAACATCTTCGAGAAGAGCGTTACATTCTTAAAGATTTCTCCTTGGTTGCATTACCTTAATTCAATTTACACTTCGAACTCATAGTCTTCTAAGGAGTTAGTTTTAATAGAGCTTGATGTGAGTTTTAACGATACAGTTGTGCCTGGCATCCCTGTAACTGCGAAACTCGAGATATTAAACAACCCAGAAAAGTAAAAGGTTGTTGTGTCTGAGGAAATGATAAAATCAGCTAATGATGTATCTGCTGTGACAGTTAGAATCACTGGATCCGAAATGGCTGTCGTATAAGTTTTGTCAATAACAATTCCACTTTCATCTAGCAGATGGAAGATCAAATTTGGAAGTTTTGTGCCACTAACTTAGTCCAATATTTTTATGCCATTCTAGATCTTCATATATTTAAACTGTGATTCTAGCATACTTAGAAATGAATCGAATTTTAAACTCTTGGGATTTGAAAATGTATTGCTCCCGTATTGGCTGACTTTATGAAAAAAAAAAATCAAAGAATGATTTGTGGTTGAATTTTTGAACTTATTAAAAGAAATTAACCAAAGTTAGGTTGCATTTTTTAGTTTTATTGCTTACTTGCTTAGTTATTAGCGATAATATTGTCTTGTGAGAATTATGGAGAATAACCTTGGTAAAATACACCTCCTCCTAACACAGCAGCCTTGTTGTCCTGAATTGAACTTGATTCAATTAACACTAAGTAAGATAATTCTGCTGGGTTTGTTTGGTAGTCAAAAAACAACCCACCTCCTTCTTGTGCATCATTGCTTTCGATGATACTCTAAGAAATAGTCAGAATACATGCATTTAAGGAGCTAGCTGAGGAAATCCCTCCTCCATTTCCATTTGAAGAAGTGTTATTTGTGATGGTTGTCAATGAAATCGTTGTATTGCCGTTTAAATTAACCATCCCAATTGCACCGCCATTCGATTTGCAGTGGTTATTTGAAAAATATGATGAAGAAATGATGCCATTTGAGTTCAAAATCGCAAGAGCTCCTCCAAGGCAAAGTTCAGATAAACAATTGTTGTTGTTTATTTGAGCATTTGTGAGAATGAAAGTTGATAAACCTTAGATGATTATCGCACTAAATCCACTGCTGAGCTCTTTTTCGATATCTGTAGATAACATTCTCTTTGTATAAGATGCAAAATACCTGTTCCCAAAACAAATAGTTTTTAAAATTTTGAGAAAACGATAAAACTGCTAAAAATGATAATTATTTCATTCACAATACTCTAAGAAGGTGAAATTAGTTGAGGTGATTGTTAAGGATGAGTTGGAACTTACAAGAAACCCAGCATCAGAGAAAGTATGCCCAGTAAATGATGAATTGTCAATGGTAATAGTGCTTTTCACTGCTTAGAGGAAGACTATGCTGGTGGCATCCAATTCTTTAAATTAATCTATGCTATGTCCTGAGATTGATAGTTGCTTTGCTTGAAGAAAGCTTGAGGTGACTGATAAATACATGCCAATTGTCTGTAATCCTTTTACAAATAATTTAAAGCTATTGCTAGTTGATGGGATGTTTATTGGATTATTCTCTTTTGACTGAATATTCGTGAGATTAATGTATGAATTTTAAGCCCAAATTAATCCACCTAAAGAAGCATAAACATGAGTGGAGTTACATGAGGACATAACAACTGTCGGAAACAACGAATAGTTAGGTGCTTCTAGCTAATTGACATAGAATGAAAAATAAACAACACCTCCATAGATAGCTGCTATTTCCTAGAATTCACAAGAGTAAAAATTTAAAACAGCAGCTTTTATGACCCCATCTAAATAGACCACAGCACCCTCATTCAACGCTATTAGACTCTCAAATTCACACTAGATAAAAGAATACTTTGATTGCGAATTTCTGGAAGTAATCGTAACACCTGAGCCTACATTTCCAAGGCCTTTTTTGAAAGTACATTTTTAAGCTATTAGGTTACTAGATTCAATATCTAAGAAACCACCTTAATAAGATTGTGTAGCATAATCGAAGTTGTTATTGTAGAAATGGAAGTTTGTCAGAACAACTGCTTGGGCGTTGATATACACAGTTGACTAAGAAAAAAATGAAGAAGAAAAAATTTTTTTTGTAAAGTGGAATAAAGAGAAAAAAAATCATTTACACTAGGAGAAAAAGTTTGAGTGTTCGTAACATTTCCTGCATAGATGGTGACATTTGAAAATGGAGCGTAGATCATGATGCATGATGCTTAGTCTGTAAATAGTCCCTCAGGAGTAGTGAATGATAGTTGATTGAAGATTATTTCAGTTAATGAGATATCTAGAGTCTACAAGGAACTCAAGTACAATGAAGCTGAAACGTAAAAAGAAGCAGTAGTTGTTACTGTAATATCATGGAAAGTAATGTTTTTTAAAGTGATGTATCCTTCGTAATCAGTATTGATGAGAGAGTTCTGTTCTGAGGAGGCTTCAATGATAAAATTATCAGCTAGATTTTTATTGAAAAACTAACTATTGGTGATGGTAAAGTTGATTTAGGAAAATTCAGTCATTCTAAGGCAACTACTGTCATTTTCAGATGATGTTAGTTACGTATTTCCACATACATACCCATCAACTATGAAACTCAAAGTTTTAATGTAATTTATATGAGTCAAGGAATTATCCATGGAGACTACATTCAGAAGAGTTACTTAAGATAGATATTCAAATGTCATCAAATAAGTTTTTTCAGCTTAGGTAGTTGTTGAAAGAACTACAGTCCCGCAATTATTATTTATTAAAAAAAAGGAATACGAACATACTAGTAAGGAATTCGACGATACAGTAGAATTTGTCATTAAGAAGGAAGAATTCTCTGGAAGATAAGAAATGATCTTCCCATCGAAAATGAGTTCAGTTAGATATTTTTAGTCAGATAGGAAGGTATTCGAAATACAATTAACATTATTCAAAGAGTATGTCATATAGCTCGAGTAAAGATTCAAGCCTTCGAAAAAAATAATAAAGAAAATTCATTTTTTTTGATTTTATTAAATTAGATTAGATTAACCTATCAAGATAATTTTTTTACCTGAAATCATGGCATCTACAAATAAATTTCCTTAAAATGTTACATTATTGAATGTAAGGAATTGTGCAGATATGAAGTGGAATGACTAGGAAGTATTCAGATCAGTTGTTTATATTGTGTTATTCACAAATGAGGAGTTATCAATTTTAAGAATCAGATTGTATTCCGAAAATATTAAATTTGAGTTTAAAAAAGTTATGTTTTTCACATTAATATTCTTCATTATCAACTGATAATTGTCGACATTCACAAGAAATAACGAAAGGGCGTTACTGATTGTCGAATTCTCAAATGACTAGTTGCTAATATCCATGGTAATACCAGAAGTAACTTGAATATATCGATAGCAACCTGTTGGAGATGTCCTAAATAAAAAAGGTTTTATGGGTAAATCTACTGAAGAATTATTTAAATAATGTTGTAGTACCCTGATAAAGAAAGAAGAAGGTTCTCTAAGATGAAATAATCGTTGACGACAGTGAAAATACTCCAATTTGTTGAATTCATAGAATTCAGATTTACCGACTAAATTATATTACTGATTTTTATGTAAGAGTATCTAGAATAAGATAATGTTTGGTTTTTTGTAATGATAGCTGTATTTGTGGAGGCGGTAGATGATTGTGATAAGTCAACTGTTTATATATGCAGATTGATCTAAGGAGATATAACATCATAGGCATTTTTCAAGCCGTACATATGCTCAATCCAAAGGTTTCTATCCAATAAATTTACATTATTTCCAATATTGATATTAACCATGTAGTTAATAATGGTGAATGGTAAACTTGCCGCTATGTTATAGAGTTTCATCAGGGAAATATCCAATTCTTCAGCTCTATTATGAATTGCAGAATTACTT
>Ga0302271_10001443_pt1 | contig 22772 bp, 28 predicted proteins | sample III_Bog_N1_1_FD_198767 | JGI IMG/M metagenome (GOLD analysis project Ga0302271, IMG submission 198767) | Peat permafrost microbial communities from Stordalen Mire near Abisko, Sweden - III_Bog_N1_1 | ecosystem: Environmental > Terrestrial > Soil > Wetlands > Peat | place: Sweden: Abisko... | reverse complement strand
AGAAAAGAGGCAAGTAATTGAAATGCTTAAAAGCAATAAAGATAAAATAATAATGGGCCCAAGCCTTACAACCGGGTTGGATTTAAAAGATGATTGGAGTAGATTTGCAATTATAGCAAAAGTACCCTATCCATCCCTAAGTGATAAATTTATCGCTAAGAAACTGGAAGTAAGCCCTGCTTGGTATCGTAATAAAACAATTATTGAAATTTTACAGGCTACTGGAAGAACAGTAAGACATGAAAATGATTGGTGTAAAACATATATTTTAGATGGAGCGCTTGCAGACCTTATTCACAATAATAGAAAAGCATTTCCAATAGAATTTATGTCTAGACTCGTAATCTTAGATTAAGATATATAGAATAAAGATAAACAATGGCAGTACAAAATCAATATAACAATGAAGAACTTCTAATAAGAGCCATAATTGCAGGTGTATTAAATATACTTAATAATAAACTTACATATAAGCAAACTTGGAGTAATGATGATATTGAAGATGTTATAGTGCCATTCTGGTATAATTTTTCAGGTGATGAAAGATTTATGCAAGATTTTTATACACATTTTGCTCATTGTTTACCTCCGAAACCTGTCGATGGAAATTTTGATAAAATGCCAAGAGGCATGGTTACATATACAGGTTCGCAAATTGACCCAGCTAGAATAACTTCCAGATACATTCAAGGCAATTTCTTAAAAGAAGTTAATGGACAACTTCAAACTTACCACTCTTTTTTATATTCCATTCCATTAAATGTAAATTTTGATGTTGAAATGTGGCTTGATAGTCAAGTGACACAACTTAAGCTTGAACAAGCAATTCGTGAAGTATTTTATAAAACAACCACATTTTATGTTTATTTCAGAGGTATGCGTGTAGGCTGTACTGCAGGATTTCCTGAAGATATTACATTGGAAAAAAACATTCTTTATTCTTTTGAAACAGGGAATACAACCGTTCCTAAACTAAAATTCTCTTTACAAGTAGAAGCCTATCAACCTGTGTTTGACCCAACTACAGAAGTTAATGCAAATACAGTTATGACAGGATTAGGATTCAGACTTATTGATAAAAACGTAGCTGATAATGATGGCTATATTACAATTACTACAAATTATACAGGCAATACATTCCCAAAAGGATATCCTCTTTTATTAGAATGGGAATACATAAATGAAAATGCTATCATTAATAAAGTAGATATTCTCTGGTCAAATACAGGAGAAAATGAAAGATTTGTAATTGAAAAAGGAGTTCCGAATCATGAATATTATGTGTGGAATATTCCCGAAACATTTACAACATATAAAAATCCTTCAATTATTTGGACGCTTGGTTCAGCAACATCATTTTATAGAGAGCCAATTATACGAATTCTACCCGACCCGATAACAAAAGAAATTACAGAAAATTCATTTATTGTAATTGACCCCGGCTATATTATTTCGCCTATTTCAGATGCATCTATAAATATTGTATTAGAAATGAAAGATGCTAATAACAAAGTAGTTTATTCTGGAGATGCAAGCATTTACATTAATATTGAGGATTACAAGATTAGCGAAACTAATCCTGCCACGTTACCATTTGGAAACATTATATTCCCGGGCAATATAGAGTATAAAGAAATTGATATTTATGTAGTTAATTCAGTTACTGGATATTCAACTCCTTTGCCACTTACAACAGATTCTCAAGCTTATGGTGTTATACGTAATATCAAAATCGTTTAAAATATTAAAATGGGATAAAATCATTCAAAACTGATAAATATATAAATTAAACATATAGTAAACAAAATAATTATCTAATATGATTACGAAGATAAATCAATTGAAATCGCAAACAAACGTATCTGAAGTTAAAGCCTTATGCGAATCAACTATAGCTGCTATGAGTAGCGCTATATATAATGGAGTAACACCAGATGCTCAAATCGAAATCGAAAGAGTCGCCTTGACTAATTTATTCCGTGGTTTGGAAAAATATTCAAAAAATACTGTAATCACTGAGTGGTTAAATAATCAAAAACGAATTTATGCTATTAAGAATTTAGGAGTTAGAAAAGCAGTAAATACTCTTCTTATTAAAGAAAAGGAAAATTCCACTCTTGTTGAAATTCTTGAAGGCTATCGTGATCAGTTAAATACATATCCTGAAGTAATGCTCTATGAAGGTTTTATTTCAGCATTATCAGGTTTCAATTATCTTCCAGCAGTCAATACAGAATTGGATGCAGTTGCATCACAGGTTAAAAAATACAAAAATGATGTAGATATTTCCAAGATTGTTGAGGTAATGAAAGATACACGTAGCAATTATCTTATTCCTCTTATAGAAGATGTTGTTGAGAATTATCTTAACAATAAAACTGAACAAACAAAAAGTTCTTTAAAAGAAACTCTTGTTAAATTTAGTTATGACCCATTTATCAGAGACATTATAAATATTGTTACATTAGATGCCACTACTCTTCAATTAGAATATGCTAACGCAGAATGTGATATTCAAGATAAATTATTTTCACCCATGCTTTATTTAGGTGAAAATGAAGTGCTCTTTAATATAAAGGGTTCGTATTACGTTAAAAAAGGCAATAACATCAACAAATTAAAAAATGCTGAAGTTCAACTTATTGATGAATCATTTAAGAATCTTTGTAGTATTGTTAATAATCCTGGCGTTGTAATATCAAAATCAAGTATTGATATATATGCAGGTAAAGATACTGCAAAATTATTAGAGCATGCTTCATATGTAAACGATGTACCTTTAACTGATGACCAAATCAATGAATCTTCACAAGTTGCTCGTTGGAGTGGAAATGAAGAGTTCTTTAGCATGGTTAACGTGTTAAGAGAAAATTTTAATGAAATTGCCGAAATTGATTTTGCTAAACGTGTTTATCTTAAAGAAGATGAAAACTACGCGGCAGATATTTTTAAATTAAGAGATAACGTATTTATTACTACCTTTGATTCAGTAAATAATAAAGCTACTTTTTTCCGCAACATAAATCCTATTCAAGCTGAAAAGATTATGATGGAACATATGAGATATGATGTTTCAAAAACATTTGCAGATATTCTTCCAAATAAAGAAAAAATTCTTTCTGAAATATCAGAAACTAAAAAGGAATATGCAGATTATATTTTAGATCTTGAAGGTAAAATAGAGCAATTTACTAACAATACAGCTCCAGAAGCTGCTCTCGTTGTTGAAGCTCTTTTAGAAGAATTATCTGCTACAAAAAATGATTATAAAAACTACATTAATTCAGTCGAAAAGTTTATTAACATAAATGAAAACTTGAACATTACAGTTCAAGATGATGGCACGGGAAAATCATATACTGTAGTTGTTCCTACAGGAGCAATGGCATCTAAGGGTGCAGCTGGAACTGGAGAAGTAAATGCAGATGGAGATCAATTTGGATCTGAAGTAGGTATGTCAACGATGGCAGACCCTGGTGCATCAGCAGGAGCAAGTTCAGCTGTAACATTTGATGATGACCAATCAGAATTATTAAGTGATTCTCCTTCAATGGAAGACGATAAGGTTGATTTAGGCGCTGATGATACAGAAGCATATGCCGATAAAGTAGATGCAGAAGCAGAACTTCAAAAAGCTGAAGAAGAACCTCAAGCAGGTGGAGTACCAGGTGAAGCTGATGCAGAACCAGGCATGGAAAAAAACGGCGAACCACAAGCAGGCGCTGAAAATGGAGAACTTCCAGATTTAGGAGCAACTCCTGGAGAAGATACTGGCGAAATAGATTTAGGAGGAGAAAATCCTGATCAAACTTCCGAACCTATAGTTGAACCATCAACCGAAAATCCTGAAAATCCTGAAAATCCAGAACAACCCAATCCTGAAGAACCAAAAAAAGAAGAAGAAGCTGCAGGCCCTCCAAATCCAAATTTGGAAAAAACTAACTTCAATGCTGATAAAAATCCTAATGATTTAGACCAGCCTAAGAAAATCAAGAAAGTTTTCTTGAAACGTTTAAAAAAATAAAAGAATAAATGGAAAGAACATTCGAATTCGATTTTAACGAAATCAACGAAATATGGGTTTGCTTAAGAAAAGAAGTAAAATACCTTAAAGGTAGACTTGCAGAAGATCCAGATGATTCACGAGTTGAGTCAGATTTAGAAAGAGTAGGAGCAATTCTTTATAAAGTCGACCAAATGGTACAACACCCTGATGAATATGGTAAATCTATTGAAGAATCTATTGATGAAATGTCAAACATTGATTTTGACGAGGACGGGATGATGATTAACGAATCTGCTACTTTACTTTCAAAGGTTAAGTACAAAGGAAAAACTGGCTATGTAAATGCTGAAATGCCTGACGGTAAACTTATCGTTCAAGTTCAAGGCGATACATTCTTAGTAGATCCTAAAGATCTTAAAGAAATGCATCCAAGAGAAGATAAAACAATGCCTCTTCCTATGAAATTCGATGAAAAGACTCAAAAATTATTATTTGAGCAATATGTAAGATGTGGTATTTTTTATAATAATGTCCCAATTAAGACAACAGATTGTTATGTAAGATATAATCAGTTTGCAGATGCTCAACCAAATAGCCAATTGAAAGTAATAGTTGAAGGAGTATCTCAATTTTTTCCTAAAGCTCAAGTTCAAATATTTGAAAATATTAATGATTTTGCAAGTGAAGAAAATTACATCCCAGGAGTTATCATTGATGAAGCAACTGAAGAGGTTCTTGAAAATATACTCTTAAATGCTATTGATTACTCACAAGCAATCGGAGATGCAGATAGTATTAGAATAATTAAATTTACACCTTCAGGTGAACAAGAAATGCAAAACGCACCAAAATCTATGATAAGAACACTAGCGGTTTAAAAAAAGAGGCAATTAAAATTAAGGACGGTAAATTTAAAACTTGCCGTCCTTTTTTGCATATAAAATTTAACTAAACTTTAACTATGAAATATTTCTTATCATTTATTTTTATCGTTTGCATAACAATTTCTTTTCCCCAAACAAAGGTAACCGGCCATGTTTTTGCTGAAGTGGTAGAGCCTCCAAAGGAAGTTCAATTCAATGAAATTATTGTAATACAGCCTGATAAAACATTATTAGTTGATACAGTTTACAACACTAAGATATATGAATAAAAATGTACTTGTCGATTACACAGGTGACCTCTATTACACTCAAATAAATAATAAATAATATCCATTATGGCGATACATGTGAAGAATGCAGATCTTAGAAATGAGATCATTAAATGTAAAGAAAAGGATGAATTATCTAGAGCCGCTATTGAAATGTTTCAATTGATGGCTAAAAAGTTTTCGACTAAACTTAATTATATTTATGAAGAAGATAGAGAAGATTGCATATCATTTGCAGTAATAGATTGTTATATGTATTGGAGAGGATACGATCCAGCAAAATCTCAAAATGCATTTGCTTATTATACTCAAATAATAAAAAATGGATTTGCAAAAGGATGGCGCAAGCTTTACGGAAATATGCCAAAAAGCAAAAAAATCTCACTGTCTAATGATAAACTTTATAGCATAAATGGCCTTTAATTCTTCGTATAAATCATGGCATAAACCAAATTTAACCGGTACAAAAGCTCAGGGTGGAACTTCCCGAACGCTGCAAGGATATTATAAAGTAACTAATCTTGAAAAATATATAGGTGACCCCGCTTTAGTAATTTTTAGATCAAGTTGGGAATCAGCGTTTTGTCGATGGTGTGATTTTTCACTCTCTATTATTAGATGGTCTTCTGAACCTATCAAAATTCCATATTATGATAGAATTTCTAAACTTGATGAATGCAAAAAACAAGGATTAGACCCAAATAATCCAAAAAATTGGCTTATTAAAAATTACAACGTTGATTTTTGGATTGAAGTAGATAAAGGAGATGGAGTTACTGAGAAAATGTTTATTGAGATTAAGCCTTCAGGTAAATTAAAAAGGCCAGTTCCGCCAAATGCAAATGCTCCATTAAAGGTACAAAGAAAATTTAATACTGATGCAAAAGAATTTCTCATAAATGAAGCGAAGTTTGCAAGTTGTAATGCCTGGGCCGAAAAAAATAACGCCAAGTTTTATATTTTCACGGAAAACACGTTGAAAGGTTTGCTTGGTCAGTTTTGGCCATCAAATAATGTATAAAATAAGTATTTAGAATGACATTTTACATTTCAAATTCTGGAAATAATTTAAATGATGGCTCATACGCAAATCCTTGGGCTTCATTATCATATGCATGCTCACAAGTAACATTGCCAGACTCTATTATTTTTGTTAGGGCGGGGATGTATATTGAGCCAAATGAATGTGTATTAAATGTAGGTGTCAGTATTGATGGTGAAGGCGATACATCAGTAATAGTTAGTCATTTTACAACAACAAGAGATGGTGGATCAAATCACGGCTCAATATTATTGAAAAGCGAAACTGATGGAGTTAACGGGAATCAAACTATACGCAATATAAAATTAAATGGCGAAAACATAGGTTCATTGGGTATTGTGGTTAAACGCAGAAGTAATGTCAAAATTCATAATGTAAATATTAATGATTTTTACATAAATGGCGTAACTTTTTGTGGTAGTCTTTCGCTGTATGCAGAACCTTCTATATACGCAACAAATAATGAAATTTATGATTGCTCAATAAAATATTGCGGTCAAGAAGATGGCACTTGGAATGGTGGAGGTGTTTTTGCTTGTAGTGGTCAAGAAGGTTTAAAACTACACAATAGCACACTAGATGCAACAGGTCATGCACAGGGGCATAACGGAAATACTTTACAACTTGAATATTATAACAAAGGGTGTAAAATATACAATAACAAATCATATAAACCTGATTATGATGGTGGTGCATGGAATTTTCATATGGAAAGTTGGAATGTTGTAGGTGGAATGGAATTGTATGATAACGAATTTATAGGTGGAGAATATGTTTTAGATGTTGCCGGACAATTTAATTTAAAAGGAGATTATGCGTATTCTTGGTTAATTCATGATAATTATTTTACTACAGCAAGTGGTGATTTCATGGGACCAACTGGTAATAGGATGGCTATTGTATTAGAAGGATTTGAAGTTTATGATGTAAAAATATACAACAATCATTTTAATAAACTACGAAAAGCAATTGGAATATGGGAAGGCGGCGGAGCTGGCTCTAGTAGTAAACAAAGAATCAGTATTTACGACAATTTATTTGAAGGGTGTGGATCAGTTGCAGGACAATACGTTGAGCAATGTTTTATCATAAATAATAAATATGTAGATTCATCATACAGTGACATATCATTTTATAATAATACTATAGTAGCTAATCAATATGGCTTAATACCCGGAATAGACATAAGTATAGCTGGAAGCATATCAAATTTAAACATTAAAAATAACATAATAAAGGGTTTTCAAAATTGGGGATTTTTATCTGTACATAACACAGGAATTTTTAATGGATTGCATGTTGATAACAATCTTTTATACGATAATGTACGAGATAAATACGGTTTAAGTGGCGGGCCATACCACAATACAGTATATTTTACAGGAAATACAGTAACAAACTATACATTTTTAAACAATATTACTGGTATGTCAACTGACAATCCAGATATTCATAACCCGTTATTTGTTTCGTCTACTGATTTTAGATTGCAACGCAATTCACCTGCGGTAGATAAGGGTGTAAATGTAGGATTAGCTTACACTGGAATAGCACCAGATATGGGTGCATTTGAATATAGTCTTAATCTTCCAATAGGAGGAGATACGCCTCCCGAAGATCCGTCAACAGGAGATCCGTCAACAGGAGATCCGTCAACAGGGGGTCCGTCAACAGGAGATCCGTCAACAGGAGATCCGTCAACAGGAGATCCGTCAATAAATTCGCCAATAAATTCGCCAATAAAAAATAATATTTTAACGGTTAATTTATATGCTAAAAATCCATTCCCTAATATTCCCGAAGATATTCACAGTGAGCTCTTTAGATATGAGCCAGCAACAACTAATCAAGTTATAATTCCAATTGATGTATCAAATAATCCACCTTTTACTACAAGATTTTATGCAGGTAATCTTGCATTTAAAGAACAACAAAAAAATACAAAAATGAAATTAGCAAAAGCAAAAAGAAGAGGACTTTAATGGAATCACCTAAAGATATATACGAAAAAAACAAGCGAATAACCAATATTGAAGATGTTGCATATGTACGTTTATTTGATAATTATCTTAAGCTCGAGTTAAAAGGTCCAAGAAAACTTATCGATATTGACTCAACAGATCAAGAAAGCCTCCTAAATGAAAGAACCCGTGGACGCCCATGGCCAGGAATGATTTATACATTTATTCACATGAATAAAAATAACATCATAGAACTGACTGCTCGTGGAACGGGAAAAATGATGCAATTTCATGATTTCACACCCATTTTATTTTGCACATCATTTAATCCGCAAACTAGTCTCATTAAAGGGCTTAATTTAAATATGATGCCGCCAGATGACCGCGTTAAATTTCTACAAGTTTTTTGGGAACAATATAAATTAGTTTTAGATAAAATTGAAGAACTTACAGAGTATAATAAAAATGCTCTTAATAAGAAATATATTTCTGATGCTATAACAGGGAAAAATCCGGCATTATTTAAAATGTTCAGCGATAAACAAAATTCTCCATTTGGATTTGCTTATCGCTCATATGAGCGTAAAAACTGCGCAAAGTTTCGCATGATAGAGTATCAGGAATGGCAATTTATTCCATTCTTTAATGCTCAACAATCATTTAAAAAGATCAACTTATCAAAGATATATGATGAGTATAATAAAGCAAAAACAGAATAAAAGACGAAGACAGTTTAAAATGCGAATATATAAATAAAACAAATACTCATGAGTGGTTTTAGCATAAAAAATTTAGACAAGGGTCAAACCTCGTTCATACAAAATATACAACGTAACATACGATATCTCTCAGTTCTTGGGATGAAATATGATCAAAATGTTATAAAACAATCAAAAGCGATAGGTATTTCTGAAGAACAGGAAGATTCAATGTATAGTCTTTATGGACAGCATCAGATGGCTTCAGGAATGGACATTGGCCAAAAAGAATTTATTGCTTTTTTTGATAAAGAATATCCAACTCGTAGAGATTTTTTGAGAAGATTTGCAATGAATGGAGAAATTGAACATGTTCTTGAAGTTATTGCAGATGAAACAATTATTTTAGATGATGCCAACTTTTTTGCTTATCCGAATACTCGTAAATTAAAATCAGTTATTAAAGCTGAAAAAGCAAAAGAAATAATAGATGATTTGAATGAATCGTTTAAAAAAGTATATTTTGCTTTTGGATTTAATAATGGACACGATGCTTGGCATTATGCTAAGAAATTTCTAATTGATGGCTTTCTTGCATTTGAAATTATCTATGATGGAGAAGGTGAAGAAGATGCAAAAAACATTCTTGGTTTTAAAGAATTAGACCCAGTTACACTAGAACCAGAAATAAGAAAAGATGAAAATGATAATGAATATCGTATATGGATTCAATATCGTGGAGATTCAGAACGCCAAAGAGAACTTATAGATGCCAATTTAATTTATATTTCATGGGCTCGTGGTAATTTTATTTCAAGATTGTCATATGTTGAAAGACTTGTTCGTTCTTTTAATATGTTAAGAACACTCGAGAATTCACGTATTATTTGGAATGTAATTAACTCGCAATATAGAATGAAGATTATTGTTCCCATTGGAACTCAATCTGAAGTAAAAGCCAGAACAAGACTTTCAGAATTACGAGGTATGTATAAAGAAGATGTTACTATTGATTATCATAGTGGTGAAGTAACAATTAACGGAACTCCTAATTTTTCGTTTGCTAAAACATATGTAATCCCATCAAAAGATGGTCAGCAAACTGAAATTGATTCAGTTGCACCATCTGGATACGATTTAACTGGTACCATGGCGCTTGAATATTTTTGGAAACGATTTATTATTGAAACTAAAATTCCAAAAGATAGATTTTCATCAAGTGATGAAAGTGGTGGAGAATCTAATTGGTCAACTGGTGGTGATGGTATTGCTAGAGAAGAAATTAGATTTAACTATTTCATTAATAGAATTCGCTCGATTCTTCAAGAAATATTACTTAAACCAACATGGATTCAATTTTGTTTAAAATATCCTATGTTTGCTCAAGATAAAGTATTAAAGGGCGCAGTAGGGCTTGAATTTATTGAAGAAAATCTTTTTACTGAATCAAAGAAACGTCAAGTTGATGCTAAAGGTGCAGAAATGGTTGAGAAAATGATGAACATAAAAGAACCTGATATTGCGCCTGATGGAACGGTATCAGAAAAATCTTATTTTGACCCTAAATTCTTGGTTGAAAAATATATGGATTACACAGATGATGATAATAAACTTAATACAAAATACAAAAAGGAAAGAGAAGCAGAGTTAGCTATAAAGGCTTCAGCAACAAAACGTATTGCTGCAATAGAAGGACCTGCTGGTGGAGAAGGATCGGATATGGCTGGAATGGATATGGGAGCAGGAATGGGCGGAGGTGAAATAGGAGGTGGTCCGGAATAAACAGAAATGGGTGATATGCCACTTGGATAAAATGCTGTTACAACTAACATTACTTGGATTGCAATGAAACTTTTTAAAGTAAAACAAAACAAAATATCAAAAGTAACACTTAATATCCATACATCTGAATTAATACTTAGAACATTATTATTAATTGCTTTTTTAGGTATAGGGGGTTTATTGTGGGGTTTTATATGCATAATAATTCTTGTAATAATGCACCATATATTTAAAATACATTATGGAAAGCAAACAAACATAAAAAATAATGAATAAAATTTTTTTATATCAGAGAAAAAGATTATATTTGTTTCTGAGATAAAAATATTAAGATAATGAGCATTCGTTGATAGCATTGGCGGAAGCGTTGGACCTGGGCTCGACTCCCAGCATCTCCACAAAATATCGCATACATGGTAGCGTAATCTGCTGCGAAAAGGATTGGAAAGCGGCGACAGTTTCATTAACCAATCATTCTACTGTGTATTTGGGGATGACCGGTTTTGACAGCGTGGAAGAGGTGAAGTAGAAAGTTCAGTACAATAAATGCAAACACATTTATGCAAACCGAGATGATGATGGCAGCGTAAGCGCATCTTAGTCGGCGGGGAGGGATAGCTAAGGTTATTACCTCCCCGTATTTTTTGTTTAAAATTATTGAAAAACGAAGAATATATACACTATAAAATAAAAAATTATTATGAAAGTAAAGCTAGTACGTGAATCACTCAATGAAGACATTGTTAATGAAAGTTCAAAAGAATGGACTAGAAGTTGGAAACTTCTTAAATGGCTTGGAGAACAACCCGATGGAGCTACATTAACTGAAATACAACATTACATATTTGTTGACTTGAATGGAAATTCAGAAGAAGAATTTTGGGAAAAAGGACCAACTTCGGGACCTTGGAATCCAAAAACGCGAAGATATGGAGATGTAGAATTAAGAAAAACTCGTGGATATTGGAACACTCAATTATTTGGAACTGATTATAATCATGGTGGATTGCTTCATAATTTCTGTGAAAAGATTGGCAAAAAATGGGTTCTTAAAAGAATGCCAGAAAAGGATGAGCTTTTATACGATCCTAAAACCGCTAATCGTTTTTATCCATGGAGTAAAAGACGAGTAGCTAATGACGATAGAATAGCTCAATCAAAAGCATCATTCGAATAGAAGATATATAAATAAAATAAAATACTTATGAGAGCAGGAAATTTTAACATGCAAGACTATCTTGAAAAACTTAATGAAGCTGCTGAAGAGCAAGAAACTAAAGAAAAAGAAGCAAAAGAAGCAACTTCAGGATTAAGTAATAGCGAAGGATTAATTCTCCCTGATGAAAACAAGAAAATATACAATTGGCTTAAAAAAGAATATAACGCAGGACAGACTGAGGTTAAGGTTGAAATAAATATGGGCGGAGCAAAATTCGAACCCGGATATGAAATGCAAACTGATCTCAAATCTGTAAAAGATTTTAAACCGGGCATGTTTGGGGAAGTTAAAACTGTTGATTCAGAAGGAGCAAACAAAGATAATAAGCCAGGTGCTTCATCTAGCCCAAATCTTGAAAAAGGTGGAAATCCTAATGTAAATACAGCTAAACCTGCTCCTGCTCGTCCAGGAGAAGCAAAACCTGGAGAAAAAACAGCACCCGCAACGGCAACGCCTGGCGAAAAAGCACCGCCATTTACCAAAAAAGGTACTACTCCTGAAACTTCAGATAAAAAGCCTAATATAAATAATAACAAGGAAGAAGAAGACAAAACTGGAGAAGAAAAAGAAAAGACCGGTGTAAAAAAAGTTGATCTTAAAACTAAAAAGAAATGATAAACGATAATGTATTGAGTGATATACTAAATAATTATAAAGATAAAAAAGATTCACAAGAAAAATCTATCGTAACGAAAAAACAGTCGACTACTTTTAAACTTTTAGTCGACTTGTTTGATGCTATTTGGTCTTTATCATCAATTTTATTAACTTCGTTTATATTAGGTTTTACACTTAAACTTATATTAGGAGCGCATTGGAATTTTTTCGAATATATAATAGTAGGGGTAGCTATAAATACGGCAATGACTTATTTGCATAATTTAATTCATGGTTTACCCCAGAAATAAAAAAATGAATATGAATGTATAATTTTATAGCGTATAAATTGTGGTGCAAGATAAATGAAAAGGCTAGTGCAGATTTATTTAATCCTAAACGAAACAAGCAATATAAATTTAATCCACAGCAACACCCAGAATTAGCACCCGAAATATATGAACTCATAAATACTGCATATGCAGAACTTGGAGGACACTTAAAAGTTAAAGATCCGGCTGATGTTCTTAAAAATACAGAATGGAGTTATTGGGAGGGCACTGATATACATGGCACGCCCGATTTTGATATGGTAATGTTTGGACAAAAAACACCTTATGGAGTTAAATTTTCAGGAGTTGGACATGACGGAGAAAAAGATACAAAACGAGCATATTTAGATCAACGTGGAAAAGATTTAAAAAAACCCGGATTTTTCATTGAATGCTCTGGAAAATTAGCAGAAATACTTATCAATAAATATAATTGTCCAGTTGTAGATGACCCAAAGGAAATTAAAAAAATAATTCCTACAATGTCTAAATGGGTAGGAGAATATCCTGAACATTCAGGAAAGGGTTGGTATGAAAGAGAAATTGGCGGTGAAATTCATAAAAAAATTGTAGTAGGTAGACCCAAAAACGTATAATATGAATTCTAAACAATCAGATATCGCTAAAATAATATGGTCAAAATTAACTTATACTCCATGTAAAATCAATGATATGGATACGACTATAATTGAAGCAAGACCTTGGGAAATGATACATGAATTGGAATTACACATGAATGAAACACATTTAAGAGAATTTATGCAGTGGCTTACAGACGAGACTATCTATAACATTCCAAAGGATGAGATAGAAGAAATCATTCAAGACTGGCAATATTACAAATCTGAATCTAATGTATAAGAAAATTGCTTTTTTTCATGGCTTAGAATCTCCAGTAATATCAGATAAAACCGAATTTCTTGAGCAATTTGATGCTTGGTGTCCAGCAATGGACTATTACGATCCTAAACTATTTGATAAAATACTAAATGAATTAATTGATCGAGATATTGATTTACTCATAGGTTCATCAATGGGTGGTTGGTTTGCTTATTGTCTATCTACACTTACTGGTATTCCTACACTTTTATTTAATCCAGCATTAAATCAACGTTCATTCAGCCCAAAAACTTTTAGAGGAAATTATGAAACTCAACACACGTTAGTTTTAGGAATTTTTGATAATGTAATCGATTCTGATGGAACTGAAGACTGGCTTGATTCAAACAAAGTTGAAGATTATGATGTATATTTTGAAATGATGGGGCATAGAACTCCAATCAACATATTTTCTAAATGGGTTAATAAAATTATTAATGAAAAGAGCTAAAATACTGGTCCTTGAGGGATGTGATGCGTGCGGAAAATCGACGCAAATTGAATTGATCAAAGAATTCTACAAATCTAAAAATCTTAAGTTAAAACATATTCATTTTCCTATGTATGGGCATAATGAAGCGTCTGCTATAATTTCTGCTTATCTAAGAGGAGAATATGGAGATATCAACACAGTAAATCCAAAATTTGTAGGAATGATTTTTGCAATGGATAGATATTTTTATCTTCCTACACTGGAGCAAGACTTACAAGAAAATGATATTCTTTTAATGGACAGATATGTATTTTCTGGTATGGCTTTTCAAGGAGCTAAGTATAAAACTAAAGAAGAAACTCTTGAAATAATGAATTGGTTATATGATTATGAATTTAAAACACTTGGGCTTCCAATGTATGATTTATGTTTATTCATAGATGTTTCAATTGATACTATAAAAGAAAGACTTGCAATTAGAGCAAGTAAAGAAAATCGAGATTATCTTAATGGAAAAGCAGATATTCATGAAGCAGATATCGAATTTCAAAAACGAGTAAAAACTAATTACGAAATAATTTTTGATGGTTCTAATGATTATATGAAGAACTCAAATGCAACTGTGGTCTGTGAAAATCTTCCTCCAGAAGAAATTTTTAAATTGTATGAATATTTGTTAAAATAATAAATAAAATGAAAAAAGAAAATGAATTAAATCGAAACATATCAGAATATTCTGATTGGAATCTTTTGTTAACTCTATCAAAACCAGAAAAATCAATATCAGTAATAAGTTTTTTTGCTGACCCTGAAGATTCATGGTTGATAGATGTAGTAACTTATAAAATTAAATCGGGCGCTATAAAAGATACCTGCATGATAATTAAGAAAGATGTTCCAACTTGGATATCTCATATGAAAACAATTGGATACTCTATACACACTTGGGCAAAATAACATTTATTTAACACAAGTGCTTAGTATAAAAAGCACTAAAAGTATTATATTTGTAATAGTTAATAAAACTTTTTATAATATTAGTAATATAAAATAAAACAATCTAATTAAAATTATGCATTATGGAAAACACACAAATCACACCAAATGATTCACAAGCAGTAAATGCTGCACAACCAGTAGAAACAAATGCTTATGTTCCAATTTACAAAATCAAACCAGAATTTAAAAAAGCCGTTCTTGGAGCTATAGGCGACCGTCCTTTTAATGAAATAGCTGGTCTTATTCAAGCAATTGATGTAGATGTAATGGATCACCAAACTCTTACTCAAGTAATGAATGCATTAGGCAATTTTCCTTTCTTGAAAGTAGAAAATATCATAAAAAACATAGGCAACTTAGTTACTCAAGTTATCGAAGATTAATATTATGCTTATAACACATTACATAATTACATAAAAATAAATTTTAATATACATGAGCAAAGCTTTAAGTTTACAAACAATAGCGTTAAATTTTATTCAAGAAAAAAACAATAGCAATTTCAGACAATTAGTAAATCGTTTACAACCTGGCATTATATCTTTTGCGTATAAATATGTTAAAGATCGTGATTTAGCAAAAGAAGTTTCTTCAAGAGTTTTCATTGCAATATGGGAAAAAATAGATCAATATAAAACTCAGTTCAATTTTTCAACTTGGGCTTATGCCATAGCAAAAAATGAAGCACTTGGGATGCTTCGTAATAAACACAAAACCATATCTTTGGATAAATGTTTAGAAGGCAATTCTAAATTTTTCCAATCATACAATCCTTCATTTTCAATGAATACTGAATGTGTTGGTCCGGTAGGTGATGATTTATTACAACAATTATATGATGCTTCATTGTCTGCTATTAAAACTTTAGATGAACCATATCAAAAAGTAATAATTGAGAGGGAAATTAATCAAAAACCACTTAGTGATATTGCTAATGATTTGGGTTGGAATCTTTCAACTGTTAAAACAAGACTTCGAAAAGCTCGCAAGGATGTAGCAAGTGTATTGGAAAAACAGCATCCATTACTTGTAGATTCATATTTCGGAGAAGATAATGAAGAATAATATGAAAACAAAAACCAAACAATCGTTTTTAAATAAATTCAGGTTTCATAACTGGAGTTTAGTAAAAGCGTATCGTGATGTCGAAAATTTTCTCGATTGGAAGCGAGTTATTAACGAAGAAGAGGCAAAGCCCGCTTCATTATATAATAAGTGGAAATTAGAGCACACAAAATTATACGATATTTATACTACTGTATCTATTGATGAACAGTATGCATCTCTACCTGAACAGATTCAACGTACACAATTAGTTGAATTATTGAATCCGCTTCATCGTTATCTTGATGATGATTTAGGATTTGCTGAATGTCTTAATTGCGAATTCAATCAATTTGTAGATGAAAAGGATAAGCCTACTTTATCATATCTTATAGTCTATAGATTTAATTTTAACAAATTATCTATTACTTGGATAATTAAAATTTTAATTTTATTATCTCTTTTATCATATGCTGCATTTCATTTTAGTGCAATCTCACAGTGGTTTTTGAATATAATCTAACATATATTTCACTTTAAAACAAGTCTCAAGTTTTTAACTTGAGACTTGTTATTTCATGAAACTTTTATTTAATTTAAGCATATAAATTAAATGGAAGAATTTGTTTTTAAGAGAAAAAATATTAAGTGGCAGAAGGGGTCTTATGGGCTGCCAGAGGCAGTCTATAAGATAAAAGTACCGGGCATAACTACAGTAATAGGAGAAATGCTCCCAAATCCGGATTTTGATAAATTTGTTTTAGAAGTAGGAAAAGAAAAAGCTGAACAAATAATGACAGCGGCTGGTAATAGGGGTACTGCAATGCACACTTTTATTGAAGGCTTTATGGATACCTATTCTAAATCCGGAGATGTCTCTGAAGCACTTAGAGTGACTCAGGAGACCAGTCCGAAGCTATTAATAGAGGAAAAAATACCTGAATCAAAAATTGATGAGGGCAGAAAGCTTTTCTATAAATTTTACTATTCGGAATACCCCCAGCGATATAAAAATATTGTAGCTATTGAAATGCCTATATTTTCTCCATCGTTATTTTATCGAGGAAAATTAGACGTTCTTTATAAAGATCCGATATTTGGTCTTTCATTAACTGATTTAAAATCATCAAATGGAAGAATAAAAAAAGGAAGTTCAAAAGAAATTAGCTACTTTTTTCAATTGGGTGGATACGCAAATGCGATAGAAGAAATGTATGTCGAAAAAGGACTTATTATTAATCAAGCATCAATTCTTTGTGTTGATAAACAATCAGATATTTTACAAGAAATTGTTTTATCTGGTGCAGAATTAAATGAATACAAAGAAAAATTTAGAAATTTAGTAAGAGAATATCATATTAAAAACAAACAATCTTATTTATTAACAACTTAAATAACAACTTAAATTATGAATGCAAATAAATTTTTAGACAATAAATTTAATGGCGCAGGATATGAAGCTAAGGTTTATAATTGGACGAACAATGAAATAGCCACATATTCATTGCCTAAATTATTGGATGAATATGCAGCACAATCAATTTTAACAGCGCTTAGCGAATTGCCTTGTCAAGTTGATATCGAACCAGTAAAAGATGATATCGAACCAGTAAAAGAAGAAAATGAATTAGAATTTAAAGATCTCACAGATGAGCTATATCGTGTTTATGATTGGCTTGACGGAAAAACTCTCATTATCAACAATCCTGTAAAATTAAATGTTAGTTCATCGGGAGGTCACCGAGTACTTGATGATGATAATATATCTCATTATATTCCATCGGGATGGAAACACCTTTATTGGAAAGTTAAAGAAGGAAAAAAACCCTTTGCATTTTAAGCATGGAAACACTTACTTATAACGAAGATATCAAGATCGAAATTGCTAAGTCTAAAGAGCAAGATTTGATTACAGCTGAGTTGGTAGACATTTTTATGTCGATGGCAACAAGCACTCTCAACAAACGCCTGAACACAAAACTTCCTATGGAAGTTTACAAAGACATCGCCGGTGCTTGCGTATTGGACTGCGTAAAGTTCTACTCAATGTATAATGAAGAAAAATCGAGTAATGCATACGCCTATTTCACACAAATAATCCGAAGCACTCTTGCTAGGGAATATAAAAAACTAATCAGAAAACAAACTATGGCAAAAAAACAAGAATCAACACTACTTGAAGTAGTAAAAAATGAAGTTAAAGAAAGTATTTTAAATAAACCAACACCAGAAGAAATTCTAGCATTCAAAAAGGATTTTGATGAAAGTCTTGAGAATTTTCATGCTACTCGTTGGGATTTAAGTGAAGAAAAAGGAGCATTTGCTAGTAATGATGTCGGTATATTTTTACTCGACTTTATGAAACGTTTTGCTTTCTGGACAAAAACGGGTTGGATGGGAATGATAAAGATGGAAGAAGAAATTCAAGCTGCATTAAAAGCGGTTACAGATGAAAATCCTATTAGTCTCGATTATCAAGGTTTAGAATTTTGTGCTTATATGCTTTCAAATCCGGGCGGAGTTGGACTTCAACTTGCATTAGATTTCGAAAAAATAGCGGATAAATATGCAAAGGTAAGCATGACTGTTGCAAGACAACAAGAAGATGCTAGAGCATCTTTAAAAGACATTGCGTATAAACAAGAAAAATATGCTGCAGCAGAACAAGGATTTTATCTTGCTGAACTCGAACCAGTGAAAGAAGATGAAGAATGTGAAGAATGTGATGAATAACATATAGAACAAATTCATAAGAGGCTTAAGAGTAAAAACTTAAGCCTCTTTCGTGTATATAAATATATAAATAAAATACAATTATGACACCACAAATTTTCTTACAAAAATATTGCAAGTTTTTTGCAATAGGTTTTTTTGCTCTTTTTTTAATGAAATCAATGCAAAGTTGTAACAGAAACTCTCAATTATTAGTTCAAAAAATAGATTATTTAATTACGATTGATTCATTGACTAAACAAACTCAAAAAGATTTAGATAGCATTAAACAATTACGATTTGAACTAAAAATAGCAAATAATCAAACTTTATCAGCAAATGAAAAAGCAAGCGCAATTCAAAATGCTGTTGAAAAAATGAAATCAAACACCACAATTACAGTTAAAGGTGTTGAGAAAAACTAAAATTATCTTTTAATCTATGAATCTAAAAAACTTTAAAATTACTAGTCGTGGTCTCTACTGGGGATTAATTCTAGCCTTCGGCCTCTTATATTTATGTGTAGGCTTTGTATCTACATTACACTCAATAACTTTTTTCCATTTAGCAAATTCAATGGGCCTTGCTGTATTACTTGGATTAACATACGAAATTGGACAATCTGCAGTTTTATTTTCAATTTTAATGACAAAGAATAAAGAGCAGTTTTTACCATGGCTTTTAATGATTTTATTAACAGCACTTCAAGTAACAGCAAATGTATTCGCATCATTCAAATGGATGGTTCAAAGCGGAAGTAATGATTGGATTTATTGGCAAAAAGCAATTTTAATAGGAGTTACTGCGGCTAATCCTGAAATGTATCAAATTATTATTTCTTGGATTGCTGGCGCCTTACTTCCTGTGGTTGCACTTGGCATGACTGCTCTTGTTGCTAATAATATGAAACATATGAATGAGTTAATAGGAGAAATTCCTGATTATAGTAATCCGCCGAATTCTTTAGCTAATGATTATATCGAAACAGAAAAAAACGAAGATACAATTCCTGTTAAAGAGGATATTGTGGAAAAAACAGAAAATTTAACACAGAAAGCTAAGAGATTCGTTAACCCTCTTAAAAAGAAAAGTCATATCGATAGATTAAGAAATATATCAGAAATAAATAAACCTTCTAAAGGAGATGAGGTTATAGAGTATCTCATGAATGAAGAAAAAAATAGAGTTAAGGAATCCATTAACTCTGAAACTTTAAATGAGCTCGTATCACCCGAGACATCACCAGAACCATCTACAGTCTTGCCAAATGAATCACCGACACCTGTTGAAGTACAAAATGTGGAAGCGGTAGAAATACCTTTCACAGATTGGAATAAAGATAAAATTAGCAAAAGGGGCAAGTAGCTCCTTTTGGCGTGTAAGAAGACATTTTAATCTGGTATGAGTGAATAAATAAACAAAATAATAACACTACATGGCAGATTTATTTAATAACAATACTTCTAACGATTATATCTATCCAGATCTTCCTCAATGCCCTGGAGCATCAGATACATACACTTTTGAATTTTTACCGGGGTTACAAGTGGGCATAGTATCTGGCAGCTCCATTATATCTGCAATGGGATTAGGTGATATAATGCAGCCTGTTACAGGTTGGGTTCAGCAAACAAAAATTTTACAACCAGGCGAACTTATTTTTGTTCAGGGCTTAACAAAAGGAATTACAAATAGAACACAAAGATTTTTCATAGATGATGATGCATCAGTAACTCATAGTAGAGATTACATAAGTATTGACATGTCTTTAAATTATTACAAAAATTTTAGATATTATAATAGCAATATATCTGCAACATCAGATTATGACAATGGAATAGATATTGAAAATGCACTAAATCTTGTTTTTAGTGATAATGGAATAAACATAACAGCTGATTATGTAGATGCCAGTTCATTATCATTTTCTGGAAGCCAAGCTGGGTATTATTTCAATATCACGAATATTGAAGCAAGTTCATTTTTGCCAGACACAAGTATTTTTGGTGAAACACTTGTTGAAGATGTATCTTCTGGTTTAGCAGCATACAAATATCCTAATAGTGCAATGCTCGGATATGTTCTAAAAGTTACATACACAGATATTATAGAATCAGATAAATGGATTGAAATTAATCATGTGCCAGATGAATTAGTTTATTACACGACAATAGATAATAGCACATATAGTCAAGTAACTAAAACGATTGATGTTGGTCAAAGCGGGATAAGTTGTGACCCTGATACTATGAGTGCTGCTGATTATCTTGATTATGTAGAAACACATAATTTATGGGAAAAAGTAGGCCCACTTAGAATTTGGATATCTGCAGATGATCCAGAATCATCAAACACAAAAAATCTTATAAGAGGTTTCTATGTGTTTAATCCATTTGGTTCACCAGTGCAAATTGACTATATGACAATATTATAAAAAATATGAAAAGAAAATTTAAAGTTATAAAGGAATCCGCTGGCGCTGGATTTTCAGTTTCCAGTGGAGCTCGTAATATGTTTCGCACAAGAGGGGGTTTTGGTGGAGCAAGTAATTTAGGAGGAGCTACTTCAATGTATACGTATGAAATTAAGCCTCTTAATCATATACTTGAACCAAAATCTTCGGTAGTTGATACAACACTATCATATATGAGATTAGGTTCAAAAATATCAGCAGTTCCAATTAGAACAAATGCAACACCGACTAGAGTAAGAATAACTGGAATTCTTCAAGATATTGTTAAAACTGCAGACAACGCAGTTAAATATTATGTGATATTTGATGAAAACACAGCAAGACAAGTTAAAGTTGATCCTCTAACTGCTAGATTAATTATTGAAGATCCTGTCGAAAAACAATTTCCTGCTAGTGATATAATTCCGAGCAGTAGAGAAAAGAAAATAAAAGAAAAAGTTGCAGATATGAAGAAAAAACAATTAGTATCAGAAAATTTATATGAATCAAAATTTGAACAAAAGTTCAATAATTATGAAGAGTTAATGCAATATCTTGAAGATACGTTAAAAATAGCTGTGGGTTGGAGTAGTGCAACCAAAAGTAGTATCAGGATTTTTCCTATGTTAAAACCCGGAGCTTCTCAATGGGATAAAAATTCAGCACATAATAGTATAGGAATTACATTAGAAAATGGAGAGATATGGTTATCAGGATTTTCAGGATATGATTTAGAAGATATCGCTGCGAAATTAGGATGTAGAAAAACTAACAGTGATCCACAAGGAGGCTATTACTCAGCAAAATTTAATGATGAAAAGAGAAATTATGTCACTAAAATAAAAGAATCAGATTTAGAAAATCTAATAAGTAGAATACGCGGTGGAGTTTATGCAGAAGGGAAACGGCAAACAGATTTTTATCGCGGTTCAAGTTATGGTAGAGGTTCTGGAGTAGGAGATTTTTAAAATATTCACGCATATTCACGCATATAGAGCTAAGTTTTTTAAATTTAGCTCTATTTTTATGTTTGGGCATGTCCTAAAATGTCCTTTAAATGTAATTATTTTCTTTTTTCCAGGCATTCATACGTTCTTCCACCCATGGAATTTTGATTGATGTTATACGGGTGTCAAGTTTTTTTACTATTACTTTATTTTCAGGAACATTAAAAAGCATTACAGCTGAATCGCCCTCTTTCCAATTTTCATATTGAATAACGGCTTTCTCAATAAGTTCTGGAGTAAAATGATCTTTAGCACTCCAATTTTCAAGTTTTTTACGAATGTCTTTTCTTATCCATGCAAGATGTTGCATTCTGATATCTTTATCGTCAAATAAATGAGTACCAATATTCATAGGATTATTTATTCTACGAGTTGGGTCTGTTGGACCTGGTGCCGGCCCATTGAATGTATATGTAAAATAAGTTGAGTGAATGCCATTTACGAATGGTCTAAAAG
>Ga0302271_10001442_pt1 | contig 22774 bp, 11 predicted proteins | sample III_Bog_N1_1_FD_198767 | JGI IMG/M metagenome (GOLD analysis project Ga0302271, IMG submission 198767) | Peat permafrost microbial communities from Stordalen Mire near Abisko, Sweden - III_Bog_N1_1 | ecosystem: Environmental > Terrestrial > Soil > Wetlands > Peat | place: Sweden: Abisko... | reverse complement strand
TAACCCAACCACATCCCCTACCCCAACCCCTACCCCAACCCCAACCCCAACCCCAACCCCAACCCCAACCCCAACCCCAACCCCAACCCCAACCCCAACCCCAACCCCCAGTTTTTTTACAGCTATTTTTGTTGATATTTTTCGAAAATAATCAATAAAACAGTCTTTAAGTTTACTTTAATCTAGCGAAACATTGATTTCTTATTAATCACGTTGGAGGTTTTTAGTAAATAATTCGAAGATAATGATCATTTTCAGGTACCATTATTGTTTCTTCCAATTTTTACACAATTGGTCTTTATATCTTCATCTTTTATGATCCTCCTAACTCAAATATCCTTGATATTTTATTTACTCCCCTTCATTAAGATCTTCATTTTTATTAATTAATTGTAGATTAAATTTCTTTTTTTTCCCCTGAAAATGTTAAATCCTTTTTTCATCTATTATTTACATCTTCATTTTCTCAGTTATTTTATTAATTTTTGACTTTAATGATCTTTCATAAGATTCAACTTGATTAAACTGTAAATTAATCAAAATAAATAATAAAAATCTCTAATGACAAGAAAAATTAATTTTAAATATTTTTTAACAAAGAAAAACTGAAGCCTAATAAGAAGATAGACAAGAAAAATCGATGCACTTTCAAGTGTTTGTTACATTTAATCGAACTTATCAATTATCTTGGTTATCTTTTTACTTTGGCTATTTTTTGAAATAAACACACACATTTACCAAAAAAAAAGAAGCAGTAATTAATTCCCCCCAAACAGTTTATCAGACGCAGAAATTATCTTCAGTTTGATCTTCCATCCCACAAAAATAACAAAAGAATAACAATATCGCTAAGCAACTCAACACACAAATTTCACAAAAAATGAATATCCAATCCCTTGGCTAACTCGTCATCAAACGCAAGAAAGTTGAGATTTCAGAGGAAGATATCAACAAGCGTAGAGACTAACTAGAGCAGCAAAAGGGTCTTCAAAAAAAAGAAATGAAAAGGCTTTCTGCGCTTCTTGTTGGCCCTCCCACTGAGCGCAAAGATTCTGATACCAATAGTTTCATAGAACACTATGGGACTCTTTCATTTTTTCGGGAATACTTGCAAGAGGGTCACAAAGCACTTGTTCGGACTACCTTCATGAAAGGAGAGCTTAAATCATATCTTAAAGGAGAGTTTATCACTTTAAAAGGTACTGATTTTCTTCTAAAAAATGAAATTTCTAATATGGAAAAAAGAAAAATTCTACAACATGAAATCAAATAGAAAATTAAAAAAAGAAAAGTCAAATTTCTTATGAATGTTCATGCGTTTAGGTGATAAGAATCAATCTATGAAGGTGATTCTTGAAGGTTAAGTAGGCTTATTTATGGAAATGACAGACAGTAAAAGTGGAAAAAGGTAACTTTTAATGGTGAGGAAGATGTTTGCAGGGGAATCCATTGAAATAGGTACTCTCATTGAAAATAGCAATTATGTCATGACTACCTAAGCGATCACTGACAAGGTGGAGTTAATATCCCTCGGTAGTCAGCATTTCGTGAATAGTTTCTACAGATATGAATCGGAGAAATATGAAGCAGATATTGAATTTCTTAGAGGTGTACCGTTTTTCAAAGAATGGCCAAAGAAAAATCTAAATTCACTGCAAATGTGCTTGAATAAATTTTAAGTGAGTAGATCCTAAGTGATCTTCTAAGAAGGGCAAGCAAGTCATGCTCTATTTATTGTCAAAAAAGGGGAATTCGGAGTAAGAACTAAATTCAAAATATTACTTTTAAAAAAACAGGCAATTTTATTGATTTGATAACACAAAAAACAAGGGAATTTTATAAATAATCTCAAAGCAAAAGCAGTTCTAACAGTTAATTATGATGTTTTTAATTTAAAGTTATATAAAAAACGTCAAACATGGATGAAGAGCTCTAATTTACCAGGAGAGACAACACAAGATAAGCTGAATAATTTAGAAGATGCTGGGAAAGATCTTTTTGGGAATGATTTGTTGGCTAAATCAACTCCAATCACACCAGTGGCCAGCTCGAAGATAATCCCATCGGAGACTAATTTATCTTAAGCATCTACGTTATTTCAAGGAAAAAGCAAACTAGATGTAGTTAGGAAGATATCTGGATTTTTGGCAACATCTGCTGTAGAAATGAATTCTGATTTAGTAAATCTAACTTTTTTTGACATTAGAGAAAATTTGCTTTATTTGAATTTCAAAAACAGTTGCAGACTTTGACTGAATTCGATAGTTTTGGGGAGAAGGAACTGCTTGATGGTGGAGCTAGGTAATGTTCTGTAGTATGCAGGTCCTAAACAGGAGAGTTGATTTAGCTGAAAAGTAAGCACTTCTTCGTGCTCGCTTAAGAAGAGCCTACTCTGAAGTATTCCATCATGACGAAGATGATGGTTGAATCGAAGAAATCGTAGCTGCAGAATATGAGAAATAGTCTTAGTTTTAGGAATGAAAATCAACTTTCTATTCTCGATAATCAGCTCTAAAGCATGGGAAACATCTAACAATTCTCAGAGAAATTTAATGTATTTCATGGTGGCAGCAATAACAACCATGAGAATGATATGCCTAACATTGATGGAAGTGGAAATAACACTCCTTCACTTGGGCTACCTAGGATATCTCGTTTTGGCATCAACGGTGGTATTCCTGGTTCTCATCTTCACACAAAATCATTTTCGATTAACAAATTATTAATAAATCCAAATCCAAATGACGATACACGATTCAATGTAGCTTAATTATATTATTAAATGAGTAAAACCAAGAGAGAGAAGCTTCATTAATCGCAGTAATCATCGTAATAGTTACAGGAATAATAATAATAATAATAATAATAATAGTAATCACCAGCTGGATAAGTTTAAAGTTAGTAATTTTAAGACAAATAAGTTAATTAACCATAACAGCAATAATAATAATCCGATGAAATGAATTTGTCTTCTTATCTTATCAGCAAATAACCTGTAATTGCTAATCACAATCATGATGAGCTCCACTAGAGAACGAATAGTAAAACTAATACTTTCAATAACAGCATTTAGGATACCACATTGAAAACTCAACAATTGTCAGAATAAAATACCTAAACTATTAATTCTTCTCAACTCCTAAACACTGAATAATAGCAATTTAAACACTAATCATAAGCTAAAAGTTTATAACGATAATCTTAATAATTGATTTCCACATAACCAAAGCCATCTTAGAAGAGAATAGGTAGTGCAAGTTGTCGTCGAAGTGATTCAATGAGAAAATCTTTACCTGAAGAATCAACTCCATTGATTTATAGTTCATTTAAATTACCTTATGTTGGGAGTATCCATAGATCTAATGAAGCATCCAATGGTACAACACCTATTGCAGGAAATACCTTTAAAAGCAATAATGGAATCATCAAAGGATTTCTGCCTTAAACAACTGGTTGTTTCTCTAGTTTTTGTGAGAAAACGATGAGTCATCATGGATCGTAGTAATTCTCAAGTTATTTTGAGAAATCACAGTCTCATCATACTATTGGATAGCCGTTTAAATAGAATCCTAATATTTTTGTGAAGCGATCGTTTTTACTTGAGAATGAACCACGAACAGAAAAAGAAATTAAACTAGAATCTGTAGGTGCGAAGATTAATAGATTTCCTGTTGATTCTGCTAGTCTCCCGTCAAGAGATTTTTCTTCAAGACCTTTAATTAATTCAATTGCGTACTCACAGATGCAACTTAAAATATGAGAAACAAATAAACAGAAAATTTACTGATTTTGCAGAATAATGTGCAAATTATTGAATCATTTAGATGATTTCTGTTTAATGTTATGTTTTATTCATTTTCTCTTCTCTCAAGTTAGTTTTCATTGTCAGAATTTCTGTTAAAGATAAACTGATTACTAATGTTGATTTTCAAAGAATATTAATGGAAAGCAGAAATGTAAAAATAAATAAATATTTAATTCATAAAGTGGATAATATATTATCTGCTTACTCCTCCTAAAAACCGAGGATTCGAAATGAATACTTCAACACTCCAATATTTTGAACATACTTTGAGTTTAATTCGTTTGAACTATTGTTCTGAACAAGATAATTAGCAACAAAAAGTGTGTGTTTCCGCAAAGGCAATGCTATTTTAAACAGAAAAGAAATTATTTGAAATCAAAAAAGAGAAAAGAGACGATCACTTAAATTATCTGAAAAAATCAATATCCAGCTAAATTACCTTTTCATACATAACAAAATCAAAATGGCTTAAGAAATGCATAGCTCTGAATTCTAATATAAATATGCTCAGAAACATCACTTTTAACTACTCTAAGCAGTCAATAAGAACTAACAATGCACATTTATTTCTACAGATCTTATTATAAATGATTGCGCGTTTGAATACGAATATTGTGTAGATGGCTAAGCGCTGTAATCTATGCATCTTATTCTGATTTCATAGATTTATATCTACGATAGTAATACAGTTTTATTGCATCAAATGCTTCATGATACCAATGAACTCCTTAGAAGGATCAAAGAGCTATCTGTACGATTAAACGCTGATGGCAAACATTACTAATGCATATAAAAATATTTTAAAAAATGTAGAATCCAAATTCTATCTAAGATCGATATTGTGTTGGAATATATACGTTAGCAATCTGAGTAATTGTGGGACTTAGATAACAGAATCATTGATCAATACATTATTATTTTTTATGTTAAAATGGCTCTGAAGAAGATCATATTAGATATTTAAGTTGAATTTATCTTAAAATGTACAAGAGAGACAATCTCTGAAATTATTTTCAGAGATCAAATGTCTTTATAAGAAAATACTTTTGATTTCTAAAGGGATAGAAATTACAAAGAAGAAATATTAGATAAGTTGCCAAAAATATCAATATTTATAGTAGATTACATGAGAGAAATTTCTGCTAGGATCAATCATCATGTTGATCAGCAGATCTTAAAGAACTTAGATCTTGATTTAAGTTTAGAAAAGAGTAACTTAAACAACATTAATATTGAATATCTTTTAAAACTGGACTAGTAGCTCTCACATATTAGAATAATGCTAGAGAAAGCTAATATAAGAGGAAAAAAAGAATAGAAAAATAGAAAAAATGAGGTAGAAGTGCTTGCTGTAGAGGATAGTAAGGAGGTGTAGAGAGTAGAGAATGGCTTGGTAGAAAGTAGAAAGAAGAAGCTAGAAGAAAATAATCGTGAGAATTGTAGGAAAACTATCACTGGAGGTAGATTGATAGTGTAAATTTCTGAACTACAAAAACTGATGGGAAAACATGTCAGTGACGAAGCGATTTAGCAGATTCAGAGAATGCTAGGGAGCGCACGGAGAAATCTCGAAGCATTTGAAGGGCAGTTGATCTACACAGAAAATAGAAGGCTTTTTGAAAAAGAAGTGTAAGAATCTAAGTGATACTGAACTCAAGGATTTTCTGTGATGCATATACTCTCTCTGGTATGCACCTTCAATAAACCAATACCTCCCTATAAGTTAAAGCTCTTTTCTCCGATGGTGTCTCCAACACACATTCTGGCTTTAAAAATATTAAGAATTAATAATAAAAATAATTAATCCTATTCTATTCCTGGATAATTTAATAACGACGATTCGCTCTAGATCTCCCGTCTTGACTCAATCGCTCTGCTATCCAGATAAAATTCATAGAGGCATCAATATTTCTAGCCAAAAGAATTTATCTAAGGATGCAGAGAAGGTAAGGAATAGCAGTATTCTGCTCCAATTCAACGAGTTTCTTATTTTTTATTCCCCCTTTTTTTCCCAGAATATGCTCAAAACTTTAAGCATTTTTATCTTTCCATAAACACCCCAATATGAAATATTTTATTTTCCAATTTTTTATTCATCACTGCAGGGAGTTTCAGTAAAATATTCATTTTAATTGATTTTTATTTTAAAATATAATAAAATGTTGATTTTTGTTGAATCTTCCTGTTTGTGTATTCATATTGTAATGTTAAATGTGTTTGTGAACTTACTTTGGATTCTTAAAATCAATTAATTATCTTTTCAGAGTTTAACAAAAAGTTTTATTCATTGTTTTGATGAAAATAATTCAAAGTTGATTGATTTTATTTATTTGATTTCTTTTAATGCTAGTAAACAAAACAAGATAATAGATTAAAATGGAGTTGTGATATGTATTATGAGACATGTGGTTATTTCTTAGATATCCACGAGGCGAAAAATGTAAGTACTAATTAATAAATTAGACCTTACTTTTCTCTGCAAATTGTCTAATAATAATTGAGAGTTGTAGAGTTACATGAGATGAATCATTTAAATCTTCAAAAATGAGGAGAATAAAGGAATAAATCATAAACTGGGTGTATTAACAGACATAATAATAAATAAATGGATTTTTTAAATAAGCAAAGCAAAAACAGACATGAGTAATGTTTGAAAGGGATAATGTAATTTTAGAATATGGTTTGTTAAAAGTATGAGAAGGCAGGAGTATTTACTAAACATAAATGGAAAATTCAGAAAGATCTGGGGAAAAGATATTCAAAAAAAGAAAGAACAAAGTATTAATTTACAAACTACAAATTTCCTGATCATATCCAGCTAAAAAACTTTTATCCAAACAAATGAATTCATTGTTCCCTAGCTCTCAAAATGGAGAACTACAGTTTACCAATTACCCTACTCATCGAATCTGCGCTATTCATGAAAACCAGCAGTGCATGCTACTATGTACAGATCCAGCCAGGACTGACAGCGCTTTTAAATGCGACTACTGTGTGGTTGATCAAGCACTTCAAGGTAAGTATCTCATTCCGATTTCGCAGATTCAGAACTCAAACAGCAAGACAGTGTTCTGGCATTGGCCACTTCCTGAAGACAGTGAGCTCATTAGAAGAATCAGAGAGCTGTCTGTCCGACCGAAGACTGATGTCAAGTACAAGGAGCAGATCGACAAGTATTTCAAAGAGCTTAGAATAGAGATCCTCGCTAAGATTGACAGCGTTCAGGAGCAGATCCAGAAGTAGGCTGAACAGCTATGGGACTTCGATGACAGAATCATAGGGCAATACAATGTCTTCTGCGCCAAGGAGACTCTAAAAAAAATTGTGTTTGACTCTTAGACTGAACTGGATCAGCTTTCAACGAAGGTCAGAGAGACCACAGCTGAAGTCATTTCTATCAAAGAAGCAACGAAAATCGCTTTGGAAGCTAGTCTCGATCAATTGGGTTTGCAGGAAAGTGCAGTGAATTTCGAAGGGCCTAAGAAGATTAAAGAAGAAGTACTGGAGAAGCTGTCTAACATATCCATATTTCTTGTGGATAACATGAGAGACCTCATTGTAGGGATGCAGGATCATGAGTAGGATCTCTCAGAGAATTTAGATGCCATAGTGAGCCTCGCAACTAGCAAGCTGAATAGCACCTCTGAGAGATTTCAAGAATAGTTGCAGAGACATCTAAAGAAGTTTGGGAAGTTACTTTAGAAAGTCGATTTAGGAGACTTGAAGGAAGAGAGAAAAAGAGTAGATGAGCTTGCTATGCTGGATGAAGGAGAGATTGATGAGGTACAGGGTTTCGTGAGTGCGTTGATTGAAAGCAAAAAGAAGAAGTTAGAAGAGGATAATGAAATTGGCGAAAGAATTAGGGATTAGAAAAGGGTATTGTAGGTATCGGATATTACTTAGCTGCTGAAATACAAAGCAAACCATGTCAGCGAAGAAGCTATTGAAAAGATACAGAGAATGCTAGAAAGTATAAAGAGATACATTGAGAGCTTTGAAGTGGAGTCGATCTATCAAGAAGGCTACGAACAGGAGAGATTCGAGAATCTAAACGACTCTGAGATAAAGAGATCGTAAATGGTTGCTTAGGAACTGAAGGAGCTGCTCCAAGATGGCAAGATGGGGAAGACAACGAAAGGTGTCTAGGAGAACTCATTGGAATAGGACAGCAGATGGTTAAAGTGAAGTAACAGATGCTTATGCCAGAAGGAAATTACCTCAGTGTAGAGAGGGTTCTTGAGATGGTAAGCAATGAGACTAACTTCTGCAGCGAAGAATACTCAGGAAAACTAAGAAAAGCTCTTGAAGGAGTGAAACTGTACTTGAAATCGTTTGAAGTTGACAGAGATGTAGAGGCTCAAAGAGGGTTAGAGAAGGAAGAGCTGAGCTGGCTTGGCAGAATGGGAAACAAAATGAGAGAATTGAGCTAAAGATATGGAGAGGAGTATGAAAGGAGAGTGAAACCGATGAAGGAATGGTAAAAGAACTCAGCAAGAATATGTGACATACTCAAAAGAGAATTTGATTTCGGTTAAAATGGCGTTGAGGAGATCGAATTGCTGCTGTGCTAGCTTCCTGTTTTCGAGATGCTCAAAGCAGAGTTGAGAGAAAGCAAAGGCATAAAGTTTGGATGGGCTCTGACAACTTTCTAGTCAAGTAGCAGTTTATCGTTGCTTGGATGAGTAGAATGGAGTCAAAATTGTTTAGAAAACGAGTGTGAATGGTTAGGCAGTGACAAATGCTGTTTTAGATAAAGATCTCGTCTATTAGCTCACCTGCACCTTCAACAAACCAATCTCAGGGGATAAGCCCATTTATATCGGATTATTCTAAGACGAGAAGATAAACACTGATTGGAGAGGAGGCTCTGATTATAGAGGCACTTTCAGTTCCCATTCTTCTCATACCGATAAAGAGATAATAAAAGGCAAATTAATAAATACAGCTCCTGTAAACGGTCTTCTAACAGTGCTTCACTTCAGATTTTGCATCAGCACCCAATCCTTCTTCTTCGCTGATTAGACGCACGTCAACATCAACAAGAGTAGTTCTAACTATTTCAACAAAGAAGGCAAATATAGGTTCGGAGTAGCCTTTGGTTCCCTTGGCGATGATTACTCCTGTTGCATATCGGATGTGAGAGTCTATTCAGATCAGCGTGTAGTCGATTAATTCTGAGAAGACCTAACAAGAAGAATAAGAGTCTTCTAAGTTCCTTAAACAGATAAACCGATAATTATTGCATTCTTACTTGTATTACCTAAAGTATCTATATTTACCTCAACAAAATAGTAAAAATAAGTAAATTCCTCTAATTGAAAATATCATCTTTTAACAACCCATTCACTTCCTAAATGCTTTCATATTATTTTCTATCTCTTTAACAACACGATTTTCTTTCTTTTTTAATTTTTAAAACATTTTGATGTGTTGAAGTACCCTAAATAGGGTTACTGAATTATGCAGTTAAATTTGAATTGTGTAATTAGAATCATAATGTTTTCAAGAAATCAAAGAAATAATCTTCTCCTGATTCTCTGCTGAGAGAGTTTTGATATCTTAAAAACTAACTTTTTCTCCAAAAAAACAAGAAACAATGTTTAGATTAATCTTTTGCAATTTTTCAAACTTCAATTCTTCACATTCTTTTTTTTGTCTTATCCCCTGCATAATTCTTTCATATTTTTCAAATCATCATATCATACAGAAGTAAACTGTGAGTGTGGATTTTGACTTTACGCCATAACAGCAGCAGGCACATCTTAAATGATAAACTCTTCATCTATGAAGAGATGATAATACAACAACTAAGCAAGTTCGATGACACTTTTCAAATAACAAATGTCAAGATATTCCATTCTAGATTATTTAATTGCATTACAATTAATATTATTTCTGTCATCATTTTCACTTAAGACAACCACAACCTATCCTTGTATTAGTTCCTACAAACCTATTTGTGAAAACTCATAAAGCATTTATTCTTAGAATTTTTTTACATTCTCCTAGGTTGTTTTAGTAATTGAAATAGAAAATGTGTTGAAATGTTGAGATGTTGAAGTTTTAATGGCAAATTAACATAGTTAACAAAGAAATAAAGTACTGTTTCTCATAAAATAAAAATACAAAATCAATGAACGTCCTTTTCTCCTTCTTGACAATCTAGGAAATCTTACCAAGAACTTGATATCTCCTGATGTTCTCTCTTCTAACCTTTGCAGATCAGCAAGACCGTTCGATATGAATTTAGGATATTTTTCATCTAATCTCTTTGAATAAATATAATATTCATTACAAATTTTAAAATAGTTATTTACAAAATCAATATGAATTTGTATTATTATTTGAATCAAATCATTGAAAATAACCATATTCTGTAATATTTTAATAATGTTTTTGATCGGATTTGGGAAGATATCAATAAAATATTGATACAAAAGAAAGGTCTGATAAAAATAGTATTTTAGCTTTTTCTTAAATTAATGCAATTATTAGCATTATTCAATGAAAACAACTTCAAAAAAATGTGTAATACAACAATATCTCCATACTTGATTCAAATAATTGATTTTCTCTTTAGAAAACCAACAAACAAAGAGACTTATCAATGCATTTTATTTTAATTATTTTTAAAAATTCATTTCTTCTGCTCAAAACTAATGTACTTATGAGCTTTCTGTACTTGAAAATGTATGTATTTATCTTTTTTGTGTTTCTTTTTTTAAATAGGAGTTTAATTAAATGTTAGTTTTGGGTTATGTTATTCTTTTATCATCAATTTCTCTTCCTTTTGTAGCTAGCTACCCCTTTCTTCTCTTATTTAGTTTGCTAGCTTTAATTTAATATGAATTGTCTCTGTGGGAGGAAAATGCGGGAGTTTATAATTAGTTGCTTTGTTAGAAAATTACAAATCAAAAAATATTTGTTGGAGAGAATTGACCAAAAAGAACATTACCCTATTGTCCTATCATCAGATTCAATTTCTGTTGATACTCAATTGTTACTGTGCTGCGGAGATGGCAACTCTTATTCGCTTTCTTGAAGAACTGAAGCAATAGATAGTTAGAAGTTAGCAATTTGGAGGATTCAGCAATAAAAAGAGGCAGCTAGGCGCTACAAAGTAATCAGGACGCTCTTTCAAAACGACCAGCTGAAATCTATCATCTGGAATTTCATTGTATTCCCTGTGAAATGCCAATACAAATGATATGAATCATCTATTTCAATACATTCAGCAAATAGTTAAAATGTTAGCATTTACATTTGCACTTGAGCATCTTTCTTTTGAGAGCTAAGACAAGAAATAAGAACCTCCAAATATATTAAATATGGATATCACAACAGGCTCTCTCTCAAAGAAACTTAGATAAATGTTCTAGAAGCAAGACCTTAAATTACTTGGATATTCTCAAAATACTTTTGAGGAAAGCCAATTAAAAATATCACCTTCGATTGCATGCTAATTGAAGATTATTCAACACACCATATCTCTGGTCCGATTGTGTAAGCAGACCCCCTGAAATGGCTAAACATCAATTATCAAGAAGTGAATAGTTTTTTAAGAAGTTTTCTCTACTACATCTGCTCGAAAACCCCTTGGCTTAAATTACTAAGCTACAACAGATTTCAAGTGGAGGTTACTTTGAATGAAATAAAAGAAGAAGAAGAAGAAGAAGGACCCTACCCGTTTTAGTCAACTTTCAATAGCTTTTCTAAAGGGATAAACAGTATCTAAAATAAGCAGCACCAAATTAGCTCTCAAACTATTGCTGGTTAATGTAACAAAATGCTTGAAATGAATAGAGGTTAAATGAAGTGTCAGCATTCTCTTTTGATTGGCTGCTTTCAACAAATCCATTAGAAGCAACCTGCGGAATTCTCTGTCGCTAATCAACTCAATCTCTCAGAATCCATAGGGAATGAAATATTTTGGGGGAGAGTTTGGAGGGAGGTAGAAATAAGATTGGCCTTTCATGTTTATCAATCAATTTAGGGCATAAATATGGAGTTACTAAGAAAAATAATATTTAATAAAATTAACACATCTTTTCGACCTAATAATGATAAAATAAATGGAATACTACATCTTATTACTACCTCCTTCCCCTTTCCCTCTTTCGTTTTGAGTCTAACAGATATCTTTCATGGCCTCTCTTTGAGATATGCTAAGTCATTATTGATTAGATATGTAACCAAAAAGGAATTAAAGATTTTAGTAACTTGATTAGTGTTCTTTGCAAAATGAAATGTGGTTTCAGGGAATTATTAAAAAAAAATTTGAAGAATAAAAATCTCTAAATCATCTTGATTTTAATAGAAAATCTTTTCTAGAACTAGTATTCATACTAAACTGCAAGTCCCCTTTCATTTGATTTTGAAGGATAAAAAACTGAGCCAATTCTAGTTATTTGAGATGTTTTCTGGACTTCAATATTTTACTACACCCAAAGACCACCAAATCAAAGTAAAATAGATTGAAATTCATGTATAATTAGAAAGTTGTATTCAATAACAGTTTCACCTATTCCAAGTGATAAATAGCATGTATGGATCAGAAATGATAAAATGTTTCTGCTGTTGGCTCTTACATGTCTATCAGGGAAACACTACTCAGATGGGAAACACTACTCAGATGAAATAACTCAACTATTTCTTAGGAATCTCAGCAATTATTTCTTTTCCGAAATTAATTTTCCAGAATAATCGAAGAACTAACTCTGCAGTCCCTTATTAAATCAGATACTAGGAAATTCTTTGGTTTCGGCAATAAATGACTAAGGATTTAATCTATTGACTATTTTTTAAGCATTGAAGCCACTGAAGAGAATAAGCTAGACTTTTATTTTTGTTGAGTTCAGTTCAAAGACATGCACAATTCTATCTTCGCTTCTGAGGTCAGTAAAAATCTATTAAAAATACATCCTTTCATTGAGCCTTTTGTAATAATATTCACAAATCTAATTCTAAATGAAAGTTTCTCAAGATATTTAGAGCTACAAGAGAAATACTGAAAAAAACCAGCTGAGATGCTTTCTGAGTGATGCTTTAAAGTGTCTTTGCTTGAAAAATACCACGAAGAAAAAGAGTACATTCTAGAAAACATTTTTCATTCCTCACAAATTAAATAGACAATAAACGTGCACACCAATTAAGAATTAACCCCTTCCTTCATCCCTACCCTCCCCCACCATATTAATTAATCCTCCCTTTAAGGAAAATATCTAAAAATCCAAGAATATTACCAGAAGATTTAATTATTAAATTTGTGACTAACCTAGATTCCCTCCAAAAGAATCCACTAGACTTTATTGTAATTGGTAATATTGCTATTTTTGGATTAAACTTTTCTGCCTAGTTTAAGAGATTGATGCATTCTTGGTTCACTAAAAAAAATTATCACAAAAACCAACACAATCGATAATAAATAAAAAATGAAAACAACAATGGGCTATTTCTTTGCAATCTGGCTTCTCGTATCGGCCTCAGCCAAGTGCAAGGATGGTGAAGATAATTGCTTCCTGTGTGATTAGTCAACTTAAAACACTTGTCTGAGCTGTAACCAAGGTTTCTACTTATTTTCCAGCTAAGACAATCAAGTGCTTTGTCTGCCTTGCCCTCAAGAATGTGCTGCCTGCTAAGATGAAACAACTTGCACAAATTGCATTGATGGATATTTTTGGTCACCTCCAAAGTGTCTTGCTTGCTCTGCTGGTTGCAAGAGCTGCTTATATTACGGGGAATGCACTGAATGCCCTGAAGGATTTTTCTTATTCTTGGATTAATGTGTTCCATGTTCAAGCAATTGCTTAAGCTGCTCAGATAATTACACATGTGCTTTCTGTGCACAGGGATACTTCTACTAAGACGGAAAATGTGTAAAATGTGGCTCTGATTGCTTGGAATGCAAGGACTCAAGCTATTGCTTCAGTTGCAAGCCAGGCAAATATCCATTTTATGGAGTCTGTTCTCCTTGTTCAGTTCACTGTATGACTTGCTCAAGTAATTCTGAGTGCGAGAAATGCTTTGATGGATACTACTTGAAATAAGCATAATGCCTTCCTTGTCCTGAATTTTGTCTCTTGTGCTTTACAGACAAATGCATAAAGTGCTAATATGGATATTATCCAAACAAGAAAGGCATGTGTATTCAAGGATGGTGACAATGTGAATACATTTTACATATGATAAGATATGCTGACAAAACTCCATAAAAATAAAATATTCATTTTCATTTGAATTAACAAAAGAAAGAAAAAAATAAAAAAACAGAGATAGACATGATGCTGAAATCAACAAGAATAGATAGAAAATAGCTAGAAGTGTTCATTTTAGAAAAGTTTAATTGTTCTAACAAAAAGGTGAGGGGAGTTAGTTTATTAAAGGAATTATTAGTTCAATTTTTTGGAGGGGGTTCATTTTGAGAAACAATTTCACAGCTCTAAAAATTCAAAAAATGATGGTTCTATTAGCCAATCAAGATAAATGCGACTTGTTTTTAGACAAATTAAGGATATTCAATGAGGATATGAAGTCAAATGTCTTGGATGAAAGAATGAGGTCATTTATTAATATTGCTTTTAAACAAATAGAAACTTTACTTATTCCAAAGAACAAAAATATTATTTTCCACTATTAGAATTCTATTTGTTTAGAAGGGATATCAAGCTGAAGCGGGTGTGTATTTTGGAAGGAAACTAAGCACCATGTCTAAGAAATACTTTCCCCTATCTGAATAATAAGGAAACATATTATTATCAAATAAAAGTGAGAAATAGGCCAATGAATTTTGATATTTTTTACTGATTTATTCTTTGATAAGCTAGCCTACATCAATGGCTAGTTTAAATGAAATGAATCCATAGAGAAACATGAGGTTCGTAGCTTTGAAGATAATACAAAAAGAAAGAATTAAAACAAATAAATATTATTTGATTTCCAAGTGACTTTATTGGTATTTTGAATATATTTTTTACTAATAAAAATGAAAGGCACAAGATTGAAATAACCAAGTAATGATGACACAAGATACACCACTAATATTGCCTGCAATTAAAAATTGTTAAAGAACGTGGATTACTAAAAAATTGGATCGCTAAAAGTAATTCAAAAGATACAGTTTTTGTTTTCTTTTTTGAATAGATTTGCATATTTAATGCAGATTTTTGTTACAAACTAATTTACCTAAATTTACTGGATATATGATGCATGGAGTATCTTGAAATATTAGTTGTGGCAGAACTTTTTGATGTTAGCAATCCAGATAATGATCGCTTGGACTGTTTCTTCTTTAACATAGACATATTCCACATCATCTGGTTAGTTTCTAAAGCAAATTAAGAATATGATGATACAATTTAAAGAGTATTTTTTTGCTGGAAGAGAAAATTTCTTTCACTTCTACTATTTTCAAAGGAAGAAAAATATCTTTTTGTGAAGCTTCATTGAGTCTTACTTGATCCCTAGAGTCAATTTCATGACTGCTAGATAAACGATGGTAATAACTGTTGAAATAAGGGCAAAGTTTGTGATGACATAAATGATCCCTAATTCGTTGAATATCATTGTGAGTAATAGCACATTTATAGATCCAGCAACTGAGCCGCTCTTCACGATATCACTCCATTTGAATATCTCTGGGAGACCTTAAAAGGAAGTGAAAGGAGTTACAGAGAAGGAGAATGGCAAAGAAGAGTGAAAATGATAATAATTAATTTATTTTGTTGGATGAAACCTTAAATTGAAGCAGACATATTGGATATGCAAGATCAAAAAAAGGAAAAGAATAGATTTGATGTGATTTATTTCTTCAATAATTCTGCCAGATTTTCTGTTTGGGAGAGGGAATTGATTTATTAGCTCGTCTGATTGTTTTTTTTTTTCAGATCACTAAATGGAAAATTAATCCTAGAAAGAAACTCAAACAAAGTTTACCCATGAGTATATGGGTATAAATTAGAAGTGAACAATTAAAAAGGAAAATACAAACTATAAGAAACCATTTAAATGATGTAGTTTTTGTATCACTTTGAGGGATAATGTTTCTTTTATTCGTAGAATTATGGAAAATATGGAATAATATTTGAATGTAAATCACATAAGGAAAATGTAGAAAGATAAAGAGGATAAGTGAGGACTTGCACTATGAAATTTGACTTAAAGAGTTAAAACACCTTTAGAGATGTGATTAGGATAAATACGCACTGGTTTAATTTTTTTTCAGCTTAATTTATTAGGGAATTCTCTCAGGAACTTTATATCAATCAAATCAAAAAATGACCAAGCATTATTGGAGTAATTTTCTACCATTAAAGGAATCCAGTTCTTGAAATCAAAGATTGTTCTTATGATTAATTGTCTTTTCTTGTTTCGATTCTCCTCTGTTTAGACAAAAATAGAGACGCTGTTGAATTCTATTATTCTTCTTCTTCTTTTTTTTCCAAGCAAACAATATTTGAATGAGATGAACAGATATAGTATTCTTAAAGTTAATCCTACATCGATTAGCAATTAAACAAAGTAAAGGAACTTATTAAAAACAAAAGAGTTCATAATTTTGCCACAATTATCGAAGTCAATTACATCCTAAGATAAACTACAAAATCTCTTTTTTCTAATTGAATCATTTTAAAATAGAAAATCGTTTAAACCTATCCTTAAGGCTTCTCTACTGCGGCAGGATTCTTTCTTTAACTGCAATACCAGTTGAGGATATTCATTTGTATTCTATTGAAAAACTGCATCACTTTTCAAAATTATCTTTGTTTATCCATTTTCATGTTTTTTATCTAAAAAAAACTAGAATCTAGACAACTCCAAAACACTTTGTTCTTATCATTCTGCACACATCTTTGAAAAGGTTATCTATTCAGTATCAGTGGATAAATCAAAGTGCTAAAACCATATTAACTGGTTTAAAAGAATTCCCTTCTAATTAGAAACCACTTATTTTTTATGATTTTTAGGATTTCTTTTTGTAAACGATTTTTCTACTGAATCTCTTTAACTAGATAAAACATGAGAATAAATAATCCATGTATTATCATGCAGTTTATGCTGCCAGTGTGAACAATCCATCCATTAAAATCTAGCTTCAAAAACCAACAGGAGAAACAGCAACTACACAATAATATAATAATAATCTATAAAATCTAAAACAAAAAAAACATATCTTCGAAACTCTCAATAAATCTCCAAAATGAATTTCTTCAATCACAAAAATAATTGCTGCCCTTAACCTCAATAGCAATTCCATCACCAGCAGTATTGCCAGCCTGTTTAACAATAATGCTAGATTCCACATCAGCAGTACTTACCACCTCCACCTAAATAACTCAGCTATCTGCCACCGAAAGTTACCCTCTATCCGCCACCTGTGTGTGTCCAACCAGAGCCAGTGAAATTCTGTCCCAAACCGGTAACCTGCCAACCTGAGCCAGTGAAATTCTAACCGAAATCTATTAAAGTTACACCACCACCAATATATTATCAACCTCCAGTTGTGAAGATACAACCACCTGCAATAGAAGTCTGCCCTGAGCAGATGACTTGCATGCCACCTCCAATTAAAGTTCAACCACCATCTATGACTTGCACTCCACCTCCTGTTAAAATGTGCCCACCCCCTATTCATTATCAACCACCTATGCAATTTAGACCTGCACCAATGTAGTAACAATGTGCTCCTCCTGTGTAACAGCATTGCGCCCCTCCTGTGTAGTAACAATGCGCCCCTCCTGTGTAGTAGTATGCTCCTCCTATTGATTAATGTGCACCTATATAACAATAAAATTATCAATTCTAAGTACCCCATATAAACTTGAATCAACAAAATCAACTTCCACAATAGGAACAAAACTAATAGTATCAATTCAACGAATGTGATCCAAGACATCAAAAGCAATAGCAATAATCGAACTATCATCCATAGTAATAATACTAACCTTCTAAATATGAGAGACCAAACAATCATCACTCTTCATCTCCTCCTTCAAATAGACCAGCATGTGATAATGGCCGATAAACTTCCTTATTGAAATGAACAAACTCAGCTGACGAAGCACTTGAACTCCTCCCTTTTTTTTACAAATAATTGTCGCTTCTAAAAAATATTTTTTTTAATTCCTAATAATTCATGTTTTTTTATTTATTTTTTTATTGTTAATTTTTAAATCTCTTCTCTCTCAATTTTTTAATCAGAATTCTTATGCTAATTTTAACTCGAATTTAACAGTTAAACACTTTACAAATCACACTTTACATTTGTCTGTGGATCTTCAAAGATGTCAAATAGGATATTGATAGGTAAATGAAAGTTATTAAAAAGCCATTTCAAAAAAAATGCATTATTTCTATGTCCATCCAGAGGTGTTAAAATGACACGATTTCTTAAAAAAATTACCTTAAAAACAACTTACATAATAAAAAAATGTGAACTAAAAAAATACACAAAATAAAAAAATGAACATCTTTGGAATTTGGATAACAAATCAACAACATCTGGAGCTACTATTATTATTAATAGGAGACTGGGATTATTGTTGAGTCTGCTGAGGTTGACAAGATTAAGATTGTGGAGGCTGGAATTATTTAACTTGCTGAGTCTGACATTGTTAAATTGGTTGAGGATGCTGGCATTGTTGCTGAGGGATTGGTTAGCATTGTTTTGGAGGCTAATAATCCATTGGTGGAGGGCAAACTTTCATTGGGGGTTATGGAATACAAGCAGGAGGAGGTTAAACTTCAATTGGGGGAGGAGTAATTGTCATTTCTTCTGGGCAGACTTCTATTGGAGGAGGTTGAATCTTCACAGGTGGAGGTTGATAAAAGATAGGTGGTGGGGTAATGGTGATCTTTTTAGATTAGAATTTCACAGGCTCAGGTTAAACTGTAATAGGCTTAGGGCAAAATTTCACTGGATCAGGCTGGACAGTTATTGGAGGAGGGCAGAGTGTAACTTTTGGTGGTTAGAAACAAATCTCTTTTGGTGGAGGCTGCTTGCAATACTCCTAAGGTGGTGGACAGCATTGTTGTTGAGGTGGAGGTTAGCATTGTTGTTAAGGTGGGGGTTAGCATTATTGTTATTGTTGAGATCGTGGTTAGCAATCCTGTTAAGATAGCGACTAGTATTAGTATGAAGAACTTGGTAAGAATTACTATGAAGATCTTGGTTAGTATGAAGACTATTGAGATCTTGGTTAGTACTACTAATAATGTGGTGGTTAAAACTACTACTGATCTTTCATTGAATAGGAATTTTGTCTTTCTGGAGCAAACTATTATTGTTGATATAGTGACTAGCTTTATCGACGTTCTTATGGGCATTAAGTTTAACATTAAGGTGACTATTCTTATTAGGTTTTAACAGTGTCTTAACATTCACTCTATTCATTTTATTTCGAACCGTTTCTTGCAGACTATCCCGTCGGAATATATTGCGATGAAGCTTAGCTCAAGGAAGTCTAAGAATGTCTTGTTTGGTAGTTCTATTATTTGGGCTGCTGAGAGTTATAGAAGTCCGAGAATGTCGATTAAGGTTTTTGGGAATAATTATTATTCATCTCAGGAAGAATCGTATTAAGAGGCACTGAAAATTGAACTGAGATTTGATTATTTTTGTTTTTTTTTATATTTTAAATCTTTTTCTTAATATTTGTGATTTTTCTCTCGATTTCAAATGCATTTTTAATGGATCAATTTAGATGCTGAATGGAAAAATATCATTCTACCTAAAAAAAAATAAGATTTTAGAGAAGTTCTTGAGCTTTTTGTTTAGCCAAAACATTAGATAGTTTCTAAATATATTTTGTGATAAATTCCACAATAGTTATCACAATTGTCTTCATTTGATATATATCAATCAACTATTAGAGAGTGTGCTGCTTGTATATTTGCCCTTAGTTTGCTCGGAAATTAGTGACTCTGCTACAAGGTGATAGAAAAGCAAAATGTTTCAATCTTCAAATCGAAGTTTCTCCTTTATTTTAAATTATTTTTTGCATTTACTGATCCAAGAAAAGTTTATTTATTCTTCAAAATTTTCTTTATTTCCCAATAAGAATGAGGTTTTGGCAGTGCATTCTCCTCATTAAAGTTATTAACTATGATTGCTGATACGTTTACCTTCTTTTACTGATTTATGGATCTGTATTGTTTGTGGAGAAAGAGAAGAATTCTTTCTTTGTATGCATTCTTTCAAACAAAAACGAAGACAGTACAAAACCAATATCAACATCAAATAGTTCATGAATAGTTGAATCTAATGAAGGAATAATTTTAAGAGTTGGTCTGATGGAGCTTTTAAATTATTGCTTTCTCAACATTTTTATTATTTTCATCAGTAAAAATATCACATTTTGGGGGGTAATGATTTGCTCAAAATAGCCAAAAAAAACAACAAAAAAGAATTAAAAAATGTTGAAAAAAAAGCAATCATGTACATGATGTTGATAGAACAGATTCTATCTTGTGATTTATTTTTAAATCTATAAGGTTTATCTTGAGAAAGTACAAGCATATTCATTGTTTGCAATATAAAATAAGCCCATTTAAACAGCTGTGTTTTGCTAAATTCTATTCCTTATTTATTTTATGTTTGAGTTCATTAACTTATTCTTGACTTTTTATGCTATAAGAGTGCTTAGGATTTTTTAGATGATAATATAAAAAAATGTAACTATTTATGAGTATTTTTAGAGGGATTTTAGGTTTTTAATTCATTATTAGTAAAATGAATTGAAAATCCTTAAAAAAATGTACTTATTTTTCATTTTTTCTTTCTAATTCTTTATTTGATTCCTTTTTTTCTATTTTCTGAGATTCCTCCAAAGCAGGATTCACATTAACTCCATTAATTGTTTTCCTATGATAAAAAACATCAAACTAAAATCTTATGCTGCTACTCTCAAATTCTGAAAAATAATAAACTTGTATTGAGACAATTACCAAAATTGAGATAAACTTGTTTCTTTTACCTCCTCCATGCATTGATTATGTGTGGTCCTTCAAAGAATAAACGATATATTCATTGTATAATTTATGTGAATGTCGTTTTACATCATACATAGATAGATACATATTCAACCCCTTGAAATCTTGTTAACTAAACAAAAAAATGGAAAAGTCAAAAAAATTAATTATTCAAATCCACACGAGATTGCTAAAAAAATGATCTCAATCCCCTATCCAATAGCATAAAATAAAACCAAGGTGAAAGAGTGTTTTTAGTCTATTGAAAGCTAAGCTATTTTTCTCAGAAAATAGAACAAATTATTTCAACAGAATGAACCATTTTAATAATAAATATGTTTTCACATATGCTTCTAGTCAGTGTGCTGATTGTAAAACTCTAAGAAACAATCTATTTCGTATTTTGTACTGATTCAAGGGTTTCTTTCTTCCAATTACAAATAGCCTTTCATAAAATTTTAATTGCATAAAGATCAGTTGATAATAAATCTAAGGAAATAGTTTAAGAATTAAGTAAATAAAATATTCTTTTTAGATGGAATATTCAAACATCAACAAAAGGGGTAGAATATCTAAACTTTTTCCAAGAGAAGCATTTTAAAAAGAATATTCCTTCACTATTGAATTGAGAAATGATTAAAAGAGTTGATAATTTTAAAGTAGAAAGATTAAGAAGATTCGAGTGATTTGATATGCCACTAAATCTCAACGTAGTCTGGTAATTAAAAGGAACATTTTGTAAAATTCCTTTGTTTCTTTGGCACTCTGAGAAATTAGACAAGTAAGGAAAATAGGAATAAATTCTGATATGTGGGGATGTATTTTTTTCTTTTGTTGTACTCGAAAATGACAAATTATTTGATTTCTTTTTAGAGGCTCTTGACATAAACAGAACAGATAATAATTTGGCATCACAATCTTACAATTAGATTTGTTTTTGTTAAAAATAATGGAGAATTCTTGATCCTTATCGATTATTCTAGAGTTAGAATGTGGTATGTTTTGGCTTAATGGTGTTATTTATTTGCTTGGAAATTAATTATTCCATGACAACATCAAGCAACCACTTTTCTCATTTTTTTTGACGGCATGTTGCTTCTTCAGCTAGAAGAAATACCAATTACCCCCTCCCCCCTAATTTTTGAATCAAGGCAGCCAATTTAACTTAGTTACTAATTTCTGAATGAATTGCAGTAAACCAGGAATTCTCTTGGGACATTTCTTGATTCGAGAGACAGAAATCAATCATAAAGTTATAATCAATTACTAACAATTACCTCAGGCTTTTAGGATTACATTTAATTAGCATTATTATATTGTCTAGAAATTAAGTGTAATCTTTTCGATTAGATGGCTTCACTACGAGTAATAAATAGTATGAAATTTCCATGAATAGTGCTAAGCTGATGAGATGAGAAACCAAACAGATCAAGGAAATAATCCTTTAATTGTTCAATTCCTTTTGAAAAAATTGTAATTGACATTGTTTCCCATATGTAATTTCTTGATCTCTATCTTTCTCGCAAGCCTTTGAATATTACATAATATCGGTTGCTATTCATGAATTTTTATGACGTTTTATTGAATGATTTAGTTGAATTTAATGAATATAAATGAAAGGGATAAACAAGATTTTTGTTTCTAAACAATTTGAAATGTAATAAAGGAGAGAGAAAAATGGATTGGTATGTTTGATGTTAGTAGAAGGTTTAGTGTAATTCTTTGAGGGAGGAGAAAGAGCAAGAAAATCTTGTTTCATCTGAATATCCTTGTGTCCTCAACTGAAACAACGATCACGTTCTGAGACATGTGTTTCACTGTCACTGTGGGGCTTATTAGAAAGTACGGATTAGCGCTTTCGAATGAGTGAGCTCTCCGCTGGTCTCGAGATTTAAGGACATAGATAGCATTCTCTTTAGTTGGCACATTTTTTCAAGCAATTAGCATTATGATGGTGAGATTCACTGATTTCCAATATTTATTCGCCTTCCAAGTTCTGGTGTC
>Ga0302271_10001440_pt1 | contig 22786 bp, 10 predicted proteins | sample III_Bog_N1_1_FD_198767 | JGI IMG/M metagenome (GOLD analysis project Ga0302271, IMG submission 198767) | Peat permafrost microbial communities from Stordalen Mire near Abisko, Sweden - III_Bog_N1_1 | ecosystem: Environmental > Terrestrial > Soil > Wetlands > Peat | place: Sweden: Abisko... | reverse complement strand
CGGAGGGGTGACTTGATTTTCCTTAGTTTATTTTGATATGCTATTTCTTTCTCTAATACATCTATCTATTTCTTGTTTAATGATCTCTAAATGTTTGATATTATTTGGTGATATTTGAGAGAAAAAAGGAAAATAAATTACATAACAAGCAGAAGGCAAATAGAAATAGTATAAAGCAGCAAGTGAGCGAGTGAGAGAGAATTTAAAATCATTCCAAAAGCAAATATGAGCAATGAATAAACGCAATAGCAGCAAGCAACCCTAATTTAGCAACAAGCAAGCCAGCCATTTCAGCAGTAAATCGATGAATTTGACATTGACCAACGAGAAATCAGAGAGTTAGTATGGAACAGCAAGATTCCAGTGAAAATCATCTTAGATACTTTATGCATCGCTAGTGACGATCCACCTCTACCATTGTACACATTCTTTAGGAGAGTGCAACATCCTGTTTTCTATTTCAAGGACATCCATGAGTTTTTCTTGAAATCCGCTCCAATCCCGCTTGATGAACATGATATTTGGTTGGAATGGGGAAATAAACCTATTCCATGGAATCTCCCATTCGGATTAACTTTTGATCTCTTCTATCGAGATGACGATTCTGCTGCTTCCTAACAAAACAAATCAAATATTTAACATATCTCATCTCCTTCAATAGATGACGTGTCCTTTAGCGATGAGAACGATGGATTTATACCTTCTTCTTTATCACCCTTACCATTTTATCCTATTCCCCTCACGCTTCACTACGGACGCTAACCATCTCACAGTGAATTGCTTCCAATCGATAAATCCAAAGAACTCCATGAAGTCGCGTAATCTGCTTTCAAATTCAGCTTAAAAGAATCCCTGCTCATCAGAAACAGCAGCGCGTTTGTTTTAACCCAAGTTAGCTTACAAGAACAGGAATAGTTCCTGAATGCGCTGATCAAATCAGATTTTGATAGTTTCTTCCCCGTTCTGGATGTGATTTTTAGCAACAAGACTCAACTTAATAACAACCATCTTGTGAAATTGCCTCTGAGGATCTACATCCGTGATTATCCTGGACGTGTTTAGCTTCAAGAGACGATTTTAACTGGAAAAGAAACCTTAGGTGATTTGATTTGTAAGTATTTCCCGAAGATACTCAAGAACTCAGAGAATTCATTTGTGATTGTCACACCAAAATACAAGAACTTAAGAGTGATTTGCAACGGAATAGCTTGTGATTTCAACATGCCACTGCTGTACTTCTACAAACACTTCTTCCACTATGACGGATTCACATATCTCTGCATTCAATTCTGAAGAAACCTCCAAAGAAACAAATAAAATATGTGTATGTTAGTTGTCTCTTCAAAAAGGAACATCTTTATTGTACAATTTAGAAAAGAATTCCTGAGATTTCCTGGGGGAAACTTATAAGGCTTTTACAAAAAAAGTTTATTATTTTTGTAGATTAACATTGTTATAATATGTAAAAGTGTTTATCCTTGCTTATTCTCATCAAATTACTACCACCCACATGATGTTTATCTCCTTATCACTAATATTGTCTGTCTCTTTGGGGTGCAGCATCACTTTTATTAAATCTAGAGTCAATAAATCAGATTAGTTAAAAAAGAAACAATCTTGAGTAACAACCTGTAAAAACAGCAGAGCGAATGTCTGAAGCTGAAATATCTCAAGTAGAAGAGACATAACCTTCTTAGGATAATCAGGATAATCTAAGCGATACCTAGCAGAAAACAATTGAAGAAGGCAACTAAATTACAAGAGAAAGTACAGTTGACGTAGAATTAGATGAAGATTAGAATTCAACGTAGCAAGATATGATGCTTTAATCTATTAAAAAAAATTACAAAACTAAACTCAATCATGGAATCAATCTATCGAATTTACATCAGCAATAACAGAGTGGAAGTAATATGAGATACGATGAAAAATAGAACCAAGTCAACATCAATGAGTTTCATTAGGACAGTGGCAACACTCAAAATATCGATAAGAATGATGAGTAGAATAAAACAGGAATTCGAACTGTAAATCTTATGGAACCGCTTCTGAATATCACAGATAGTCCAAAGCCATGCAACACCTTTTTTATAAAAAAAACAGAATCAGTAAGTGAACCACCTCGGCCATTTAAGATCAGTTTCGAGTATGCTTTTAATCAAGAAATTGTGAAAAAATAATACAATAATAAACTTGAAATACTTTAACTCAATCTAATAATTACATTTTTGTCTAATTGAATATTCCTTATGATTTATTGTTTACCAGCAATACAACCATACGAAAAGGCAGCAGCAATGTCGAATTCAATGGGAATAATGTTCTAGCAAGGAAAACACTTTCTGAATAGCAGCCATCATCGATGTCTGCTTCCAGTGTAGCAGCTTCGTAAGGGAATATTTCAAGTGACAGCTTCGATTTTCGTAGGAGTCGATATAGGTACATCAAATGCTGGGAGGATAACAGAGTATAGCTCGTAGGGATCTTTTAGAACATGATTGAGAGTCTCTCTTCTCAAGCAATCGCCATGGCTACTTCTTCCAGCAATAGCAATTACATAGTGACAAAGTATTTTAAGGATAAAGTGAAATCGCTAATGCAATTTAGTTCTTTTTCATTCACTGCTATTGGCACAAAAGGTGGGGATTACTTCTCCAAAGCGAACCTTATTCTAGCTTAGATTGATGCTGTGAATAAGCGAGCGATGGCTAATTCACAATAATTCGCAGAATTCATAGAAAGTTCCATCATCAAGGATTTACTTCAAGCCAATGCATTCAAGTATGAGTCAAGACTCAACAGATACAAGGAGTTAACCGTTTCATCTATGTAAGTCTGAAAGAGGAGATATGCCAATAGCATTTCACATGGAAATACATTCTTTAATTTTTGTAAATATTTTATTTTTTTCATTTTTGTTTTGTTTTTCCAGGAAGAAGATCTCAAAGATTGGACGTGGTGCAGCTGAGTAATACTAAGACTACTCTAATGTATTTTCTGAGCTAGCAGCGAAAGATCTCCGGACAACAAACAAAAAGAAACTTCTTAAGGTCTTCCAGCGGAATGATTTATGCTTGAACGAATGGAACTTTTTATCTCGCGTATTTGAGCATTACCAGTGCTTAAAGCTATTCGGGACAGAGACAGTGCGATTCGTGCAGGAATTAAAGCAGCTAGAAACAGAAAGAGTAGATGGATTGAAGTAAGCTGTCACGTTGTACATAACAGAACACGAAAATTTGATTGCGAAGATTGTCTACCATTAATCAACGCACCCAGAGAGATTGTTAGATTAGAGTAATGTTTCCTCGATACGAGGGTCTACTATGAAGCATTCGTCGATTTTATCATCTAAGAGTTCACTTTCCTCATCAATGCTTGGGTCTAAAAGATCCTCGAGAAGATACGAGAATCCTACTGCGTTTATCTAGCATCTCTATCCGTGTCCTCCAGGTGCAATGAATTAGTCATAAACACTGGGAAACAGCACGCATCATGCTCAATAAACTAGTATCCAGCATAATTATTAAAATGGCAATACAATTCTAAACAGCAGCAATATGAACGTTAATAACTCCTCTAATTTCTAAGAGACTAATAACAACAACAACGGTGATAATACCCAGAATATTTCTCAGTTTGGTGAATAACCAAATTAAATGCCAGCTAGCTAGATTGAGTCATCTCCATAGCGAAAGCCACTCAATTCGAAAGAAACAATTGAATTATAAGATCTGACAATGTCAGCGACACACAAAAGCGATAACAATAACAATAGCATCAACAACTCCTCAGACCAAAAACAGGAAATACCTTCCTTGAGGCTGCCAATAAAAAAAGTTGGTTCCTCAAGTAGCTCCGATGAAAGGAAATATCCTTCACCGACTGAGCAAACCAACAACAATATTCTTGCTTCTACTGCGGGTAAGACTAATAAATCACAAAGTCCAACAGCTTTTGTCACTGCTCCTGCATCTAGAGACCTCCTGACAAGCAGCTCACTTCTTGCTGATCTCAGCGCTTGCGAAGCACAATAGGAAGTGGAGCCATATTTTTCCCTTAAAAACCTCATTCCCTCTGAAGAACAAAATTATCTCAGAAAGATCTACGAGCTAGAAAAAGAAACAGAAGTATCTTTAACTTATCTTTGCACATTTGTTGAGAAATTCGCACTTCGAGACCTGAAAATGCCTGGACTCATCAAGAGAGAATTCAAAGCGCAATATGCTAGACCGCATACAGCAAAGAAAGATGTTTTGCTGCTTTTGACTGTCGATAATAATCTCTTAGTCGTAGAAAGCCTAGCTTCAGATTTCTTTAAGACTCCAATATGTTTTATCAAAGGATACCGCTCGAAGGCAGTATCCCAGGGTACATCTGTCATCGTAACAGAAATCAAGAATGTGATATTCAGAACAAAGAAAGTTTATTCTTTCTTCTTCGATTATTCTTCTGATTAGCAAGATTTCTTAGCTGCTATAAACTCCCATTGAAGAAATGAAAAGCAAAAGGAAGGAATATTAAGTTAATTACAAGGAAAAAAGATAGTAGTTAGTCATTTAAAATGGTAGTTTAGAAGTTATTTGTTTGTTGGGAGGAACATGTCATTCTTCAGTTTGTGTGTTAGTGATGGAATATTAATCTAATTTATGAAAGTATGAGCCATTTCTTCTCCTTTTTATGGTTCTCTTTGATTCTAAGAAAATAACCTTTTAGAATCATGACACAATCGACCAAATTTAGCTGGCTAGTTTAATTGCAAACTTTTGGAAATCTTCAGGCCAAAGTTGTAAGTAGGTTGTCTACTTAATCACATAAAAGTAAAGAGTTCCCATTCTGAACAAGTTCTGAAAAAGACCTAATTGACGGTTTTGAAGATGTATATTTGATTTTGTTAGTTTATAGACACGCAAGACAAACGAAAGACTTCAAAGATACTGCTTTCAAAAAAGCGCTGATTTTTTCATAAACAATTTTCCAAAACAATAATATCCCCTTTTTTATATTTATCTCACAAGTTTCTTCTTTTGTTCATCACATTCTTCTGTGTATTCTTGCTAAAAAAGCCCAAGATATTCCTCTCAGCAGATGTCAGGAATCAATTAAGTGCAAGGAATGCACTAAGTTAGGATGTTAGCCTGAATGCACTTCAAAGGGCATTCGTAAATCTAATCAAAACAACAATCATTTTACCATTTTAAAATCCAGATTCAAAATAATATGTTCTGAGTCAAATGAATCTTCTTTTTTGTTTGTTTTACGTCACAATAGTCCAAAGCGTCCTGTTCGTTAATTTTAACCCAAAAACATATGAATATCACAAATAATTTAAAAGTATTTTTTTGTATGAAAGAATTTGTTACCTCGATGTAGTCTAAGCAATACAGGTATTGATAAGAATTGCAGCCATTAGAGTCCCCAAGAAAATCTAGCGCAGGTGATGTTGCTACAGTGTTATTTTAACTATTATTGTTGTTGAAAGTCATGCAGTTTCCTTAGAAGCAGTTCAGAACTCGATTAACGAATGGAGAACGCAATGAATTTGGAAATAAACAATTGAAAAGACAAATGCTATCCAGTTCATTATTGCAATGAGAATCTACACATGTTGAATAGGTGTTTTTCAAGGTAAGAAGATCAGAAGTAGTGGCTGAGTCGAGGAGAGAGGAGCATTGGTAAGCGGCGCAGTAATCATATTGCTACTGAGATCCATTGATTTCTGCAGCTCTTAGTGGTGCTACTAAGACTGTTAGTATGAGTAGTAAAGTAGTGAATTTCATAGATTTTTGTTCTGTTTAATATTTTTGTGGATCTTAAAATTGATTCTTGAGAATTTCGTCAAGAATTTAATGAAAATATATCTTTATTTGAGTCTTTTGCTAGGTTTGTTCTTTTTCACTCAATAAATTAAGATATTTGCTCCCATTTTGCTAAAAATTATAAGTAGTTAAAGATTTATTTTTTAACCGTATTCAATTTGAAATAAAATGCTTGAAACTTACACATGAAAGAACATATTTGACTGTTTTTGCATGTCTCAAAGAATGACTGAAATTTTTCCTTATTTTTTTTATCCTTCTCAATAATTTATTTTTTTCAATACTTTTTGAAACTTTGGTAAATATTTTCCAAATCATTAGACCCTACCAGTCAAATAAAAAACTGAATTTGAACTCCCCCTCTTCCCGAGTTGTGATACGCCTTCTCTACTTTATCAATCTGTTTTTTTCGAAAAAAAATAATTAAAACAAAAGATCTTCTTTGGGTAAGGAAACACAGTCAAACATATCTGCTTGTGGTCAGTAAATATGCAAAGTGGACAATCAAGTGATGAAGAGCAAATTGCTGCTGCATTGACAGTGGCTTAAGAAGCACAACCAACTGCTGCGAAGTCATAGAAAGCGAAGCTACCTCAATGTACTGTTAAGCTCAACCTTCAAACTAAGTACACTAAATAATATCTACTTCACTTTTTGATTTAACTTTTTAAAAATATCATCTTTTCATCATAATCTCCCTCATTTCTGTCATCACATCCAACAACTGCAATAAAAATTTTAATTGTTTTCAAATTTCTAGACACGAAGGTCCAGCATTCAAAGGCGCCAAACTTCAGCATATGCCTTATACTTAGGAAGAACCTGATTGTAAATAAAAAATCCAACAAATCAATTTACATCTTTCTTTGTCTTAATTTTCGGCTTTGAGTTTATTTCCCTAACTTTTCCTTTTTCTATGATTCACTTCGTTAAATTTTTCAAAATAATTATCTAGTTTTAGAGCCATTCCAGCCAAAGGCTATGAATGTTGAAAAGCCATTTGTAAGAATCAACTATCTCAAGCAAAAGAGCATCTCTATGGCATAGATTCAAGCTGAATCAATACAAAAAGAACGTCTCAAAAAGCAGGAACTTCGATAAAAGCAAACCAAAAAACAAGAATTACTTAATATCACAAGGGGGAAAGAATCAATCAAATAAAAATCAAGCAACATCAATAATACTGAATTAACTCCGAGAAAAGACAGAGATCAACATTCACAATAGCAGCGTCGATAATAGAATTCTGAGTTAGGTTTCTCTAATTAAGCACATAAAATTGGATTTCGTAGCAATACCTCTGGTTCTGCTTAGAGAAATGTTTCTTCTTCATCTAAAAGAAAACTAAATAATAGCAGTTCCTCGAGTTGCTGCAGTTGCTGTAAGAGTTCTCAGTACTCCTCCATTGAAAGAGTCAACAGCAGGGTATTGTCTTCTTCCGTTTAACACTCCATTTCGCAAAGGTAAACACAACAACACTTATGCTAAATTGTTAGCTATTGACATGAAAAGAAACAAACTTTTTTAAACTGACAATCTTTTAGAGGTTTAAGTGAAAAGAGTAGAAAAATACTTGAAAGTGGAAACAAATTATCTGCTAGTTTGCAATTACTCGATATTAGTTCAGGATGGGCACATAAAAGTGCCGCTTTGAGCTCAAGTGGATAGAATAAAACAGGAGAAGTGCTTTAGAAGAAACTACAGAAGATAATTCAAGTAAAACAAGAAAAATAACAGATAAAATAACTGAAAGAAGCTGAAAAAGCAGTGAGGGATTCTTTGAAAGGGTTATTCTCCATCTAGGCAAGAGAAGAAAAACAGCGAAAAAAGCAAGAAGAAGCAATGTATGAATAGATCTAGAAATCGATAGCTATCCACACTGATCCTGCTTAAGTTGAAAGAGTTGATACTCTCATCCAGTAATCCATCTAAACATACAACAGTAAACTAGAATATGTTGTTTATCTCTACATATATTCTAATGAATAATCTATTGAAATTAATCTAATGAAAATGATGCTTGTTTTGTAGAGAACAAGATTGAAGAGCTGAATCAGAAGCAAAAAGAAAAGGCAGACAAAGAAACACAATAGTAAAAGCTCTTGAAATATGAGCAAAATATCAGACTAAAGAATAGAGAAGAGTCTCTGAAACATAGGGAGTTGAGTGTAGGTTAAAGTAAAGATAGAAGCTTGTCAAAAGATCGACATGCATGGGGAGTTGATTAGAGAAAATATGAAGAGAAAGAATAAGTTAAAGAAAAGAAAATATTCGTTAAGGAAAAAATTGATTTAAAAGCCCTGTTCAGTTAAAAAGAAGGAGGAAACGATGAAAAGGACAAGGAAAAGAAGGAAAACAAGAAATCACAGAATACTCATAATAATAGTGATTAGGTTTAACTTAAGAGTAAAGCAGGTCGCTAAGAATAAGAGCTAACTGAGAAGAAACCTAGAAGACAAATGCTTTCAAGATAGTAGGATGAAGCGATCATGGCTGAACGATTGAATAAGATAAAAGAGGAAATGCGGCTTAAAGCGATAAATATCAGGAAAGAAATCAAAGACAAAAAACAGAGGCTGCATTCTTTGGAAAATGCTAGGAAGGAGAGTCTTTCAAAAGCTAAAAAAGTTCCATTTCTACCGACACCTGAGTAAATCGAACTTGCATTTGTTGAGCCTGTAGAAGAAGATGAAGAAGTTGGTAAAGATGGAGAGAAAGAGGGAAATGTAAATGATGATTGGGATGCAGACAATAAGATTAAAGTAAAAAATTAAAACTAGAAATAAGTGAAATAGGAACAAGTTTAATCTGGAAAAAACAAAGAAATCAATAGGAAAACAATCAACAAACCATCATCTGCATCTTCTTCAAATTCGAAGATTCTTAAAGAGAATACTCAAAAGAACAAATGAGAGATTACGTCGCAGCACTTCTTTTGAAAGATGCGGTGCGCAGAATCATTATTGTATTTGAAAGTTTATTTCATTTGCCAAAACGGAATTGCAATTCTGCTTTAACAGCTGCATAGAATGCTGCCAAAACAGAATTTATTATTTTATAAGTACATTTTAACAAGAATCGAAAGAGCAAAAAACAAGATATTTTTGAAATTGCAGAGAGGATTATTTTCAACTAAAATATCTTTTCTACTGAATAATTTCCTTCCATCAAAGAAGAGAGCCTCCAACATCTCAAACTTAAGAAAATACTTTGAAATTTTCCTTTATTCTCCTCATTTCTGTTATTTTTCTTCCTCTTCTACTACTTGGCTATCAGCATTATTTTTATTCTCAAGCACCTCTTGAACACCTATCTTTTCCCTTAGAGCTTTACTCTCAGCTAAAGCTGTTTTCTTCATCTAAGTATCTGTCAGCTTATCTACATCATGCTCAATAGCTTCAAGTCTAGTTATCATCATCAGAAGGAACGTTTTTGTTTTCGCTGCATCGTTTGAAAGTCGCTGCACATCTTTGACATGTTTTTCTTTGTCTGCTTGTTTTTTCTTAGCGAAGATTTTCCCAGAAGAGTTTGTTTGTTCTGCTACTAATGTTGATCTTCTTGCGATGTCTCTAATCCGATCGAATATTGCTTTCTAAATTGGAAGCACAAATGTGGATTTTTAAAAGAGTCGTTTCAGCTGTTTTTCTTAAATAACACAAAATTAAGATATTTATCTACCTGCTTGGAGGAAAATCGCAGCATATTTTCATCGAATCTTCTGCGCACAGACTCAAGAGTTTGTTCCAGAGCATATGAATCAATTCGATGACCTAAAATTTCTTCGTCTTCCAATAGATTTCGTGTCTAAGCAACCAAATAAATCATAAAGGCTACTGGTTTAAAGAATCCTTTGTGGTTTTTATCGGTTAGAAAGTTATTTATGGATTAGAAAAAATCTTACTAATGTGATCCTTTCAAGGGCAGCTATTATATTATCTTAGGCTTCTTCTTTTCTTATTGCTTCGTTCCTCACAGTCACTACAGCTGAAGTAGGAGCTAATGGATTCACTGGGATTTCATTTTGTTTATCAGCTAAGATTTGTTCTTAAGGTTACGTGGATTGAAACGCTATTGGATTTTTTGAAGGAGATAGTGATTGCTACTACTATTAGCTTAAAGCCTACGAAGTTGGAGATTATTTCTCTGTGTTTACTACGGAAATCTAAGTATTTATTGAATAGCTAGCAGTCTCAGAAGAAGAACCATGCTCATTTGATGGTATTTGCTTCTATTCTAGGATTGTATTGTTGTTAATCCCACTGCTTACTTCAATGCCGTTTTGGTTCTGTTACGCTACGGGATTTGCAGCTTCTCCAATAAAAATTCCTTCCTTTTTAGCATCATCGCTTTGAGCACTGCTTTATTCACTATTTGGTTCATCTTTATTTCCTGTAGCATCTCTTATTTCATTCTTGTTTTAATCCGAAGCCAACACAGTTTCACTTTCTTCTTCTTCATCCTCTTCATCATCATGATGTTCTTGATTCAATTATTTCTAGATTTTCGCAAGAAGATCATAAGCATCTCCTCCTTCTTCATCACTGCTATTACTACCTTCTGAGGACATTTCTGTTTGAGTTTACGAATTAAAAATAATTAAAAATCTCTCACTTCACGCACTCTTTCTATTTTCTGTGACTCTATTAACTTAATTGAATTACTTTGGTCTTATCAAGCAATCCATAGTATTTTCTTTTCATGGATTGTATCTTCATTTACCAATTAAACCCAAGCTTTCATCTTAATTTTATTTTAGAAGATGGAAGCATAAAAAGAATGCAAAATGAAGAGCAATCTAATTAAAATCCAAAAATTCTTAAATCTAAAAATATTTTATTGACTATGAGCTATTTTTACTTCTTTTGTAAGAAAATTCAAGGGTAAGTTACATTTCAATTCAAACTACTTTTATTATGAGTTCGATAACAATATTTCACTCTCGGTTACTAAATACAACTTTGTAAAATTCCCCTAAATCAATAACACGATAAGTTACACTGATATTGTAACTATTCACTTCAAAGAATGAAATCGCATAAATTAAGTCAAAAATACAGGTATGTTCTCCTTCACCCAAATATCAAGGACTAACTGCTTTGGTTTATTCAACTAACCTTATTCTTCAAACAAAATCAATTGGATTTTATTTCTAAGTAGCGAAATAAAAATTTTGATTCGAAAAAATTGTGCATTTCTTTCTTTATCCTGGGGAGAAGCAAACTAATTCCCTCCTTCATTGATTACATAGAGGTAATTTTCTATTTTTGTTCATTCAAGTTATTCCTTCTCAATTCTAAGTTAATTTGCCTACTTGGTATGTATTATGCTTGATTTTTCATTTAAAATATTGACTTTCACAATTAAATTAAATACCAAGTAGTAGGAGATTATTAATCGGTTTCTTCACAGCTTTTTGTAAGAAACGAAGATCTTCCTTGGACTCAAAGACATCCCCAAAAAAGTTTGCTTTTACCAATAACAATCCAAACAACAAAGATACTTGAGAAGAGTTTAAAACTCAAGGTTAGTTATATTTTCGAGTCTAGATGGCTCTTCATAAGAAGCTGTTGTTGTTTGTGCTGATTCAAGCTGGTGGGATAGGATTCACAATAGTAGTATGCTACATCTTATAGCAAACTGCTGCAGAATAGTTCTCCGTTGGAGTCAGATATGCCTTTCTTGGGCTAGCCTACAGCATTTTACTTTATCTTCTGATTTACAGAAAATCCAACATCAAATATATTCTGAATGGATTGGCATTTGTATCGTTATGGTTTTGCATGGTGCTTCTAGCTATTTTTCTTGGCGTGTATCTTTCCGTATTTGAACCACTTTTCTCCCATAAATTCAGCTTAGTTACAGAGTGCTCTGTTACGGGGATGAAATCAATTTCGCTGAATGGGAATGAGAAGTATTCTATTTTGTTCATGACATTTAGAGATAGCCAAGCTATTCAGAGATTCGGATTAGCATGCGTGTCTGATAATAAAGATAGGTTCCTGTTCTAGACTAATATCTAGCCTTATCGATTCCTAAATTTCAATTAACCATACAGAATCTACGAAAATTATGATGAAGATGCAGAAGAATTCGAGATCTAAGAATATACATTTAGCCGTTTCAAGCTGCCAAGTTGGCTCTGCTCTTCTGCTCCATTTGACTACACTCATCTCATTGGATCAACTTGTTTTGCTAGCTTTTTTAGTACCGACTCATCTGTCATCTCCTCAAGCTTTACAGAGTATTCTCCTTCGATATTACACGACAGCTAAGTAAACATAGTAGTACTTTCTGAGGAGGATCTCTTGAGGAATCTGATTTCGTTTAAGCTATTAGTTTTCTTGGTATTGTATCCTTTGACAATGATGTCCCTGTAGTTCTTTTTGTTCTATTTTTTAATGAAACTAAAGACATTCTCTTCAATTTACCGAAACATCTTGCTAACAGACCAACACTAGCAAAACATCGATGATCTTATTGAAGAAAAGAAGGAAGAAGAAGAAGAACTTGAAGATGATTGCTAGAATAATCCTAAGGATATGCACATCAAAAAGTATTAGGACTCTGACAACACAGTACAAACAACTTAGGCCTTAGCATTATTGCATAAGACTCTCTCGAATTAAGAGCACATTACACAATTCTTATAAGGGTAGTAGAAGTCTCCAAATCACAATCGTATCTCTCGTAGCCACACATACGACTTCTCCACGAAAGTATCTTAGAATTACTAATAATAATAATATAAAACCACCCAATCTTCTCATAGACATCAGCTGAAATCCAACAAATCTTCAGAAAAGCACCTACTTAATTTATCACTCAGCAAAGCGGTAAGCACCTTGTTCAATGAGAACCAAGATGAAACACAAAACAATCAGCCAAAACACAGCAAAACATCTCATCTTTCGCCTCCGAAATTCCACACAAACTCATTTCAATCCAGGAGAAGCCTGAATGAGTCAAGCTCTGCAGGACTTCACTCAGCTCCTAGCCACTCTATTTCAATTAATTTCTACCACGAAGATAATCATCTCTTCCTTGAGCAGTACAATATTTCTAAGCCGACCCCAATATCGTTCGAAGACAGCAATTTTATTATAAAAAATCCAACGAACATCTCTATCCTCAACAACAACAACATACATAATACTTAAGCATTAGATTCATCACTGAATCCTTCACAACTCTGAGTAGACTCATCAGCTATGTTATTTCCTTAAACAAATTATTATTTTTTACTTATTCTTTTGGTGATTTGTTTGATATCTTTTATTTACTTTGTAGTAAGTTATGAAATAATATTCTCTTAGCACTTCACTGTATCATCATCATCGTTGTTAACTGATTGTATTAGATTATTTGATTTGTAGGTTGAATACAAATATATAAACTATAATATAATTTACACTTTAATAGCTTAACATCAGCGTTTTGGCTCATTAAATGAGGTGTATTTGCTTTATCCAACAAAGTTTCAATTTAACAGTAATAGTACCCAAAGGTCTTTCATTTACGAATATTCTCCATTTCTGATTAATAGCACTGTCCGAGATTAATCTTAGAGTTCAAATCATCCCTCGCTATTCCCCGTGTTGATGTTCCTGTCTCGTTCTTAGTTTTTGTTACTTTTTTCTCTTGTATTATTTTTCCTATTCACGATAAAGCTCGCCAACAATCCTCCTTTTTGCTGCTACTGATGCTGAGAACTATCCGGATCAGATAGTAAACTCTATTTGCGATGATGATGCCACTACTGCCCTTGAGATTAAAATTAGAGATCTCCCTTCCATTGTTTTTCCATTTGAGGGCTCACTGGCGATGAAAGCAGCCCAGCTAGAATATTATTATTTTTACTACTGTTGTTGCTGCTGCTACCTATGCTGTCTGTGCGTTGTTTGTATCTTTCCGATTGATTTGTAGACTTTTGAATTCTCTCAGGACTTGATTCTGTCTGACTACAACCTTCCATTTTCGATTCTAAGTTATTCAATGGGGACATATCATTAAATCCAGCACTGCAATGCTATTGGTTTAACAATAATTATTCTTAATCGCTAGACGAAGGCTGCCTCCGCTTAAACTGCGCAAATCTATTTTAACCTCCATTCTTCTTGAGCAAATCTGAGAGAATAATTGGTTGAAACGACAAATCACCAAGTTTAACTTTAAAAGGCAGAGAGTTAATTATTCCAGGGGATGCATGCTGCTTGTATGGTTTATTTCTTTTTTAAGTGTCTGGTTCTTCTAATGAAGTGTTAGTCACAAGAAGGTTACGATTAATATTTGCCTTTTTAACCTGTGACACGAAGCCGTTTTAATCTCTTTAATGCTAAGGAGAACAAACTTGAGTCTGCGTCGAGGTTTAGCTTGCTAACAGATTGAATTGATTTTGAAATAATTTATTCCTATTGTTATTATTGGTGTTTTTCGTAGAATTTATCGCGTAGAATATTGCACTTGATGAAAGTGGAGTGATATTCGTAAATGAAAATTTGCGATTGGAAGAAAAAGATGGCGGGTTGTTCGTGTTGTTGTTGTTGTTGTTATTTTTTAGAGAACTGCTTGATCTCACATTCTAAAGCATCTTTAAGCTAGTAAAATTAGAGTCATTATTCCTCGGAGTGCAATAAGCTGCATTGCTAGCTGCGTTATAGCTATTATACGAGCTGATCTTGGTACCTGCTGCTGGTAGAGAAGCTACTGCAAGCTTCGCATTGCTATTCTATGAAGAAGTCATATCACCTTATTAATCCTCTCCAGCATATTTATTATTAGTAATTGAACACTTTTTCCTGAGTGGATGATTCGAATTACTTAGATTATTAGTATCCTGACTTGCCCTCTTCTTGGCGCTATTGATTATCTTTGATTTAGCTATGAAATCTTAGATTTCACTGAGATAAACTGTCCGAGAGGGCTGCTAACTTGCAGGATATTTAGGAGTTTCATTACCTAAACCCAAACGAGGTGATAATGATTCTGTTAAGCAAATCATCTTTTTATATTCTGAAACTGCCGGTTTTTCCTTCTTCCCATTTTGTTCTTGGTTGTACATCTCGCATTCGATTGACTTTTTGTCTTCTTGCTATTCCTGATTATCATCAATATTTTCTGCTGTCTTTTTCAAAAACTGTTTCCTCTCATTAAGAGCTAGAGGATTAAAACAAGCGCTAGAATCTTAGCCAATTTTTATTATTTGACTTGCATTACTCCTATGATTACTTATCGTCTGCTTGATCCGTTAGTTGGATTTCTGCAGCACAGCAAACATTTTTTGTACAGATATTTTGACATCCAATTGATCCGTGGAAGTGTTTATAATCTCGTAATGAGCGATCATATGATAAAATGTTTCCTCAATGCTGTTTCCAGAGAGTTCATTTTGCTTCCCTCCTAGTGCGTCTATGATTTTATTTCGCCTACTCGTTACCTTTGCATTTTTGTGTCTTAGGTTCTTCTATTTGTATTCTAGTATCTCTTTTGGTTTAAAAGCCACTCCGATTTCGTGAAGAAATTCGTTTTTCTCTGATTAAGAATGCTTCTTCATTTGATATTTAAGCATGCTCCAAGAAGCCATGGCAGTGAATTCTCGAGATTCTTACTTAGCAAATACAGTAAACCCTGCAGAACCACCAGCAAGGATTTCCTTTGTTTCTTCGCTTTGTTTTACATCGTATTTAACCATTTCAAGATCAAAATACTTCGTTTCTATATTCTAAAAGTTCGGAGTGTGATTTCGAAATGATATTTTAGCTTCCCCTGGTCTCTTTTTCATGCTAGAATATGGCCTTCTTCCTGATGAATTAGCTGTTTTAGCTTTTCTCGGGATATTTTTGTTTGTAGGTGGGAATGCTTGTGCTTAAACCTGCAGTTCTTAAAGTAACTAAAACTACTTCGTTTACTCATTGCTTTTGTTATCTTATCTGCTAAAAATGTCGACACTCTATGCAAGTAAATGGCTATTCAGCGCATTGTTTTGGTTTCCAAATTATGCATACGACTTTGTGAGCGTTTCCTTGGTAGGAGTTTAGTTGTTCTTCTGTCTTGATTTGGAATTCAACGGATTTGCACTGACAACACGTATTTTACGCTAGGAAATATTTGGGTTAGTTAACAGCTAAGGAGACATCAGAGTTGTATGGTTATTGCTTGGAGCAGATAGGTTATTATTGATATATTGATCTTGGTTTTGGACAAACAGAGACTCTTTTGGTTTCTTTGTAGACAATTATTGTGATTCAAACTGCTGTTGGAGGAAAGGACTGTTTTTATCTGCCGAATAGACTTACTATTACTACAATTAAGAACTTTATTTTGATTATTTATTGCTGGAAGTGTAATTTAGGATATTATTTTTTAATTAATATCTATTCGTACTTTTCTAATTATAATACTCGTTGATCGCTTTGATAATCGATGGCTATGTTCTTTTAGTTTATTCTAATTACCCAACAAACCTGTTTCTGGAGAATGCCGTGATGAACAAAAGCGAAGACGTCAAACGGAAACTCAACTGAAAGAGATACGGTGTCACTTCATGACGAAATTTATCAGTGTTTTTAAGCAACTCCAGGGCTTCTTACTGCATATCTGGATGACTTATCAGTTCATCATAACTCCTCTAGTTAATTCTAAGGATACAATTAACAAGCTCGATAACTGCTGGCTTCAGACAAGATACATCTGCACGAACGTTGAAATACTTTTTCAGCACAAACTCTTCTTTGTCAAAACGCTGTTTTTCTTCTTTCTAAATCACTGAGAAGCGCTCAGCTAACTCAAGGATGTTAACATCGTTTAGTTGAATAAAATTAATTTGTAGTAGCTATTATATGTGAATCTCTCGCTCCTAATAGACTCTAAGTAAAGCTCTCATGTCAGGACTTTCAACTAATTAACTGCGAGGAGTTAATGTGCTCTAAGGAGATTATTAAGTATTCGCGTTGTTGTTATTGTTAGAGTTGGCAGTTTTGCCAATATGGAGCAGTTCAAAATTCAATCCCATACTAGATTAGCTCGTTGAGGAGATATTCCCACCACTTAATGTTCCTCCTATGCTTTCTAATGACGAAAATCCCAACGTTCTAACAGGACTTGAGCAAGCTGCTCGAGGTGATTTCATATTTGGGTAGGGTATTCTAGCTCAATTGGTTATTAACAAAACACCACCAATTTTGGTTTTATTTAATATGTTAATTCCTCTGCTACAATAATCAAAAGTTACACCCCTTAATCTAGCAGAACCATCAGTTTTTCGTCTTAAACATAATTTAATTTGCCAAAATAAGCACATCTTATTCGTTGTTTTCCCTTGATCACACCAACGCATAGTCTCTCTTCTTTTTAGCTCTTGAATTATTTAATAACATCCATTTCATTAATTTTTTTTGACATGAATGCTAAGAATGAACAACAACAAAAAACAATATGGAAAAATAAAAAACGATGCGTTTCAGCATATTTGCAAAAATATAATAGTTTCCGAAGGCTATTTTGAGCTCTTAGAGGAAGAGTATATTGCAGTGGTCTTATTTCTCGGCGACTGGCCACTGATATTTCACAAAATATTTCAGGTTCTTTCTGCCTAAGACAATCATTATATTTATATATCCTTGATTTTAAGTTTGAAGAGATTCTCGTTGAGTTTTTCTGAGCTGTTTGAGCTGTGATGAGAGAATGCTTAGACAGCTTTGGAGTTATTAAAACACAAAAAAATAATTATTTTCGGAAGGATATCTTTCAAAATATCTTTTGGGTCATTAAAAAAAACAAATTAATTGTGAGTTCTTACCATTTCTGATCCAGAATTCCTTACGCTTCTTTATGTGTATGAGGTTCATCATTGTATGTAACTGTTGTTATTGTTGTTAAAAGTTTAAATTATTCAGTTATTTTGCATCAAAACTTGTCATTTTTGTTTTACCTATTCTGCCTTGCGTAGAAGTGATAAAATAATATCATTCTCAGTGTAATCTCTTGGCTTATTTCTCGCTAAGCTCTTTACATGTGGACTCGCTCCTCTTGCTAGCAGCATCTATCCCAAATAATAGCAAGAAATACATTTAAATTAATTCTCCAAAGACAATCTTTTTCATCTTGGAATTACTCTGCATGCATCCATGAATCCACCCTTCACACATAAGAACAAAGGAGTTCTACCTCCCATATCTTGTGCTTCGATATCTGCTCCATTCTCACAAAGAATTTAGATTATATCAATGTGATTTCTTCTCGCAGCCCAGTGCAATGCAGTCTAGCGAGTCTGTTGGTAGGATTTTCATAATTAGTAAATAGCAATAATTAGATTAGATTTTGGATGTATTTTGCTAATATGAGAGAACCAAATGTTCCTTTGTTTACTGAGTCAAAGTCGAAGACGAAGTATTTGCAGTGTCGAAGCAGTTTTTCAGTTGAGGGAAAGTCATTTTATTTGACTGCTTTGAAGAATGCACCTGCACCTTCTCGTTAAAGAGGAACAGTTGGGAAAACATCCTTCCTGCTAACCTTATTTTGTAAAAAAGTAATATTAATTGTCTTAAGAACAAACAATCCCCTGATAAGCCAATAATATCGAAAAATACTTAAGAAAATCATAAAAAGGACCATAAAATCTTTTTTTTTACTTCTTCGAAATCAAGCTTAAGACGCTTAAGTTTCACTACTATCTGCCAAATTGTCTTACGAAATCTCTCCTTGATTTCCTTTGGAGTGCTATTCAAGGGACTCCTGGCTGTAGAGATGGATGCACTTCTCTCACTTGGCAGAGAATCTTCAAAAGTCACTTTCTTTCCAGATTTCGATTGGTGTTATCCCTGTAAGTCATCATCATCTTCTTCAACGCCATCTTTTAACTATTACAATTCTTCTTTGGAGGATTTGGTGTTTGGATGAAATGTCCGAATCGCATTAAGTGTCTGCAGATTTTCTGCAAAAGTCTTCCTATACTCTTGAAGTTTTTTACTCAACTTTTTGAAATCCAAGCACTACGATTCAAGCTGATCTTCCTTTTCAAACATTTCCACTTGCGCTCTCTGGAATTGAGCTGAAGAATCTTTGTAAAATTATCCTATTTTATTCCTTCGCTGCATGTTCTTAGAAAAGGTATCTTCATCACCAAGCTCAAATCTAATCACCAAATGAGAATTAGAATATTCAAACTGCTGGAGAGTACCATATTATATCAAATAGCAAAGCATACCTTTAATTCTGAAGATTTGAGAGAGATGGCACTTCCATTTCGATTGCTTGTGCTTTATATTACTCATATTTCACAGCTTTTTGTCGCTTAGCAGCTGAATTTGGTGTAAGAGAAGCCTAATTATTAGTTGGAGTAGTTATCTGCTATGAGTTTAATTGTAATTTCTGCAACTGCTAAAGCAACTGGATTTCTTTTTATCTCGACATTTTATTCCTGATTTCGTCTGCAAACTTCAGTTACAATTTATCCACATCGTTCTAGTCAGGTGTTCCCGTTGATGAAAACACTCTATCTACCTTTGAAGAGTATATCTTAGAATTGCTGTACAACACCTTAATGCATCCTACAAAATCATCTAAACTATCGAAGAAATCCGTTTTGTAATTTGTCCCGAGGAACTCTCTTATTTTTTATCTGATCGATTATTCCTAGCCACTGCTTCCAAGTGACGTGCCAAGCAGCTACGGGATCTCTCCGTGAGCATCAGAGAGTTTAAAGAAACCCATCATTTCTTGTTACGATTGTTCTTTAGCGATTTTTTCATTTTCTCTTCTTTTTTTGAGAATCGTTTAGTTCAAGAAAAACTCATCCTTATCATATTTCTTCTCCATTTTGTTGATGCTAATGTAGTTCTGCTTTATTTTCTCTTTCATGGATGATTGCGTGCTCATGTGCTAACTTGTCCCCGCATATAAAGAAGTTCTTCTCATTTGTTTAGGATGGTCAAGATTGGAATGTTCATTATTCTGTAGTGATGTTTAAGACATAACACTTCCAACAGCAGTACGGCTGCCTTAACTAGTATGAAATTTATCCCTAATTGTTGTTGTTTTATTCCCTGGTTTCAGCTAGTTCATTGAGGGATAGTAGTATTGCTTAGACATCGTAGATCCGTCGGTTTTTAAGTGGCTATGGTAGAAATTTTTAGAAGATCTTTTACCATGACTATCAGGATCATCCGCTAATACAACCATGTGCTCTCTATCTAGCAATGACAAATGCTACATAGGCTAGCGAATATGTGCCTTCATTATTGGTAAGTTCAGTTTTTTTTTAATTTTCTGGCTTGTATTGTTAATATCTGTGAAGATTCTTTTTGTTTGTTTATTGTTTTTTTTTTCCTCTCACTTTCTTTCGATTCTATGATAACACTTTAATTAAATATCAAAAATCAATATTAATCCTTCTAACATTACCTGAAAATGCTTGAGATAATAACTCTCATTATGTTTTTTTTTCACTGAACACTTCTAGGATAAATAAACCAAAAAAAAGGCAACAGAAAATTATAGATTTGATCATAGTTAAAAACTAGAACAAGTAAGGATTAAGAAATGCATCAATCAAAAAAAGTTAAATTATATTATTCTTAGTTATGTATTCATTTGTGTTTCTGAATCGATCGAATTACAGAAAGAAAAATCAAAGAAATCACAAAAAATTAATACAAAAAAGGAAATTAAAAAATAAATACAAAAAAACCTAAGACTAATTCCAAAAATATCATTACATTCAACAACATGCAGTCTGTAAAACACGAACGAGTGCAAAAAAATTCTAATGAAGTTCTTCTACTTCCTTGGCTTTTTGAAATTCAAATATTTCATCATTTGCTTGAGAATATTGCAAATTATGCTTAATAATCACTTAAACAAACCACAGACATTGGTAACGGGGTGGAGCTTTTTTCCTTGCTAACTTAACTAGCATCCTTCACAACTTTGACAACACAGAATTTCGAGAAATGCTAGATGAGAGCTTAACCAGCAGTCAGCGAAGGATCTTTCTCGACAAATGCTTTGATGAAAAACTAAGCCAACACAGAAAGGGCAAATGTTGAGATTTAACTCTTGAGTGCAGACAATACCCATTTAATACCAAGAGTGTTGTTTTCTTGGAGCTTTTGGAAATCTGCCATCGTTAATTTAAGTATCCTAAAGCAAGGATCATTCGAAAACTTCTCACATTACTAAAAAATGCTTATGAATTCCTTCCAGAAATTAGGTCTTTTTTTGTCTAATTCCTAGACAGCCATGAACAAGAACTACACAATGAAGCACAACTTCTTGAAGCACAGTTTATCTAAATTATTGTTTTTGAGAATAAACCTCATTTCCGAGAGGTCTTGATGTTGAAGTTATTTCAACTCAACAAGCACAATAGGATGAACCATCTTCTAATTTAGAAGGCTTTCAGATTATTCTGACCCTCCAATATCTAAATTTTTAATCAAATTTATCTTGACTTTGATAAGTTTCAATTTAGTTGGTTCTTCTTCAGTATTATTTTCTTCGGATGACGATCCTGCCATATTCCTTGTTGTGTCTGTGTTGTATCTTTAAAACTATTGTTATTTTTGCGGTATGTTAGAACTCTAATTGAGATTGGAAACAAATTGTCCATTCTAAACTAATATTTATTGCTATTATTATGGATTGTTTAAGCTGTTCGGCTATCCCTGTTGTCGAGGATATTATTATTATAGTGGATTCGGATTAGCTTAGTTAACAGGAACTTGATTGAAATTAAGTTACTGCGAAAACATAAATTGTTATTGTTTAGATTGAGATTATTCAGTTTGACTAAAACGAGGTAATTAATATGGCTGTTGCTACTACATCTAAGGTTATAAATACCCGGTTTAGGATATGATCTGCTATTATTGAGGGTAAGCATTTTACTGTTAAGATTAAGGCTAAACGATTCCAAATGAAGGATAATTAGGTTTATTTTACTAACCTATCTAATTTATTGGATTCTAACTTGACATTAGATTTTATTGCGGAAAAGGGAATGATGATTATGGAGGCTACTGTTATTAGAATTGCCATTGACGAGACATCATCATTTGTTGCTGCTGAATTTGTTAACCTTGATTCCACTGAGGTTACCCTGAAATATTTGTTTAAGGAAAACTGTTCGGTGTTGACATTGGAAACTATGGATTTTGTTGTTATTATTATTGCTGAGGATTAGCATTCGCCCTGATCATAAAATATATCGAATTATGAAATAAAATCTAAAAATTATAGAGAAAGAGAGAGAGAGAAAGGGAAATCGAGAATACAATATTTACCTTTGTAAGTTAGCGTAAGCGTTGTTGCCAAGAGGATTCATTCTATTGATTTGTTGTTTCGCTTAGAAAATGGTTTTCTCTTTTTGTAATTTTTTGTTCTATTTATTGTTTGTTTCTCTCTTTTTTTTTTCCGCTTGGAATTTTTCTTCTTTCTCTCTTTTTTTGATTTTCCTCTTCGAGATCTTCTAATTTGTAGTGAGAATCCTACTCCTTCAATGCAAATTGAATACCATAAATTTTAGAATATTACACAAAAACGAAATAAACATCAACACTAAACAAAATAGATTATGCTCAAGATATTGATTCAGAATACGAGAGATTAGGAAGATTTTGTAATTTGAAGATACATTTTAAAATGAAATTATTAACTTCAAATTTAGTTAATGTATGTATTTTGTATGTCAGTCAAACTCAAAATTAGTATTAAGCTCTTTCTTAAGAAGATGAAAGAATCCGTATTTTGTGACATCTTCGGCTTTATCCTTGCTTACGATTCCACAGTTTCTATTTAACAAAAAAATAGCTTTTAGATCTGAAAATACTTCTCAAAATTCAAGTTGGAAATAATAAAAAAAATAATTAATTTAATTCCAAGCATCCAAATGATAACATTTAGAATTGAAATATGATAAATAATAAATACCCCATAAGGAGAGACACATCAATATTACTATCCTTGAGACGACA
>Ga0302271_10001439_pt1 | contig 22801 bp, 20 predicted proteins | sample III_Bog_N1_1_FD_198767 | JGI IMG/M metagenome (GOLD analysis project Ga0302271, IMG submission 198767) | Peat permafrost microbial communities from Stordalen Mire near Abisko, Sweden - III_Bog_N1_1 | ecosystem: Environmental > Terrestrial > Soil > Wetlands > Peat | place: Sweden: Abisko... | reverse complement strand
GATGTATAAAAATTTTTATGTAGGGTATGTAATGTAATTATGGGTGGAGGGGAATGGGGAGCTCTCTCTGAAGAAGGGCTTTCATAGAGAGGCAGAGAAAGAGCGAGAGAGTAGAATTCAGGATTGACAAAAGTTCAATCTGATTTTTTGAAAATCTTTTTTTTTCTTCAATTGATGAATAATTCACTAACCAATGCTTCTATGAAATATTTTTATCCTCAAATATTAAAGATACATAAAGCTTAAAAAACATTAAAATATTCCATTTTTCAAGAACTATTTATTCCAAAATAAAAGACAATTAGAGAAAGATCTTAAGATGATTTGAACTAGTATCTTTGTAAATCACTCATCAAACTTTTTAATATTATTTTTCCCAATTAAGCTTAATCTTGCTGATCCAACAAAAAATATTGTTTTGGTTAAACTATTATCTTCTTTATTTTGCCTGTTAATATCATATTTTCAATTGCTTTCTCAAGCAATCCAATGAGTTGTCGCCATATTATTCAACAAAAAAAAAAGGCAATTGAATTTTTAAACAAGACAAATTCAACCTCTAGTTTTCATTTTGGTAGACAGATACTATGTTTATGTTTGAGGCTCCTTACCTAATGTTTTACTATTATTCTTGTGCATTTTGTTCCATTTGACATTACGTCGATTTGGTGTTCCTTTCACCGGGCGCAATTTACCCTTGATCCCCTGCAAGACAACATCAAAATTGTTGTGTGGAAAGAAATACTAAAATAGTTTCATAGTATCAAGACCATCAGCCATGAATGATAATTCTTCAGTTTAAGGTTCTTCTGCAGTTACTTCGAGATTAACCGTTTTATGATATTCTTCAGGTATTTTATTCGACATTTTCATAGCTTTGCCCATATCAAGCATCTAACTTATCCTATGAAAAGCTCCAGAAATTTTCGAAATTCTTGGTGTTTTTCCTTGGATCGTTTCAACATCATAAGTGCCACTCCCAATGGATAATTATTGCTATTATTATTGTACTTAAGCTACTTATTATTGTTATTAATGCTACTACTGTAGTTGCTGTTAGGTACCTTATTATGGCTATTATTATCCATTTAAATTTTTATAACTTGATTTACTTTAGAACGATTATTATGGCAGTGCCTACAACAAGGAAATATTACCTGGAGAGCCAAACAAAGCATCCGAAAGGCGTTACGTTTTTTAGGAGATATCTTTAATATAAGAGTTTGAAGTGTTATGATAGGATGGCTCATTGAGATTAATTGAAATTCTAGAATTTGACTTTAATGGATGCCCAGCAAACTACACACCATTAACGGCTGAGTTTAGATTCTTCAAACTTCCTAAGAAATTAGCTGAACGAGAAGAGGTATTTAAATCTTGTTAGCCATGACCAACCATTACTTATTGTGGTGGTGAGTATTAATGATGCTTTTGAGATTATTATTGATGATTTAGTTAGTTGATTTAAGATAAAGGAAAAAGACCAGAATATTGCAGCATGTGATTGTTGTATTTCTGAGGAAGTTATGCTAGAGTTGGTAATTTCTGAGAAAGTTACGCTAGAGCGGGTAATTTGTTCGATTGATTGGGGAAGTTATTCGCAAAGTTGTTCATGCTATGTTTAGCTAATTTTTAAGATAATCGATATTTCTTATTTTTCTGTTGTTACAACAACAAAAGTAATAGTTTTTACTACTTTTTGTGTGCTTCCGTAGATTAATTTGTTAATGTTTAACCAATGGCTTGCTCCAAATTAATGTTGGGAATAGGATGTTGCGTGAGTTGGGTAGTTTTGCTTTATTCAGTAGATGTTAAACCATTTTATTATGATATTGGTTCTGATTTTTGCTTTAACCTATCATATTACTCCTACTCAGGCTTATCCTCTGCACAAACAAGGGAGGAATCTGATTTAATCGAAGACTCCTCTTACTTATGATTGCTTTCATTTGTTGGCAATATCAGAGATTTTGATTTTCGATTTAAGAGAAATGAAGATGAATTTTGTAAAGGCACTTGAATCACCACCTATGTGTTATCTTGCTGAAAGATCTGATTATTATTGATTCCTTAAGGATTGTAATAAATTTGTGTAGAAAGATCCTCTTGTTCAGTTGAATTTGGCTCCTGATCATTCTTGATGATAGTCAATCCATTCCTTCTCCCTTCTCTCTTTCCTGCTTCATATTAGCCTAAAACCTAGTGTGTCAGAGAAGATAAAGCAGCAAAGGATTCCTCTGTATTTTCATGATAATCTTCAGCATATTGACTTCCTCCACCGACTCCTTCGAGATCTGCTTCTTCTTCGTCCATAATCTACTCGATGTCGTCTTTGATTGGGTTGTAAACAAGCCGAGGAGTCATGAGGATAAACATTGCATCATCGCAATCTTGGAATTAACTTAAATCGAAGAGACCTTCAGAAGAGAGAAATGTACAAATTAAAAATTAGAATCACTGTTTGTAAAGAGAAATTAGAGTAATATTAGCATCTTTTTCCCATTTTTGATAACATAAATGTTACTTTCTGTGACTTGCGCACTCTATTTGTGTAAGTCTTCTTGGTATTCATATGATTTAGGCATTTTTAACCTAAGATTTTTCAGTTATTTTCTGATTTTTTCTCTTGAAATCCCTTTCTTTTCTTATCTCTTTCTCTTCATTTTCTCTCTCTTCTAGGGTTGGGAACTAACATGTCGCTTGATAAGCAACTCATAATTCACTTCATAATGACAAATTGGACAAGTAATCACATCATGCTCTTTGCTTCTGCATGAAATACATTATCTACTATAAACCTTCTATCCACTCCCTAACTTCATCTCTTGAACTACCATCGAGAACATCTCATAATCGACTGTAAAATTCCCCAGAATCTCAGCAAACTTTTCATAACTTAGACCTACGATTTGGGTCAGTGTCTTGCATGTATATTCATATTTACATGGACGCTATGTAGCAAATGATTCTTCATCAAAGGAATCGCCAGATTTTAAAACAGCTACATGCGTTGAGCAGGAAGGAATCATTTATTGCACTTCTCCAGTGATAATGTAGAATAAGTGAGTTGAGATCTTGTCATGCTGCGTGAGACACTCTCCAGGGTCAAAAACAGCTTCTTGCAAGTGGGTTTGAATTTCTTCGATGAATTTAGTTGAAAATCTTCCTTGGAAAAGAGGAATAGAATTTAAAACGCGAGAGAAAAATTCCTGGTAGAATTCTTCTTTGACACGCTTGCTCATGTTTTAGATGATTTCCCGACCTTTAGACCAGCGATCATCAGGGTTTCTATGGGAAAACTCTAAATATCTGATTACCTGTTTTTTTGAGCAAAAATAACCAAAGAGAACATAAGATAACCAATGATTGGAATGTTCATTTTTGTTATTTTTTTACTTTATTTTGATTAGATTTGGAGACTTGTCTGTCGGTCATATATGAGAGGATAGCGTTTTTGTTCAGTTTGAGTTCATAAGAGAATTCCTATTTTTCTTTGACAATGGTTCCGATTGTGTTGATGGCAAATGCAAAAATCCCACAGCTAAAGCAAGTCATCAGAATCACATAGATCCTCTCGTATGTGTTGACAGGCGTTATGTCTCCGAAACCAACTGTTATCATAGCTATGATTGCAAAGTATATCGAGCAGATATATCTTTCAATAGGAGAATTTTCATCTAGTTAATTCTGAATAATCCAATTCATTTCAGGATTAGAATTATTTCCTACAAAATGAAACCCGCAACCGTATAAATGAGCCACCAAGAATATCTAAAATAGCAAGGATGCTAGCTAAAAACCTACAGGGACTCGCTATTGTAGGTGAAAATGGTCATCAATCTATTTTTAAAGAGAAAAAGAAGAAAGAAATATGGTTTGCCCACAATATTTTTTCCTTTTTCTTCTTACTGATTCTACTATTTTCATGAGTTAAGGGATGCGGAAGAGGAAAATTAACGTAGCTACATTCTAAATAGGAAGTTAGTTGAAATACAGAGTGAATGTAGTCATAATATGTATAAAAAAATCTGATTCAAGATAATGTTTCATCACTGCAAATCGATCAGTAACTACAACTCCTTCTTAGTAGTAACCTTTATTGAATGCCCAGAGTATTTCCAAGGAGAAATACGTTTTAGGCAGAGAATGGAATAAGACTATCATATAATATACACTAAACTATACCTCAAAACTAGTTTGCACTGGTAGGAAGAAAATCTACGTTGTGATGAAGAAAAACGAGAGAAGATCCTAAGCAATAGCAAATTTATGTGAAGGATTCATCACTGGTAGCTGCTTGAATTGCCGCCATAGGAATTAATTGAGACGAGTGAGTTTTTAAGAGTAGGAAAGTTTATTTTATGATGATTTTTTTTACACGAGTACATCACTGAAGGATTTATCATTGATGAGATCAAAATGAAGACGATTCAAAGAGAATATAGTGCGACTTTAGATTAATCGCAGCAACAAGCTCTTGAATTTGATTATGAAATAGTAGATATTCAAATAGTTCTTGTGCTTGATGGGTTCTTAGTATTTATTTGAACTTTTAGTTTTGTGAAGTTATGAACCCTGCGAAGATCGCCTATCATGGTTATCTTTGCCTCCTTTTTCATCGCTTTCATCGCCTTGCTGCTCACTGTTATCTGAGGGTAAATAATATAGGAAAATATGAGAAAACGTATGAGATATCTCTATTTGAATTTAAAAGTTTACATGAAGACATGGATGGTGTAGGGATATCATCAGCTTCAAGCTTGCACTTTTCGTATTCTGATTTCAACGGCGGAGACAAATCGTCGAATGCTCCAATACCGGTTTATCTGAAATATGCCCCGAGAGCATATTTATTCGTTGGCGAGCTTCCGAACGAGTAGTTTATATGATCTCTAGCAGTCGCTACAAGCTAGCCTTTCTCGAAAGCTGCTTTTCTCTGGATGGATCCTTAGAGCAGAGATCGATCTGTGATATCTGCGACAAGATCGCTCATTTCAGAGTGATCTCTGCCTCCTCCCATCTCGCTAAGCATTTGTAACACCTTAATCAAGCGAAGGAGAAGAAGATTATTAGTAGAACCTATCTATGTTTATTTGTGTATGTGCTTCTATTTCACACACATAGAAGATAATTATTCCCAAGAGAGAAAGAGAGTTATTAGGAAACACCAAAACATCAAAATGGATTAGTTTTACTGCTTCATCGCTTTTTCCCACAGTTGTAAGTTCAAAATCCTCTCACAATATATTTTCGTTAACTTTTGGATTGTTGATATTCACATATTATTAGGATAAAATATTTTTTTTAATATTTGTGTTTTTTATTTATTAGTATTGATTTGAAGGCATCCAAATTAGCAGTAAAGTTACCCCCTTCTGTCATAATATCTCAGTTGAGCCGCACCACTACTTCTTCTGATAATATTTCTTCCTTTGGGATAGAAATACTATTTACCTAGTAATCAACCCTAAGGGTGGGATCATTTGGTTTATTTAAAGAAATTCCTAGTGCATTAATCTAATTGCTCCGTCACGATCTGCCGGAAATCAGCTAATTAAGAGAACTTTCCAAGAATCTCTTGAGATGAGCATGAGTTACCAAACTGATTTTTTAAAGATTAAAAACCCTTCTATTAATCACATTTATTGAGAGACCTCGATGGATCACTTGATAGATTGAAGGCTACTGTAATCAAATATCCGACTAAAATGATTACTATCTTCTCAAATATAAGGGAGGAACTGCTCAAAAGAAGCCTAAAAAGGAAAAAAAAGAATACATCCCTAAAAATAGTGTGTGCGTATTTCCACTGAATAACTCAATAAGTGAGATGAAATTACTAATGCGTCTTGAGATAGTTTCACCCGAATATTAAGGGGATACTATGCTAAGAAGATACGTCTGCTGAAAATGTGCAGTGAAATCGAAGGAGAAATTCTCAAGGAGAAGAATATTGTATTTTTTATTGGGACAAACAAAATTAAACCAACGAAAAAAAAGATTTTTAGGCACAGTGCATTTTAGGGAATATACTATGAATTCAACACAACTAACACCAGCAGCTTAGATCATAACTGATGAAGCAGATCTCGACTTTGAATGGGAAGTTAGAGAAGATTCGACTCCTTACATCAAGCATATGGCAGGTTTGACAAGAATTACATTGCAAATAAGATTTATGAACAAAAAGCATAGGAATTGAGATAGAAGAACATCTTATTTGCTCTTACGATCTTGCTAATTGTTGTTATGTTATTGAATAGCTGGTTGCATTGCTGGTATGGTGGAGCATTCTGCGATGTTTCCCTTCGATAATATCAAAGTACGAAATACAAAAACAGCATCTTTTGGAGCATTGAAACAATCAAATTGCATTTTTATTTTAAAAAAAAGACACATTCTCAAGTCACAAGCGACATGAAATTCACCGACATAGTCAAATAGCTTTTTAGAGAAGGTGGCATCCCTGCGTTTTATAGAGGAATTGGTTTAGTCGCTTGTGGATCAATGCCAGCCCATGCAGCGTTTTTCTCAGTGTATGAATTTGCAAGGAAATACTTCGATATTAACGATGAAGAGCATCATCCATATTTATTCGCACTCACTGGAGCAGCTGCAACATTTATCCATGATCTTATCATGACACCCATCGATGGTAGAATTTGATATTCACACGAATTCATAATTAGATTCCTCCCATGATTTAGGAGTTCCATAAGCTTATTTTGGGTGGTTTTTTTAGTTGTAAAATAAAGGAAACAAATCAGCAATCTACCGATTGTTTAGCTAGTTAAGAATATGGTGAAACAAGAGGGAAAGACATCATTACTACGCAGCTTCCCTATCACATATGTAAATTTAAGTCAATAAAGAAAAAGACAAAAAGCAATTGTTTATTTTAATTTTCTTGCTTTGTAAAAATATTAGATGATGAACGTGCCTCTGTCAGCCATCCTTGTATCAACAAATGAGACACTTAAACTGCATATGAAACAAAGTATCCAGCATAACTTTTTTTCTTACTTCGCTATCGCTGGATTTTCAGGTAACCAAGCAGAACAACAACATATTAAGCTATTTTTAAGTTTTTTGTCCCCCTCTCCCTTTCTACTAATTAAAATGATTTGTATTGGTTTTTCCCTTCTTAGGTGCTGTTGCTGCAACATTAACTACACCTCTTGATGTTATCAAGACCAAACTGTAGACCTAAGAGATTTATTAAAAGTAAACAAAATACACATTCTTTTTCATTTTTTTGCTGTAGAATTCCTGTGCTATTTCTTATTAATCCTTTCCTTAAGCAAACCAGGAGGATTATTGCATAAACAAAGCATAAACCTGAATAGATTTATTAACTTTAATGGTTTGATAAATGGATGAAATATAGACAAATTAATTTTAATATCTATTTCCCAAAAAGAGATCAATAGACAATTTTGTTTTTGTTTTTTCTTCAAAAATATAGACACTGTGGTTAATGTGAGACTTCTGAAGGCAGAGGAGCTTTCATAAGGAAAGGAAGGAACCTTGAAAAGGGAAAATCAAAATCGAAATCAGCATTTTATTTCAGTAGCAATAATAATTTAAATCCATGCGAAAAGGGTGAAACAATTGAATGCAGATAAGCAAAATATTAGAATATTCTGTAGACATTTAAGCTGATCGCGAAGGAAGAAGGAATTAGAGGGTTTTTCAGAGGATTTGGATCAAGAATCATAATCATATCACCATCTTCTGCTATTTCCTGGGCGACGTATGAATCCATAAAAAAATATCTTCTTGCTCCAATTTAATCACATTGAGCAGTGTCAATCAATCTTTAGGTCATTTATTTTTCTAGTTTAAATGTGCATATTTTTCAGATCATCAAAGTGTGTGAGTTTGTGTTTGTTTGTTTCATATGTAAGTCTTTGAAATAGCTAACTTTTATAAATATACGTATTCATTCTTTTCATTAACAAATTTCAGTTTTATGATGCAACTAATCATGGAGATTAGCCATTTTAAATACTTTTTAGCAGCATGATAGTTGAAAAAGAAGAGGTTCCTTTTAATGATGTGATTATTTAGAAACTAAAAAAAGACAACGTTAACTGATAAAATAAATCTTATCTCAAAGATTGAAAAAGGTTTGATTTTGGTTCTGTTTTAAAAGGGTTGCGGAACAGAAAACATCATAATTTTTCAAAGTTTTAATGAAGAACGGGCAATATTCGAAGTTTAAACACTTAAAGATATTGGCATTAAAAACGAATTATTCATTCTTTTACGGTTTGCATAGTTTCCAAGAATTCTTCGGTTAAAAATTGCTTGTTGTTTATCTCTTTCAGAATTCGATTAAGGAAGAGGAAAAGAATTTTCTTATTAACTGAACTGATTTAATTATGATAGTAGTTCCTAAAAACCCTCTTGGTAATCTCATGTCAAAAGCCAGTACAGTTCATTGAGCAAAGATAAAATAATTAAATTCAACAAAACATACAAATCTCACCAAAAAAAACAAAAAAATCTCTCTTTTTCTGTTTTATGCAAACAAGTACACTCAAGATAACATTGATGAAGACCAGAAACATAGTCCGACACAGCAGTGCGGTTAGTGCAGTGATCATTCTTAGCTTAGTTGTTGGTTCTTGTTTTGAAATGACAGAACCAAATATTGTTATTGGAACACCAGATCCAAATACAACAACTATTATGGATTTCCAAATCTGTAGAAACAGAGCTCTTGACAAAAAATCGGATTGCTAAGCTTAATAAGAATATTAAAACGCATACGAGGAGTTCTCTCTCCTTACGAACTTTGGCTTAGATACCACCACTGAAGATTGCTAGATTTACTAAGACAATTATAATCGTAAAAATGCTGACACTGACAATAATTATAGATTCGAATTCGAAAAATGTTATCTTCGTGGCAAAGTCAAAGAAGCTGGTCTTAAAGACCCTTGCTTCTATGAGAATATCTATAAGCCTATTTACTTGGAATGCTCCAAAATCATCCCATAAGAGGAACAGAGCACCGATGATTCGGAAGATTCTTGAAATAAACAAAATTTCAAAGTAAACACTATTGATTAAGATCATGAATCATCTGATCAATATTCATTGGTAGTTTTGTATTTGGTTTGTTTTCATATGTGGATGCATGTTTGCTTGAACTAAATTCATTTTAGCCACTTGTTCGCTGTGTTTCTTCGAAATGACAGAAAGTTTGTAGGATCTTTTCGAATCTTAACTCTTTTCATGTTAATTCTACCCTCATAAATTTAATATTTCACAAATGAATGCAAAAAGGATAAGTGCGTTTCACATTTCCCATTTATTCTTTTAATTTTTTTTTGCTATTCATTGCAGCTTTCTTTGTCTTCGGTAATTTCCCATCCACATTCTAAAACAAATGTACAATCTCGCCCTTAATAAAAAATCCAAAAATTCCTAATTATCTGATGAATCCTTATTCTGTGTTGTAATAATTCTTCCAGAGACCCAACCAAAATTAGGATAAATTTAAATTCGCCTGATAACGATTTATAAACAAACATTCCCTTTAAAATCTCCCTCTAAGGCATATTGAATTAGCCTCTCCCCATCAATCTAATAAACCTATTGATTGAAATAATTAAAGAATAGTTTAGGACTAAAAAAGGATAAAAAAGCAAACAAAACAGCAATCTTTAGCAATCTTCTTAAAAAGCAATAAACAAATAGCATAGATTTCCATTCTCAAGATAAAAAGAAATACATTTGAATCATTTCTAAAGATGTCATCTTCTACTGTTTCTCCCTTGTTGTCCACAGAATATTTTCAGTATCTGCTCTAATTTATCGATGTCAGTTTGATCAGCAATACCTCAAGTGAATTCGAGAAGAGTCTCTTCGAAGGCAAATTGAAGAATGTCTTCGAAGGCATAGATCAAAATGTCGAGATTGAACTATTAACTAATATGATACTTAAGTAGTTAGTTATGTTGAGTGATGCAATCGCCGAGAATCTTGCAGAAGTTGAAACGCAACTCGATAGCATCACAAGCACCCTGATAAACAACAATCCAATCAGAGAAAAAGCATTGTTCAATGCATTCTACGCTCTTCTTAAGCTCTTCTTGAAGGAGAATTGGACTGGACCTTCCTTTAACTCAGCGGACATCAATAAGAAAATGAAAAGGGAAAAACAAGCAAAATCACAGCTTATCAGATAGAAAACATACCCTAAATATGATTTCAGCTCACTTAAGCAGAGCAATCTAGCATTCAATCTGTTAGGTTCATCAAGCAAAAACGCTAGCGCTTCTACTTCAGACGCTACTACCCTGGACGACTTGAATACCTTCAACTATAAATTCATAAAAACCACTTATTTCTTGAATACTCCTAGCAGCAAGGCTCTCTAAGAGCATCTTGAAGTCGATGGTGAGACTTTCCCAACGAGATTACCTCTCAGCCATGTGTTCTTCGTTATCATCAAGCTCATCGCTAACTTGCAAGCATTCAGCCCTACTAACCCTGTATACAATCTCTTCGCTGCGAGAGTGAATTTGCTTCATTCGTAGCTTCTGTATCTCCCAACTGGATCGTTATATCCCAAAGTGATTCAGTCCTACAGTAGTTTCTTCAAGAACCTCAAAGATCACGGATTGAAGTTGCCCCGGAGTGTGCTTTCGAATCTCTATGCGGAGAATTCGCATGCGCTATTGTTCTTTTACAAGTACTCCGACTCATAGAGAGCACTTGCATTATCACAAGTACATGATAATTCGATGATTTAGGCTTTGTTTTTAGCGATAATTTATTATTTCTTCTCATTTGCATAACAAATTTTTATAATTTTTTATTGAAATTATCCAGGAACTACTGCGAATCGAGTTCAGTTTGACAGGCAAAATGGGCAAGAGAACAAAATACTAGACCTTTAATACTTGCTAGTTAGTCGTGCAAGTTTTCGACAAGAAAGAGAATGACGAAACTAAGAAAGAAGAAAACAAACAAGAAGATGAAGACGAAGAGGAGAAGGATAGCAATGATAACAAACAAAAGTTCACTGGATCGTTGAGCGCTGAGGATAAAGCCATAATAGCTGAAGAAAACTCTGACAAAATAGATGTGAACTCAGTGATCAACGAGATGAAACTCACTTTCGCACCTTAGAACATCCGACTCGATGAAGAATGTGTGCTTTTGGAGAAGCCACTCATTGACGAAACCGATGAGTTTAATTAAACTGTGATTAACTAAAAAGATGAGAAATCACAGCTGTCTCTTAACGAGTAAATCCTCGTTCTAGCCCTCATGAAACATCACGAGATAGCTAACCCACATGATGACATCTACCATGAATATATTCAAGTAAAAAAAATGAAAAATCTGACTATTTCTAACCTTTTCTCTCTCTTTCTCTCCCTTTCTCCAGGCTTACTGCAATCTTCTCATCGATAAGAGTCTCAACTGGATGGTATTCTCAACTTCATTATTGTACCGCTCTCTCAACGAATATATCCGCTACAAAAAAATGGAAAGAGCCCTCCTTCAAATGCAGACTTTAGTCGACTAATATAACGATCCTTTGCCCGATGAGAACGAACGATCCAAGTATCTGTTTTGTTTGAACTACCCACATTATTTCGAACTTTAGAAAACACTGGGTGAGAAATACATGAAAGTTGGTATTGTCATGTCAGGATGCTAGATCTTCGAAAGACTTGGAATGTTCGAGGAATGCGTGGAGTGCCTCTAAGCAGCTGGACACTCAGACAAAGCCATCAAAATGGCCTAAATCTACCTACCTGTAAGACTCAATAACAAATAATAACAACAACAACAACAAGCAATGTCATTTGAAATATTTATCCAGCTTTTTTTTTTGAGTGTAAACCATTTGATAATTTTTTGTTGATTTTTCCTTCTTCTCCTAGACTGCTAGCCCTAAGCTTCTCTGCATCTACGGTGAGCTAACTAGGGAAATGAAATACTACAAACAAGCTTGGAAGCTTTCCAACAAGAAATTCGCAAGGGCACAACGCTCCTTGGGTAAGGTCTACTTCTACGCTGGATAGCTTGAAAAAGCTGTGAAGGCATTCAAGAAAGCCGTCGCTATCAATAGGTATACTGTAGCTCCTTGGTTCACGATGGGTTGTGCTTACATTAAACTCAACGACCTCAATAACGCAGTGAGATGCTTTGGAACAGTAGTTAGCATCAACGAATCCGATGGTGAATCCTGGGCGAATCTATCATCTTGTTTCATGAAGCTAGGTAAAAAGACAGAAGCACTAAGCACCTTGGAATAAGCATCGAAGTTCTGTGAGAGGAACTGGAGAATTTGGGAGAACCTTATGTATGTGTCTCTGTCAAGTTAGAAATTCTATAAGTATTTCGAATGCATCGAGAAGCTGCTGTCATTGAATTAAAAGAGCTCAATAGATGAAGAATCTGTAGGTAAACTAGTGTAGATCTTTAAGTTTTAGCTCAGTAAATATCACAGCACAGAATTCAAACATTAGTTCCTGACATACAGGAATAGGTAACAAAAAAAAAAAAAATTATTTGTTTTTTTCAATATCATAAAATGTTCTTTGTGGGTGTCATTCATTTTCATCTAACCCAGCTCATTCTTTTTACTTCTGTTGCTTGCAGAATCGAGAAGATGTTTAACTTGCTAAACTTAGAAATGGGCGAGAAGTTCTTTGTGTGGAAGAGTTGGGCTGATTTCAAGGAAGTTGAAATTGATTTCTAAGAAATGCAGACAGATTTCTTAATCCAAAAGCATTAGGAATGGGATAAAAACGTAGAATCAGCAAATAAACGAATCAGCTATGTTGGTGAAGATCCCAATGCCACACCTGCCTAACTGAAAGCTGCGTTTGTTGCCACGAAAAGAGAGCTCCTGAACAGAATCGCAGATCTTCGCATGAATACATGCTAAGTTCTGCAAATCGTAGGATGGCAAGTTGAAAAGTAAGCGAATTTTATCAGCTAATTTTCTCTCTTTCTCTCCTTTTTCAAGCGCATTTTCTCATAATAATTTTGTTTTTTCTTGCAATTTCTTTCAGAAAACAATGTGAATTGGTGTTGTCAAATGCAGTGTTGCTGATTAAAGCATACAAAGAAGGAAAGAGTGGAAATGACTTAAAGGAGCTGGATATGTTTGTGAAGCAAATCAAGTCAGTTGTTGAATAGAGCTTAGAAAGAGAAGTTAAACTTGAAATCTGATGAAACAAAGATAAAAAAGATTAGTTTAATCGTATGAATCCATTTAACTTTTGCGAACTTGTGAAAGTGGATGTGATGTGATGCCTGTGAATTACATTTTTGTTTTAGATTGGCAATGTTAATAGAAATATCTTAAATGCCTACATGAGTAGAGAGCTCGATATTTACTGTCTTAATAATTTGAATTTCAAACTAACAAAATTACACAGTTTTTTCCCCACAGAGAATTTCTTTTTTTCTCTTAATCTAATGCATCAGATAAAATCCATCCTTATCCTAGTGGTATTTTGCTTAATCAACCCTAACTTTCAATAATCTGGAGGGATATCAATCAACACACGCATGCTCTATTCCTGTGTTGAGTTTAAATTTGAAAAAAAAATTATCTAAATAACTCTCTCTTTTTCGTTTGTTTGTGATCTAATCGCTATTGTGCTTAATCTAAGTGATCGACTGTAGCCCATTCTTCAAAGTCCTTCAACAACGCTATCACTCCAAATGATCACCTAGAGAAGTCGAAAACCCAGTACAGCATCCATCAAGTAGCAGCCATTAGTTCGTGAAGATTATCTAAATGATCGCCATTTGATTTTCAGAGGCACTACTTGTCCGATTATCTCACTCGACATGCCTACAACACCGCATGCTATCAACTGCGATAATAGTAGTACTATCTCTGGCTTGGAAACCAAGGGGAATATTGCCAAGAGTTAACTTTTCATGGAAGGCATGCAAGATGGTAATCGCGTGAGTAGTGTGAATAAGGAAAACTTAATACCCACTGACAGGGCAGGGATGAAATATGTATAACATAATAAGGGGCTTTAATCGTAACAGATGGCCTCGTCATTATTGACCAACTCTCCTTTTTAATAGCTAAACACAATTACATTAGATCTATCTCAATCTGTTCTCCAACAAAGCTAGAATTTTAAAACTAAGAGTTATATTACAGCAACGACAACGACCACTGCGACTCAAGATGTCAATAACTTATCTCAATATCCGTAGGATCAATAGAAAGACCATTCAACGGCATATTTCTCTAGCAACAACAGTCAAGATGCCATGTGTAATTATTATCATAACATGGGAACGATTAAGCCAAGATCCAGTAATGCACATATTCAACACACTTACAATCGAAATGTTGGTGAAAATACTGACAATGACGGAAGCTTTGTGGTATTCCCTACACCACACGAGTAGTAGTAGATGAGAAATAATTCTTAACCATTAAGGCAATACGAATAAGAAGACTAATTTGGCATGTTATAAGCTACAGAAGAAGAGCACTGCTATTATGATTCTAACTAAGCTAACAGCAACAACAACAACAACGGTAATATGAATAATGCTACACAACTAGTTGATAGAAATAGCATCATTAATCACTAATAGATTGATTATGTTCAACTTCAAGACTACAATAGTAATTACAGTAACACTAATGGAATAGAATTAAGTCACTAATATGAGCAACAACAATATCCAGATAAGTAGAATGCATATAGCCATCATCATAATATTGTTCCGTTTAGCAATGGATTTTAAAATGATTAGCACAATAATCTTAATAATAATAATAATCGCAATGAGATTCCTCCTTTTGCTGCTGCATCACAAAACCATCTCTTGTATGAGAAGAAACTAACACATACTGTCCATGCTTCTTCTAACACCATTCCTGCTAATAATCTAGACTTGAACAGCAGTAACGAAAATGCTTTACTTCTCAACACATTTGTCATGCCATAATATCAGACAGCTTACACTAGCAGTACGAAAAATACAAAATAACTCACCAACAGCTTTCACATCAGCTAGATAACTCATCAGAATAATCCTTAAAACACTTCAGCTAGAATAACTACCAAAAATAATCTCAGTAACTCCGACAACAACAACAACAACAACAACAACAACAACAACAACAACAACAACAACATCAGCAGCAGCAGCAACAGCAGTACCCATGGACTTAAGTAATAAGCATTCATGCCAACACCTGCGACCAATGGGAAGCTAATCCTCAAGTAGATCTCCTAGTTCAGTAGCAGGTAACCTTCACTGAATAAAAGCATCGAAAAGCATCCTCTCAAAACCAAGACATAGGTAAGCAACAGCTAGCACTACACGTAAAACATAAGCAGCTATGGGAATGCAAATGTTGTCTTAAGTAATTCAAATAATTTGACTCATATTCATAACGAAGGGGAGACACTAAATAATGAGATAATCCCATAACAACGGCACCAGATGCTCAAACCACAATATTCATCATGTTCCTCCTCATAAAATTAATCCTTTTTAACAGAATCCATCAATCTTTGCAATAATCCCTCATTAATTGCTTCAACTTCCTAGTTAATCCAGCGCTTAGATAAGAAGAGTACATCCTTGCATATTCTCAACAATAAAAATGCATCCTTGCATAGTTTCACAAATGTTAACCATAGGAATTATCATAATAATACTCCTCCGCCTGAAGCATAGAACAACCAAGTTGATAATACTTCAAAATAACTGATAAACTAAGTTTTAATGACTCCACATAGTAATAATCATAATCAGCAAGTATTTCTCGAATCAGAGCCAGGAGAGACCAAGCATATGAAGAAAAAGACAGTCTCATCGATAGCTGCATCGATTAAGGTAAGCTAAAAGGAAAGAGCAATTACGTAGCCTTCTTGGAATGAATTTACGCCAATACAGTATTAGGAAAAATAACTCACACCAAATAGGAAATTAAATGATAACAATAATAACCATATTTAATCGAAAAGAAACAGCAATCCTCAGCTAAAGCTAGAGTATTCTAGCAATTTAAACAAGCAGCAGAATTATCTTGCCGCTAGTCCGATGAATTACAATAATAGTAGTGATTCATCTATGACAAAAAAAACAGTCATTTTGAGTTTAGAATCCACAAACTACAACAATACCACTACTTCGCCTATGAACAACTAACGCAGTGGGTCAAAGAGCTTCGTTGCTGAGATGCCTGCAAATAATTATAATTCTTCTTCTTTCTCAATGGGAGCAGGAACGATTGCAGGACTCATTGCAGCAGGGAATAGTAGGCTCAATTCGAAAACATTATTAGGGAGGAATAATAATAGAAGTAGTTGCAGTGGTGCTATCACTGGCAGTAGTAATAGTAGTAGTACTTATGGATAAAGCAAACCAAATAATAATAATATCAATAACTAAGGTTTGGAGAACCAAACCTTTAGCAGCAATGGGAATCTGAGTGGTTATAATTGTGGAAACATGGTCAACATAAAACAAGAGAAGTAAATCAGTAACTTCACTAGCAATAAAGCATCTTAACTCACCAGCAAAGATACCTCCATGGAAATGGATCCTCAGAAGAAGAGACAGCATCATCGGAACAATCCACCTTTTGTTGTTGTTGTTTCTCATGATCTAAGGATGCAGCAGCAGTAATAACCTCTTCTTCTAAGTAGTTCTGCTTAGAAAATGGTTCCATTCCCAACGGCAAATCAACTCTCAGAGAATGAGATAATCAATACCACCACCACAATGGGAAGTAACTATGTAAAAGCGCCTAGATTAATCTAGCTAACGACGCCAACTGATCGTTCTTCTTCTATATAGCTAGCACAGATATCACTCCCATCTAAGAATAAATACATTCAAAAAGAATCAGCTGAAATACTCCCATAGGGAAGATTAGAAGATCTAAAAAAATAGAAAAATGAGATATCAGGAGAACTTCATAAGGATCACAGGGCTAACATGAATCCTTTAACTTTTACCTATCCCGAGATGCGTTCTTCCCTTGTGGACGAGAGTACTTACTGGAAGGAGAGACTGATTCAATCTGAGAAATGCAAGACTGAAATCGAAATAGAATGTGCCAGCAACTCCAAAATGTGCAGGGAAGCTATCAGCTAAAACAAAGATGTTATGCAGGCTTACGAGTAGCTGAAGGCAGAGCACAATCGATAAGCTGAGCTGATTGTACTGCAGAATACACAACTAGCAGCGCTGCAATAGGAATTGACTAGATTACGGCTACAAAATGATACACTTGGGTAGGAAGAAATTGAACTCAAAGAAGCAAATCAGCGCATTTCGAATATATTAAAAGAGGTTTAATAGGAGAATGGTTGTCTCAAAGCGAAGGATAATGAATCCAAGGAAGAGATTGTGATGTTAAAAACTGAAATATTAGGGAAGAAAGATCAAGAGATAGAGGCCCTCAACGAGAAGATCGCAGAGAGAAATGAAGAAATGAAACTACTCCAAGCGAATTATTTCTTGAAAGAATAGGAATCATGTGCTTTGGTTGTTAAAAGTAACTAAGAAAATGACTAATTGAAGCAGCAGCTTGTTGACTGCAAGAAAGAACTTGGAGATGTGTTTCAGATGATGAACGAAAAGAAGCGAGAAGCAGACAATGCCGCCAAGAAAGTAAGCACAAACAAGATATGTTGGTGATTTTGAAATGAAATAATATTAGTAAATTCGCAATCTTTTTTTATAGTGATTCGTTCTTTCAATTTGTTTTCTTTGAATTTGGGTTTTGCTAGTTTGTCGAAGAGCGTGATAAGAACGAGAATCTTTCTGAACGGATCCGCTGTGTTGAGACGGAATTACTTTGTGTGCGGGAGACCTATGAGAACGTAGCGAGGGAGTTAGAGAAGAGTATCCGTGAATCGGAAGGATTTAGAAGATAAACGGAGATGCTGACAGTGGAATGTCATCAGAAAAATCGATAAATCTTGGAATTTTTATCATAAGCTGAGATTGCGAGTATCCAGATAGATGATCTTAATCATAAAATAGAAGAGATGCAGAATAATCAGACCAGCAGTGAAGATCTTCTTAATGACAACATCCACAATACAAAGCATTCCAGAGTAGAAGAGAAATTGAGAGGGGAGGGTTGATGGAAGGGGGGAGAGGGAAGAAGGAGGAGGATAAAAGCTATTTTTTTGAATTTTTACAATACAACAAGGCATATTTTGTTTGATCATCAAAAATTGTTTAAATATTTAATAATTTTTTGAATAAAACACAATAGGTAATAACTAAAATGACATTTTCTAGAGCAGAGGAGTAGCTAGGAGGAGAGTTTAATCCCGAAGATTTGTTTTGAAGGTACAGAGAAGCATATCGCGAGGGGTGAAATAATTATTAACAAAAATAACAACAACAAAATGAAGATATCTTTCATTTTTCAAGAGAAAAGATTGAAGTTTTTCCAGCTCAAAGAAGGTATTACACGATAAAACACTGGGTGGATGCTAGCCAACTTGCCCATTTGTGTGTGATTATTTTCTTCCTAGATAGAGTAATTTATGTCATAAATAATCGATGTAAATCCTCAATAATCGCAAGTAATTTTGCATTACGAACTTACTCAATAGATATGTGTAATTTCGCACTAAAGTAATAATTCTTTATGGGAAATATTACAGTACTTACTTTAGATGAATGCTATTAGAACAAAGAGTAAGAAGGAAAGGATAATAAGTCATAATTGTGAGGTTTGAATTAAGAGAAGAACAAAGAAGTCATTTTTGATTTTCTTAGAAGAAAGAAATCTAAAGAATAAATAATCTTGTTTGGGGGGGGGAGGAATGGGAGGGGGGAGGAATGGGAGGGGGGAGATGAAGAAGAAAGAGAGGATAAGGTGAGAGAGAAAGAGGAACAAAACATTATTACGTTTCTGTGTAATAATAATTATCAATACGTAGCTGAATTCATTACTTCATCTAATCAACTGCTTAACTGTAGATAAAGTTGGATGGCTGAAGAAGAGCGAAAAGGGCCTCTGCGTTAGGTCAGTCATCCTTCTCATCATCACCAATAATAACAACAGCAACAATAGCAATAACCATCAACGCAAAATCAGCAGTCTATCCCACAGCAATAGCAATCTAACTCAGGTGCAACTCAAGGCAACCCTTAAGACAACATAGCGAACTGGTGGCCAGTTTTTGGTAGAAAAAGTAATGGTTCTTCTACGACATTTTGGAGAAAAAATCCAAAGAGACTAACACTTGAAGAACTCGAAGCTGGTGAAGCTGATGAACTTGAGAATCTCAACGTAAAGACTAAACTCAACGACGAAGACTAAGATGAAAAGGAAAACATCTAAGTAGCTCAAACGTCTACTACAGGCAGTGATATTCACTCAATGTTCGTGAATTTAAACCGCATCAGCAAGAAAACCAAGGCTACAAAGACATATTTATACGGTGTCAGAGGATCTTGGTTAGTGTATTACAAGGATTAGAATGATAAAGTGCCATTCCGAGCGTGTCTCAAACTCTGCTCGGATGTTGTAATCGAAAAGAAAAAACTCCAAGGAAGACATGGTGACATACATTACATCGAATTCCTCAAAGATGGGAATGTCAGGAAATTATTCTCCGAGAATGTAGTTATAGTACAGCGGCTTTATGAAGTGATTCGGTCGAAATGCGTGCTGCAGAACTTCAGAGATAGCTACAAGAAACTGGAATTGCTAGGGTCAGGATCATTTGCTGTTGTAAGATGATAGAAAAAGAGATTTTAAAGATAAAGGAGAATTCAAAAATTAAAAAATATTTTTTTATCATGACTAATTGAACTTTGCCTAAAATATTTGACTAGGTCTTCAAAGTTTAAAGAGTTTCAGATGGTTAGATCTTCGCAGCTAAGATCATCAAGAAAGCGAAGCTAGAGGAGAATAAGTACAAAGATAAGTTTGTGGTAATGAGAATATGTTAGGAATAATTATACTCACAAAAACATTTTTGTTTTTGTTTTATTTTGAATATTTTTGTGCAATTGAAAAGGCAATGCTGGTCAACGAATATAAGGTGCTGAGTGAATCGCATCACAAGAACGTTATCAAAATGGAGGAAATTTATTAAGATCACAGCTAACTTGTGTACATCATGGAGTTTCTAGCAGGCGGAGAGATTTATTCGCGTTTGAGATAAGTCAAGCATTTCACAGAGGAAGTAGCTGCGGAGATCATGAAAAATCTCACAGATGGGCTCTATCACATACATATGTAATGAAGATAGACACTTACAAACACAGAATCAAAATAATTGAATGCTTGAATTCTTTTAAAAACAGCCGCAAAATCGTGCACAGGGATTTGAAGTTGGAGAATGTTATGTTCTTGAATAAAACTGATAATGACTGCAAACTTATTGATTTTGGATTTGCTGAGTAAATAAACTATGAGAAACTAGAAAGTCGCGCAGGGACACCTGGGTTCTTGCCACCTGAGTTGTTTAAATTAGGTCCGTATACAGATAAAGGTGATATATTTTCACTTGGTGTGATTTTGTATTGTCTAGTCAGTGGGTGTTCTCCCTTCAAAGGGAAAACCTACAAAGATGTTCTTGATAACAATAGAAAATGTACTATCGCATATGATCAACCTGTTTGGAAGAATATCAGTGAAGACTGCAAGCATTTGATTCGTCGAATGGTGGAGATGGATCCTAAGAAACGGTATGGATGCAAGGAGATTCTGAAATCGCATTGGATTTAGAAATACTATCCATCTTCCCCAGCAAGTTAGAAATCCCTTGGAACAATAAAAACAGCTAAATCAAGGAAAAACAAGAGTCTAAAGGGATCCGGGCTAAGAAATTCAGTAATTATTGGGCAACTTTAACTTGTTTTTTTTGGTCCAAAATAGTAATTTGATATTGTTGTTTTAACAAATTGCAGTTACTAGACGATGAGATGAAGAGATCGATAGGCAGCAGAAATACTTCCAAGGACAGTGTAGAATTTAATCCCAGCACGATGATGAACATGCATACAGATGCACCAAAATCGTTTTATCGAAAAAGCATGAGATCTTTGAAGTCGATTAAGTCACTAAAAAGTCATTTCTCACATAGAACGGTGAAATCTAGGAGCTCCAATTCGCAAGATGAAGATGATGATGAAGACGAAGATCGCTCATCTAATGACGACGATGATGATCTAGAAGCGGCATATTCCTAAGATATTAATAGGACACTTTGTGAAAACTACAAAGGAAAGGATTTACAGAATAACGTAGCGAAATTTAAAGAAGACATAAATAATTATTGCGATATTGAAGATGATCCTGATGAATCCAGCAATCTAGGGAATAAGATATAGACACTGCTGACGCCGAATAAGAAGTTTATTCATCCTCTAACTCAGGCAGCTTCCTTAAAGATAAGGCTCAAGTGATTAAATTGATTAGGAAGAGGAGTCAAATTATCATAGTTTAAACTGCAAAAACAACACCATAATATCTTAATAAATTCAATTATCTTAATTTACATCTTTGCATATCGCACAATGCACTTGCACACTTATTTCTCTCTCTTTTTTCAACTGTTTATTTTCTAATAAAGCCACTTTTTAAGATAAATTCTCGAACTTGAAAATTACATTCTTGATATTAATTGATCGATAAGTAACTTTAAACTGCGAATTGATGTATTCAAAAACAGTTTGTGAGCGGGGTGAGTCAAAAAAAACAAAGAAATTAAGAATGCATAGCCTGATAAATTCGAGAAAAAAGATTTAATTCATAAAGTGATACAAGACACACTCACAATACAGCAGATTATTTTCAAAATTTCAAGCAAAGGTACAAATGGACATCGAGTGTGATAGAATCGATCAAGATGACTGCTGGAAGATCATCGATGAGTATTTTAAGGAGAACAGTCTTTGCTCACATCAAATCAACTCATATAATTCGTTCATCGACTCATTGCCCTACATCATGGACGATTTCAAGATTGAAATGAAGCCTCCTGAGAATTACATGAACCATGACAAAAATGCATAGACGCTGAAGGCTCAGACTGTGTATACAGTGACCTTCGATAGACCAAGGAAGCCATTACCACCATAGAAAGTGTCTCTTAATAGAATCGCACAACGGTTTAAATCCAGCAATGTTCAACAGAAAGCAGAAGGTATATAAAAGGATGATTTAGGTATATTGCACATGTTTTAAAATGATTTTCGTTGTTTTACTCAGTTGGTACTCAGCAGAAGATCTACCCGATGATGGCTAGAATCAGTGATTTGGATTATTTTGTTGAAATCAAAATTCCTGTGAGATTCTTCCGCACAACTCGGCTCGAAAACGGTAAAGAAGACAAAGAAGAAATTACTTCTACCGATAAAAGACAGAACCTCATCACGCTCTGCAAGTTGCCTGTAATGGTTCTTTCGAAATACTGCAGTCTCCACGGAGAAGATCTCGAAACAAGAATCCGAAATGGAGAATGCTAATTCGATTAAGGTGGTTATTTCCTCATCAAAGGATCAGAAAAAGTAGTTATCGCCTAAGAGCGCATGGCATTTAATTTTGTGTATGTCTTTCACTAGAAAGATCCCAAAATGCCATGGATTGCAGAGGTAAATCATAAGGATAATTTCAAAAGAAATACAATAATAAAATTGGTAGGTGATTTGGTTTTATAACTTCTCTCAAATAATCAATTAGATCAGATCAATTAAGGAGAAGACAAACGCAGTGCAGTCGAAGTTCGCTTTGAAGTTGAAATTCAAGGATAATGAATATCAGTTGTTCTGCAGATGCAAGCTGATTAACGAC
>Ga0302271_10001438_pt1 | contig 22806 bp, 9 predicted proteins | sample III_Bog_N1_1_FD_198767 | JGI IMG/M metagenome (GOLD analysis project Ga0302271, IMG submission 198767) | Peat permafrost microbial communities from Stordalen Mire near Abisko, Sweden - III_Bog_N1_1 | ecosystem: Environmental > Terrestrial > Soil > Wetlands > Peat | place: Sweden: Abisko... | reverse complement strand
CAAAGAAGATGAGTTCTTGAGCAGCGTCACTAAGAACAAATTTTCTGTTGTGCATTTCTATCACAAGGACTTCGAAAGATGCAAAATCATCGATAAACACTTAGCTTTGATCGCATACCAGCATCCTGAATGCAGTTTCTTCAAATTAGATGCAGAAAAATCACCTTTCTTCATTACTAAGCTAGCTGTGCGCATGCTACCTACAGTTGTCTGCTTCGTCGATGGAGTTGCTAAAGATAGAGTTGTTGGATTCGAAGAACTTGGTGGGAAAGATGATTTTTAAACTATTACATTAACAAGAAGAATCGTCAAGGCTGGTGTTATTAAACCAATGAATAAAGAGGAAAAGGGATTCAGATTGAAGAGAGGAAACGATGAAAGAGACGATGATTCAGATTATGATGATGAATCATGAGAGTATAATATTTAACTTCAAAGAGGTTTTTAAATTGAAAATATTAGCTTAGAGGCTATGATATGCATGTGTGTATATGTGCGTGTGTGTGGGAAATAATATGAGATTTACTCATTTTTCAGAAGTTAATATTAGCTTTTCAAAAAAAAAGAAAGGGAAGGGATTTACTTGAATTGAGAAAAAGCGTTGTTTAGCGATTATTGTAAATGAAAGATAATTGGTATCATAATACAAAATAAAACAAATCTTAAAGAATTAGAGGAAATTTCTATTTCTTTAGGTTGGAAGTGTTGAACACTCAATAGATTTCATCATCATTAGGATGGGCTACCTGGGTAGATTTGAAGATTAGAAGCAGCACTAATTTGTAGATTGATTGACTCTCATCATTTTGGGATGATTGAGGAGATCTTTGAGTTGTTTTTCTTTGGCACTTTTTTCTTCTTCAGTTTCAGTGTTGTGGTGGGCTTAGAGGAATTTGGATGATTCATAGACATTTATTTGGACATTCTCTTTCTTGTCTCCTTGGATCTTGTTCTTGACCTTGAGTTTCTAGTTTTTGTCTTCTTTGAGGGTACTTCTGATGGAGTTATTGTAGTTTTCTCATGTATTCTTGACTTCGATCTTCTTCTACTTCTAGAGTGATCATCCTCCTCAGTCTTGACTTTATCAGCTTCCAGGACAAGACGGTCGATTTCTTTCTGAGAGAGACCACCCTTTTGGTTATTAATGATGATATTTCCTGATTTATAATATCCTTTATCAGTAGCAGTGAGATTGATAATACCATTATCGTCAATATCAAAGGAGATTTCAATCTATGGAGTACCTCTAGGAGCAGGTGCAATTACATCTAAGATAAATTTTCCAAGAAAATGGTTGTCCTTGGTTATTTGTCTTTCACCTTCGAAAACTTTAATAAGCACACCAGGTTGGTTATCGGCGTGGGTTGTGAAAGTTTTAGATTTCTTAGTGGGAATGATCGTGTTACGAGGAATAAGAACATCCATGACCTGTCCAGCACATTCAGTTCCAATGGAAAGAGGAGTGAGGTCTAATAATAGTGTGTCTTGAATGCGTTCAGAACCAGATCCAGTGAGAATTGCAGCCTGAATAGCAGCGCCATAAGCAACAGCTTTATCTGGGTTGATAGATCTATTTGGCTTTTTTCCATTGAAGAAATCAGTAATCAACTAGATGACCTTGGGGATACGAGTAGAACCACCAACAAGAACGACTTCGTGGATGTTGTTTTTGTCCATATCAGAGTCTTTTATGACCTTCTCTAATTGTGTGATGCATTCCTAAAAAATGGAAAAACAGAGCTCCTCAAATGTCGAACGAGATATCTTCAACGAGAAATCAACTGAGTCAGCAAGAGCATCAACTTCAATGATGGTTTCAGTTGAATGAGAAAGAATACACTTAGCACGCTCGCATTGAGTTCTAAGTTTTCTCATAGTACGAGGGTTGTTGTGGATGTCAATGTTATTTTTATTTTGAAATCCGCAGCGCAGTATTCTACGAGTTTATTATCGAAATCAATACCACCAAGATGGGTGTTTCCAGTAGTAGCCTTGACTTCGAAGATACCATTGTCTAAAGTAAGGAGGGAGACATCGAAAGTACCACCACCGAGATCGAAAATGAGGATGGTTTTCTCTTCTTTTTCGTTCTTATCGAAACCATAAGCAATAGCAGCAGCTGTAGGCTCGTTGATAAGGCGGAGCACATTCAGACCAGCAATTGCGCCAGCATCTTTAGTTGCTTGACGTTGGGAGTCATTGAAGTAAGCGGGAACTGTGATAACTGCGTTTTTAATGGTTTTACTCAAGAAAGTTTCAGCGATTTTCTTCATCTTTAAAAGAACCATCGATGAGATTTCCTCAGCATGAAATCTCTTGACTTCACCTTTGTGAGTAATCACAATCTTTGGTTTGTCATCAGCATCAGCTTCAACCTTAAATGACCAGAGTTTTATGTCTTCTTGAACCACAGCCTCGCTGAATTTTCTTCCGATGAGTCTCTTAGAGTCGAATACAGTGTTTACTACATTTTTAGAAATTTGATTGAAAGCAGCATCACCAATGAATCGGTCTTTCTTAGTGAATGCAACATAAGAAGGAGTAGTTCTGTTCCCTTGATCATTGGGAATTATTTCGACTCTGTCGTTCAAAAACACACCTACGCAAGAGTAAGTAGTGCCTAGATCAATACCGATACCAATACTAGATTCTTCTTTCTTTTCAGTCATTGTGAGTTTGCATTGTTTTTTGATTGATTTTAATATTTTTAGATAATCGTCTGATCCTTACATATCAGCCCTTAATTCATGTTCTTATTATCTAATAATAGATAGAAAAACATCATTAAAATATTTGTATTTTATCTTATGTTACTCTTTGAAAGTCTTTTGTACTGATGTTATGATTAGCTTTTAAAATAACTCCTAAAAAAAAAGGTTTTGTTTGACAAATTCATAGATTTTACTTGGTTTTGTAATTTAACTAGAGATATGAAAAATGACAATGATACAGCAAATAACCTAAACTAAAAAAGAAGATTTGCTCAATTTCAGAATGATACTTTGGAAAGAACAACTACGTTTGATAAAATTGTTTTTTTAGATGCTTTCAGCCTTAAAATGATACTTATTCTAAAATTTTAAGAGAAAAAAAGAAATAATTTTAAATGATTGGTTTGTTTAGAATTTCCTTCAATTTATTTACATACAATCCCCGTTTTTCCTACCAACAATTTATCCTAATTGTGAAATGTGTTTGCGGTTCTAAATATTCTGATTTGACTTGACTCTCCTTGGGAGATACAAAAACAATCCGCCTACAGAATGAATCTGCTGGCTGTGTCTCACTTAAGTAGGATGATATTCGTTGGCTGTGGCAATGAGATATCATATTTTCCTATCATTGAGAATGGCAAATTAAGTGATAAGAAATAAAAATAATCCTACGAATCATTATAACACAACTCTGACAACAACGACCCAATACTTCTGCAGGTATCCGAAGACAAGGATGTACTGATAAATCAATTAAAACTCGCTTTTTATCAAGGCAAAGAGATTCTTGTAGCTGTCGATATGAGTGGGTTTGTTACTGTTTTCAACGTGAATAATCTACGTGAGAAACCAATCATCCTAGATAACCGCTATGATGGCATCGAAGATTGCTCAACTTGGAGTTTAGATGTGTTCTTAGACGAGCATGAAGCCCTCTTAGCTTGTGGTTCAAATGCTAGAAGAATTTCCGTTTGGAGATTAAGTTAAATTTTCTCCTATCAAGAAGAAGGACTTCTAAGCTAGCGGACGATCTAAAATCGCAGGGTAATTGAAGGAATCCATCATAATGTTCCATGCGTGTAGTTCAGTCCTTGTGGAATGTTCTTAGCTGCAGTGAGTATTGATCAGAAAGTTAGAGTTTTTAGAGTTAGTGACTGTGAGGAAATTATGAGAGTTGCTCTAAATGATTGGGGGTGGACAGTGAATTGGTCTATTAAAGCAAAATAAACAAATTTCAATGCTCATAATGTCTTAAAAGATATAATAAGATAATCCTCAGCATCAGGATAGTCTTTCTAACAAGAGAAATAACAACTCACTTAGTATTTATTATTGGTCACAACAAGTCAAGAGTTCTTTTTAATCGACATCGTTGCATCATCTGCTTCGTCTTTTCCATCATAAACTCCTTAATAAAAACCCTCCTTTAACTCAGCAAGTTAATAAACTTCTCTTGAAATGAAAATCATTGACAGTTTAGATTTTAATCTCCGTAACAATCTCCGTTATCGAAACGTAGCTCGTTATTCCTTGGTTCATTTTGACCGAGATAGCAATTTCGGAGTGGCAACACCACAACACACGCCATTTGTTCATTCACTATAAATCGTCTACAACGCGAATCTCGGTGCATTTTAACTAAACAAGACGAATATTGATTTAACTGCATAACTAGATGGATTCACTATTGGAAGCTATCTCTATGCTAAACCTTCAGCTGATCCATTCTCGAAGCTCCTGCATTTGTTTGTGTTGAACATCAACAAACATATTAGGTTATTCTCGCTAAATTATCCACTGACAGCGAACTCTAATTCACTTCAAAACGTAGCGGACTATTCAAATCTAACCATTTGATGAAATATTAAGTAGTGTTATGTTCAAAATAGTTTATTCTTGGCAAAGCAATGGAACAATCTAAAGGAAAGTTCACTTCTTTGTATTAAAAATTTCTGTTTTAGTTTAGTTTAGGTTTTACATGGAAGATTTAAAAAATTTCTTTCTATTATTTAAAATAGACTACACATAATTAAACTTATTGGGGTGATTTATGTAACATGCCGAAAACAAATTAAATCTCTCTTGTCTCTTCTGCAGAATCCCTTGAAGCATTGTAGCTTCTTCACCTTCATTCCCTTTCTTCTTTGAGTAATCTTAGTGTGGTTGGTTGAGCATTCGCGACTCTCCAGAAATAAACTCTAAATCTGTTATCACTATTTTTCTCTTCCATTGGGAGGGCAAGTTTAACACTAACAGGTGTTTTGGAGTTCACTAGCTTGATACTGAAATGCTGTTCTGCTGGATTGAAAGTAATTTAAAATATATTTTATATGGACTAATGGATATTATTTCTATCTGCAAGCACCCCATCCCCATTCGAGCAATGCAGACACTTGTAAGGTGGTTTGTTGTAGGATTCCTCGTGGATTAGAGATTCCCTTCGGAGCCCGATGCAAAAGTGCTTGCTAGGGAGAGAAGGCTCGATTTGAAAGGTAAAAGTTATGGGTTTATCTTTGAGGGATATTGGTCGATTTAACAGGGCTACGGCGTAGGTTGAGGTGTTGTTAAATATAATAGTTTTGCTGTTATTCAAGATCCGTACAGTGCTGAGGGACTCGTAAGCACGGGAAGCTTGAAATGAGTAGCTTTGATAAGCAGTTTTTTAAGCTGCGGAGGAAATCCCGCTGATAGATTGTTTGATGAAGGGGATTTACTCCGTGATAGCTGCAGGATCTACGGAATAACTGAACAAGCATTGACTGTAGGTGATAAGGTCGTTGCATTGCTGGTAAATGCTGGAATTTTAGTTTTCACTTTCATTCAGAATCTTGCTGATTATTGAATTTAACTCGTTTGATTTCATGGGTGGCTGATAAGGACCTTCTTTTTCTTTTTAAGGCTGTTGTGTATCTTAGGCTATTGCTGCAGCCTCTGAGGGCACTTGTTGCTAGGAGTCTTCTTACGAAATACCTGATTATTCATTTATTTCCTTTGATATTTCTGCCTTAGTATTTGTAGTTTGCTGCATCAGTAATTCCTATATTTTCTTGATCTACAAGAGACTACTCAGCGAATCCATAGCAGCCACTGATTCCTCCTATCCTTTTTGTTGTTTTCTTTCAATCTCAATCAACAGTTATTTTCTGAGTTCTCTAATCTATTCTATGATAGCAGCTTCCAGCTTATCGAGTTCTTCAGCGATGGCTATGGTATTCACATTACGAGGGAAAGATTTAACTCCTGCGATTATCTAACCAGGTAATTCAGCATCTCCTTTCCAATCCAAAGAGATATCATGAATAGCTCGATCTTTGTTGAAATCAGTGAGTTTCATGCTGTAAAGTCCATGCTCACAATGGGCACTCGTCAAGCATGATACGCACAATAAACGGGAAGGATAGCAACATGTAGTTTTTAGGCACATAGCAACGATTCTTTCACCGCTGTGCTGCTCGCAAGTAAACTAAACTGCTGTGCCATTTAGGATGCAAGCATGATGATGAGATAGTTCATCCATTTGTGGATATGCTTTGAAGAATTCTTTTGTTGTTCTTCGTTGCTGTTGTAGCTAAGTTGACTTTGAGGAGGATTCAGTTTATATTCTTGATCAAATTAGGCGTGCTTATTTAGTTATTTCAGTGATATTTCAAGATAAATAGCCCCTTTGAGACAATCAAACAATCTAAACTTAAAAAAATATGTTTTTTAATTCTATCTTGCATATCTTCCTAAAGAATATTAGTCTAATTTGTTGAAGCAAAGTGAATCAAATTTTTTAGTTAATTTTTTTTTTTCGCAGCCAACTTTATCCTATTATTAGCATAAAACTGCATTTTATATTAATAAATTCAAGCCATATTTTGAAACTCTCTCTCTCTCTTAAAACTAATTAATAAAAAAGCAGCAGCTTAATCTAATCTTTGATCTCCCCTCTTGAAATCAAATAACTTGAGATCATAACACATTACTGCAATAATAAATAATCCCTAAGGATACCACAGAGATTTCTACTTCCAAACACTAAACTTGCCAACTAATCCTTCAAATATGGATCTTCTTTCACTAAAGGACAGAAATGCCATTTGGAAGCTTGTTTTCCTAGAAGTAGGGATGCTATCACCTATAGTCATTATGTGTATCAGTCTTGTTTATTTTGACATGTTTACACTGAGTGCACTGCTCTACAATGGCATATCATTGGTTTTAATCCCCTTGATCTACATCAAATACTTAAGCCCTTCAACAAACGAAGTTAGACAATCAATAAGTTTCTATTTAAAAGACAAACTAAATGACATGAAAAAGCAACTCATCATAGGCTTGTGTTTGCTCACTGCGATCTACTTAGGTGTTGTAATCAACTATGATATCTGCGAGCATTATTTCCGAAAAGAAATCATCGACAAGATTGTGATAGATTTTGATAAGAATCCCTGGAATTTCTGTATGCTGGTGGTTATTTTTGGATTAGTGAACCCATGTTTAGAAGAATTCTTCTGGAGAAACTTTATCCCGTAAGCGGTATTTGATCTACTTCAGCATCCTTATGTTAGCAGTTATTCTCAAGAAAAATAATAAAAACCAGAAGATGAAGAAAATTAAGAACAAAACAACAATATTTCAAGAAATCAATCAGCAGTATCGGAGGATCCTAATTCACTACTTATTATGCACCCGAACAGCAAAAAACTGAATTAAGAACTCTACTAGATTCTGTTCACGCTGCATTACGCTTCATATCATTTCTTCGTTGTGTTTCATATTTCAAATGCAGTATTTGCTACACTTGCAACGATTACTGTAGCTATTGCTGGTAGATTCTTTTTGTTCTTGAATTATAGGCTAGGATATGCGACTAATGCGTTAGCACATATGGGAGCAGATTTAGGATTCTGCACAATTGCATTAGTTCTCTTCTATCATAATAAGATACTCTTCTGAAAAACAGAGAGAGTGAGTTAAGAAGGAAAATAAGAAAAACGTATCCTATGTAGCAATCTTGTTAGAAATTATTAGAGGCTAAAAGTAATTTTTGCAAGCCGTTTTTATGTTTTTATTTATCATTTTTGTATTTGTATTGATGTCTATTCTGCGTTCACTGCACAAAATACTGTAGAGGACACTATAAATCACTTCAAGTATTCAAAAAAATATGATTCTCAAATCAGATGAAAAAATTAGGTTTGTTGCAGTTTGTGGTTTTTTTGAAATTTTTGTTTGTCCCATTTGATTGATAAAAATTGGGAATTTTAGTATTAGAATCTCCCTCCAAAATGTAGCAAAAAGCTTCAAAAGAAATTGATCTTTTTCTATTGTCTCGGGAAAGAATAATAAGCATCTATTGAGTTAATTTTGAAAGTTTTTAGTTGGTTGCGAATTCTTGATAAAAATACAAAAAATAGGTAGATTCTCTTAGAAATGGCAGAAGACCAATAATTGTTTTCTCAAAAAGAGTAATCCACAATGTCTGGTATCCAGCAACAATCTCAAATGCCCTTGCAAGCTTTAGAAGTAAAGCCGAACAAGAAATTTGATTACTTGATGTAGCAGATGTAGGATTATAATTCGAAAATACCACCTGTGCTTGTTTAGAAGATTCTTGAGGAAGTTGGGTTTGAGAGCAGTGACGAAGAGACCTACAAAATGATCGGGATGCTGACGGATAAGTTCCTTGATGAACTAGTGAATTAGATCCATCAGTCACGATATGTTTAAGTTGATAAACGTAGCAAAAAAGATAAGAAGAACACAAGAGATGAATACTCTAAATTTTTAACTTTTGATCTCGTGAATCAACTTAAGTAATCAGGAGTAAATATTGCGGAACCATATGCACATCCTCAGCATTCAGCAGTCAAAAAAGAGGATAAATGAAGGGATTAAATTGGTGAGTTTAAGAGATTTAGAAACAATTCGCTTTTGGATTGAGACAGTGATAATATGGCTATGACAATAGCAGAGAGAGAGAGTCTAAGGAAAAAAGGAGTCTCTAAAAGTCAAAAATTGTTTTAGCTTGTATCTGTTGTTTTTAGATAAATTAATGAGTATTGTGTATGTCAAAAATATCTGAAATGAGCAACTTCCAGTGAAAATCAGTTTTATTTCTTTAGATTTTCTGTTTCTTTTCGTGCTTAAAAATGGACATTCAATTTCAAAAAACTGAAGAATACATAAGTAGATTCGGCATATGAATAATAAAAGTTATGAAAGAGAGAGATAGATCTATGTAGATTCTGTGAATATTTCCTTTGATTAAAGAAAAATTGATTGCGAGATAGATCGAAAACGAGTTAAATTATCTAGCTCTCGAAAATATACCTGATTCATAAAAAAAAACAAAAGATATTGATTGAAATCCCACAACAATAACTTCAGTAACTTGAACCGAGTAGCAGCTGTTTTCCGTCTTGGAAGCTAACAAAGAGGATGAACAGTCTGTACGTGTTTCTAGCATAAATTGGGCTGAATGGGTTTATCCTGCTTTTGAGCATCATACTTTGGAAAATTCTTTGGGTTGAAAACTACCCATAGAATGTCCCAAAAGCACACTATAAGCATAAGAGCATCAAATCTTTCACAGACAGAAAAGAGTTCTTCAAAGCGGAGAGTTTCAGTGATATTTTTGTGCTGATGTGGATAGTTCTGCATGATTTCTCTTCGTCTTATTGGATTTAGAACATTGGGTTTGATGGATATTGCTATCTGTTTATCTAGAGGTAGTGTCTGTTCTTTCTCTGCTTGCTCATAGGGATTGGATTAGTTATCTTAGGGATTGCTCTTGTGATACCGTACTTATCGCTATCTCCTTATATCTACTATTATATATCATAGATTTACACACCTTATCGTCACTCGATATTTGTGTTTACCGTCACCTCGCTGTTCATAAATCGAGTGATTTACATGAGAAAGCATCTTCAATCTGAATATATTGCGAGACTCTTCTCGAAGAATCGTATTAGAGGATTAGATTGGATGTAGCTAAGGACGATCCACGTGGAGGGTTTGCTTTTCGATGATCTGAACGGTGATTTGCTGAGATAAAAAATTGATAACGCATTGGAGGATAATGGAATCTTCAAAAGAGTCGATTAGCTTCTGATAATCCCTGCTTACTATCGGCTCTTGAAGCTTGAGTTGAAGTTACGAGAGTTAGAGTATGGGTAGTAGGTGTTGTAAGGAGATGATCCGTTTTTGAAGAGATTATTCTTGAAGATGTGCATTCCGAAGAAATTCAAAGATCAGCTGAAATTTGATAACAAAAAGGCTTCCATTGAAAAGAAGGTTTGAATGAGAAATAGATTTCTTCTGAGTTCAGAAAAAAGATAGATTAATTTAGGATATTTAAATTATGCTAACAGATCGACTAAGAAGTACTCAAGAAATATGAAGGATCAGGTCATGCAATCATTTGCTTTGACAGCATAGAGGCGGCAAGATTTTGTCTGGATAAATACAGGTAAAATGGAGTTTAGAAAACAAATCAATTTGTTTCTGAAATAATTTGTTTATTTATCAGTCCAAACAAGACATTTCTGTAGATTGGATGGGAGTCGATAAAGGATCTTTTCTCGAAATGCTGTGGAAACAATTAAGAGAGAATTCGCAGTAGAAAGAGTAGCGTTGACAGTGAAAATGCAGCGAACACAAAAGAGTAAAAATATCTGTTAATTTTTAAGGATAAATTCTCTCAAATTCTACAACCTGTTTTTATGTTGTCATTTTTTTCCTGATTTAGTTTCTCAATAATGTGTCAAGAAGTCCCTGATCCGAATGACATCGCTTGGCTGAACTTGAAAGGAGAAACTAGAGGATGGTTCATCTGGAGAAGGATTCTGATAAATCTGATTTTCATCTTTATGTTGATATTTTTCTCAACGCCTGCAGCGATATTCACGTTCATTTAGAATCAATTTTAAATTGATTTCTTTTCCTTCGGATGGACGGATTACATACCTAAGCCATTCGGTCCTTTGCTTAAGATCTATTTACCCGCACTAGTGATCGTCTTACTGAATTAGATTATCATTTACTTCATAGAGTTAGTCAGTAAATTAAATAAACAAATATTTTAGAAAAAAAACAATTAAATTGTTATCTGTTTGATTTTTAAAATCCCTGAATGGACATTTTTGGTCTTTTCCAGCAAGCCAAGAGATGTTCAATAGACATTCAGTTCTTCAAGTGAGTGTGTTCAGGAAATACTACCTTTACTTAATGTTTAATATGATCATTGTCCCTTCATTTCTCATGGCAACTTAAGGTAATAATGAATGAAAATTCTAACAAAGAATTTGTTAATCTAAATAATTAGTCGCTCGATAATAATCTCACGATTTCTCCAACTTGTTATTAGATTCCATTTACGAGATCATCATTGGTATGGCACAGAATGACTTCAGTAAATCTTTTAGCAGACTCTACACTGAAGATCATGGTGTAATAAAAAAATGAATTACTTTCATAAAATTCTTGTTTTAATGAGCAATAAATTCTCGAAACAGATGGTGTTTGCAACGATCATAACTCAATCTGCAGCAATTTCTGCGTTTGTGTACCTCAATCGAATAGCTGAGCTGTTTGACAACTATTTCAGTACTTTCTTGACTTACCACTAACGAAATTATAAAAACGATGAGCAGAGCTATCTCAAAGATAGTGATAATATCTTCTAATTCGGGTATTTCTATGCTCAAGGATTTGTTATGCTCTCTATTGTCTTCTAGTTTATGTAAGCAATTTAGATCATTCATAGTTTTAATTCAACTTACTGTTAGACATCCATAAATAATACATTTTTTTTTATTTGTTTTTGGTTTTTGTTTAAAAACCATACAGGCTATCATCTTGGTGGATCATATTTTCAGGTGTGTTCTTCTTCTTTGTACGTCACTGCATGGATTCTTACTTGCTTTTAACAGTCCATACTTGTGAAATGGAAAGCACAGGGAATATGGTAACCAAAATTAGTCAAAAACTAGATTCCTTTGAACATATTATTTATCTAATAAACAGGCCAAGACAGTACTGTAGTATGTGATGATCGGGATGCTATTATTTTAAGGACAATTCCTAGCTGGATTCTTTATAAAATCCGATTGGTTTTAAGCTAGCATAGCAGGTGTTTTGCTGTTTTTTACGCTTGTGATTTGGTATGTTCTTCGGAAACCATTTTTCGATATCAGTCTTATGGAAGACAAGACAATCGATTTCAGCAGATACAATCGAAATGTCATGAAATCCGAATGGAGACAGTTCTACAAGCATCCCTTGATCATTAGCACTAATGGTAGCTATTCATTTGAAAAAACTGGTTTTAAATTGGCTTCTTAGAATTCAAATGGCAATTCCAAAAATTACATAAAAACAAATGAAATGAATAGTAATAATAACAGACCTAGACCGCATCATCACCATCATCATCACTCTGAAACCAATAAAAACATTAGTACAGGATAGAACAATGTAAATAGCTAATAGAGTAATAGTAATTTAATCAAAAAATCTATTTAAAATAATAACTACAACATTAATAGACTAAATACAAATAATATTACTTAGAAAAAAGATGAAATTGTCCTTGGAGAATCTTAAAACAAACAAATCAGCAACAATCCTAATAGAAATAACCTCCCTTAGAGCAGCAGCTCCTCAAATAATTAACCTTAAAAGAACATTGGGAACTCTTATAAAAGTAAGTTCTCTTAAATTCGAACTTCGGGGTTTGCTACTGACACCGATAATGGTGCAGTTTACACAAGAGAAGACTCCAATTAAATGTCGTAGTAATCACAGCAGAAGAATCACAAAAGGAAAGCATGAAAAGTGTGTTGGAAAGATTGCAACCAAATCGAGATCAATAACTTTTAAATCTTCGTTTCTATTTTTTGCTAGATAAGCTAGAACTATTTTAGACAACTTTCAATTAAATCGACATCTATTCATAATTTTCTTGGTCATTCTTCTCCACATCGAGTCTTTTATCTAAGTACTTACTCAAAAGGATTAATAATACAATACCCCTCTCTTTGAAATGATACCAATGAAAAATGGAGATTAAAATTTTGTTGTTTATTATTACAAGAATAATTCAAATTCCTCTCCTGAATCCACACCTCTTTTATTGAAAGAAATGTCTATTTATTAACAAAACTATTGTGACATTTAATAAATTATTCATTGTTTATTTGTCTTTTTGTCATGCGTTGTTTTTATTGTTCTTTTTTTTTTTCATTTTGGGTTTGGAATTGCTAAGCAGTTCGTTTATTGAATAACAAATACTATTCTCATTGTACCAATCTCCTTACCCTCTTACAACACCATCTTGTTTTACAAATCCTTTTGCTTTAAAGCTTTATTCAATTTAACAACATGCATATTAGTTTATTATTTTAATATCTTGCCTTTTTTTTTCATTCTTCTGGATTTTATTCTTTTTCTTCATTTTCATTTTCAGCTCCTCCATTCTTGATTCTTTCTTCTTCCTCTAGTCTTAGTCTATCCTCTTCTTCTTTGCGTTTTTCTTCTTCTTCTAATCTTAATCTCTCCTGCTCTTCAATCCTCTCTTTGAGTTTATTTAAGGCATCAGTTACTTCTTCATCTTCGATGTTTTCTTTATTCACTCGCTTGAGTTTAGGCATTAGCATAATAAGCTCTTCTTTGAAATTGTACTCTGTGTTCTCAGCCATTTCGTTGGCTAGGAAATTCAGTGTCTTCAGCTCTGGGAGAGTTTTCAGTGCGGCCATTTGTTTGATATCATCGAATTTTCCTTCTCTGAAACTGAGATATTGCAATTTTGGAAGATCTGGGACATTTCCTTGAAGGATTTTAACTTCAGTCTTCCTAAGATGCAGCTTTTTGAGGGCAGGCAATGCACTTAAGTCCGCAATTGTAGTAATAGGATTCTCCGCTGCATAAAGTTCTTCGAGCTTCGGCATATCCGTTAAACCCTTCAGATCAGCCAGTTTATTTTTCCGCAAAGTTAACACCTTAAGTGTAGGATGTCCGTTAAACTCTGAGCAGCTTACGATCTGGTTCCTGGAAAGATCCAAACTCACGATATTAGGAGTATGGATATGCGATAAATGTGTGAGTTGATTTCCAGCTAAGTTAAGAACTTACAGGAATTGCAGTGTGTTTAGCTAAATGAACGGATCGAGCGTTGCTAGTCTATTATTGGAAATATCAATATTTGTGAGATATTTCAAAGAAGCAACTGATGAGAAATCACTGATCCAATTACTATTCAGATTCAATACCCTAAGATGGCTATAATCCAGTAAGACTCCAAATAAATTGAGAATTTTCTTCTTCTCGCAGTGAAGTTCTGTCCAAGCATGATTCTTGCCACTAGCGACTTTCCCAATCTTCTACAATCCTTTTTAGATGATCTTCGCTGTGTTCTCTCTCTGCACTTCAACTTCAGGGAAGATATCGTCTTGTTCTTCGTCTATTTCAACTGGTTCAGCAACGACTGCGCCCTCCCCTTCGATCTCTTACTCTGACATTTCTACTTTTTTATTTTTATGAAAAAAATTATGCTCTGTTTTTAGTTATTTCCTGCAGATTTTTTGTTAATGTTTCTTCAAGATGAATGAGCCACAAAGAATGCTTTAATCCTAATGGAAAAGTTTGATTTAAAGATTAAAACTTTTAACTCATTCTTAATCCCAAGAGAGAGTTGTTTGGATTTTGTTAATTTCCCATAAATGAAACTACCAAATATCTTTCATTTATATTCAACACAAAAACAGACACTTAACACATGGAAAACATGAAGGAAGAATAGAGTTTTAAAATCTCTTCCCTTTCATTTATACATTTTTATTGTGAGTTCATTATCCTCTTAATTTCATGTAACTCTTTGTATATTTGACATTTATGTCAATTTCAATAATATTGTCAAAGCCTTTTGATCCCAAGGAATCCTTCTCCCTTTTCTCCTGTAAGACAAACCACACTCAATCTTGCTCTTGCTGGCAGTGTTACAAACTCTTAGATAGATGTACCAACAACAGCAGCTTCTAAATATTTACAGTTCTCCTTCACAATCAGATTACCACTCACAGTTCTAAAAAACAAATACCAGAACAATTAAAAATACAAATTCAAGAAAAACTTTTAACATAACTTGCGAAATAAATCTCAGTTTACTTGTAGTGATCATTTTGTGAAATGATAACAGGTTCTCCATTCACGAGCAGTTACAGAGTAGGTCGTTGAGATCCAAAGAAGCCAAGCTGGATCTAATTTTCCAACAACAACAAAAATTAAAACAAAATGTCATGATTCAATTGTTCTATTTTTGAATGCTAATGCACATTATTCGCTATTAACCTAATATAATCCCGGAGAAACAGTAAGAATGCTCGTTTTATTATGCTCCCATAAGAAATTATCTTGCAATGTATTGATGATCTCCGTCTCCCAAGGAACAGCATTGCCTGGTTTTAACTATCCACTTTTCCATATCCACCTTCCGACGATGTTTTCAATACAAAGTGATTTATTCACAACTAATTATTCTGATTTGACTCTCTCAAGTTCTTCTGCACTGCATTTGCTGTCTAGCTCTTCGTGAATCTGTCGCAAGGATATATTCACATCCTTAATACCTTACATAAACAACATTTTTATCTAATTTTTTTTATTTTTTGCATCATTTTTTGTTTACTTGATTTTGTGTCCACAATGGAGATAACATCTTTAATATTAGCCTTAAGCATACTATCCTTCTAGACTCTATCAAACGTATCCTTAATGGACTAAAGACTCTCATTGAATTCAGCTTTTCCTAATTTATTCTCCAATTTATTTACTATCTATTTTACATTTTCCTAAATTTCCTCCATTTCTAAATTCTCAATCGCAGCTGCTATCATATTATTCACTTAACTCGACGATATCTTGTTCGCAAGCTACTAGGTCAACACCTACATATCAACTTTATCAGCTAGTTGTTACTCTAGCTAATTCTAAATCGATGCTACATTGTTGAGAATATCTTATTTCAAAGTCAATAATTTACTGATAAACTCCTGTGAACTTGACTAACCTGCTTATTTGATTTCTGCAGTTTATCTATTGAATACCTCCTACTCGTTCTGCAGTTATTCCCTAGATTCATCTAATTTCTTCGTGACTGATTATCGCAAACTAGCCATCTCACTGCGTAACTAACCCATTATTTCCTAATTATTTAAACTTACAGAATTGATTTCCTACGTAATTGAAGAGGAATTCAACTGTTATGCTTGCTAATGTGCTTTCTCAATCGCAGCTTGTTTTCGTTCTAAAGCTAATTACAATTCATTCACTTTCTCAGCTACAATCTACTAGCAATTCTAACTCGCAGTGTCCGCCTCCAAACTCAATTACTCCGTAACCCATTTCTGCAGATCAGATAATTCCTCTGAAAGTTAATCCCTAAGTTAATTTCCTAATTCTTCTTGCTACGTCTGCAATTCCTGCTACTTAGCTGCTAGCTCTTCTAACTACTAACCGATACTCTCTGATAATTATTGTGCTTAGAATACCTGTTATTACTACTACTCCTGCTGCTATTACTATTACAACATAAATTCCTTTTATCCATCTTCCTCCTCAATCTCTTCCTGCTCTTCTTCACTTTAATCATGTCTATTATATCTTTTCTTCTGCAATGTCCTATCATTCTTCCTATTCTAACTACCTTTTTCACCTCTTTTTACTTGTTTACTCTCAAACTCAGCATCATCTTAATCTTCCTTTTCTTCTTTAACTTGCATGACAGCAGCGCCAAGTTAATTCACCTAGCTATCCTGTCTATCTAATCGCGCTTCCACCGCATTCATCCATTCAGTCAATTGATTCCTGTCCGTTTTCTAATCCAGCAATTCCGTTAGCTATTACGCAATGTGAATATCTGCTTTTGTTTCGAGAATCTCTTGCAATCTCTCCCACTCAGATATATCTACTTTCTTCTCAATCAAAACATCAATATCCGTTTTATTCGCTTTCCGTTAGAGCGCAGTTGCTACACTTTGCTTATTTGCTTTCGTTTCAAGTGCCTCAGCGACATCGGTTACATTCGATTTTGTATCAATTTACCCGATTAGATATTCCATGTCTTTCCTAACTTCTTCTTAAAAACTACCAAGCGATTATTTTACTACATCCCTGTGGAGTTCTTCTAGTCTAGCAGCGAGGACTTCAATGTTCTTATTGAGTTCACTCTAGGCAATAGCTGATTAGGTTATGTTCATGACGTCTTCTTCGTTGGTTTTTTGAGATAAAGCATAGGATACTTCCGATTTCAAAGCGTAATCTCGAAGGATCAGTTATACATCTTCAAAGGATATTTTACTGTCTAATTAACTTGCCATATTGCTTAATTGTCTGCCAACTTCAGAATTACTCGCTTTCAATGATAGCCCTGTGGTCAGCTCGTTCTTAGAGGACTTTGAAAAGGGGAAAATGATAAAAAAAAATTATTTAGGAAGACAAAACAGTTTAATGTTAATGGGGGAAGTTTTACTTTAAGCAATAATTATCTTTCCATGTCTTTGATGGTCTTGCTCTGCTGTTTCAAAGCATCTTTCACAGCTAAGAGAGTCAACTTCACAATCTCAGGTATCTACTTCCATTCTTTCTGACCCTGCGATTCACAAATCAATAATTATATTATTATTTGTTGTTCACACAAAATTGCTTGTTTTTATGATATGAGTGAGCGATAAATAACCTCTCTCTCCTTTATTAATATCTCAAACTAAATGCATAATTCTTACAGCCATAAGATCTTCAATGATCAATGTTGACTAAGGTTATCTAGACTCCTCACTATCCTCTTCAATTTCATAAGTCTATTGATCTCGTTGCTGCTAATCTTCTTCATATTAAACAAACCCAAAGAAGGTGAGATAAAATACAATTTGAAACTAAACCCATAGCTTTTATTCAAACCCCTTTTCACACTCAAAGGATTAAACCATTCATCCTCTCTATCTCTATATCCTTCTTCAATTTACTCACCTTAACCCCTCTCCCCTATTTCCATTAAACTTCTTCCAATCAAACTTTCTTTCCAATCCTCCTCTCCAAAGCGGGGGGCATTTAATATTCTTTATTACTCTCTTCCTCCTTCGTGAGCAGCGCATTCTCTTGCTAATTATCTCTCTCCTCTCCCTTGAATGTTCCTCCAAATGCACTCGTAGCTTGATGTTTCTCTTTTTCCTGCTACCTCAGTCTATTCTCCTTCACTGAACCACTCCTCATTTATCACCTTCAATAAAGTCAATGTATTTTCAAATTTACGCTAAATAATCTTTCCTGATTTTAAGTAATCTCAAGATCTTTGAGAATATCTTTCATGCATAATTATTAATAATCTCTTTACCAAACGCTGATTTTCACAACCAGTCCAGCCAATAATACCTCTCAGTAATTAATCACCTAGCTTTGATGACTTTGAATTCAAAAAACAGGAAGATCAATAACTCATTTGATGAATTGCTTGGATACACAAAGCAATTATCATTTTCCCCCACTTATTCTTCAAAAAAAATTCAATGATTCTCCACTCTATTTCCTTGTCACACTCACTCGAGTTTTAAATAAACCTATGAGGCCCGCTCATCAAAATCCTAAACAAAAAACTACATGCTAATAACCTAAATTAAACGTAAAGGAACATCAAACTGAAAAAGCGCAGAAGAACTAATTTATTATATAACAAACAAATAGCAATAGTAACACAGCTAATCTCTTAAGAAAATATCTTATTCATTCTACTGATTACCATCTTAGCACCACTCATCTCGTTGCCTTATTCACTACGATCCTTGGGCCACTATATGACTGCTACTGCATGTACGAAGAAGGGAATCCAGTTGAATCTCTTTTTCCTCCATAAGACACTCTATTCGAGTTACTAACTGGGTTATGAAGTGATCCTCTACTTGTGCCATAAATATGATTCGTTCCAGCAGCTAAAGGAGGAGTTCCAGTTTATTTAGAAGTACTATTCAAATTTCCGTTGAGAGTGTTCTATTTCGCTAGCAGATCCCTGTTATTTGGGTTATTTTATGTACCCACAGTACCAAGCAGGTTCTTATTGCTAGTCTGATTCAAAGGTAGCTATTGAGGTTGCTTTTGTTGCTATTATTACTATTATTCCCTGGTATCTTGTCTTTTTTGTTAGACAAGATTATTATTACCATCTACATCTAAATCCTAGAGTGTGTTGTTTCTATCAATCAAAGCAGGTGATGTTATCTTATTCGGTTTAGCGTTATTATTGTTGTTGTTATTGTTATTATTCGCAGCATTATTATGTATTGAAGTTGATGCGACAGTCTTTTTGAGTTCTTTCCAATCCCATTCATAATCATATTCATAGTTATTCTTCGCCATTACAGATTTGAACAGTGACTTGCAATGCTGGTAATCTGGTTTATCTTCAAATCTAAGATTCTTGCAGTATGTTAAGTACGTCGAAAACTCAGGTGGATACCCTTTACAGAGAGTCTCCACGGGTGTTTGCATTTTCTTCTCCATGATTCTCTCATATTTGTCTTTTTTCCCTTAAGCTTTGAGGTTCTACCAAGGTAGGATTCCTCTCAGGAAATACATGAACACATATCCAATCGATTCTAGATCATCCCTTCTCGCTTATTCAATCCCTACATGCGTGTTCACGGAAGCATACCGAGCTGTACCTGTGAGACTTTTATTCTCTTTGTAGGGAATGTGCTTCCCTGCTTTATCGATAAATCGTTTAGCTAATCCTAAGTCGATGAGATATACCTTGCTGCTGCTTGTGTAGTTGTTGGAGTTGCTCGCAGGTAACGACGTGTTGTTAGCATCCTTCGTAGTATTATTCCTTTTGCCTGATCCCATGAGAAAGTTATCTGGTTTGATATCCCTATGCAGGAAATGTCTAGAATGCATGAACTCGATTCGGGAGAGCATCTGATCAGCTAGCATTAAGACTGTTTTGAGAGACATTTTCCTGCCGACTTTATTGAATAATTCTTCTAACGAATCGCCTAGAAGGTCCATCGCCATGATGTTATACCCTAAATCTGTTCCGCTGAAATACACCCTGGGTATGCCTTTCTCGTTCGAAGAAGAAGCACTTCCGCCAGATGCATCGGAACTGCCATGCAGATAATTATATAATTTTGCTTCGAACATGATTTAAGGATGACGAGTGCTTGCTTCTTCGACTTTCACAGCGCATTCTTCACCTGTTGCGCGGTTCAATGCTAGGAAAATTTCACCGAATGCACCACTACCTAGTTTCTTCAAGATTTTGAAATTCTTGCAAATTGTTTAGTTGATAAGTTTCGATGTCATGATTGTCGGGAGAAGTTAAGAACTTTTATGCTAGGGGATCTAAAGTTTTTTCCTGTTGTTTTGCTATTTTAATGGCTGGAAAATAAATGTTTAGTTTCTTTAAATATCTCCTTGCCTTAACTGCTACTATTACTTTTCTCTCTCTTTCTCTCTTGAATTTTTGTTTATAAATTCCCTTATTTCTTCTCCAGTTTTATTTCAATATCAATAAGCAACAATTCAGTTCTTCCCCCATACTCTCTCTTTTTCTTTCTCTCTATCACTCTCGTAATTGAATTCCCATAACGAAACTCATTTAAACATAAACGCTCTTTTTCTTTTAATATGCTGTTTCTTTTCCTTATTTTCCTATTTAATTGTTTCAGAATGAAACTTTTTAAATTTCTATCTATTTTTTTGTTTTCAAGATGCTTTAGATCCTTCCTCTTAGTTTTTAAATTCTGGATACCTTTCTAATTCCTTTGAACATCTTGATGTGATAGAATTGATTTTTTCAAAGGCTAACCCAACAAATTTATCTTTTTTTAAAGAAAATAATAATGCTGCCTTCAAATTGAACTTAGATTTTTCTAAAAATAATTAATTTCATAAATACTTCTTTGGATTTTGTCCTTATAGCTAGAGCATAATCCAAAATGGAGAGAAAATCATATGAATAATATTAATAAATAGGATGTTTTCTAAAATATGGGAGATTTTGTAATTAAAATAAATAAAATAAAACACAAATAAGAGATAGATAGTTAAACCAGACTCACACTCTCTGGAAAGTCGATCGATTCCCCCCAAAGCCCCAAAGGAAGAAACTCACAGAAAATATAAATAAAAAAGCAATAGTTTGGCAGAAAATCTTAAAAAACAGCAGAAAAAAACTAAAAATAAAAGTAATAAAAAAACACTAATGGTCTATTTCTTAATTGGAGCTGAGAATCTCTACGGAGCTGGAGACAGCACTTGGTAGAAAATCAATGCAGAGATCGGATCGATTTCCACCACCAAAGCAAAGTTTGAGGTAATGAAATGAGAGAGAAAGAGAGGAAAAGCAGAAAAAATGGTTAAGAAGAAACTCAACTTTGAGAAAAAAAATACATTCTTCCGAGAAAAGTGCAATAAAACTTTCAAATAAATCGAAGAAGAAAATGACCAGAAAAGAATCAATTCAATTTATTTGTTTCTGTGTAAAATACATTTTGGAATTCTTTCTAATTTATCTAATCAGGCTGAGGTGTCTTCCTTCAAGTTAAGCAACATTGAGTCCTTAATTTCTTCGAATGAGGTCATGCTGAAGATGGAAACTAACGTGGAAGCAATTCTTAAGAAAATCGAAAGAGCCCTTGCTGATATTACTGATAATCAAGCTCCTAACTTCCAAGTGCAAACTAAAACCAGCGTTTGTAAAAAAATACAAAGAACCATATCAAACTTCTGAAATATTTCCTAAATTTGAACAATTTTTGTTAATAGATTTACTTTCATTTTTATCTCACAAAATTAACTATTTTATGATCGAACTTAGAGACACTTCCACAGTACGTGGAGAATTTCAAGTGGGATTCCAATACATTCTCAAGAAACAATCTCATGGAACTACTCAAAATCTTCCAAACCGTAAAGAATCCTTTGATAAACCAGCAAATTAATAAATAATATTTAACAAAATTCAATTATGGATTCCTGTGCTTTTTTAGGTTTAATTTTGCTTGCCTTTGTCTACCTTACTAATTGCTATTTTTTCATAGAAAACCACTACTATCGACAACGATATCAGACAGAAACAACAAGTCCTCCAAGAAGCCAAGAACAATCTCAACAGTGTTGCACTCAAAGAGTAAAATATTAACTAATTTTATAAAAAACTACCCATTCTTTATCCATTTTAATTTCTGTTTGCTTTTTGTTGTTGTATCACACAGAGGCAATTTGAATGTGAGAGAGCTAAGTGATGTATTGAATAAGGATATCGTCAAGCCAAAGGATTTCATTTACACTGATTCCATCACAACCGTGTGTGTCATTGTTCCTAAGTCCTACATTGAATAGTTCCTAGCATAATATCAGCAAGTCCATCACTGCGTTGTCCCCAACTCAGCAAAGTAAAAATAGCAAAAACACATCCATTTCAGCACAATTTTTTAATTTGTATCCTTAACTTTCACGAACCAAAGGCAATTCGTTGGAGTTGAAGATAAGGACTCCTATACATTATGGAGAGTCCTCATATTCAAGTATGACTACTTGACAATCAAGAGACAACTCTTGGAAGGAGACAAGAAGGTTGATGAAAACACCAAGAAACCTAAGACACCTGTGGAAGAATTCTCTCTTGCCTGCAGAGAGAAGCTAAAATCAACTGTGAGAGAATTTGAGTACTCAGAGTCAGAGTGCGGAGAGCGTGAGAAGCAGAGAACAGCTTTCTAAACACAAGCTTCCAGCTAGAGTGTAATTTCACAATGAAATTGCTAGCAAAAATAATAATAAATATTTAGTGATTCTTATTGATGGTTGAATATGAAATTTAATTTGATTTGTAAATTGTTTAGGGTAAGCTCAAGTAGACTTGTGAGAAGAGTTTCGGAAATCTTTATGAAGTCTACATTCATCTCAAGGTAATATTTTAGCATTATCATATATTTTTTTATGGTAATTATTGTTGTTGTTTCTTCTAAAAGTAATTGAGACTCGTAGTCGAAATCGCAGCCAAATTTGGACAGAAAGCAAGCGTAACTACCTGCCTTATTGAGCCTTAACATGGCAA
>Ga0302271_10001437_pt1 | contig 22806 bp, 10 predicted proteins | sample III_Bog_N1_1_FD_198767 | JGI IMG/M metagenome (GOLD analysis project Ga0302271, IMG submission 198767) | Peat permafrost microbial communities from Stordalen Mire near Abisko, Sweden - III_Bog_N1_1 | ecosystem: Environmental > Terrestrial > Soil > Wetlands > Peat | place: Sweden: Abisko... | reverse complement strand
TGAAGTTATTCGCCTAAAAGCAAGCAAAACAACCACATCAATAATAAGATTAATAATAATAAATTACAATTACACTTCATCCCTTTCTTAAAACATCACACGCAATAATAAATAAAACAGGTAATCCAATGAGCGAAGGACAAGGATCTACAACTTAACCTGAAGAAACCACAAGTAAGCCATCTGAAGCATCTTCTCTGGCTTGTGAACTTGTTAACAACATCGATATCTTCCTCTCGATATCTGAATTCTTGCAAATAAAAGAACTCAGTTGCTTTATGCAGGTGAGTAAAAAAATGCAGAAAAATTGCTAGGAATATTTCCGCTAAAGGTTATAGAAACTAGGACAACTTTCGACAGCAGAATTTGAAGCAGCGGAGACTACAAATTTCTGGCGAATTTACGCAGAGATTTACAATCGTGAGGTGCTCTTCACGAACATTAGTCAGTCGCCGATTGATAGACAAAGTGTAGAGGAACTTAAAGTATTCAGAAGTCGACCTTAAAAAAGACTTTCCCATGTAGGAATCAAAAAGTTCTCTATTGGTACTAAATTCACTGCATTCCTCACTCTAGATAAGACACTGTTTTTCTCCAAGACAACAGAGTATTTCTCAACCGACGATGCGAAATTCTCTTTCCAAAAGAGATCTAATATCGCTAAATTCTCTACCGCTCCAAGAAATTTCATTTACCTCACTGAATCAGGGTAAATCTACGTTGTCTTCCATGATGAAAAGAAATCTGGAGCAGAATTATCTGAAATTCTCCTTGAATGGACTCTTTCTGTGCCAGTTTTGTCATTCAAAGCATCTTATGCGTTTGCTGCTTTTATTATAAATGAGAATGCATAGCAAAGACCTCAAAACTCGTTCTATCTCAGCAAACTAGTTCAAGGATAATCAGACATTGCACAAGCTAATTCTTCCAATAGTTCATCGCAAGATGACACAAAATTGAATATTATTGTCTATCATGTAAATGACTTTTAACTGGAAGACATCAATAATTCTGCGCAAAACAATTTTCGCATGAAAAGAGTTATTGAATATCCTTGTGAGAAAGTTACCAGTTATGCTGTTGGATATCATTAATTGCTCTTAGTCTCACCAGACCATAAGCTTTTCTCTGTGGATCTCTTGAATTACGCAAACGTTGGCGGAATTACACCAAATTAACTCCCAGCTGTGGTCTATGAGCCATTAGCGAAAAGATAAATATCGAAAGTGTTTTCAGGATTTGCTAGTTTCTTTGCTTATGAGAGAGAAGAAGTACCTCATATTTCGAAGTGGACAACGGAATAAGTCATGGAATTCTTAGGGTCATTTGAAGAATTCTAAGATTACATAAATATTGTGAAATATGAAGGCATTACAGGAGCAGATCTGAATACAGCCACTAAAAAATTCATGATTGATCGTCTTGGCTTGATCAGGTAAAATAAACAAGAACATATTTTAATTTGCATTTTCTCAGTTTTATTTAAAAAGAAAGAATTATAATGGTTAATATTTCCAATTTTAGGGATGAATTGCAGCTGAAACTCTAGACTGAAATAATCAAATACAGAAAGGAAACACACAAACCTGCTGTGTTGTATGGATGGGGCAAGAATGATTCTGGATAGTTAGCATTAAGCAAATGCACAAATATCATTACCCCTATGAAAATTGATATTCCAGCACTTGACTCTGAAGATGATATTGAAGTCATCAAAATTGGATGGAAGAATTCGGTGCTCATCACTAAGGAGAAGCGAATTTTCATTACTGAAAACAGAGAGCGTAAAGCTGAGAAAAAACCATAAGATAAACTCGAAGAATAGGAAGAAGAAGAGAAAAATGATTCCAGAGGTGGTAATAAGAAATCCAAGAAGAGAAAATAAAGTGCTGCCGATGAGCAAGCCGCCAAGCAAGACGCTCAAAATCAAAATAAAAGCTCCAAGAAAAATAACAAAGTAAGTTAAGTTCCATAGACTGAAGAGCAAGCTTTGAAGACAAGATGGATTGAAATTACAGATAAGTTTGCAGAATTAAAGTAAAAAAAATGCTAAAAAATGTTGAGTTTCATTATTAATTTATGTATTTTTTGTTTACAGGGACAAAAGAAAATACAAAATAATTGAAGTTAGCTGTGCTAAAGACACCGTATGCGTGCTTGGAAACTGCTACAACAATAAGAGACTAGCTTAGCTGACAGAAGACAAGAATGCATAAAGTGATGAGCTTGAAGAAGAAAAGAAAAAACTAACACCAGTTATGCCGATCTTAAACAGAATTAAATGGGATCCAGCATTGAACTAGTCTGAATTCACTGTTGTATACAAAGATAGATTCTTAAAAGATTTAGAGATGGATTTTGAGACATTTGACATATCGGACGTGAAATCATACAGAGTCACACACATCAAAAGGCTCGGTGTTGTCGTATGGGATAGGGAGAAAAAGTTCGAAGATCTGTCATTGTGAAGAAAACACACACACAGACACAAACAAGTTTATTATTAATTCTTAAGTGATTTTATGTTTTATTTTATTCAAAAATCAATTAGATTATTTTTAAAAATGAATCAAAATCAAAATTATGTTGTTGTTTTCATCTATTGGGTAACATTCGAACATCTGATTTGGCTAGTTCTCTGAATTTATTGGAATTATTGCAGGAAGAATAGAAGAAGAAAAAAAATCAAAAAGAATAAACAACTCACACAAAAAAGACTATTAAATTTTTGAATAAACCCATGAACAGAGTTAGATAAGGCATTCTTAACCGTCCTGCGAAAGACAACCATGGAAGAAATGAAACCACTTTTGTAAGTGATATTAGCAATGATGATTTGCGTAACTGTGGGAGATTTAGAATAAAAAAAATGGAATATTTTGTTAATAGGATACATAGTTTAGCAAAGATACTCAAGTAGAGGATCACAAGAAAGAACTACATTTAAACATTCATGAGCATCGCAGAGCAATGTTCGATGGAAGCAGGGTTGAAAGGCATGAGCTGCAGTAAGATTGAGATGTTGTTTACTAAAAGGGCAGGATACGATTGTTTGAAAAGAGAGGCTTTATTTACAAAATAAAAATATGAATATTCAACTAATTCAATGTATTTTTAGGAACAATTAAAAGAAAGAGATAGATTTCCTTAACGAAGCTAAGAAATGTTTCAATGATCGAAATGAGAAGCTGAATTAGTATGAAAATGCCAAAAATTACTAGCATTTTCTTGAAGGTTCAAGAGTAAAAAAAAGAACTTAACTTTCTTAATATTTTATGGATGTAAGCTAATCCTATTTAATTAATAAAGAGAGAAGAATAAGCCAGGGCAGCTAAGAGAGAGTATGAGAAATAAATGACCTCGCAAAACAGGAAGGTAAAATGGCTTTATTGATATTTGCAAATAAAAAAAAATATCCAAATAGAATTAAAAATATTTTTTTTATCTTATTTGTATTAGATGGTCGAGGAAAATCAAATCAGACTGAAGTTTGAGAAACAATATGCTGATTTATAGGAAACAGAGATGAACAAGAGCGATTTCAACAAGAAATCTTATGACTATAGATGAACGAGATGGTTCTCTGATTCTCGATTTATGAATTCAAAATGAATCTTTATTTTATTTATCTTCATCGTTTTTTTGTTCTTTCAGAAGATTCATCATTTTTTTAATTATTCCCACCCTTAGATAGTTGTACGGTGGGTATTTAACTTCCGTCAGATTCTTTTTTTTCTTCTTTTTTTGGATTGTGGGTATGTAGCAAAATTACATAAATCAGTAAAAAAACAAATTACTAATGGAATAAGAAAATTTAATCGAAGAAGAGGACAACCAAACAAAGAAGAACTAACTAAGTAGATTGGCTTCTCTTAGTTTAATTGTCTTCAGTCATGATTATGGTATGGTTCATCTGCCACCTAGAGGAGGAGCTGCAATAAGTTTTTCAAATATTGACTACTTCTACAAGGATTTTGAGTTCTACAGAGATCTAAAAAATTTCAAAGGAACTTATGTACAGTAAATGCCTGTTATTAGACTATTTGGAGCTGATAGTCTAGGACATAAGTGTTGTCTGCATGTGCATAATGTAACTATTGTTTAGATTGTTATGAATTCTAGTTTATTCTATTACGATTTGATGGTCTTTTTTTGAAATATTTTTTCTTTTATTTTGTTAGTATCTCCCTTACTTCTACATTAAAGCTCATTAAATAAGCCATCTTTTCGATTTACCAAGCTCAAGTACTTACAAGCTTGAAAAATATCCTTTAAAATAGTTTGTTTTAGTCTTATTATTTTATGATTGAGCTAAGTAAGAACTCATAGGATTTGATTATTTTTTTTCAAAAACACAGAATACTCTGAAATAGAGTTCATGCGTGAATTTTGTGGCAAACTTGAAGAAGCATATAATTCAATTTACTCCTCGAAGATCAATAAAAAATAGGTCGGTTAAGCAACTCCCTTAAAATATATGAACCACTAAGGCAATATACCTCTGCTAAACTCGAATTCAGGGAATAATAGTTTTAAAAGTAACTTTTATCAGCCTCAAATAATACATAATGCAGAAGTAGTCAGAAAGATTGATTTCTATGGATATCATCAATAAAAAGAACCTTTCTTAAAGATCTTGTTTTATAATCCAGCACATGCATCTAAATTAATGTAAATACTGACAAGTGGAGTTATCATGAATATCAACTTCTAAATTTACGAGGTAATAATGAAAACCATTAAAAATCTCTTAATTATATTGATTGTTTTTGTTTTTTTTTCACTACAAGGGTCATATAAATTACTTAATGCACTTCTACAGTGACCAGCACATCTACGGTATGAAGGAATTGAAAGTCATGAAATTTAAATTCCGAAGAAGCTCTTTAGAATAAGGGCCAAGTGTTTTTTCCAAAATAAACTTTTCAAGCGTTGTACGAGGTAAAAGTGATGGTTTTGGATAAAGTGTGCTCAATCCAACAAATGGAGATCTTGAGTTACTCGAAACAACTAACCCTGAATTATTTTCATCTCGATAAAAAGCATCGACTTGCTATATCGAAGCTGATGTGGAAAGCAAGAATTTATTTAATTCTGTGCTACATAATCTAGCTTTGGATGAGGATAATGAGGAAGAAGAAGACAAACAAGATAGAGAGGGATATGAATAAAATCAGGGACAACAAGAATTTCTCAGTGCTTTAAATCAGAAGAAGATGTCTGCATTGTTGAGAAACAGTCATTTTGATAGAGGAAAAGAGTTGAACTTTGACTTTAATGTAGAAATCACTAGAGCAATCAAGGATCTTTGGGAAGATGAAACATCCAGAAGAAAAAATCGAGGGATTTAAATTCCCAATAGAGTCTGTATAAGTATTGCAGCAAATGCAGAAGGTTAAGTTTAATATCGCGAGAATGATGCTGATCTCTATAATTCTGTGAATCACATGCATGATTCGGATATCAGAAAACTATTCAATTAACACATAAAGTTGTATTTTGAATCAATTTAGCTTTCATCTGATGTTGAAAGGTTTGAGAAGCTGTTTCTTAATCCCGATAGTATTTAAGGATTCTTCAAGGAGAAGTAATAACAACGAAGTGAGATTACGACAAGAGCAATTGGTAAATGGAGTTTCTAGTTGAATATTCATTCGTTTTTGATACCTTTTTGATTTATCAAACATTTAAATCAGGTCGATTCGAAGATTACAAGCTTAGAAAGAAAGACATTTTAAAGGCATTATTGGAATAAAACGATGAAGAAGCATAAGATAAGTATTTACTGAGGCATCTTGAAAAAGAAGTATTTGATATTGAAGAGCTCATTAACGATGAAGAAAATGATAATGACAAGGCTGCTGATGTTGAGAATATAATTGAAGATAATGAAATTTTCAAGAATGGAGAAAATGCCTTTGAGATTTTGGCAAAGAATGCTCAGAGAAAACCAAATCATGTTAGTTTCTGGAGAAATCGCTATAAAGTTAATAAAAATAATATAAAGTAGCATGCAAATTCAATCTTTGATATTTGTAAATACTGTTCGCAACCTGCTCATCGATGTTGCTGTAATACCGCAGAAGATTCTCAAAATCAGAAGGGATAATTCTAGGAATTCTTTCGAAAAGAAAAATAAATTTATTATTTCTGTGAGGAACATTTACTATCTTATGGATAATCTCCTCCTTCTTTCGAGGAGATATCATAAGATCTCATCAAGACAAACTCGTCCCATCATTACTAATAGTAAATGAATCATTAGAGGGTCGCCATATTTACATAATAACTTCAAACAACGAATCAGTTTATTTTAAAAAATTTGATTAATTCTTTACTGAAAATCACTCCTTTTTCCCAGTCCTTTTTACAGCAAGTCTTCTGATCTCTTCGACCATTACCAATTCAAGGGAAAACACATCGTCGACAAGCTAAAACAAGCCTAGATTCTCAGCCATGATCTTATCAAGCCAAGTTTCAATAAATTTTATGCTTGTGACATTTAAAACTAACAAAAGCTTCCATAATTCTTTAGAATCTTTTTAACTGATGAATATGATTCTTTTTCATAGAATTTATCTCCAAATCGACTATTTTCTTATTAAACAAAGCCTCCAACGTATAATTAGATCTCCTAGAATCTATCGCTTAGTTAAACTCCATATCTTTCACCACCCGATCAAAGACTGCTTTCTGATTTTAGGAACATCACTCCGAAGAAATAAAAGAAAGCAGTGTCTTCAGCAAATCAAAAGTGAAGATATTTTATAGATATTTGCATTATTTTGAGCTGCTCAAGGTTGCTTTTTTGATAATTTTTTGGTTTAACACAAAAAATAGAGATGATAGATTCATTGGTGACATAACTATCATGAATGTAGAGGTATTTGCAAGAAGCTTACCTCATAAATATGCAAATCCTTCAACTGATGGGATAGATGTGCTATTCTTTAGCATTTTTAACTAAAAATTTGATATATCTTCTTAGGAATCTTCTGCAAGTAATTGAATTTATAAACCTAGATAAACACTTTGTACATCTTGAACTTTGCAGTATGTTTAGTGTATTTTCGATTTTTCAATTGAATTTAGTTTAAGGAATGATCATTATTGATCCGATAAACTACGATTACCTCTGTAAAAATGAAGATATTAATCTGAAATCATTCTACAGTAACGAATAGAAATATTTCTCACATTGATCACATTTGCTAATTTTCCATTTGTTATTTTAGTGGTAAAATCAAGCAGTTGTGAGATTCTTGTCGTTGAGACTGAGTAAGCTCTATTGTCGCTGTTTGTAGTGATCACTTAGAAAATCGATCCAGATATTTTAGCAGGTTGGGATGCTGAAAAAGGATCACTTGCTTACATCCATGCTCGAGGGCATATTCTAGGAATGAATTTGCCAGAATTGCTGAGCAGATGCCCTAATAACATGGCACAATTAGAAAACACATTGAAGTTTAGTGCTTTTCGATGCTAAAGTGAAGATTCTGGGTTAGTGTTCTCATAAGAATCTTTGAGTTGTAACTGTAGTAGTAATTCTTAGTTTTCTTCTTCAAGTTGTAGTCCTTGTGAGAAGCTTGAAAGATAAGAAGATGAGTTTGGATAAGATATTAATGGCAATATCATAGCTGATAGAGGAGTTGTAAGATCAGAATCTAGTCCATTAATCTCATAGACTTTAGCCAAATCCAAGACAACTAGAAGTTTATCTGAGAACGAAGGAAAATCCTAAAAAAATGCATTTTTTAGTGGTGAGATTGTTGAAAAATTATTCAAAGGTGATAAGAAAGAGGAAAGTAAAAATTAAGAAAATATGAAGAAAGAAATAAAGCCTGACGATCAAGCTAGGCGTAGTACTGGAAACGTCCGAGAAGCAGCAAGAGGATAATTATTTCACACACTCAATTTCAAAGCAAAAGGTGAAAGAAATATCTTTTTTATTGTTCTAAAAAGTGATAGTAAAAGTAGATTCATCGATAAATGCTCATTATTTTCAATTTAGGACGTGTTGTTTGGAACATTTGGCGTCTTGTTAGATCTGATTTAAAACTACTGAACTATGATTGTGAGAATGTATTTTATGAACTAATGAATATCCGTTATCCAGTATATTCTAATTGGACTCTAACACTTTGGTTGAACAGTTAACTGCATTCTCATAAAGCGTTAGTTATTGATTATTTCCTCAATAAATTGGCGTTAACCAGATAAATTCTAAGGAAATTAGATACCATTCAAAAGATAACTTCTTCAGCTAGACTCTATGGATGCGATTTTGAGAGCATTGTAAAAAATAATCATTATTGTCAGTAAATTTATCTTATTTTATTTCTTGTAAAGTTCACAAGAGGATCTTAGTTTAGAGTCGAAGGCGTTCTGATTAGAGTAGCTAAAGAGAATGGGTATTTATTGCTATCAGCTAGCAGACTGTAAGTTGCTAAATAGAAAATTCTGGAGTGTATGGCACTTGTCATGGAACCACCTAAGATGCTATTTGTTGAGTATGTTCTAAAATATTCAGATAAATCATTTTGTTTCCAGATTAAAGAAGAATTTATTTTGTGTTTTTAAGTCCAGTTATTGTGATGGACTTTCAATCTTTGTATCCTTCAATAATGATAGCAAACAATTATTGCTATTCGACATGTCTTGGGAATATCACTGAATCATTCGCACAAGGAGGTGTAACGCGTATTGGAGTCAATTAAGAAAGTCAAATAGCGTTTGAGAAGATTTTCTAAAAAAAATTCGATTCTAACGACTATGATAAATTCCATAAGGACATCTTCATCTCACCTAATAAGGTAGCTTTTGTTCGTAAAAATATCCGAGAAGGGATACTACCTAGGGTTCTTTAAGAATTCTTGCTGACAAGAATCATGATCAAGAAATCTGCTGGACTTTACGATGATGAAGAACTTAAAAAGTTACTCGATGCTAGACAGGCTTCTATTAAAAATTTCATGAATGTAGTCTATGGATATGCTGGTGCTTCTTTCTCAGGAAGAATGCCAAATGCTGATTTAGCTGATTCAATTGTTGAAACAGGTACGTATAAAAACAAAGAAAGTTATTTTTTTAAATCTTTTTTTTCTTCCTAAGGTCGATTTATGCTGAATTAAGTTTGCCAATGGATAAATTCTAATCCACTATGGAAAGCACAAGTTGTCTATGGAGACACAGATTCTGTGTTTGTCCATTTGAGAGGTAGAAGCGTTGAAGATGCCTTCAGAATTGGGAGAGAAATCGCTGTTGAAGTTACTAAATAATATCCATATCCAATAGAATTGAAATTTGAGAAAGTTTATCGTGAACTCATTCTCGTCTCAAAAAAGCGTTATGTGGGATATAAAATGGAAAAACTACATGATAAACCAATATTTGAAGCTAAAGGGATTGAAACTGTCAGACGAGATGGATGCGATGCTGTTGTTAAAATCATGAAAAAATCGTTAAATATTTTATTTGAAAAAAAGGATTTGTCGATTTTGAAAGAATATCTCCATAAACAATGGGCAAAGATTATCCATGGACACGTGAATTTCAAGGATTTTTGTATTGCTAAGGAAGTAAAATTAGGGAAATATAAAGAAGATAGGATGCCTGCTCATGGAGTTGTTGGTAAGAAAATTGGTGAGGCAGATATTGGTGCTATGCCTAAATATGGTGAGAGAATAAAGTATTTGGTGGTTTAAGGTGATGCGAAAAGCAAAGTTAAAGATTTAGTTGTGTCTGTCAGTGAGTTTCTAAGTAATCACAATCACAGCCTAAACAGTTTTTATTACCTAAACCGATAGATTAACTCGTCACTTGGGAGGATCCTATCAACTCTTGACATCGATATTAAAGTATGGGAAATTTAATAATTAATTTAATTTAAAAAAAAACAAAACTGTTTGTTTCTAAACTAGGACTGGTTTTTTAACATCCCAAAAGGGATGATGAAAGCTAATATTTTGAAGAATCACTCCCTTATGACAAATGTAAAATTAAATCTATTTTGAACCATTTCCTTCCTCATTTTTCTTATGAAATTGCTCAAAAACAGGGAAGGAAATCACAAAATCTTCGAAAGTAGCTTTCAATGGAAAAATTCTATAGATTAGAAGTTTGCATTATCTGCTTTGAGAAAAGTGCTTAGGATATTTGTGGGAAATGCCTTAAAGATCTCCCTAGTGTTGCATATTTGCTGGATAGCAAGCTTAAGACAATTCAATCTTAGCACATTAAGTTAAATAGATAATGCTAGTCCTGTGCAGGATCAGAATGTGAAGGTCTTGGAGAAGTACCTTGTGTAGAGTTTAATTGTCCAATTTTATTTGAAAAGAGGTATGCATAAGACAGTCTTGAAGTTCTTGAACCGAAGCTGCTTAAATACAAAGCTGTCATTGAAGAATAATTCTGAAAAAAATAGAAGTTTTGTGAACATCAATCATGTTAAATAAAATACAAATTAAGAAAATTTTAGCATCATTTTAAACGAGCTTAAACTCAAATAACCCTAGGTTTAGGTTTTATTATTCTCCTGCATTCAAACCTTTTCATTTTCTTGTTTATGTTAATCCTGTAATCCATTATTTTGATTCTATTTCTTGTCATTTTACGATTATCCTTGATTAATAAAAGAAGGAATTGAACTTTCCCTATTGACAGGTAACCAACCTTTAGTCTAATCTTCCTCTACTTTTTCTCTCAATTTCTATCTTTCATATTATCTTTATTATCTTTACTAAATAATATTACTACTTCTTTGTTACTCTATTTTTTACTATTCTAATGCTTTTTCATCTTTATTTTCGAGAGAATCTAAGATTGTTACAGTTTGATTCGAGTAATTACTTTCACTGCTAGAAACCTATGAATCAGTACTTTCTGGAATTGTTGTATCAGCTTTATCTTTTTAATTGAATCTTTGTGCGTAATTAAACCTTCTGCTTTTTCTAGGTGTTTCTACAATTTCTGTCTTCTCTACTGGTTTCAGCTACAAGATAGTTTCCTTAGTTTAAATATTACTCTTATCCTAACCATTCTCCTTAATTTTATCAGTCCCCAGCTCTTCTTTCTTTTACTTCTGCAGATAACTGTTTTCATTTTGTATTCCTGCAATATTCCCCTATTCCTCTTAGTTTTCCCCTTATTATCCATTTTTTCTGTTTGCTTTCCCCATAAGATTCCTGTATTCTTCAACATTTACTTTGACTTTAGGAGGTAGTTCATACTTTCCTGTAGAATATATTTAATCAAGGACTGCAAGTGACATTCCATGTACATCTTCATGTTTCAATTCAATTTTTTTGTTTTTTCGATCTGCGCTAACTTCAAAATCATCATCGAATGGATCCATAGAGATTTTCCCTCTTTGATTCGGTGAGTGGGCTAAATATATCCATCTCATAACAAGCATTCCAAATAGGCCTCTAAGTTAGAATTGTTCAACAACAAAAACAATTTTAAACTTTTATTCACAAGATTACTCAAATATTTCAAGTATTTCTTACGCAATAAGCCATAATTCAGGCACTGTTTTAAGATTAACCCAAACAGATTATTTTTCTCCAAAATCATCTTTCCCATCGAATCCATCAGGATGTGCTGATCTAGCTGTTCTAGATTCTTCATTATTCTCATCATGTTGTTGATGTCTTCGTTTGAATTCATGATGCTTGTGGAAATGTTGATTATTGTGAGAAGAATGAGAACCACTTTAAGAGAATCCATGTGTGTGCCTCTGATGATGCTACTATTGAGCTTCTTATCGTTGCTTTTCGAGATTTAAATCGCTGTCATATTTCACTCGTTTTTCAGCATCTCCAAGGACATTATAAGCCTCTGATATTTCCTTAAACTTCTCCTGTTTTGTGTGCCATTAAAGTTTAAATGAAATCCAATTAATTAGCAGGTTATTTCAAATGAAATCTCTTTTACATTGTCTCCTTGATTCTCTGCTGAATCAGGATGATGCAGCTTCGCAAGGCGATGGAATTCTTTTTTGATTTAATCTTGCGTGGAATTGTTGTTGACACCAAGGATCTTATAATAATCAGTTTTTATTGAAGAAAAGCATTTCTGACCAGTCCATCTTGCAAACATCCTTTGTGATGAAGAAAGAAGGAAAGAGCTTGAGCTGTTCCTAACCAAGAAAAACATATTGAAATATAAGATTGTTTCCAGCTGTTTCTAGATTGATATTTCTTCGTACCCGCCAAAATATTAATAATAAAGGAGAGAAAGAAATTGTGATATTTCAAGATTATTCATTTTTTTAAGATTTTTAATAAATTGAATAAAAGCAGCTGAATAACTAAACTACAATATAAAACACATAATACAAGAGAGAAATAGCGGAGATTTTATAATATAAAAAAGGAGAAATGTAAATATTTAATAGTTATAAAAATAAAGAAGAATTCAATGTGCTAAACTAAGACTCTAATACAATCGTAGAGTGTTTGCTTGCGTTTATATTAATTAAGATAAACTTTGATTATCATTATTATGATTGTTATTATTATTACTGCCATAATATGCGTTAGTATTTATACTATTTGGGCAGGTGAATAACTCGTACGGCAGAATAGGTGTAGGTGCTCCTGAGATGTTAAAAATATCAAATTTATTTTTATGCAGAAACTTCATAAGAGGTTTCGAAAAATCTTCATAAAAATCAAATTCCGTATGCGTCATGCTCTTTGGGAGATTTATCTCGCACACGCCACCACAGCTCTCTTGAATAATTCAAACCAAAAAAGAATTAGTTTTTTAACTGACTCTTTCGAAAAGTGAGTTTGATTGTTTTGAAGATTTGCTTAATTAATAACCTTCCATTTTAAGTAAAAAATAATAATTTTAAGCTGATAATTTCATTTACAGAAGAGACTAAGGGAATGATGGAATGAAATGAGTTTATCATTCTAGCCATGCACGAGGAATGTGGGGCAACTTACTGATTGAATTTCAAATTGATTATTGAATCTGTCTTTAAGTGCAAGTGATAATATCTTTCCTACAATATCCTTAGCGACTTTTCGTAGACTGGTAAATGCACTGACGAGGATCAATGCTCCTGGATTTCTGTGTGCAGCAAGATGAGTTGCAGGTCCTGATCCTATTGATCGTCCTATTAAGATGATGTTGGACGGATCGACTTTGATAACTTGAGTGAGATAATCAAACAATATCAAAGCATCTTGGATGATTATGTCAGAAATAGAATTGGATTTATTGTAATCCTAATAGATCCCGTAGCTTGGATACTCCATGGCGATTATGTTTACCTAAAAAACAAAGAATTCATTGAAAAATAGTTAAGTCTAGTGATGGAGAATAATAGAATTTTCAAATAATACACTTTTTGGTGTTTTTATAATGTTTTCTTCCAAATATTACCTCGATATTGTTTCTCAAATGGCAAAGCAAATCGTAAGATTAGTTGATATCTTCACCATTCCCATGAAAGTATAACAAGAATAGACTCGATCCAAGACTTGATTACAAGAACAAGCAGGGAAGGTATTTTGTATCTGTGGTGATGGTGTTGTTACTTCGTTTGAAGTTTGTAGGAGGAATAGCGCTAATATTTAAGGTATTTTTCTTAGCAAACGAATAATCACTTATCGAGTATGGCTAGACACTACGAATTCCACATAAATCATCGAATTCATCTAAATCAAACTCTTCCTCTGATTCTTCAGATTTATCAAAGAATTTTTAGTCTGCCTCTTCAATTATTTCATGCGGCATCTTATTGCTCTCTTCATCGCATTCTCGCTCACTTATGAAACTGCAAGGCAATTGCATGCTCTCAGAAATTACTTTTTTTGTAGAGATTGACAAATCTTCGCCTTTTGAATCATAATTCCCTGTCATGTTTGGAGATGATTTCATATGAATGAATTTTGGGATTTTATTTTCATTTATGAATATTTCTGCCTTTTAGCTTAAAGATCCGAAATCTTTGTATTTCGTTGCAGAAAGTGTTTCATCATCTACAAACTGGGAAGCGCAATCATTATCGATTTGTTTTCTTGGAATCCAAATCAATTCTCCATTTTGGATGTCTTCTGTGTAAGAGCTCTTTGGAGCTGGAAAAATAAGAAAGTCCAGCTCCATAATTATGTACTTATTCTTATTATTTTTACTGATTGAGATAAATTATTCAGTTTAAAAGGAATTTAGTATTATTAAGGGGGATTATTTTTATTAATTTATTTTTCAATTTGCGAGTTTTTCTTTTTTTTCCCTTTTTTGACTTATTTGTGATAATCGTTAGCAAATTTTGATTAAATTACTTCCAAATAGCATGGATTAAGAAAAATAATACAAATCAAAGAGAGTTAAGTATCAACATAATTCGTTTGATAAGTGTACTTAGAAAGATAAAGATAATCAAATAGATTGAGTGTGATGTAAATTATATTAAAGAAATCCAAAAGAATGCTAAAATCCACATATGGTTGTATTCTACTGGATTAACAAAAATTACTCTTTTGTGTTTTAAATTATATTATTACTGTTTGTTATTTAAGCAAATTATTAATGGAACAAAGAGAATCGATTAAAGAATGATTGAGATTTTAATCTGAAGAAAAGATAATAAAAACAAAGCAAAGAAAATAACATTTTTAATAAGAATATCAAAGCAAAGATTTGTATTTATGTTAACAAATTAATAAAATCACTTTGAAAATTAATAATATTATTCAGATTTGTGCCTCTACATTCTTGTTTAAATAATTGCAACTTTGAACAGTATTGATAAAATATTATTTTTCAGATTTATCCTGATAAAAACTAACAAAAATAATCAAATATACGAAAACAAATCAATTAAATGAGTTTAAAATGATAATGCAATATGAACAAATAGCCATTTTGCTTTAGAATCATGATCTTCTGGGGAGAGCAATCAGAGCAAAGAATTCCATTTTAGTAATTTAGCACATGGACATTTACCACAATCATACATTCAGAAATAAATGTGAAATGCAGGTTAATAATCTTAGAATGAGAAATCAAAGAGAGAATAGCTATGAAATTGATTTAGTACAAGAAGAGACTAAGAAATAGCACACGCAAAAGTATAAATTAATAGAGTATTGTTTGGATAATAAGATAGTTTAATAAATTATACACAAGAGAGAGAGATTAAGAAATATTATTCTATTCTTGTTGCAAATAAGTAGAGATTTCCCTTGAATTGGTGTATCTTCAAACCACCATTGTTTAGAAGTGGTATAAACTCAATCTATAGATCGAATGAGTTAATTGAATGTTATTATTCTCATTTTGATGCTTAAATAGCTGAAGTATTAGCTGCTGCATTCTACTACAACAAAAGTCCCAGCAATTATTCATTAACTGAGTTAATCTACTAAGGCTATTACAACTGTAGTTGCTAGTACTGTTATTGTAACTCTTATTAAAGCTGTTATTGAAGTAATTATACATTCAAATTGGGCATTTGTAGACCTCGAGAGAGTTCATTTAAGAAAAGACTATTTAAACTATTGATATTATTGGTATTATTATTGATATTATTATTATATTTAAAAGAAGTATGATTTGGATTCTAAAACTGTAAAGGAGATATCATTCTTTGTTATGATTGTGACTCTTGCTATTGCTGCCCAAATTAACAGGAAAACTCTTATGGTATCTAGAATTACTAAGGGATTTACAATTATTGATAAGATTGTTGTTGAAGTTGTTACGGGAGGAAGAACTGTAATTACTGTTGTTGTTGTTCTTGGAGTAGTTATTATTACTGAGATTGCTGTTGCTACTTGAGATTAGCTTATTCTTAGAAGAGTAATAACTATTGAAGTGAAATTCCATTATTGTCAGAGGATTGAAGTTATCCACTGGAAAAACCAGAAATCGTTTGTGGATATTATTACAATTATTAGTTATGTAGCTAAGATAATTAGTGTTATTATTGGTATTTCTAAACGAGAGATGATTCGTTATTAGTAGGCTTGCTATTCTACGAAGAATTAGTGTTAAGGATGATATTATTCTTATCCAGCTTTCTTAATTTTATTTTATTGTGCCCTGAACTTGCAAATTCCATACCATCTTCTAAGATATTCATTTGATTCTCCTCTAGATTTGTTTCTTCCCCTCCATCAAGTTCTTCACGGATTCGTTGTAATTATAACTGCTATTATAACAGCAACTGCTAGTTTAGCTACATCTGATTGGTCATTTTCAAGGGACACTGAATCGCTTAATTTAATCCAACAGTTTCAGAGGAATTCGAATTGTATGATTGTCTATTTGTTTCATTACCATTCGCACAGTATTTTTCAATTCCACTCAATGCATTCCGAGCTGCCTCACTAAGTTATTATTCTTTAGTAGGTAGAACAATATGCTATTGTTGTTATTGTTGTATTTCTTGTTCTTCAATATTATTATTTTTACTTCCATTAATTCGCAAAGATACTTTTTCTTCGATTGGCTCATAGCTGTAAACATTTGTAACTAGTACTCTTTTTAGCTTTTGCCTTAACTTTTCCTCGTATTTATGCTAAAACACACTCTGATACTTTATAGTTGGTTTATTTTTGTCCTTGAAACTAGACAGAATTTCTTTATTAAATTCATTCAATTCTTCCTTCTAAGCTGAATAATTCACTGATTGAAGATAGACAGGGTAATTACTTCTTTTCTCTTGATACTCGAAGAGCGTATTCAAGATTTTAGGGAATACTTTTGTGTACGCTTCTTGATAGACAGATTCATCGTAATCAATGAGCGTATATTACAAAGGGATTTCTTCTGTTTCATCAGCTATTTTAATAGCACTTGACTGCAGTGGCATCAAGTAATTGATCACCTAAGAGAGTACATAAAAAAAGAGTAAGAAATATATATCAAATAAAGCGGAGAATTCTCACAAAAGAACAATTTGGTTTATTAATGAAAGCTATTGTGATTAATTTCTCATTGTTAAATAGTGAGAAAAGTAAACCACAGTAGTGGGAGATTTAACATCCACTGCATAGTATTTGATACAAGCAAGGAGAAAAAAAATGTATGGTTTACCTTAGTTCGAAAATTATCTTGTGAGGATGCTTTAGATGCCCTGGAACCCTGCCCAGCTGAGACATTTTTCCCGATGACTTGGAGAATCAACTTAGCTTCATTATTTCTTCCATTTTTCTTTTTCTGCACATTTTCTTCATCTGCATCAGCATCGAGAAGAAGAGCCTATTCGAGCTATTTTTAGACTATAAGGAAAATATCTGTAAGTTCCGTCTGATTAGTTTGATCCTATTTATCATCTTGAAGGAAGAATAGCCTGATACTTTTGTGAAATCTCGCAGCAAGATAGAACGGATGGAAGATCTATTTTCACGAAAAAAACGGGAGGTTTAAAACTGATTAATCGATACTTCACTCTAAATTCATGCATCATTTCAATTTTGAGTAATCAATCAAAATACCCTTTCATTCCCACCAAGCAATCAGCACAGCAGCTTTCGTATCCGTTTCCTCTTGCAATTGGCTTTCTTGAATATGCCAAAAATACTCTTTTGTCTATGTGAAATACCTTATGACGAATTTTCTTATTGGAGAAGTAGTAGTACAATCCACGAATGTCGGCTCCCAGGATTTCCTCTGGATTATCTCCATGCAGCATTTGAAGTAGTCTACTGAATTCGTTGGGGACAAACGGATGCAGCTGACAAAGGAGAGAGACCTATTGTATTAAATAAGAATGTGTGAGTTTTCCAAGGGTTAATTTACAGATAAATTAAAAAATCTATTTTTGGCTAGAATCGAAGATAAACGATTACTCTTTGTTTTTATATATGTTATCCTCCCTCCCATTCTCTGTTAATTTCAACCTTCTCGAGCTAGAGCAGTTATGATAAAAATCCTCTGATTTTCTTTAAAAAATAATGGGGGATATTGTTTGTAAGCTCGTTTTCTTCGATATTAGCCAATTTGATAGTATTATTCATCTAACTCATCTAAATTTACCCTCTAATGAAGAGATTTCTTCCGAGTTTAAATGGAAATACATTATGATACTAACGAATTTCTCATAATAGTCTTTCTAATTTCGTCTTTTGAGCTGCTATTTGCAATTATCTATTCTAATCTATTCCACGCTGCTAATTCCTCTCCTTCTCGTGCTTCAAAAGCAGTCAACGTAAACAGGAAATATTTACAATTGAGACTGTTGACTGTTTCAGTCAGCTTAATAGACCGCATATCAGCGAGTTTGTCTTAGGAAAATCGCACAATAGTGACGCCTTCTAATTTCACTTCTTTAATCGAATTCTCAGAGAAAACACTGAAACATTGAATTTAAACGCATGAATCTTCTTTGAATCCTTTTCCAGTGAAGTGAATCTTAAAAGTAGGTAAAACTTAGTTCTTATACCAAACCCACATGCCCGTATTATCTCTTGCAAAGTTCTTTTCGTATTTCAGCTATATCCCAGGTAAGAGTTCTTCCTTGGCACAACTAACTCCATGCAGTTTCAAACTTACTAAAGAACTCCATTCCATCTCAGTAGAAGATTTTCTGTTATCTCCTTGACTTATCTGAGACAAGTTAACGTTTTCTTAGAGGATAGTGAGCATAAATTCGAATGAGAAGCTGTTTCTATTTGAGTTTTAGGATGGCAAGAGATAACTAGATGGTAGATCGGGAAGGCGGTGAAAGATAATGGTTTATATTTTGTTTTAAGAGTATTTTGGGTTATTGAGATCAAGAAACGAAAACAGAGAATAGATTGTTTTGGGGTATGAATTATTTATTGTTACTGAGACATACAAAGGTATAAAGAGGTAAGAATGAGCAAAAGGAATCTATCTCCTTCCCTTACATGCGTCTTTTCCGGGGAATTAAAAGCAACTCCTCAAATTTATCACATCTTGAGATCGATTTCCAACCAGTGCCTCTTCAAAAGAAAAACATACCCAGCCTCCACAAATGTTTGGAAAAAACATTGTAAGGTATTTATTGATATTCTCACTTTCATTTTTCTTCAACAAACTCGATTAAGGTATCCCTCCTCTGACAGTTACCTTTATCTTTTGTTGCTAATGCAAAGCCTTTGTTTGATCCTAACTGAAATTTATTTTTTCTGAGATGAATCCATACATGATTAAATCTCATACATTCCAAGAAAACCATCTCAAAATAAGCCAAAAAGCTCCCCCTCTCCTATGATCCTTCTTACATCACCCTTTTAGTACATTCTCAATTCTGTAATCTTGCATTTAATGTCTAAGAATCATAGGAATAGCCAAAATAAAACCACAAGATCGCTAATGTTCCCCCCTTCTCAATTAAACTGGTTCATCAATTCAAAATAAGCTTAAGCATTGCCTACACAAATTGAATGAGATTCTGCAACAAAATCTCGTCAGATTTGTGAGAAGTAAGAAAGTACTGAGAAATTGGGAGATCAAAGGAGTGATTTTAATTATTACTCTCGATTCTTTGCTTTCGAGAGATTGCTCCCGTCAGTGTAAGTAACTTTTTGGTAATATTGTTGGTCTTTATTACATTAGTTTATTAAGAGGAAGAATTAAGATTTTTGAACTCAAATATATTCAACACAGCGATGAGGTTATTTTGATTTGGAATTAAAAAGAGCTAAAATTAAAGATATGAAAAGGATATGATGAGAGGTCTATTTTAGATGAGAATCCAAAGGGGAATGAACCTTTCAGAGGCAGATCAATATGACAAATGAAGGCTCTAAGAGAAGAAATAAAGATAAGATTATTGAATATAAAATATTTTGCAAACTGAAACACGATAAAAAATATTGAAACTTAATTGTATTATCTCAGAACTATTCAAAAGAACTTTTGAGTTTTGTGATTTCACTATCGAGTGCTGAAATTCTTTAACATGAAGCATCCACTAGAACCTTGATGAAAATATTGAGGGATCTGAGAGTTTTAAAGAGGGATATCACTTGTAACTTAATTATTCTTTAAGCTTTTAGTTTTAATTAAATTAATAGTTCCACATGTAAACGATAAATAGGTCTACTTTTTTACTTTTGAAGATGTTAAATATTAATATTCCTCTAGATTTGGTTTGGAGTGCTAAAATATTCTATTGTTGCTTTTCGAAGTGTTCCATTGGATACTGAAGAATACGAAAAATTTCATCTGAAAAAAATAATCTTATGGAAAATAGGGCTTTAAATATGCTTTTAGATTTGGTGGATGTTTTATTATTGCAGCAGAGAAATTATTAAATGATTATTGATGTTGCTTTTCAAAGATAAAGAAGGAAAAAGAAGTAGTTAATCTTCTTTTTTTATTTTAAGTCTGTTCAAGTTTCAATTCTCGTTTTTAATATGAGTTCTATGTGCTTGTTTGTTAGGAGTTTCATTTTAGAAATCAAGGTTTTAAATGGTTGGCAAAAGAAGAAGTAGTGTTGCTTTAGCCAAAGCTCTTTAAACAAATAACTACCTTTCTTTTTTGAAAGGGTTAATTAAGCTAATATATTGTAAAATTGATTATTCTTTTGGGAATTTGGTGGGTTTCAAAGAAATAGCTGTAAAAATATTTAAAGTGATTATTCAGTTATTTTATGATTATTTATGTAAAATTTTGAGAAAAAGTGAAAAAAAACTTATGGCCTGTTACGTCACAGTCTGCTTTTTCTTCTCAATAAAAAAATTAATTGTGAATAAATGTGAAAATTAGTATTCTCTCTGAGTTGCACGAGCTTGTTCTTCTTTCTATCAATAGAAAATATTATCATTAATTATGCAGGTTTTGAAGAATTAACCATACATTTAATAGGCTAAATTCATTTGAAAAGTACTATCAATCTAACATTGCTTAACCTTATCTAGGAAATCTAAATCTCTCTTATGATTAGATATGTTGAAGACTAATCTGTCCTTTTTTTAGCTAACTTTAATTGCTCGAAATTTCATAAGAAAGTTATCTCTTTGTTTATTTACTGGAGTTCCTGTTTTTCTTTGACACTTCCATAAAATACTGCCCTATGATATTTGTGAACGCTATTCAAAAGTTGTTATTTTTAATCTTGATCTTCTATTTCCCTAGAATTGTTATTTCTTTGACCTACACAGAATTAATTATGCTACTTGTTTATTTCATTGTAATTTACACCTCCAGTAATAAAATTATGTGTGTATTTTGTGTTCGAATTGTTTTGAGGAAATAAATCCCTCTCAAGATTTGTTTCATAATACTGTTATTAAGGAAACAAAGGGAGGAAGAGGTATTTGCTATTTTCGGTCATGGGTAATTCTTTATTAACTCGCTGCATAAATCAATGCATCCTTCCAAAAAAACCTAATGTATAAAAAAGTTAGTGATAAAAAATTATCTTAGAGATGATGATACTCTATTTTCTTCTATTGAGATTGATTATTTTCTAAAATTAAATGACTAGTTTATTGAAGATGTTTGAAATTTGTTGATAATTCAAGAATCTATTTGGTGAACAATGAATAAACTGTGAAAATCAAGTTAATTTTCTTGGAAATTATTTACATTTGCTTCCATAAAATTTTTGAAAAAATCATTAAAGTAGAGACAAATGAGTTAGAATGAATCGAAATTGCTAAGGGACAAGGAATACTTAATAAAATTCTGTGTTTATTTATGGAAAATTGTAGATTTATGTATGATTTAATTCGAATATTTGTCAAAATTAAATAATTAATAACAATAAAGAACCTAAACAAAAAGTAAGAAAGACAAACTATTTACAAAACAACCACAAAGATATCTTCACAAAATGTCTGATCAAATTCCAAGTTATGATTCTGCTCAAGGACAGGGCTAGCCATCTGCTTTAAAGCTCTGTCTTCGCCATGAAAATAAGGAATATATCTATCTCTCCACTGACCCTGCTCGCACAGATGATTTAGTTTTCAAATGCGAATTCTGCGTCGTTGAACAAACCCTTCAATCTAAATATCTCCTTCCAATTTCCCAGCTTGTAACCAGCAATCTCAAGACCGTGTTCTGGCACTGGCCTCTCCCCAATAACTTCGAGCTCCTTGAAAAGGTCAGGGCACTTTCGATAAGAGAAAAGCCTGATGCTGCGTACAAACAAAAAATAGATAGTTTCTTTAAGGAAATGAGAATCGAAGTCATGGCAAAGATTGACGAAGTCCAAGCAGCCATGAATAAAAGAGCCCAAACTCTCTGGGATTTCGATCACACCATTCTCGAGCAGTACAGCTAACTCAGTGAGAAGGAAGCACTAAAGTCTGCAGTGCTAGACAGTTCTGAGCAGCTCGAACAACTCTCAACAAGGATTAGAAGAACTGTTACAGGAGTTCTATCCAACACTGAGGCAGCCGCAGCGTCCTTGACTAACAGTCTGGAACAGCTGGCGTTGTAGGAAAGTGCAGTCGATTTTACAGGCCCTCTGAAAATCAAGGAGGAAGTTCTAGCAAGCATCTCAAGGATCTCGATGTTCTTGGTCGAGGACATGCAAGATCTGCAGATGCAGCCAGGCCTTCTTCGGGAAATGGAAGCAGACGCTGAAGGAAATCTCGATGTTGTCTTGAAACTGGCATCCTGCAGAATCAATGATCTTTCAGAAGGATTCAGAGAGAGAATGAGTAGTCAACTGCAAAAGTTTCGCAGAGTCTTTGATAAAATAGAGTTGGGAGATGCAAGGGAGGAGGGGAAAAGAGTAGCAGAGTTTGACATTCTTAGTGAGGAAGAAGTGCGAGAAGTGAAAGCGTTCGCAAAGAGGCTGATTGAGAGCAAAAAACAGAGAGAAAGAGGGGATAATAGAAATAAGCTGAAGGTGGAGGATTTAGT
>Ga0302271_10001436_pt1 | contig 22810 bp, 20 predicted proteins | sample III_Bog_N1_1_FD_198767 | JGI IMG/M metagenome (GOLD analysis project Ga0302271, IMG submission 198767) | Peat permafrost microbial communities from Stordalen Mire near Abisko, Sweden - III_Bog_N1_1 | ecosystem: Environmental > Terrestrial > Soil > Wetlands > Peat | place: Sweden: Abisko... | reverse complement strand
TTCAGGGATAAGATCTGTTCTATTTATATCCCTGAGTAGTTGTTCTATATCTCTCACAGATTTTCCACAAGAGAAACAGTGAGACATAAATGGTTTTTTCTTTTCGGTTGGAGGTCCGATATATATACCAAATTTACCCCCCTCATGTCCGCAATACGGGCATATAGGAACCACCAAATTCTTTCTTCCGCCATCAATAGTGGCATCTAATTCGATAGTTAATTCAGATATTAAAGACTCTGACTCTTCTTTATTAAGTTTCATTATGCGGCTGATTTTCTAACAATAAGTCTTATTGATCTTCGCCTATCATAGAAAGCTTCATGGTCATAATCGGTAGCTATTTTAAATGTAGGTTCACCACGTTTAAAGAACCTAGCTTTCGCGATATGAATTCTCATAACATTCTCCTTTCTTTCGTTGTCACTTTGATTAAGTGTTATAAGATGGGTTACCGGTCTTGACAATCCTTTTGATTCAGACATATTGTATTCGGTTAATACATTCGTTTCATCATTAAGCCATTCTCTGTTTTCAATAGTTGTTTGGTAAGTAACAACAACCCAAGCATTTATCTCTTCAGCTAACTTCTTTAAATCCTGTGCGACAGCTATTCTTTTAAGCCTTTCTCCTTTTTCACTCCACTTTCTACCACTTGAATCAGTACACAAATCCCCAGAATCAATTATTATAATACTGGGGTATTCTCCATATACCTTGTGATATTTTTCTATTTCATTCTTGATATTACTTGTTGGTACGTCTCCAGTAAAAGCCTTATAAGCCTTAACCTTTATGCTCCCAGCCATCTTTTTTATGATTCCTATAGAATGATCCATTTCATCATTAGACAAATCGCCAGTTTCATATTGGTAAGATGTGCATCCAACTAATGAAGCCGAATAAGCATCAAGTACCTCTTTTTGCTTACCCTCTAACTGGAAATGGAGAACATTTAATCCATCCTCAAATGCTGCACACTTGCCTATCCATCTAGCTATATGTGATTTACCAACTCCAGTAGAAGCAGCTAGATAAGTAAGTTGACCCCTCAAATCTCTGCCTTTATTTAAAGCATCCAACTGATCTATATAAAATCTAGTAACCGGTGGAAGTTTAGAATTTCCAGAACATGCTTCTTTATTTTTAGCATATCTGGAAGAAAACGTCTCGGCTACGTCCGTAAAGTCTGTTTTAGAAAATCCAAAATTTGATTTCCATTCACTAAAATCATCAAAGACTTTCATGGCTTCTTCTTCTTTCTTTTGAGCCTGGAACTCTCCCATTTCTTTTAGTGCTTGATGAAACTTTACTTGTTTAATATATTCTTCAAATTGCTCTAAGATAATTTCAGGCTCTACATCTGTTGAATAATCTCTTATGTCGTCCAATAAAGAGCTAACCCCTCTATTTGTGGAAACCATTTGAGACATTACATTTGGTGTAGGAGCCATTCCATGCTCTTTGTAGAATTTTGAAATATAATTTTGTAAAGAAATAAAATCCCTGTCCGGAAGGTAAGAAGTTTCCATATAAGAGCACATAATACTGCAAACATTATCATGTTCCATGCAGCACCGGTATAGCTCATAAAGGAAGTCTTCAGTTAATAAATTAGCATTATTTTTCATGTTCTGCTCTTTCAAGTCTAATTCTATATAATTCTGGAAAGGTTTCTCTCGTCATTTCCTTGCATTTATCAACATTATTGCATTTGTTACAGGTAGGAGAAAAAGGACTCCACCCTAATGTAGATGTCGAACAAAGAAAATAACCCGTTGGAGAATTGAAGAATCTATTTTTAGCAACCTCTTCAGATTTCATGTAAATATATTCTTCTAGTGGGTGAGTGGCAGCTTTTTCTATTAAACTCAATAAAGAAGATCTAGTTAAATCAAATGATTGTAACCATTTGTCTTCAATATAGGATTTGCCCTTTGAAGACATTTCGGTGTATTTTTTGATAGCCGTATCTCCGAATGACGAAATTGATAATTGTTGTTGCCATTCGGAGTTTTGGTTTTTATGTGCCTGGAAGATACAATAATCCACCATTCTTGAATTATTCATTTCTCCGCCACATATAACTGAAAACTTATTTACAAATTTGGATAATTGCTCTATCGCCTTTCCTCTTTCTGGGAATTTGAATTTGGGGTCTATAGTAGTTTTAACTATCTTGGAATAAACCTTAACAATATCCTTAATCTGTCTTTTTGTTTCCATATCTATCTATCTCTTCTTTAAGTTTTTGTCGGGCCAAGAATAGCCTGCTTTTAATAGTGTCGACATTATTCTTTTTAATATTTCCGGATTTATACTCAATATCTGCAATTTCTTTTAGTTTGAATCCGGCTTGTTGAAGTAATATGGCTGATTTGTAAGGTTGTTCAAGTTTATCTATCGCTTTCAAAACATTATCTGTATAGAATTCCTTATAATTATCAACAGAAAAGACATTTTCCCCAAGCGAGGATTCGTCAATCAATGTTCCGAATCCTTCGCCTAGATCATCCAATCTTCCCTGCAACATACCAAGCCGCTTTTCTTTTAAATTAAGCTGATATACGCAATGTTTTGTTACAATATGTAACCATGCTTGAATAGGTCTTTCTGGATTATAAGTTCTTATATACTTGTACAAGTTTATTAGAACTTCCTGGAAGTTATCTTCTACATCTTTCGGATCATCCGTATAATTACTACAAACTTTAAAAACCAACCCCATATTAGGAGTCACATACCTCTCGAATAAGTCGCGCATTACTGCCGCATCTTCGTCACTTATTTCTCTGCCTTTTTTTCGTGATACCATGCTTCTCGTACATTATCTTTAAATAACTGATAAGCTTTTGGCATCATATGGTTTTTCGCGCAATACTGCATCCAGCGACCATTTCTGTTTGTGAATTCATCCCTCACTTCTTGATCTGAGGGTTTGTTTTTTTGACCTAAGAAGTCGTAAAAACCAGTTAATAATCTGGTAAGAGTACTTGAAAACTCTTCTTTTTTACGATTCTCAATTCTTCTTTGTTTTCGTGTTTTTGGAAGGTCTGCTTCCTGTGTAGGAATAGGTCTTTCTCTAAAATCACGTCTTTGTAAGTATTCCATGCTATTCTAATTTATAGATTCTTTTGTAATACATAAAAATATGTGTTGCATCTGCCATATTATCATCGTTTCCTGGATCAATATGCCACCTTGTTCGGCAATAATCCATCATCATTTGTTTATCTGCGTGGCCATCTCCAGTAGCCCATTTTTTTACAGATACAACATTTACAAACGCTGGATGAGGCATACCAAGTTCTGCACATACAAGAAAAAGAATGCCCCTAAATTCACATAACTTTCTCATGTCTATAAAATGATTGTTTACATTTACATCTTCTGCAACTATCATCTTTATATTGTTCAGTGTGCAATAACTTTTTAACTTGTTGTAAAAACTTAAGTGGCAGCTTTCTTCATGTATACCTTTTTTAGAAAAGTCCCAAGTTCCAGCAGAATGTTTAGAGTAATACCCACAATGAGTGGCTATATCTAATGACAATAAATTATCACCAGTTATTCCAAGGTCGTTGTATGGTATTTTTTCTTCAATTTTCTTCATTATTCTTCAATTTTTGAAATTCCATTTGTTTTTCTTATCATGGTCCGATAAGGATAATTTTCAGCTATATCCATCTGAGAGATCATTAATACAGTTATTCCTAGAGTATCTGTTGCAACTGCCATTGATTCTATGCCGGATTCATCTGAAACCCCTAATATATCGTCTACAATCAACAAATCAAGCCCCTTATCGGTATCACAATTCTCATTAGTTAATTGATGCATAGCTAGTATATTAGCCATATTAACTCTTACTTTTTCACCTTCTGAGAACTTTCCAAAAGATCCACAATCAACCCCATCTCTAAGCAATGAAATAGAAATCTTATCTCTTATTTTTCCAGACTTAAGGACCGTGTACCCGGAAAAACTGATTCGTATATCACTACCAATCTTTTCTAAAAACTTATTGGTAATATCTGAAAGAGAGTCAATCTTTTTATTCGCTAAATAAGTTTTAAAGTCAACGTATAAGGCTTCTTGTGCCTTAAATCCTTCAACTTTTTCAGCTACTTCCTCTTGATTTTTAACTATATTAGAATAATCTTTTTTGTATTGTTCCAGAGATTTTTTTAAACCACCAAGAGTAGTACTATCTACCACTGGTTTATTTAAATTTTCAATAGACTCCTCATATGAAGCTATACTTCCTTCGCAAACTGAAATATTACTCTTGCAAGTTTTATTCTTAGCTTCATAAAAACTAGTTGCATCATCCACTATTTGATAGGCCTCATCGAACATTTTACCACGGATTCCAGATATGAAAGAATTTATACTTTCTATATTTGAATTAATAGTATCAAGCTCGCGTGACAAAGATAAGTAATTATTGTTTAAATTGGATACATTGGTGGATAATTCTGTGATTTTGTTTGCTAAAGAGTTTTTTTCATTTAAAAGAGCTGCCTTTGAAGCTTCCGTTTCTTGAACGGAAGAATTAGCTTTTTCAATATTAGTTTTGCTTTTACTAATCTGTGAATCAATAAGTTCTACTTCTTTTTTATAACTTTCAAGATTCAATTTTTCTTCTTCAACATCTACATTATCATTCAATACAAACTCATGCTTACACTTCGGGCACACAATAACTCCGGCCAAAACATTGATAGCCGAAGCCACTTTACTTTCAGATACTCTTTTCTTTGCTTCATAATCACTCTTTTCTTTATTTAGTGCAGTTATTTTATTATTTATCTCATAGAGCTTTTCAGCAACCTTCCCAAGTTTCTGAGGAAAATCTTCTTTATATTTTTCATAATTAGAAACAAGATTCTCGTAATCTTTTTTAGCTCTACTCAATTCTGAATTTTTACCGGAAGTGTTTATTGATTGAACATCTAATTTTACCTTCAATACAGTGAGTTCGCATTGTTTTGAAGAAATTTCAGATAAGTAGTCTTTTATCTCATTGATCTTTGCAGTTTTAAGTGCTTCATTTATCTTATGGAACACCTCCTCAGTTTTAAGCTCTGAATTATCTTCAAGCTTCTCTAACTCTTCCTCGGCAATGTCTATACCACCAAGAAGATTTTCATTAAAGGATATGTTATCTTTATTCAGCCTTATACTACCTCTTTCATCGGATATTTTAGTTTTTAATTCTAAAATTTTTGACGGCTTGTTAGAAAACGCAATTTTTTCGTTCTCTTCAGCAAGTGATATTTGTTCCTCAATAGCTGAAACCTTTCCTGAATATTTTGAAGTTTTCTCTTCGGCTTCATGTAACATATCAACAACTGGATCCATATCTACATGAAGAAGTTCAATAGCTTCATCAATTTTGTTTCCATTACTGAAATTATTGATAATGTCTTTTTTACCACTATCTGAAGCCTTTAAAAAACTCTTGAATTTGTTTTGAGATAAGATGTAGTTATGGAATATATCATCCTTGGTAAGTCCGAGTGTGTCTAATATAAATTTATTATATTCATCAACACTAGATTTAATTATTGGCTCTGGGTCGTTTCCTTCATTCCCAATATAACACTTAACAACGGAAGACTTCTTTCTTTCAAAAAATCTCTCAATAACAAGAATTTGGTTTATAGAAGGATTTTCATATTCTAAACGAACAGTTGCATCATTAAAACTGTCATTAATTATTTCTTCAGCATTAGCATCTCTTAGGATCTCTCCAGTGGTTCCTACTGAAATACATTCTATAAGAGCCGATTTACCAGATCCATTTGACTTCTGAGAGTCGTTATCATCATTGTGACCGAATATCAATGTACAGTGACCTTGATTGATATAATATTCCAGTTTTTTAAACGCGCATACATTTTCTGCGCTTACTTTTCGTAATCCCCACATTGTTATATAGCTTTAATTTGATCAATATATTTGATTCCAAAATCAATATCCTTAATGGATTTATCAGAACAGAACTTTACATATTCTTTTTTAATACCGTCTCTATCAAATTTAAATCCCATATCCAAAGATTTGATCTCAGCCTTTCTGGAAGCCGTAATGATTTCTACCTTGGAAGCTCCAGCATCAATAATCTTTTGTTTATCAATCGCAAGTACCTCATTATCGCTACAGTTAACACGAATACGAGTTTTGTATTTCCCAGAAGCATTGTATTCTCCAAGTAAATCGAACAACTTACCATTAATTTGATCAGATTCAACTTCAATAGTCTGGTACCTGGTATTCACTTCATTTTTGATAAATTTTTGAGACCCATCTTCATATACTATCGTGTACCCCTTTTCTTCGTCTTCTCCAAAAGAATGTTGACGAGAAGCCCCAATATACTGAACATTTGTATTGGGAATCTTTTTGCGATCATGATAATGGCCCACAAGAACATATTTGAAGTCTTTAACTACTTCTGCTGGCAACTCATGTGGTGCCGGTGTAATTAACCCTCCAGCTACTCCTTCATGAATATAAAGTATATCTGATCCAGCATTATGTTCTTTCCCTTCAGATTCCAATAATTCAGCAATCCTATCAGGGAAGCTTCCATTTTCTGGAAAGTAACTCATTACATAAAAATTGAATTGAGGATATTCTAGTAGCATCCAATCATCAACAACATCAACATCTTGATATTCACTAAATAAATGGCTATACCCTATAACCGATTCTAAGTCCTCTTTACAATGATTACCTTCTGCAATGGTAAGATGTATTCCCTTTTTTGTAGTGTTTAAAATACACGTCCTTACAGCCATTAAAACACCTAAGGATTGCCCAGCGCGAGATGTCCATATATCTCCGCCAATAACTAGATCTAAAATTTTACGTTCTTCACATATATCCAATGCTTCATTCCAATTCTTGACAAAATCACTTATTTTATCAGTTGAAATGTGCATATCATTCATTAAAAGTATTTTTGCTTCCATATTTTTTGGTTAAAAAATGGGGTACAGAACATTCCATACCCCAAATAAATAACAATCTCTATAATTAACGTGGTCTTCTTGCGCGTCTTCTTTCAGATGGAACTTCGTGAGTTTCAGAAGCTGTTGCTGCTGGAGCATCATCTGACTCCTCATCGGCTACCTTTTCTTGTACTGGAGCTTCTCTTCTAGCTCTACGGTCTCTTACTGATTGTCTCTCAGTGTCTTCACCTTCGTCTTTTTTGTCCTCAACTTTAGGAGGATCCTCAACCTTAGGCTCTTCTTTTGGAACTTCTTTTTTTACTGGAGGCTCTTTTGCTGGAATGACGTCTTTATCACTCGGCTTGTCTCCATCATCACCGTTTATTTCGGCAAGTTCATCGTCAATCGCTAACAGCAATTCTTTGTTAGACTTTCCTCTTGTTCTGGTAGTGAGCTTGTTGTCTTCGATGAAGTCCATAATGTCTTCACGGAATTTTAATCCCTCTTCAGATTTGTCACTAATCTCGTTTTTGACAAGATCGTCATACGAGTCCCACAAATCATCAATTGTCATTGCATCACTGGCATCGCCCCCACCTTCAGTATCTTTCTTATCGGTTGAAAAATGAGACTTATCATCTGCCGGAAGTTCCAGGCTGATTTTCTCAATAACTTCCTTTATTTCAGGAGAACTCATAACGTCAATGTTGAGTTTTTCTTCAAACTGCTTCAAGAAAGTTATTGTAGCTTCCAAATGAAATCTTGTATAACGATAAATCACATCTGGGATACGTGGCATCTTAAGCAATGAACTCAATTGATCCTGAGTAATTTCTGTAATATCGCGATCAATATCGAACAAGTATTTTGTCTTTTTGTTTTCTGTCTTCTTGGTTATTAAGACACAATTTGCCTGTATTGAAGAAATAGGGCATGGGGAGATGTTTCTATCCTTTTTAAGATTCTTCTCCCAAAGTTTGATTTTTCTTTCTTCAAGCTCTTTGTATTGAGAATAAGAAAGTTCAAGTAGTTCCCATCCATCTTTCAAGTTGTCCATATCGAGAACATACATTACGCGCTGAGAATCCCACTTAAGACCTCCATCATATCCGGACCCTTCGATCTTCTTAATAACGGCTTGATCATTTGCATATTTTGAAGAAGCAACTGAAACAAACGAATCAATAAGATCCACCGAAATATTTGCATATTTTGCATTAGGAACCTTTACGTTGAAATCTTTTGCTTTCCCATCTTTACCAACTGAAGATATTTTCAAGAATTTACTCTTGATTGGGTATTCGTACGACTTCCTATCAGCCGGCACCCATTTTCCGTCTTTTTTTACTGGAGCGTTTGGTCCTATTCGTACCGTATAATCTCCTGTTTTTGACATATTGAAGAATGGTACCTTTGTAAAACCAACTTCTTCTGAAGCTTTTTGAACCGCTTCTTCGTATGTCTCATGCACACTCTCGAAAATCTCTAAGACATTTAATTCTTCTTCATCTACTTTTTCCATGTTAATAAAATATTAATTGTTATTTAATCTAATACATCTTTCCATTGTTCTGAATACGCACCAGCATATAAAGCTTTTGCTTCTGGAGATGAGATATTTTCGCGGGTTAACACTTTAATACCCCATTCGCTTAATGCATAATTTATGATCTGTTCAGTAACCCTACTAAGAACTTGTTGTTTTTCTCCTTTAAGATTAAAGTAAGAATATTCGCCATTCTCTCCTGGAATCTTTACATAATAGATTGGAGCAAACATTTCTTCAAAATATCTATATAAAGCATCTACGTCTGGGTGTTCAGGTAATTCTTTTGAAATTGCCTTAAGTACTATTCCAAATAAATATTTCAATTGATTCAACGCTTTATTTTTCTGTTGATCAAATATCAATATTGAATAATCTCCATCCGGCAACGCATTTAAAGCACCGTTAAGACTTTCTTGGTGAATTTCATCACCGAACTTTATTATTTTTATTTCCGCTTTCAGCATTGTTTTTGTTTATAATGGTTCTGCAAATTTAGTTGTTGACATTTTGATATGCAAGCATTTTTGGAATTATTTTTAAAAAATTTTTTAAGTAACTTGTTATCATTAAGTTACAAAACTAAAATTATTGACCAAACTTATGATTATTCCAAAAACTACTTGTTATATCAATCAATTTTGGCTTTTGCATATAACCATTTGGATGAGTAACTTTGAATAATTTTTGATTGGTTTTTGGGTTATTTAGTGGTCCAAATTCTGGAATATATGGGCCTATTTTTATATAATCAAAGAAACAATATATCACATCTAGGTATATCTCAGACCTACCAGAATACCATCCTACACGAATATCTGGAAAACGAGCATATAAATATCCAGCAAATAAATTAATGTACTGAGGCTGAGAGTCTCCCCCCATAAAACATACAGCCGTAATTCCATCATTATTTCTTATCAAATCCTCTAATTTTTCATATGTCAAATCTTCCCCTATATCTTCTTGGAGAAAAGAGCTGTGGCACCCAACACATTTGTTTGGGCACCCAGCTATATTTATCGCCAAGGTAACTTCATTTGGAAGTTCTTGGAAGACAATACTACTATTTGTAAACTTTAGCATAATATCTCTTTCCGGCTTCTTTTTGTCTTGCTATTGAAAAGCTGCTTACCCGCTTCATATAACCTATGACACGAGTAAGATAGTCTATATTTTTACTATGGCATTCTGGGCATTCATGTAAATAGCGTTTATCAATATGTCCGCAGTCATTACAAACTGTATTTGGAATATTAAAAGTAAAGTAATTACACCCTTCATTAGCTGCTACCTTAAGCAAGTTTCTGTACTGATCTTTGGTAAGGTGTTCTTCGAGATTCATATGTAGTGCGGATCCCCCAGTAAGATGTTCGATATATCTTTTACCATGAAGCTTAAACTTATCCAAAACACTAAGAGAATCATCTTCAACGGCGTAAAAATAGCTATTGTAACAATCTCTATTAACCAAATAACCGTCTTCCTTGTCCCATTTTGCATGCTTAACTCCAACATTTTCTGCTGGAATCATCTCGCAATTGAACATGGTTTCTTTTGTTTTGTATTTTTTGTTTAGTTTTTCAACAATTCCAAGTATTATTCCAACAAAATCTTGATACTGTTTACAGTCCTTAATTGCTATTCCTAGAAACTCTGCCGCCTCTACTATTCCATTTACGCCAATTGTAAGATATTGTCTATCAATATTTATGTATCCAGCATCAAATAACGGAAGCATTCCACGTTCCTTAAAGTGTTTTAAGTTTTCATTGTATGCATTCTGGGCCTTATGGCATAACTCGGCTACCCTTTCAAAATATTCATAAATATCTTGCTCGTGCTTGTAAGCATATTGAATGCATCTATTCACATTAATAGTAAGAACGCTCTTTGAACCGGTAGAAACGCCTCCAGCACCAAGTGTATAGCTAAATCCGTTATCCTGTATTTCATTCCGGAGCCGACAGCAACTAGCTAGACTATCAGCGTTATCACTTATATAGGTAAAGAAAGAATGCCCTTCAGAATACATCTTTGCAGTAAAATCTCCATATTCTTTATCTTTTACGTCCCCATTTTCGCTAAGTAGTGCCATAGTTTCTACTGGGAAAGTTAGTATGGCTCTTGTGCGTTCTTTATTAAACCATACCATAAATCTCTTTTGTAACCAATTCAAAGAATCCCAGTCAGGCTTAGTTCCATCTGGAAAATAGAAATTGCCAAATAAACTATCAAAATAATTTTTGTCATAATAAGAAATATTCCAAAACACTGCTTGAAAATTACGAGCACCTGTAGGCTGATTGATAGAATACACAACTTGTTCAAAACAATCTGTTATCATTTTGTCTATTGTGCGTCTTTTTACAGAAAGATCCACTACATCATCTATATGTTTGTAGTAATCTTTTCCATATTCAAGTCCCACAAAATGATTCATGTACATTAAGAATTCTGGTGTGGCGCACGCGCCACTTAGCATTCCAGATACCATAAATACCATATTTATGAATCCTCCACAGAAAGATTTTAAATTAGTGGGAGCCAACGAATTTCCACCTATCGCCATTGTACCCTCATTTAACCAAGGATACATGGTAATACTCGCACAATAATTAGCTAAAGATGTTTCATCGTTTTTGTAAATAAAATGATGGTTAAGTAAATCCAAATACTTATTGGCGGTTTCTTTTCCGTAAATCTCTTTTATTTTATCGGTCAGCATTCTTCTGTTAATACTAATATACTGAGATTTAGGAAGCTCCCCAGAAAGAGTGGCTATGTTTTTGTTTTCAACATTCGCATTTGAATCGTATTTGCTTCCAGATGCCGGATTAATAGAATCACAATAACTTTCAATAAATTTTAGTCTATTTAAAACATCTCTTTCCTCTTTATGCTTTTGTCGATATAGAATAAATGATTTAGATTCCTTGTAGGCTTCACTGCACATCAAAAACCTTTCTACAAAGTCCTGAATCTCTTCAACAGAAAGTTTTTCTCTACCTATGCAATAGTTTTTTACACTATCCTTTAGCAATTCTCTAATTCTGTCCGGAAGTTGCCTTCCTACAGATAAATAAGCTTTTTCTACAGCCGCTTGGATTTTTTCGAAATTAAAGGGTTCTTTCGAACCGTCTCTTTTAATTACTACCATTTTTAATTATTTAATTGTTATATCAATACCAGATAAATTTACCATATCCACATTTTGTAGTGACAATTGAGCACACCACATAAGACGCTATCAACACTTGTTTTTCACTTGGCTGATAATGCTCAATCAATAGACTGAGCATTATACAAAGTGAGAACATAACTGGGTAAGTTATTTTGTTCTTCATAAATCGTTATTATCTTTTTACAAACCCATAAATGCAAGTTCATTTTCAAAATATTTTTTCCAAATCTTTTTTGTCATTAAAGAATATTGGTTAAGCCCATCTACATTTTGCGCAACCGAATAACGAGAATTACCCATCACACTTCTTATTTTTTGGACTATATCTTCAGAACATGTAGGATCGGCTATTCCAGATTTTGCATATGGAATTTCGGAAGATACTACAACCGGTACACCACAACTAAGAGCGTCTGCTGTAACTATGTTGTACGTTTCGCTAAAACTGCACTGAAGCAACAAATTCATATACGATAAATTGGACAAAAATTCTTTATGTCCGGACCAACTATGTTCAACCAATTCCGCATCTGGTAATTGATCAAAATAAGATCTTATATTCTTAAGTACTGGGTCAGCGTTCCCTTCAACTCTTCCTGAATTAATATGGAAGTACAATTTTTTGCCAATTGATTGTGCATATTCGTAAGCTGCTGAGGCTTGAATCAATTGATTTTTTAAAAGTCTTATTGCTCCAAAGCAGCCAATATCAATACGGTTACTCTCATTGTTGTCCCATCGTCCAGGTTCATCCCATTCTTTTACAATTGGATAATAATTTGTCAGTAAGGGGTAATAATGCGCTGTATCGAAAAGAATACATGCCGGTGCACCGATAATACCTTCACAGTATATTTTAAGCTCATGCTGCATCCTTGGGCTATTTGCGGCCACATATACATTACGTTTCCAATATTCTGCTATCCAATTCATAGCAATACCTTCTTGTGCTAAAAATGGAGTTTCTGAATGACACCTAACTGTCCATACAATATTGGGATGCAATTTTTTAAGTATATCAAATTTATCTGGAACAACCCAGAGTCCTTCGATAAATACATGAGTAGGTTTGTAATCCGCACATACTTTATCAATGTCATTGTTGTCAATAACCATAACCTGATAAGATTTAATACCCATAGAATTTAGCATATCCGACACGAATTTGCTGCTATTCCACATTCCCGTAGCCACTGAAGAATAATTACCATTCACCATTTTAGACGAATAATCTTCCCTTCTTTTCAGTATAAAAACTACCTTAAGGGGAGAAAATTTTGAATTATCTTCCGGCTTCTTCTTTGATTTAAAAAAATCCATAAACATCTTGTGTTTGTATTTAATTTAAAAATTCTTTCATCTATTGTTAGCTAAAAATTCCCTTAACTGTTGTCTAGCCATATCAGCAATAAAACTTGCATCTGGATGAGGTCTGCCCACTTTTGAATCTGAACATCTAAGTGCAAAAAACTTATCCCAATCAGAAACAAATCCAGTCATTACCAGTGGAGAGTAAATACTGAAATCCAAAACATATCTAGCATACTCTGGAGTCCATCCTTTTTTAAGTAAACTCATATAGTGATTTTCAGATTCGGAACAAGCTTGTGCCCATTCAGATACAGCAGAGTCGTCTGCCACTTTAGGAATTTCTGGAAGACCTCTAATTATACCGGGTACTATAAAAGCAATATCTCCACCAAAATTTCCCTTAGAGTAGTTGCAATACCTTGTACTTTCTCTAGCATACGAGAACGCATGATCATCTATATGCACTGGAATACATTCAAGTGGTAATTCGTCACTCATAATAGTTCTATGACGAAGAAAGCTTTCCCCAGTTATACGATCAACATGCATTAAGAAAGTGACTCTTCTTTCATGATATACAGATGGAACATTAATATTTAATTTACTTGGAGAATACACAAACTTCAACAAATGCAAACAATTGTTTTGAAACAAAACTCTCAAATTCGTAGATATGTTGTATTCATAAATTTGATATGGGTCAAGCCAGCACTGCACCTTAGTATATGGGTCATTAGATAATCTATCAATTGCAGCCTTTATTCCAAAATGATCTTCCCTGTAGTCTGTATCTCTAATTTCCAAATAAACAGATCCATGTTCCAACATCGAGGTATGCCCACTCTTAGCCATGCGTTCAGCAAACTTTTCAGCAGAATCATTAGTGATGTTCTTTTCAGAATGATAACAGGTTCTTCCTGCCTTTTCAATTATTTTGTAGATACCCTCTACACCGTTTTCTTGTGGTAGTATTTCACAAGACGAATACATTACTTTCATGCTATGATTTTTAAATTTTCGATATAATGAAACAAAAGTATGGTATTGGTTTGGAATCTACAAATAATTTAACATTATATAGGTCTTAATTATTGCAAAAAGATACGAAAAGAAAGACTATCACATCTTTCCTCTCGCATCCCTGAACTTTTTCTTTCTTACGCTTATGTAATATAACTCCTGTTTTACCCCAGACACCGCCGGCTCACTGGTATGCAAACCGTTTTTTCTATAATCCCTTAAGGCTTTCCAAAATTTGATAGTCTTGAAAAACTTATCTTTTGAAATATAAGCTACCATTTCTATCAATTCGACTGAAGGCTTGTAGTCGTTCATGTTTCTGGTAGCTTCCATAATTAAACTGTATTCGATTGGGGTTTCATGTTTTAAGTGATACCCCAATCGAATTTCATCAAACCTTCTCTTCTTTCTCTTTCTCCCCATCCTCTTCTTTCGTTTCCGTGGAAGTTCTTGGGGCTGGTTCAATAACTGGTTCATCTACTTTTTTCTCCTCTTTTGGTTGTTCAACAACTTTTTCTGTTATTTTGATCTCCGGAATAATTGTTTGTTGAACAATTTTTACAGATTGAATGTTTTTCTGACTGGTGACATCTCCAGCATAATCTACTATTCTCATAACTATTTAATTTATACAAAATAAACTTGTGATATATAATGAGTATATCCATTACCTCTACGATTACTCAATACTTTTATATCTCTGGAACCTGCATCAATTTGCATTTGCATTCCGTAATTTTGGTCTCCCGAATATATTGAGGTATATTCCCAAGACAAGCCGTATGTAGGAGGGTCAATGCTTGTAGGCAAACTATATAATGTTCCGGTTGCCCCAGTATCTACAAAATTGCCCTGAACATTTACAATATTACCTATTTGCCTAACATATAACCCGGTACTTATCAATATCCATCCAGTGTCCTTTAATTTGGCCTGAGTATCAGTTGCATAAGCGGCACCTATATTTGTGCACAATGCTCTTTTCCTTGTGTCTAAATCGGTGGTATATGTTGGAGAAGAAGTATTCAATCCATTAGCAACCATATCAGCAAACAATTGAGTTTTTATTGCACAATTATTTGTCACTCCAACTAAATTAAGTGCTCCTATCTGATCACATAAAGTAGCCTTTGCGGTTGCAGCGTCTCCACCAATAGCTGTTATAAGTTGAGTAAAACCTCCAGATAGTTTTGCAAATCTATTATCAGCATCTGTTTTTGAATACACATTAGCTGAAATTGCTGCTGCATTTGATAATGAAGTTAGTGCTGCGTTTGTAGCATACGTTTGAGAAATGTCAATTCCTCCAACAGAAAATACCCCAGTGACATTTACATTATTTTGTAACACTAAATTACCGATCGAGTTATTTATGTAGAAATTTGCATCGGTAATAGAAGTATATCCAAGTGTAGCCATAGAAGACTTATCTTTATCACTGAAAAGAATATATTTCGTAAGAGTAAGATCCGTCTTAGGCAGCGTGTTGTGGTTAAGTCCAAACCCTACCGGCAATGAGCTGGAAGAATAGAATGGACTATATACTGTAGAAACACTGTTTTTTGGATCAAAGTATGCAAATGTGTTACCTTTACCATCTCCTATTTCGGTGCCTAAAAAGTACCCCGTAAGCCCGTTGTAGCCTAACATATTTATGCTAAGTTTTCCATCATCCGAGCCAACTCCAGAATTATAAATATTATTTCCAGTAACAACTATATTTCCACCCTTTATATAATTACAAAGCACATTTACGTTTACCTGGAAGTAATCCTTGGTAAGTGACGCTAACAAAACTCCATTTCTGTAAAATCCAAATGCCCCATCCACAGAAACAGTTATCTTTTGAATTACTGTATCTGAAATTTTAGATTGTATTGATAGATTCCCGGATGTATCATATGAAAAATTTAAATCGTATGTTCCGGAAGTCATGTCTATTGGAGAAACTGAAGAGATCGCACCTGAAGCTGTAATCTTTCCATTAAATGTAATGGGCTTATTTACAGACTGAGATGCAACTTGTGGATCTAGTATTAAAGAGTATTTACCGAAGAACGCATCTTTCATTCTAACTGTAGTTCCATCCTGAGCCATAGTTATGTACTGAGAGCCATCTGTAGGTGCTACTGTATTTATTACAGTATCATAAATCTTCCTTCCAACCTTTACATTTGAATCAGCATAAGTTATTGTCTCGTCCGTTTCATGTTCGGTTATGTAAATAGGCCACGTTGATAATGTACTGGAAGATGCACAATATCTTATCTTACCATTGATATTTACGTAACCTTCAGTAACTCCACCGGACACCAACTGGCATCCGCTTATTATAAAGTTTCCACATCCTGAAAACATATTTGAAAATGCTAGAGATAAATTTTGCAAGTTCAAAATATCTTCTATGTATACGTATCTTCCTCCAGTTTGTGCTGCAAATTCTTTCATATCAATTAAATGTTATAATATATTTTTTCCCAGCCAACTTGTATCTATCAACAAAATAGGCTATTTTTATCTTCAAATCTTCCTGAGCAATTAATGCTGTATTTATTGGAGGGCAATTTACAACAAAACTATATGTTGCTGTTTGAATTTGATCAGTTCCAGATTCATAATAGAAGGCTTTTGTAGGCTTACCTGGTACTATCGTTTCACCTTCTTCATAAACAACTAGATCATCCGTAGTTACAAATGCTTCTGGATAAATAGGGACACCACCCATAGAATTATCGTGAATTGATATTACATTTGTAGAATCCAATAAATATTTTCCAAATTGTTTATTCAGAAACCATTCAAACATTATTATCTGAGAAGTCATTGAGGCTTCTATTCTACTTTCTGTAGCCCAATCTCTGAATGTTTCAGCTAAATCTACTAACGGATGGCAAATAGCTTGTGTAAAGATGATCAACCGTCTTCCACCTAAATAATAGGGGAATAACTGATTAATCATCTTTGGTATATTTACATAATAACTTCTCATTCCGTTTCAAGCTTTACTGTGATTGCATTCGCGAACGTAGGCAACGCGGCTTCTAATCCGGTTACAGAACTTTCTTTTAAATATCCGCTGGATGTTGTTGCTACTCGATCTATTTTCGTTAACGCTCCAAGTGCATCGTTGTCGTCATAAGAAGCCATATAAATTCCCTGTGTCTGAGTGGCATTAGGGTCTATATAAACATCCGTAACATTGTCAGCACCCTTAATAGCATCAATTATATTTTGGACAAATATAGCCGTATCAAACCCCATATTATATATGTAGGTATCAAGAGCTGTCTGTACATTGGTACGCAAGACATCTTCAGTAACCTTTCCATCATAGTAAACAGTTACCCTGGGAACCAACACATCTCCTATTCTACTTATTACTCCAGTTTTAACCCCTGCAAATTTAATCTGATTAATATATGCTGTAGCGGACGTAAGCTCATCTGTATTCAATCTAGCTAAACTTCCAACATCCCCCTTGGCAACCTTTAGTACTAACACATTATCCTTGAAGTCCGAGGCGTACTTTTCTTCATAAGCAACCTTGGTAATAATGCGTTTAGTAGTGTCAACAGAGGAATATTGAAATTGTGAACCGTCACTACTGACAGTAAGTGCGTCACCATACTGAAATTTAAGAAGTGCATTTGCATAATATCCTGGAGTGCCATTGATTCTGTTTGCATAAGTGTTCGCCATATCAACTGTAAATACATCTAATATGGTTTCAAATGAATAAACCAAACTTGCTGCAACATAAGTTATTGCATCAAGAATACTCATTTTTGAAGTATTTGTTAACTCAGTAAGTTTGAGATACTTATTCCTTTCTGTTACTGCCGAATTATATATCGTACTTAATGTTCTTGCCATTGTGCTTATTATTTTCCATATTCATACTCTACAAATGAACTATTGCTATTGTATATTTTAAATATCCAATGTGATGGCGTATTCCAGGATTCTTCATGAGTAATTACCCATATAGCTCCCATTCCACTGGATATTATATAATTTCCATTTACATCTTTTTGAGGTTCTTGATATGTTCCAGAAGGTATGCAATCCATTGTAACATTACAATATGGGCGTTCTCCATAATTCCCAGCAACATATATAAGATACTCATCAATATATGAGTTATCACTATAATTAAAGCCAATCAACTTTAAATTGGACAACTGCATATCTTTTATCGGTAATAATGTAGAAATATCAGCATTTGAAAGTTCCACATTATTCGTATTATCAAATAAGAATAGCCCCCCGAATGATATATTGTTATTCGAACAATAGAACTTTCTAACCGTTATATGTGAAAATAAATACATCATTCCACTTATTCCGGACAAATCTAAAGTATCAAATGAAAAATCTCCATATACAAATATTTTCCTTTCATCCGTTTCATCATCAAAATAATGGGGGTATTTTACTGGAGTGTTACCACTTACCAAGTTTATTGTTTGCAGATCACTATTGTCTCCCCAATCAATAACTACCGTACCAGATCCAGACATACTTAAATAAACATCTGTATAACCTGGCAATATAGAAAACATCATTTTTATCTCCAAACTTCCCGTATCTTTGTAATAAGACGATCTTTCTGAATTCTTTGGTACTATTGAATTGTTTGTGAAATAATCTACAATGTCTGAATTAACCACATTGTCAGTATTGTAATTCAACACATCTCCAGCATTAACTCCTCCATCAAGAGATAAATCTTCATTGTTTACAAGAAGATCATAAATTCCCTCAATAGATCCATATATGGCCATTGAAACATCATAAATGTTTTGTTGATTCTTCGCAGTATATGTAGCTAAACTCATAGGTCTTCGTAATTTAATTCCAACTGTAATTCTCCAGTAGTAGAGTCGTATGATGCATTTTCTACAGTAACACCGTCTGAAGCGAATTGTTCTTTTATAGTAGAAGCTAAGTCATTTTGGATATCGTTATTTTGTATAAACCTTATTAGTCCAACTCCACTTGATGGATACCTATAATTATTAGAAGGAACGCATTTCAATAAGCAATTCTTGTTCTGAATGTTAGCGTCTACTTTATTAAAATCTGAAGCGACAGCCGAGTATATATAAGCTTTTGAATTAATTATTTTCAGAATATAATTTCCATCCGAATTTATTCTGAATAACCCAGAGGCTTTCATTTGTTCCTCGCTTGAATTATAAATTGTAGAATATACTGGGAAATAATACAGATTATCGAATATTGACTTTATTAAATCAAAATTGCCATTGTCTTCAACAATATATATTACAATATTTTTATAAGTTGGGGTATAAGGTATTTTTATAGCTATTCCATCATTTTGTAGAATCTTTTTGATATAATCAGAATCCCAAATAGAAGGTATAGTTATTTGACCGAACACTGAAGTTTCATTACTTCCTATCCAGCTAAAGGGATAAGTAGTAAGTGAATTTTGATCACTTACTACTACATCGCCTATTGATACTTTTATTTGTATATCTAATCTACTCATTTTAAGATTTTGTATATTCTACCCATGCTGTAAACGGTCTTCCCAAATATAAAGAAGAACTTGTCCATGTAACAACATTTCCATTAGTGTTATCAACTAATATTTCGGCTTCTCCAATTCCAGTAATTGTAATTGTTTTGTTATCTGTTCTTAAACAAACTCCAGCAATTGACAATATAGTTCCGGTAACAGGAACACTAAAGCCAGCATTTGCATTTTGAGTAGAGGTTGTAGTCATTGTTCCAGTAGCACATTTTCTATAAACAGGTTTATTGTTATATAATTTACCAGTTTGATATTCATTTCCGTCTGGAACATATTCGTCCGCTGTGCTCATCCATGTCCCCTGAAACTTACGCCAAGTTACTTGTGTATTTAAAGACGCACCAGCAACCAAAACTGTAGTTGCTGAAGCATATTTTTGCCATAACGCCCATGTTGTACCATTATAATAAACTATATCATTCAAAGCGGTTCCGGCTGGAATTCCATTACTAGGCGTTACTGTAAAAATATAGTAACCTGCCGCTGTTGGTTTGTTTGTAGCGCTCAACATTACCGATGTGATAATGGGATTGGTTACAGTTCTGTTATTACAAACTACCGTATAAGTTGTACCTTGTTGAGTTATTTTATAAATCGCTTCACCACCATCAACAATTGGATTTGTTACCGAACCTGAACTAGAAACGTAAGTTGCATTAGAAGATGGTCCGCCATTTGCATTTGTTACATCACAGTATTTACCGACATAAGTAGTACCCGTGACAGAAATTGCAGCAACCAAACTAGCCCATGTATCAAAGTAATATGTATCTGCACTTGAAACCCACACAGCAGCTCCAGCAACTGAAGAAGAACACGTGTAAGTTGTACCATTATATATCCACATTGATCCGGCAGAATATCCTTTATTTATATCATCTGTAACTGCCGGTGCCGCAGAAGCTGTTAAATTATTTTTGTTTGTAGTAGATTGTGTACGCGGATTCATAACCCTCCAATATGTCCCATCATATTTAGCAACGCACAATACACCTTTTTCAATATCTGACACTTGCAAGCTGGAGTCTGTTATAAAACTTCCTCGTTTTACCGAACCTGCACCTAGACCATTAATATTGAATGTGCTATCTCCAGTATTTGTGAAATTAGGAATAAACGTTACTTCCATTCCGGCAGTATATCCGGTTATTAATCCAGGTACCGTTATAACATAAGCATTAGCTGTAGAAGTCGTTACTCCAAACATTGAAGTATTAGACGTAGCCCCCATTGCATAATGTATCGCTGTACCTGATAAATAAGGAATAATATTGTCAGAACTTAAAATAGCATACGCTGTTCCTGAAATAATTCCAGAACTACATATTACGCCAGATAGCATACTTGGGGCAGATGAAGAAGTACTAGCACCCGCAAGATTTATGTTTACTTTTGTAGTACCCTTATTTACCATCAAACCGCCTTTCAAAACAAGTACGCCACCTAACGCCATATCTATGTTGTAATCATCAACAGAAGGACGATTAAAACTGCAATCATTAATCGTCAATACGGAAGTTGGGTCTAAGCTTTTGAATTTTTGACCTACCGTACAATGACTAAACAATGGATTTGAGTTCGCGCTTACGGAAGTTGTGTGTCCACCAGTAAAATTTACTGACTTAAAATCTTCAAAACCAGCCACAACAACGTCTCCGTCAATTGAACCACCTTGTCTCATTGATCTTGTTGCTCCTGTAAACGCATAAGTTATGTTGCCAATTGAGTACAAGTTATCAATATTGTACAAATTATTTATGGTAACGCTTGTAAACGTAAACGTGGATCCATTTCCGTGTAATATAAATGGAGCTGCCGGAACATTATATGCCACCGGTTCATTATACAAACTTGGCGCAACATCAATACAATACGATTTTGTGAGGTCCGTAATTTTAGCAAAAGCATCACCAATCTTTGCAAATGGTTTAGCTAAGCTTCCGTCTGGAACAAATGAGTCTGTACGTGTATTATCAACATGGAAATATACTGGAGAGCCGACTACTATTTGATAAGAAGCACTTCCTGCAAATGTAGCAGCAAATGCGCTATCTATTTGCGTGGCCGTAGTGTCGCCTTTTTTGATTATAATTCTTCCAACAAGAACATCGTTCGTATTTAAAGCTGGAGGAACTTGTCCGGGTTGACTTTGCTTAGCCTCTTCCAGAGTATAGGATTTTGTGCCCAAAACTATATGAGCATTTTTAAGATTATCAGACATACTCTTGTATACCCAAATAACCCCATAAGACCCATCTGTGAGGGTTGCTAGTGTTCCATCTCCATTATCATACTGAGTGTTTGGATAAGTCGTTACGGCATCTCTACGCCAAATATCAGTTGTTGTGTTGTGAATTCGCTGGAATAATATATTTGGTGATGTTTCACTTGCAAATGAAGGAATAACATTTTTAAACGACCCTTGCCAAATTACACCCTCATTTATATGAATATGTTGAGAGCTATCAGAACTCAATTCTAAACCGTTAGCTCTTTCAAATCTCCTACACTCAACAAGCCTTTTCAAAAGTTTATCTGGAAGACCCAACGCTGGCTCATCCCAGTCTATTATTGAACAAGTGAAATCAACGTTACATACAAAAGTATAAAGAACACAGTTGTTTGAATAATTAATAACTGAAACATCTGAAGTGAATTTGATTGCTGGAATACCATTATTGTAATCTGCATAAGCGTAATAAGTGGTTCCTGTCTCGGCTGTGGTAAATGTAGTATCTGTTTTTATATTACATTCCACTATCCCTCCAGTAAAATTTGAGTTTTTGTATAGCCAATATGTTCCAGCACCAATAGTAACATTTCCAAGGGCGTATGTTATAGATGGTTTTACAGCGGTTCCAGCCGAAACCAATAGTGTTCCAGTTGTAGGACTATTAGTTCCGGCTACTAAGAAAAAACCTTTTACAGCTCCAAAAAAATCTGATCTTGAAGTATAAAAAGTCCCATCTTCTTTCTGGAATTGTGTTGGAAGTGCCCACGCCAAAGATTTGCCCGTTTTGTTTATATAATATACGGTAAAATATCCATTGCTTTCAGACATTCCAATTTCTCCCTGAACGAGAAGTATATCTTGCACTCCATCATCCAAGTGCCATGTTAGATCGTCACTATCTTGATAAAATTTCATGATTTTGAATTTAAATTATTCTTCTAATATATTTTAGAATAGACTAGAAATTAAATTTGAGATATTAGTGGAAAGAAATAAT
>Ga0302271_10001434_pt1 | contig 22843 bp, 12 predicted proteins | sample III_Bog_N1_1_FD_198767 | JGI IMG/M metagenome (GOLD analysis project Ga0302271, IMG submission 198767) | Peat permafrost microbial communities from Stordalen Mire near Abisko, Sweden - III_Bog_N1_1 | ecosystem: Environmental > Terrestrial > Soil > Wetlands > Peat | place: Sweden: Abisko... | reverse complement strand
TATCTTCAAGTTTCTTTTCTTTTTACACTATCGACTTGAGTTTCTATAATTTCTCATTATTCTCCGTATCTGTCGCAAAATTGCGGTTAATCTTGATGGGTGCTCTCTTTTGTCTTTTCTCTCTGGGCACTAGACTCTTTAATTGGTGATTAGATAAGTTGCTTTCTGAGATTTAATCGTTGCCGCTCATCTTATCACCCCTTTCGTCTTCTTCGTTTTCTCCTTGGCTGTATCTATTCACGTTAATATTGAATAAGTCATGTTCAATCAAACCATTACCCCCAATAGGATGTACACTTCCATACTTTCCTATGTTTCCATTCTCACAAGAACCGTCAGAATCATCATTTGAATTGGATTCTTTTTTAACAAAACCTCCTTTCTTGAGACCATGCTGAGAGGTATGCATATTCTTCCTATTTGAATATTTTGAGGAACCTCCCCCTGAAGTTCTTTCTCCTCCTTTGTCTCCATAGTAATTTTAATGGTTTATTCCATGAATGTCACCAGTTTTTTCTGAAGATTCTTTTTTCTCTTCTTCATCTTCAGGATTCTTAGTGGAAGATGCTTATTGTTTCTAAGTTTCCACAGCTTTTTCTGTTTTATCAGACATTTTGTTTTTTTCAGATGATTTGGTCTCAGTTGTTGAAGCCGAAACAGCAGAGTTTATCTTTGGACGTTCTCCCATAGTTTCTTATTTGCTGAAGAAAATGATAGCGATAGCTACAGTACCAGTGATGATAAAGGGCAAGTTTCGCTTAACATCACTAAGCTTTGGAAGCTACTCCAAGCATTTCGATAACAAATTCATCTAAGATAGCTGATATTTATCTCTATTAAATAAATCTTCTTTAAGTTAGAGATAAGCAGATTTCCCTCTTTTTTATGTAATGATTATAAGAATTTTACCTGTCGTTCTGCTTGCTGTATTTATTAAAATGTTATCTTTGTATTTTATTTTTGAAAATGTTTAAAATTTGCTAACTCTTTTAACTTCTTACAGTCAATTTTAATTTAAATTAGTTTAGCAAATCTTGTTTTTATATCTAGAAGATATCTTTGATTATCTTTCTTAACATGTAGACTAATCATGGAAACAATCAAAAAGTTATTTTTTATTCAATATTCTTGAAATCCTTTTTATTTTTTGGATTTGTACAGATTCATTGGTGTTAATACTAAAGGAAAAATAATTATCACAAGAGAAACTGAAATTATGTGATGTACCTTTCCTAATAAGCTTAAAATAAAAATGATAAAGAGTTTTCTTAATGGCGAATAGAATAAAAAAGGAGAGCATTGAAAAATAAATAATAAAAAATCTTATTTTAAAAACTAAAACATTCACTAATAATTGATTGACAATTTTTTTCTGTTAAAACAGGAGAAGATGAACCGCAATCTCAAAAGTGAAGCAAGCACAATACAGAGCACACGATTCAGTGATATTTCATGGTGTAGTACTGTTTCGATCGATTCAGAAAGTTTTAGCAAGTATTCAAATTCCCTCCTAAACCTAGTTATCCAAAGTTCATTCCCAAATCAAGACCTACTAACTAAAGGAGGAAAAAGTACTTTAAAAAGCAGAAACCGTTCGGAAAATAAAATGGGTTTAAAAAAAGAAACAATACAAAAGAACACCTTCATAATATAATTAAATAAATATTTTAAACTAATTATTTTTCTTCCTAAGATTTATTAATCCATTGAATAGCACAACTCTTTGTTTTGAATTACATAATTTTTCAACTATTTTTAACCTTTTTGATGATCACATTAAAATAAGTAGCAGAATCATCTGGAATCAGCGGCTGGCATAACAAAGAATTAATAATCTCTTCAATTGGATTATTTTGATAAAAAAAATTATTAGAAAAAGATATGGCAGAAGAATAGAAAGTTATTGAAAGTTTGTATAAAAAACTCAAGAGTTACGACGCTGTCTGTTTCAATAAATGCATTAAGGATCCTACGAAGAAGCTTAGCAACAATGAAGAACATTGCTTAAGTAAACATATTTGAGCAGTCTAATTTCTCTTATATTGACATTGACTCATTTGGAATGAATAGAAGCATGCAGCATCAAGATGCTGAACGCAATAAGTTTTATGAGCACCTTAAATCGTAACGGAGGAGTTGATAGACTTTAACCAATGAGTGAAGGAAAAGCTAAGCCATTCTTTTGAACGCAAACGATTTTGAAATACTGGCTTATTTTCTGCTTCAAAAAGAAGTTCACCAAAAAAATAATATTGCAGAAATTTCCATTGAATAATATTTTTGTATTTGCTGCTGTTTATATGTGTAAAATTAGCTGATAAAGCATATATAAGATTGAAAGGAGCATTGCGCTTAAAGGTTTCACTTTATTTTGTAAACATAATCAGAGTAAATGAATATATGGTATGTATGGTATTATTTTTAGAATCAAAGAAACGAAAAACTCAAATCAATTGAATAAATAGCTTAAGAAGCTAGTTTAAGAGTATATATTGATATAAAGGATGGGGATAATTTAATGAATTATCTACTTTGTGTCCTCATTCAATAGTCTGAACGAATCTTAAAAACAAGGAAGAATTTTTCTTTCGAATCTTGAGTCACAATAGCCACTCTAATGGAATCATCTGTGTTGTTGCGGATGATTTGCATCACAGGGGAGCAAGATGTAGCCCAATCATGAACAAGCCTCTCATCAATCATAAGTCCATTATTAATCGGAGAGACTGGATTGGAGAGCCTAAGAAGTTCATCAGAGCTGCCACAACTGAGCAGCATAAAGTTGTTTTTCTTATTGTCGAAGGGATTTTCGAAAAGGATGAGTTCGGTGACTGTAGATTGATGTCCTACAATTTCTCGTTCGCATACGCCTTTCTCAATATTCCAGATCTTAATCTTTGAATCTGCTCCTCCTGAAAACACAACATTTGAATCCATGTGCGAAGAATTAATGCTGAAAATGCTTGTGGTGTCTTCTAAAGATTTCTGGAATGTCACTCCCTCTAGCACTTTACGTTACAAAGCAACACTGAAAACATGTCCAAGTCCCCATACTTTAATAGTCTTATCACTTGAGCCTGTCAGGAGAGTGCTTCCGTCTTTTGAGAGGATCATGCAATTCACTGATCCGCAGTGTTCACGCATTTGTGCCATTGCTGAGCCATTTATGACATCCCAAATGATGATTGTGCTATCTTAAGAAGAACTCAAGAGTGTTCTACCATCCTTGATGCCGATAATGCAAGTGACTGTACTAGAGTGTCCTTTTAGGATACGGATTGGAGCATGCTTTTGAATATCCCAGATGACCACTTAGTTATCTCCAAAGCCACCACCAGACGCAAGATACAAGAGTTCTTTTTCTTATGTGTTGTTTTAGCGATCTAAAAGGAATTAAATTAAGCAAATTGCAATTATTTTTTTAATAACAAATTTACTTGAAAGGAATTTGGTAAGATTTGAGCCCTTTGTGACTTTGCCTAAGTTCATCTCAGAAGGGAAGGCTCTAAAACCTCTAAGAGCATTGACAGATGATGTATGAGTCCCTTAGAGACTAGCAAGATGCTTATTTAGAGTGATGTTCCATATCTTGATTGTGGAATCTTTTGAACCAGTTGCTATTGTGTCCTCATTCAGAGCAAACATGCATAAAATTGAGTCACCATGAGAGGTTGAAAACTTAGCTTCAATAGAAACTTGTAAGCCTTTAGTAGGTCTGTAATCTCCGATAACAGATGTACGATCTTCAGAAATCAGAGACGTAATTGTTGGACTTACCTATTAAAATAATTAAGGGCGAGATTAAGCTAAAGGATAATATTACCATCATATGCTTAAATTCTGGAAATTTAGAGGCATAGGCTAGGTGGTTGAAGTTACGAAGATTCTCTCCAAGAGAATTGATGATGTTCATCTTTATTTCAGTTAGAAGTACTTGTGACGTCTCTGAGTGATTATATAAAGGAAGATGAAAGGATTGCTTAGAGAGCTCATCTGCTAAGAAGTTTAGCAATTTTTTATCAACTTCCTTCTCGATATTCTCAATAGTTGCTTAGAGTTTACACTTCTCATCTTTTAACTTGACAATAGTGTCTGATGAATCAGTGTCTCTGCCATAGTACGTCACGTTATTTAAAGTACTAATATTCTAAGTAGGCTAGTTTTAGCCATTTTTATTTGTCACTAGCCTTACTTTATCTTTGAAATAATTGACTCTGTCCTTTAAATTGCCATAATTATCTTTATATTGAGTAAGGAAATCATCAAACTTAGCGTGTAACTTGGCTCTTTATTGGTTAAACATATCTACAACATCTCCAATAGTCTAATCAAAATCAATGTCAATCTTCTTTTTCTCCTTATTAATGTGGGTTTCCATTTTTAAGATTGCTTCGTCTTCCTCAGCGATCGCTTGGGTGACTGCTCTTGGAAGAACGAGATGCTTCAGATCTTGAGCAAATTACCTAAATATTCAATGAATAAAACAAAAGATAATTTAATTGTTTGGATTATGTTTCAAATAAAATAATGAAATTCTTCTTTTTTCATTTAAAAATTACTTGGAAGAAATAGTGCTTTATCCAAGATTTGGGACAACTTATTGACTCATAAAGAACTAATTATTTTATTTTCGATCTTGATAGCTTCCTTGGTCATCTTATCCAGGATTGAGCTTTTAGAGTGCTACATTATTAGTATTATTAAGCAATTGGTTCCCACTGACTAAATGACTATTGAATCTGCCTCCCACTGCTCCTGCTTATTCAGTAGAATAGAACATTGGATTCAAGGCTTTTCTGTCTGCAAATACTTCTTGATTCCCTGCTATTACCTAAGGTTGCCCTGGCTAAACAGTTGCTTGCAATAATCTGGGATTATTGACCATTTATGATTGATCTAGAGCCTTGTTGAGGATAGTGGAGTTAGAGAGCTAAGATGCTCCCATGTTCGGCTTAGTTGTAGGATTTATTTTGTTCTTATTCGTCGAGGAAAGCAAATATGATTCAGCTAAGTTTGTGGTCTAAACTGAAGATGATAAAACTCCTCCTTGCTGTTGATTCTCTGCTGGAAGGAGTACCTAACTTTGCTCAATGGGATTGCCATGCTCATCTTTCTTAACGATCCTTTTGATCTTGATTTTCTTGTTCTTTAAGTCCTTGATCTTGGACTCAAAGTCAAATTCTTCATAGATTGTGTTCAGCATGTTTGTTTTTTTTTATTTCTTCTTCGCAATGTATTGTTTCTTATATTATTCTATATAAAAGTCAGCAATTATTCCTATCTAAAATTAATTTAAATATCCCCCTTTTACTCTTATTGTTCTTTTTCTATTCTTGCGCGTGTTTTTTTTAAAAATAAAATAAGATAATCATCATCATTTCTATTTCAATTCCATTCCCGACTAAATAATAATTCCACCAAATTATATTTATTACTGGACTTATTAAGAGGTAAATGTAAGAGAAGATTGTGCTTTTTTTAAAAATAATTCTTAATACAAAAGAAAGAAAGAGAGGGATTTATTTCCCTTTCTCAACCTTGACTATCGTATACAATAGAATCCTGAGATTCATCGTCTTCTGGTTTTGGTTTAGGCTTTTGAGCTGGCTTGAATTGAGATTCTGTGCTTTGAAATCTACCATCCATGTAATGGTTCTCTTCAAGCATTTTGTGACTGAGTCCTGTGAGTTATGATCTCGAGTTTACGAATTTCTGTAGAATTTAAGCTCCAATTAATATTCTCATTTAAAGACAAATAATTTTGTTTACTTGCATGAAACTAGGCAAAGGAGAATTAGGATCTCTTTCTCTAGGAAGGTATTTGCGAAAGTCAGGAGTCGTAGCACTATTACAAAGTCAATTAGATAATTGATCAGAAAAAAGAGAATGTCTTACTTGGGGAAGATTGTTGAATGCGTCTTGTACTCATCATAATCAAAGAAATTCTCATTCTAAGTCAAACCTGGCTTGTTAAAGGGCTTTCTCGAAGGAATTTTATGTAATGCTGGACCACACGATCCAAGTCCTACTTTTCCAAACTCATAGTTCGGATTGTAGTCCGGTGCAAATTCTTTATTCTCATAAATTTTATTATCCTCTCTTCCATTAGTTTTTCTCATATTAAACGAAGGCACTCGCTTCATGTTAGACCAAGTCAAGGAAAGGTGAATGGGTTCAAATCGTTTTTCATGAGGATTGCCTTTCGCATTAACCAATGTATCTCCCCTATTTTCATAAAAATATTTAAAATTTAATTAAAAATTACAATAGACTCAATTCAATCATACCTTGATAAGGATCTTCCAAGCTCCACCAATCCTAGAACTTTTTCATGTACTTTGTCTGGTAAGGACCTTGTAACAATTAAACAAACTTTAAGCTTCTTTTAATGTTTAATTCTTAATTACTGTAATAACTCTTCCTCTGTTGGAAGCTCTTTGGCTGATTCTTTAACTGGATGGTGCTTTTTGTTGACTTCAAGGATATTCCAAACCATATGCGGAGACCTATAAAATAAAATATTGTAATTTAAATCAGGAAACCATATTAAATTACTTATCAAGAACAGTGTATCTTGGATGATAGTATCCTACAGGCTTAGGAGGATTTTTGATGCTCTAATAATAAAAAGGAAAAACATGAGATAAAAATCAACTAAATCAATTAATACCTTGATTTAGTGGAGACGTTCTCTTGAAAGCTGCTTGTAAAAAGGCTGATTCTCCTCCTTATTGATATCTAGTTTTTCTTTTTCGAGTTCTCTTTTCTTTTCATAAGCTTCGAAATTCTTTCCTCCAAATTCATTTCCTTTCTTTATTGTTCAAAACATTCAAAGATGTTACTCATTTTACATCTTCTCAAAATCTACAAGGGCTGTAAAGACTCGAATGCATAAAATACAATAATTGATTTGTTACGTGCTCTAACCCAAGAGATGGGTACGAAGAAACCTTCAACACGCGTTTCTTGTTAAATAGAATCTCATCTTTACGCTAGAAAATAATGTATTTCTCTGAAGTAAATCTCCCAGCCTTTGAGAACATTCCTAATCCTGAAGGATCATGTTCATCAGTCACGTACGCCATAAATCAATTTAGGATGATCTTATTTATGAGTCTTGGATCCTGAAAGATGACAAGCAAAATGCTTTTCTTGTTCTTCTAGTTTTCTTAAAGTTTTGCAGGAAGTGATAGAGATAACTGATTAAGTTTTTATTCACCTTTAGCTATCTCTCTAAGGAATTATGAAACACCCAAATTGTCCCAAAGAACGAACAAATCGATTTATTTTTTACTTTATTTTCTAGCCTATCCAACTCTGTTTTCTTGAATAATACACTCTTTACTTAATGATTTTTTCATTTTCCCATATTATTCTTTAGCATATTTCTACTCTAAAAATGAATAATACTAACACCATTATTGAGAGCCATAATTCTCATGTGATTATTTTAGAAATTAAGTTAATTTTATCTCTAACTCTCTCTCCCTCAAAACCATATTACTATCAGTTGTATTAATCATCCAAAGGGTTCTTCTGTAGTGTATATTAAATTTAAAGAATTTTCAAAAAATAACAAAAACACTATGCAGGAATAAATGGAAAAGGAATCAGAAAACACAACTAAAATATTATCAAAGCCCAAACCAATAGATCCTGAATTCAATTTGGAAGATGAATAAGAAGCCCATGCAGTAGAAGCAAGAGCACTTGAAAATATGCCACAAGTCAGCTAAAACGCTTTGCCCACACGTTTATATCTAGAAAAGACAGTGCTCTCAACTGTATATTAGGCATTGGAAGCACTCGAAAAAGAACGACCTTTGAATCCTATTGAGTTCTTTTCATATTATCTCATCACACATAATCCATATTCCAAAAATAATAGCAATAATGCTGAAGTGAAATTGCCTAAACCAGAGGATGCGGAGCAAAATAATTAGATTGGCGAACAACAAAAATGAAAAAATTATTACTTTTTATTAAAAGTATTTTCGTAAGTGAATAAATGCATGTTTTTAGATTCTAAAATGCTGTAATAACTAACAATAATCTGCAAAATGGTATCTCTTAGAATGTATTGCTGGATTAGATCTTTTATTTGATAGCAATACTCATTTTTTGAGCAAATTTGGTAGCTTGCTTTTCAGCGAACATCCAAATAGGCAGAGTGATGCAATGAATAAAATTGTTTGAGTATTATGCTATTCAAAGAAATAATTATAAAATCCTATTGAGAATCAATCTTTTATCAAAAAATAAATAAACAATACATCATTTTAAGCTTCTCTACAGTTTCGTTTATATATTACTCTCTCTCTCTCTTGTTTCTGTTTCTGAAAAGAAGTTTTTAGTTTTAATCTGTTTATGAATAATTTGTAATTCTTATCTTATTTATGCTACAAAGGGATAGATAAAATACTTTAATAATTCTTAAAAGCATCCAGGATGTCTTATCTCTCTCTCTCTCTCATGGCACATAGATGAAAGTATTCCTTTTTTAAATAACAAAACAATTTAACGAGGTTAGGTTATTCAACAATTCTTACCTATCTTGCTAATCTCTCTTCAGATAATCTCTTTCTAGTAGCGATTCTATTCTCCTCTTAATCAAAGGGAACTCTGGACGGAAATTCGAAATGAGCTTAATAACTTCAGGAAGTAACTCATTCAGCATCAACGTCTTTCTGCTCTTCATAATTCTGACAATGCACGCATCAACAATAAACTCTCTTTCTCGACTCATTTCCTCTGCGAATTGCTGTTTGCCTTCCTCATCCTCCTTTTGTTTCTATATTTTTCAACAAATTAGCGTGGAATAATAAATACAACAATATCCATACCTTCTGCTGAGCTTAGCGGCCACCTGGAATACATTTGATTTTTTTAAGTTTATTGGCAAATTTCAAATTGACAGATATTTCGGTGTCATTTTAAAACACGTCTTCTTCAGAAGTCTTTTCAAGCACTTTAAGTTTAATCAAAGGCATGAGAAGGAATGATAACTCGTCTTCGGGTATTCCTGTGATTTAAAGCAGCCTAGCATAAGAAAGTGTCGATCCTTGAGATTAAAGAGACAGCAGTGCAACCATTTGGTAGCTATTCACAATCAGGAGATATTTCTCGTTGCATCTGAACTGAATCTCAGCTGTTCCTTGACTGTAGAGCCAATTGATGTTTCTTCCTTTGTATTTGTTTTTGTAGAGTTGCTCAAACTTCTTAATCACTGGCAATATCGCTTCTGGAGCACAACATTTGTCAGGCGTATTTGCAATCGGCCAACTTCCAGTAGTGAGTACATTTACACTCAATTCCAGTGTACCTACCTCTGCAATCTATTTCCTGTTATCTTAAGTGAATTCCTCGCAGTTATTGATATCCTTGAGCATGGTTTCAATCTTATTCACACCAGTCTATCCAGCTTCGGCCTGCAAATGAATTATCAAGCCATAAGAATAAATATCCAAATCGTCTGCACTAATGATTACCTTAAACTTAGCAATTAGAGACTTCTCTGCTTCCTTGTTTTTGGAAGTAGCATTGAGAAGACGATTGGAAAAGTATTTCTGGTAGTGCTTGAAGAAGGAATCTCTTGAGTAGAAATAAACGAAGATGCCTACAATTTCTGATACACTTTCTTCAATTTTGGATTCACTGTGCATCCCTTCTTACTTGAGGATGATATCAGCATAGGTCGCTAAGAAGAATGTACTCTTGTCATTCTTATTAATGAATGTTTGAAAGGCGTTGTCTCTTGCTTTTTAAATAATAATATCTGAGCTGAAGATATCTTAGACTAGATGGTCGCACTCCTTTTTCAATGTAAATACTTTTTGCACATACTCCACAGCAATGTCCTCTGCAAAAATTCAAATAAATTGCATGTTAAAACCCCATAATCTTTTTGGATTACCATCTTAAAATCAAAAATTACTTTGCAAGATATTTTCTCTCCTGCTAGCCTCGGATTGTTCATTGAAATTCGTTCCATGATAGACAATATACTAATTGACCTTCTTCGCAATATGATCGAGTGTCTCTGTAACTCTTTTGAACAAAGTGTAGAGACTTTTCATCTCCGATTCTTTTTTCTCTTTCAGCATTTAGTACAGTCCAGTTGCTTCGTTGTTTGAAAGAGATTCACTTTGCTATTAGATGGTGATTTGTTCAATCCTATTTATAATAGCTTGTTGAACTTTTGGATAGTAGATCTATGCAATATCTTCTTCTTTGTGAAGACTCTTGAGTGCTTATTCGACATATTCGGCAGTGCTCAATGAACTCCACTCGCTAACTTTTCTTTAGTAGAATAGTTCCATCTAAACAAGAAATAATCAATCAATCATTTGTGATAAATGCTTAAAATATATTGAAACTAATCCCTAATCCAATTATTTGAAATCCAAAATATTATCCTAATTATGTGTTACCTCTTCTGCAAATCTGTTCTTAAAATTCTCCTCATAAAATTTCATTCCGTCATCGACTTCAAAGTAATAATCGGAAGAAGTAGGATTCTTTTTAAGTATGACTGTCTTCTTAAATCCAACCTGCTGATATATCTAAATGAGCTTCTTGATTGTATCTCGTGGGATGCTTTAATCTTCTCGTGCCATTTTTTAAAATATCACTATGTGTTTGAACAACCTATCGTTGATTTTCAGGAAGTATTCATCGCGGTAGAGTGTAAAACCTTGAACGTGGAGAGTGGTATTTCGATTTTTCAGGAAGAACTAATCTAAATAATAGAACAGTCGCTGCAACCAATGAAGATAAATTTGAAAGTTCTTATATTAAGAATAGACAGTCTAGACATATTCTTCTTGATCTAATACTTCGTCGAGTTTGCTCAGATCGCTTTTCAAATAAATCACGATTAATTCCTTGTACCAATTGAAAAGCCTTTCTTCGTTGTTTTGCATGTTCTCATTCTTAGTCGTTGGATCTTATGAAGAATCACACGCTTTGATCACTGAACTGTTGAAATTTTTTTTAAATAAACACGAGCAATTTCTGAAAGTTCAATTTACTTATAGCATGGCATATACTCTGAATTTGGTATCACAACCGTCTTGTCTTTCTAGAGAATTCTAAGCACTTTCTAATTCACTTGTGTCACCAAGATTCTAGCTTCTTGGTACAGCTCTTCATTTTTTTTCATAGATGTCATCATCTTTTCTTACGCAATGCTTTATTTATATATTTTTTTTTCCCAATAAAATTCTTTAGATTTCTTTAAAAACACTTTCTCCCCTCTCTTCTGGCCTTTGAGGTGCTTATTAGATATCAGATTCTCTTTAATCTCAATAGAGCCCTTTCGTTTCTGTTACAATATAATTAATTTGTTTGTTTGTTTTTCTATTACTTTGAAAAACCAAACAAGTAGACATTTCAAGAAATTGCTTCTTTCCTTCTATAAATTATCAATATGATTAATTGTAATTTCTTTTTCTTTATCTTTCTCATTTCCCAAAGAAATATATCTTTTAGCATTCTGCTAAGCAAATGGCAAAACATGTTTAATCAAGATGATTTTGTTGTAAAGTAGGTATTTAAGTCAAAATATTTTATCATACACAACTACCATATTGACAAATGATTTGGTCTACCAATAAGACCTTTGATTAAGTCAGAATTTTAAATATTATTTCTTGTAATCAAAATCTCAAACTCAGAAAACAAAGTTATGCAAAAATCTTACTAATTAAGGGTACAATTTGGTTTAACTAAAGAAGAGCGCATACACTGTGCTCATTATCTCTTTGATATTTTACAACATAAGCAAAAGAGAAAAGGAGTGTTTTTGTATGAAAAAAGAACAGTAAATTTAAGAATTTAAGAAAGAAATGAATCTTCATGCATGTTGATTATTCTTTTTGCATATTTTTAGATAAAGCAGCGATGATTGCTTTTCATATTCCGATGAAGATACAAATGAGAAACGAGCTAACGAGACCAGCTTTGAAACAAGCAAATAGAGTTCAAAGATACAAAACAATCTGTAGACTGAAGAACTTAAGCCTTTATCTGTTTTTTTAGATTAACTTCCTCCTTCTCAGCCGATTGCGATCAAGGAATACTCTCTTGAAGCTGACTTAATTCTTGGGTGAAAATTATTCTTACCAAACACAAAATAAATCTTCAAATTTTACACAATAATCAGCATTCTAAACTAAACTCATTTAATAATATTTAATTTCTCAGATGGTAGCCAAGATTATCGATTTAAGGTCCAGTTCCATTGACATTCAGTTAATCATTAGTTAATTAATTAGTTCAAATTTTGTGGAGAAATAATCAAAATTCCGATACTTATAAACTAGTTTACCTTGGGTTTCGTCCTACAAACTCTCTTAAACTGCATCTTTAATTCAGCAAATCTAACTAAGACATGTATTCTTTTAAGTTTAAGACATTCACTGATAATGAAACAGTTATTTTAGCAGCTTTAGATGTCAGGTAGAAGAAATAATTTACAATGCCATTTATGGGCTAAAATCCTTTATTCTTGGAATCATACAATCCTGAGAAATAAAGATTTGATTGTTTAACTGTTCCAATTTCAACAAGAAGACAACCTTCGAACAGCAAGCCTTCTACTGCTTCTACAACTAAATCTAAACTAAATTATGCAACTTCTACTTAATCTTAAATTTCCCCAAGTAGCTTATCGGCTACAGTTTCCTCGAAGACTAGATAATCTCCATTGAAATTTGATTCTGTTTTTGAGAGTGGAAATCTCGATTGTGCTGTTTAAGTGGATGACAATGAATATGATCTTTTCATGAGAGTTGATTCGAACACAAAAGGCCATTTGCAGTGGTATTATTTCAAAGTTTCAGGAGCCACCCCTGGCTAAGTTGTTAAATTTAACATTTGTAACTTCAGTAAAGGCAAATCATTGTACAGCAGGGTAAAAAATAAACACTATTTTCAAAAATATTGTATGGAGAACATAATAACTATTTTACAAGATATTTTTCCATTTTTGTTAAAGGGAATGAGACCATATGTGCATTCTAATAAAAGTAAATCAAGCTCGCAAAACTGGAAACAAGATGGTAGGAATATCAAGTTTGAAAGAACTGAATGGAGATACCCATTTCTTAAGGAGGAGGAAACTGAGACTAAGTACTACTTTTATCTGATTAAACTTTCTTTAAATTAATTCCCTTATTTGCCTTGATTCCAGGAAAAAAACGTTCTACACTCTTTCATTTGAATATGTATTCGAAGAACCCGATGAAACTGTCAGCTTTGCATACTGTGTTCCTTATACATTCTCTCATTTACTTACATTTCTCAAGAATCTCATCACTCAAAGCAACGCAGCAGAGAAATAATTCCTGAAAGAGTAAAAACTATGTTCTTCCCTCAGCGGCCTTGATGTTCCTCTCCTAACAATAACAGGTGTGATTGAAGCTAAATAATTCAAATATTTTATTGTTTCCAATGTTTTTTTAACAGATTTCAACAGCAGCAAAGAAGAAATTGAAAAAAGAAAGGTAATCATTGTCATAGGAAGAATACATCCTGGTGAATCAAACAGTTCCTTTGTGATGGAAGGATTCCTTGAATTCTTGTTCTCTGATTAAGCTGATCCACTGAGAAAGCAGTGTGTGCTTAAAGTCATCCCAATGATGAACCCCGATGGAGTTGTATTAGGAAATTATCGTACTGGAATGGCTGGAAAAGATCTTAACCGAATCTTCAAAAGTGGTGTAGATCAATTAATATCCAATAAACAAACTTTCTTTATTGTTTAACTATTTTATTTGGGAAATAGGACCGAGTAGTATTTCCAACTGTGGCTGCTTTGAAAGATTTAGTTGCTGAGGCTAAAAGAGTTCATGGTGATAATGTGTTTATGTTCATAGACTTTCACGGTCATTCAGTGAAGAAAAATGTATTTGCTTATGGTCCAGATCATCCTATTTTCGATCCAAAATATTACACAAGCAGATTATTCTGCAAAATCCTTTCAAAGACTAGTGACATGTTTCGATATTATTCGTGTATATTTCGTGTTTCTTAAATGAAACGAAATACCGCGAGAGGTGTATTTCATAAGGATTTCGGTGTTCAAAACTGTTTCACAATCGAATCCTCTAATGGAAGCTATTACTGTTTAGACAAAACAACTCAAGAGTTTTCTCCTCTTCTTTGGAACACAGTCGGGAATAATATTGCTTCTTCAGTCCGAGACTATTTTTATTCTCTGCAAGAATTAGAATTATGGGAGTAAATGCGCAAAAATATCAGGTTTGAAAGTAAGAAATATGTATAAAATAATTGGAATTTATCATACTCTTTTTTCAAGAAAATGAAGAATCAAAGAAAGCCTAAGTTGCGGAGTAAAAGAAGAAGATAAAAGTGCCCTCAAAGCTAGTAATCAAAACAGACGGGGAGGACTTAAATTTTAAGGAAAATCCGAGGCAAAAATCATGCTTTCTGGACAGTAAATCTAAAGAAGAACCTAATAATTTAATAAATACTAAAACAGCAATTGATGAAAAGAAAATAAACAAACCTTTGCGTAAAAAGCTTCCATAAAAGTTCTTGGAAAAGAAAGCACTTTTGTAAGTTCCATTTAAGTTAGAAGATTCTCCTTTGTATCATTATTTCAATAAACCCACTGGAGAACCTGAAAGAGATAGTGATTCTTTCTCTGACAAAGGATAAGACAGTGATTCAGATGAAGAAGATTATGACAAGACATTTATAAAAAACTTTAAAATCGATCTTCACAACAATTCCGAGATCTACAAGAAACTATGCACAACAGCATTGAGAACTACAAATAATAGCCCAAGTAATTTATATTAGCTTGGTTCTTCAAAATGCAGACAAAAACGGTTTAAGAAAAATAAATAAACAAATAATTAACTTTATTAACGAAATTCACTGACTCTGAATCGTTTCTCGACTTAACAAAAAGAAACTTCTCCTCTGCCTCTTTCATATTCTGTAAATCGATAAAGAAAAGATGAAGAATCATCCTAATAGAAACAATCTTCATAAGAAATTGCTAAACCTAAAAAGACAATAATTTCTTTTCGGACAAGCTCGTCTCCACATAAAGACAATCGTTTATTTGACAATAACAAACGATAGCATTCATTTGATGATAAGACATCAGTTTGGCAAAAATAACCGAGGAATTTATTAAATGATTTTCTCTTTGACGGCATTGAAAAAAGTTGTCTTGAGTTAAGGGAAAAATAGAATGTAACTGCTAAACCTTGGAGAAGATTACATGGAGAAAGTGGAAACATAATGAATTAGAACATAAGTTGTGTTATTGATTAATCTACAGCTTAAGAGAATGCTAAAATTAAGTCTTTGAATGACTAAGGTATGAAAGTTCTTGGCACAAAAGAGGCTTTAAAATTAGATTTCCTGCAAAAAATTAATAAGGGAAAGATAGCAGTTAATGAAAAAAACAATAATCTTAAACCATTCTTCATAGCTAGTAAAAACGTTGTTAATTCTTAAGATGTAGGTTTTTAATAGAATAATAAACCTAAATTAGCTGGTAACATTCCGTCACCGACTTTATTTAGACAAGAAAAATCAAATAAAGAAATGTAGCTTATGCTAGACGATAGTGTTACATTAGCTAAGACTGAAGAAGATGACTTTTGCTTAACTAATTTGTTTTAAAAAACTCCTTCGAGGCGCTTTCGATGGAAGTAAAATTCAAGAGGTGGATATCCTCATGCAGTTCCAGAAAAAATGATTTTAAACATGTAAATAACTACCGATGCGGGAATAGCATCACCACTAACTCGTATTTTTAATGATTCTGTGCTAAATTTCACATCTGAAAAGAAAAATAACTAAAATTCCAGAGCAGAAGAGAATAAATGTTCTTTAGGATTTTAATCAAGCTATGAAGATACAATTAGGTTTCTCCATAGACCTCGCTCTCCAATGATTACATTCTCTGGATAACCTACGGTTTCTATGAGAAATGGAATTGAAAAAGGAAGAGCAAATTCAGTGAACTTCTTTGTTAAGCCCTCTCCATGTGAAAATTAAGTAAAAAGAGCAGGCTGCCCTTCAGCTCTCTACAATTTAAAGAAGCATTTAGTTTCGAAAAAAAAGGTAAAAAGTTTAATAAAAAAATTATTTTTTATTTTTTAATATTGTCAATTGTTTTTTAAATCAGGATGGTGGAGCACAAAATAATTGAGAAGTCAGATGAGATACTATGTTTTAATTGATTATCAGATGTTGCTTCATGTAATGATCTTTTAGTTTTATTCAAGTATTTGTTTTTCTTTTGGAAAATGATATCAAGAGATAATTAACTTACAAAATTTGATTAATATTAATAATTCAAATTTATGATAAAATTAAAAAAAAATGTTCTAATTGTATTCAATATATTTTTAATAGTGAAAGAATAAGGTTTGTTTAAAAAAAATAAAAGAATCTTCTATTATTAATTAAAATGAACAAGAAAAATAATTAATAATTTTAAAATTGATGCATCTTTGATTAAACCAAGTAAATGTTGCTTAAAATCGTTTAAAAGTATTTTTCGAATAAACTATGAAGAAGAAAAAAAGAATCACAAAAATATATTAACATACTGGAAGTATTAATAAAGGCGATTCTTTCATTGAGTCATTTTAGACTGAATTACAGGAATGTATGATCTTTGCCTAAAGATTCTTTTTGGACTACTAAACTTATCGAAAACTGAAGGCATAATATATGTGCCTGGACCAGGAGTCATTTTGCTTGATTTGGTGAAATCGTACTTATTTCCGAATCCAAAGGTAGTCTTAGAAAATCTAGCATCTTTAACTTGGCTTTCAATAGGGTTATACTAGTTGCAAGGAGGGGAGCTGCTTGGGAACATCTCTTAAAGGGTTTTTCCTTTTCCTGAGATTGAATATTTTAGTTTTTCCTTTCCAATATTCTCTGCAATTTGATAAGTACCAACCCCTGGTATATCTCTGCATGCTTCTGCTTCTTTGATGATAATTTTGGGAATGTAGGTCTTCGCGTAGAATTTATAAGACAACCCAAAAGAGCGCGATACTGCATCTTTTCCGCTAGCTTAATGCACTGCGTATTTCTATGGAGACGGAAAGTCTCTGGCATTGCGTTCAAGAGAAATTGGATAAATTCTTTTTTATCCAAATCCGAAAGTAGTAGATTTGCTATTCAATTACGAAGGAAGATCATATGAGAATGCAGTACTGCGGGAAACATTTAAACTTGGAAAGCGCTACGATTTGGTGAACGAAATAGAACTAGATGAGAAGCGTAAAGTAGAAGCCGAATAAAACTGAGAAACTGTGCTTTACTGAGAAGTAGATCCAAAAAAATTACTTGTAGTAAAGAATGGTTTTCCAAGCTACTTATCTTCATTTCCTAGAGTTTTAGAAGATCTAAAAGCTTCTCCTGTTGAGTTTTTAACTGACTTTTTCCTTAAGCTTGGAGAATGAAGTGGATATGAAATTACTTAAGGTGTTTAACTAACAGGGTTTGTTTCTTCCTTGGGTTCTTTTTTCTCTTCAATTTGCTCTTTATTTGACTCTTATTTTGCATTAGAAAGTATGTTATTGGAGCCTTTTTAGTTAATAACTTTGTCCACCTCAACATCTTATTGCTGTTGAATACCGTTGTTCTGATCTGCTTCTTCATTCTGCCCTGCTTATTTCTTATCTTATTCGTCTTTTAGATCTAACAACCCAGAATGCAGTTCTTCTTCTTCATCTTTCCCAAGAAGATCTTGCTGACTATTGTTTGGATGTTCACTTAGCACCTGATTATCTTCTTCGACTTGTTAGCTCATTATGATCTGATTGTTATAGTGGTGGATTCTTATTTTCGATAAGATCTTTTTCTGCAGTTATTAATTAAAACCAAGGAAGATAGACAAATTACAATCCTTACTTATTTTGTTCTCACCACCGTCACCCCAATATTCATTGTAAAATTTCACATTTTAGTAATCTCATCGTTTTCTGAGAAATAAACAGTTCAGACCAATAGATAAGCGAAACTATATTTTGACTCTCAAAAAGTCATTTCAGTGATATTTTGTTATTTTTTTTGTTGACAAGTAGAAAATAATAAAAATAAACTCTTTCTTTGCCATAAATTAGAGTTGTGTTCTCAGTGAAATTGAAAAAACAAGTAAGTAGTTATCTGAAAAATAATGAATAGATAAATAGATCTCAATCGTTTAGGAAAAAATCATTAAGTTAGTCTGTAATGTTAATTTATGAAAAAAAGATAAACAGTAAAACTGTCTTCTTTTGTTTAATATTAATTATTAAAGTGTCTTTATTGTTCTTTTGATTTGAATAAGTAATTCACTAATTATTAAAAGTTTATTATAATAGAATTCAAATAATCCTCAAGCCAAATAATGTGATTCTATTTATTGGATAAAATAGTAAAATAAAAATATAACTACTTCTAAAAATATAAAACCAACTATTAAATAAATAAAGTTTTTATCCTCTCCTTCTTCTTCTTCTTTTAGCAGACAGGGGGATAAATAGAAGAAAGACATTCAGATAAGGGAACTATTCAAAGCAAAATAAAGACAAACTAGCAACGTTGTTTAGATACTCATATCACGCAAGTAATTTATATCGATGAGTTTGAGTGATTCGGATATCGAAGAAGGTATGAAAAAGGTGAGTTTAGCTCACGAATCTTATTAAATACCTGCAAGCAGCTGCAAGCCAGATATCGAAAAGTTCTATGATGACATTCATTCAAATATTGAGGAATTGAACTAAAAGCTTATTGGGCTGTTCAAGAAAAAAGAGGATGATTTGTGCAACATGTACAAGAGAGAGATGACAAAGGCGTAAAAGCGGTTAAGGGAATTGCAAGAATGCACAAGCGAGTAAGAGCTGAACAAAAGAAAGATTGAAAAGAAAGAGAAACTCTAAAAAGAACGATAAAAGTTTTTAGAGACAAGCATTTATTTTTCAAATCAATGCAAGGAATTCAAAAGCACATTGACTAAGGTTGTCAGCACAACGAAAGACCTCGAAGCAGAAATAGCTTTCCTCAATGAACAAATCGTTTTCGCTGATCGACATAGTTAGAAACTTGCTGCAGAACTAGAGCAACTCAAGCAGGAAGTACGCCGTTATGAACCTGATGCAAAGCTAGATAACTTGGAAGATGTCCTTTCACTTCCTCCTAAGCTAAGAGCTCTTAGAGATGCCAATCAATAGAATAATAATAGTAGCTTAGTTGGCTAAGAATAAGCTAGTTCTATTTTACAAGATAACCAAACTGGTTCGATTGGATTTAACTAAACTGCTTCAATCAATAAAATCAATAATAGTAATTTTTAGAATAACACTCGCTCATAATAAGGATCAATAAGCAAGTATATTTCTCCGTATGGCAAGAAGTAGATTATGAAACCAAGTGGTCCTGTTGAATCGAGTGATCTTGAAAAGGCAAAAGTAGAACTCAAGAGATAATAAGAAATTAATGAAAAACTTCAAGAATTTCTAAATGATCCATGTTTTCAAGAAACTGAGTTTGAGAGACTCTTTATGGATTGTGTAGTTTCTGTGAGACAAAAGAAGACATCCAACGCTTAGAATAGTCGCTTACCTGCTGTCAAAAATCGTGGAAATGAGTTTAATAATACAAATAATGACACCACTAACCAATCAAATTTCGATAAGAATAAGGGAAGTGAGTAATCGACTCTTGATTTCACAACGATTTCAGATCTGGATTTCAATGAATTTCACAAACGATAAATCCTCGAAGAATTCCTTTCAAAAGATGAAATCAAAAAGTATCTCTATTCTCTTATCTTCTCCAACAATAACGCTTCTGCAGGAAAAACAAAAGGAAACAATCCATAGAAAGCTAACCCAAGAAAATTAGAGCCTCAGTAGAATACCAACAACAAGAATAATACCCTCGATCCAGATTAATCACAAGGAAATGTTCTGGATGATTTAAAACGAGTTTGAAGATAATTTCAGCTTAAACATTTGACAATTTGGATAAATAAAACCAAATTGCAACAGTTTTTTACCAAAATTTTATTGCTTTCGTTTGGTATTATTTGTTATTTTGTCCAAACTGCTTTTCTGCAGTGAAGAATACAAATTTTACTTCATGCTAAATTTGTTAATAAAAAGGATAAGCGCGATAGCTTAAATTTCTTATTATTGAAATGTTAGGAGGTAAATTCAACGTCAGCAAGCAATTACTGCAAGGTTTGATGACGATTCGATCTTTTCTACCGTGGATAGATTTTTTTCAATAAAAGAATTTACCCTCCCACAAAAGATTAGCACATTTTTACCTTATTACTTAATACAAATTAGATATGCAACACACTTATCTTATTTGAAGAAATCAAGTAACCTAACAATTGTTATTATATTATGACAAACTTGTTTTACGGAAATAAAATGAGATTTAAAAAAAATTAATCATAAGAGGCCGAAGACAACCTTTTTCTAGAAAGAATTTGTGAGCTTCATGCCCTACTCAAAGTCGAGAGCAGATAGATAAATAACAAATAATGATTCGAAGAGAAATATTTTTAGTTTCTGTTTATTTAGGGGAACAAAATTGAAAGATTATAAAAGAATAAATTGGAAGAAAAACAGGATTAAAAGAGCGATCGACAAGGCAAAAGTTTCGAATAAAATAATAAATCCAAAGAATTAATAACTACAATTACGATGAAAACTACCGCTATTATTGTTACCGTTGGTTTGTTGCTCACCACCGTCTTCACCGGTGTTGCCCTCTTCGAGGCTTTGAAGCACAATACCCCTACCCCTTATCACGACAACCTTAACAAGATTGCTGAGGAGATTAACTCTCTCCACACCACTTGGAAGGCTGGTGTCAACACCAGATGGATCAACTCCGATATTGCTGGAGTTAAGGCTCAAATGGGTGTCCTCGAAGGAGAACCCGCTGGCATCAACGTTGAAACTGTTGGTGATGTTTCGAACGGATTACCTGATACCTTCGATGCTAGAGAGCAATGGGGATCTCAATGCCCTTCTCTTTGGGAGGTTAGAGACTAATCCAACTGTGGTTCTTGCTGGGCCTTCGGTGCTGCCGAATCTCTCTCTGATAGAACTTGCATTACCCTCGGAAAGGACATCAGACTCTCCACTGAGAATCTCGTTTCTTGCTGCTCTTCTTGCGGAGATGGTTGCAACGGAGGTTATCCCATTTCGGCCATGAATTACTACGTTAAGACTGGTCTCGTCACTGGTGATCTCTACGGAACAACTGGCTGGTGCTAAGCTTACACTTTTGCCCCTTGTGCTCACCACGTTAACTCCACCATCTATCCTCCTTGCACCGGTGAACTCCCTACCCCTGCTTGCTCTAAGTCTTGTGATGCTGACTCAACTTATGACCTCCCTTACGCTAAAGATCTCCACAAGGGTTCTAAGGCCTACAAAATTGAGAAAAACCAAGACGCCATCAAGACCGAAATCTTCAATAATGGACCAGTTGAAGTCGCTTTCAATGTCTACGAAGATTTCCTTACCTACAAGTCAGGTGTCTACCAACACAAGACTGGTAGTAAACTCGGTGGTCACGCAGTCAAGATGGTTGGTTGGGGTGTTGAAAACGGTACTCCTTACTGGACTATTGTTAACTCTTGGAACGAAAGCTGGGGTAACAGCGGTACCTTCAGAATCAAGAGAGGTGTCAACGAATGCGGTATTGAAGCATCTGTTGTTGCAGCTACTCCTGCTAACTGATATTTTTGATTCTTTAAAATAAGAAATCAAAATGAATGTCCAAATATTTGTGCATTGTCAACATTATTATTTACATTCAAACAAATTCATTTTTTTTTACTATTTTTTAGAAAAAGATAAATACATTTGTTTTTCTTCACTTTTCCTCACGAACTAAATAAAAAATAATTAAATAAGTGAATAGATGACCTTAAACAAAATATGAACAGGGTCTTGGAATTCAATAATTTTTGTAAAGGAATAGTCAATTTAAAAAGTTCTATCAGCAATAAAGAAGAGGGATTTGATATTAAAACAAGAAGAATGAATTGAAGTAGCCTGGAATTTCAAAAATAGATAGGGAAAATAATGTAATAGCAAAGAAGAGCATAACAAAAAACTTAAAAATTTTAATTTCAAAGAAGAAAGATAAAAAAAAACAATCAATTAAATTACTGTTTTGAAATGCCCCATTTTCCAGAAGAAATCGAATATAGTGACAAATATGCAGATGATTATTACGAGTATCGTCATGTTATTCTTCCAAAGAATATCTTTAAAAAAATGCCACGCAATCGGATCATGAACGAAACTGAATGGCGTTCTCTTGGAGTTCAATAAAGCAGAGGCTGGTAACATTATGAAATCCATCGTCCAGAGCCACATATTCTTCTCTTTAGAAGAGCAAAAGGATCAGATCCACAAACTGGAAACCCTCCTCCTGGATTTAAAGCTCCTTATTGAAAAATATATTTCTTGTTAATTATTTGTTACTCTAGTTATTACATTTACAAAAAATCTCCTTTAATCATAATATTATTTGCTAAAGTGATTGTTTTATGTTTCCAAGGAGGAGGAAGGAGAAGAAATTATTCAAATAATCTCTCCATTTTGAATTGATTTTTTCAATGTAATTCGGATTGCTTAAAAATGTTTTAATACAAACGAATCCTGAAGAATGATAGCAAAACAAATTTAAAAATATTCCAAAATGATAGAAAATAAAAAAAGAAGTTGCTATGAAATATTTTTTGTTTAAAAGTTTGGGAGACATAATATTGTTATGATTGGCCATTCACTTGGCGATGATGATTATATTTTCTTACAAAAAGCTT
>Ga0302271_10001431_pt1 | contig 22863 bp, 13 predicted proteins | sample III_Bog_N1_1_FD_198767 | JGI IMG/M metagenome (GOLD analysis project Ga0302271, IMG submission 198767) | Peat permafrost microbial communities from Stordalen Mire near Abisko, Sweden - III_Bog_N1_1 | ecosystem: Environmental > Terrestrial > Soil > Wetlands > Peat | place: Sweden: Abisko... | reverse complement strand
TCAAATTTTTGTATCCTCTACTTCTTTTTTATTAAAATATCTTTGGTTTTTTATTAATTAATTATTGATAATTAGTGATCACATTCCATCTATTCCAGCTCTGAGATATCTTTTCAGCTGAGAAGCTTCTTTCAAATCAGTATTGCTCCAATTACAGAGAAATTTAGCCCATCTCCCACCCGATCTCAGTTCATCAGTCTTCACAGCTATCCACTTTTAAAAAACCCAAAGAAAAACATCAAAAATACTAAAAATAACAAAAATAACTACACCTTAAGCTTCCAAACATGATTGCTCCCTTATTCAAAGCAAGTCGGGATTTTGTTTTCCATTAAATCACAAAGAGATAACCCATGAATTTGCAGAACTAGTAGATTTTCTCATTCTCTTCCAGATCTGTTCTAAAAAGAATGGATGACAATGGAAATGAATTTGAAATCGAGACATTCTAAGATAAAGATATTGCAATCAAGAGAATGGCGGAATTAACTTATTACGCACATAAGTAGCACTATTGGATCGAAGATTAAGCAGATTCTAACATTAATTCACCTAATAAAGACCATCTCCCTCAGTCTCCACTTCGCTCAAAGAAAAATGAAACACCCAACAAATAGACGGCTTCACATTTATGAGATTATTTAATAATTGAAAAATACATAATTGTTGTGTAATTTTTAGAAAGAAAACTAAGAAAACATAATACAAACTGGTAAATAGCCAGGCGAAAAAGATGAAGGTTAGGTGGGGAGGGAGAGATTAGAGGAACAAAATAGTCTTCAGTTTTAGAAGATATTTCTAGATGCCTTTTTGGATTTTAACATACTGAGACTGCCTTTTGGTTTCTGAAGGGGTTCTTGGTTAGGCAAAGAAAATGAAGAAGATGGTGATTAATGAGAGTTATGTTCATCTGATAGTTTAGCAGTTTCATTTAAATTTAACTGATCATTTTGAGAAGAATTTTCTTTTTTTTCTTCTTCTTCTGAAATTTGATTATGAACAATTGGAATAACTGTATCTGGTACAATACTATCTATTTAAGGATATTCAACAAGAAGAGGTTTTAGCTTGATTAAAGGTTCAGGGCTTTAGAATTCCCCTAATGTGTGTCCATTTAGAGTAGGAGAAAATAGTTAATTTTTTCTTAAAGAAGCTTAAGATCTAAGCAAAGGAGAGAATGTACTTCTTGATAGGCCTATGATTGGAGGTGATTTGGGTTAGGAAATATTATCTTGATTTTAGGAAGAAGAAGGACTTGAAATTGTAATACTAAAAGGTACTGAATCGTCAGATTATTTGCGTTAATATTATTATGGCTGTTGTTGTTCACTCAAAGTATTGTTTGAAGTCTAAGGTGAATTTGAATTATCAGAGCTTTCCGATAAAAAGCTAGATTGGCTCTTATCGGAATCTATTCTTTCTAGCTCCTTGTACTCAACTCTATCAATGTTGTCTAAGGATACATTTACCCAAGGAAAACTCATAGAATTGGAATTTATACTTGTTAAGTTGTTCGCATAAGGATTATCAGATGCTACTTCATTGTAACTCCCCATGGGAGAGTTATAACATGATTCATTAGCTTCTTCAAGTGGTGCAAGCATATTAGGGGATTCTTAATAAACTCGTTTTTTTAAAATACCTTGATTTTCATTATTTCTCTCGATTTACTGAAGTTACTGGAGTTGTTACTGCTATTGTAATAATTACTGCTACTATTACTGTAATTATTGAGATTAAAGAGCCTAAACTGCTAATTAAGCGTTTAATGTAGAAATAAATGCCCTCTGAAGGCAAGGATTAGCATTGGATATTTATGCAGAATTATTCAAAAACATTTCATTGCCGAAATGTTCCTCGATACTAGGTCTATGATTGGCTGATTTAGATATTTTGTTTGGAGGTGACACTAGAGACATTGGGAAAGGAGAAGTTGTTGGTGTAAATTACGGTTAGATCATTTGCTCCTACTCAGGAAAAAATGCATTTTAATTCTATTATTGCTAGGATTATAACACCGAACTGAATCCAGGAGCTTTGAGTAAATTAGTGATAGGTGTTTTGTCATAAGATGGGATGATTGTTGTGCTAGATGCGATTCTTGCCATGTTAATGTACTTCGGTGTCAGCGATGGATCAAGTTCTATGTGATAGTTGTGAAAGAATTCCTCCGCGGGGTTTAAAGTTGCTTTGTTAAAATGGGATCGAATCGAAGTTGGAGAGCTGCAACTTAGCATATCTTCTTCCAAGCAATGGTTCATATTCTTGTCTTCTCGTTTGGAGTGGTCTTCCCAGATTCTGATGACTTTATTCCTCTCGCAAGTGACAATGCGCCCACCACTGAGTACATGCAGCTTCGTTATCCTGCCTGCATGACCTTTTATGACTCCAATAATTTGCCCTTTTTCCCAGTTCCAAATGTTTAGCAAATATATGCTCATTTTGACATTGTTGGCTGAGCAAACAAGCTAGCCTCGGTGCAGACGGCAGACACTATTGACAATATATTTATTTTGAAGAGTCTTTTCTTCTTTTTGTGTGTCCATGTCCCAAATTTTGATGGTGTTATCAGAACTGCCACTAGCTAAAAGTCCTTCCTCCAAGATTTCGAAACAATTTATCTTATCAGTGTGAACATTTTGCATGATTTTCAAAGGCTTTCTTTCTAAAAGTGCTAGCTGGTTTTGAGTTTTCGTACATGATTCAGCTGGGTTTGCAAGATTCTCGTTCTTTTATTGTAAAACTGGTTTTGAAATTGACATCAATTTAATTTGTCTCTTCAAGAAAAATGGCTTTGGTTTTTCATTTTCTTGCACCTAGGGTGATGATTTCCCATCGATTTATGACTATTCACTTGAAGTATTATTGATGGGAGCAGCAGGACTTAAGCTAGATTGATTAACCTATCCTTATTCCTGTGATTTTTGTACTTAATCTGCCTATTTATTCTCCTTCCAATCCCACATTATGATTCTCTTATCACTTCCAGAAGATATCAGATAATTCTTTAATGGATCATCCTTGATTTGTATGAGGATCATACTCGTAACAAAATCAGTATGCGCCTTTAATGACATTTAAGCTGTCAGAGAATACTAATATGTTTCTTATGTGTTAGTTTTGTTGATATGTGGATCCTCCTCATGTTAAGATTTAATTTCTCCAGAAACAATGCTACACTTGAGCTCCCAAATCTTGATCAGTCCATCGTAGCTGCCTACTGCAAACAAAACAGAGTTTTTTTAGGCAACTTCGAGTACTTTAATGCAAGTTATTGAGCAATCATGTGCTGATGGTTATTCACAGACTTTTAGATTTTTGTTCATGTCCCAAACTTCAATTTTTGCAGGATCACTTTTTAACCCAATAATAAGAAGAGGTAGTTTCTTTGCAGCGAAATGTTTAGGACTATCAGATGGAGAGGAAGATGAAGACGAGGAAGATGATGAGAGATTATTATTATTTGCTTTAGATGACGATGAAGTGAAGTCATTTTTTAAAGAAGATTTTATGTTCGTTTTCTCTTTGACTTGATCTGGTTCAGGCTCATGAATTAAGCCCTCAAGAGCATCGGAGAAATCGATTGGGAAAAAATCAACTTCTTCAATTGCTCCTACTTCATACATCTCCTCGTCTCTGATTAGCACTTACTATTTAGCACGTAAGTTACTGGTTTTATTAAACGAATTTCCGTGCAGTGAGTACAGAGATACTTAAGAATCCCCAAAAACTCTTATCGAATCCTTGTTGAAATCCACAAACTAAGCAGCGTTGAAGTTCTCTTAGACTTCACATTAATAATCTAGTTCCTCTTTGTCTTCATCTTCTTAGCCCTGCGTTGCACGCTGCCTTCTTTTCATCATGAAAAATTCCCCTTTATCTTGATCTTACAACTGACGAAGAATATTGGTCTGAGACTATTGTGGGTTGAACATGATTTATTATGCAGATCCTTGTTAGGAAGATTGCTACAGGACCTCTTCGATTGTGAATCTTCTCCTTTAGTTATTTGGAATATTCTGTGAAGAAGACGAAGCAATTTACGATTCGTTTGATTAAGAAAAGTGCCTGCCAAGCGTGAGTATTGCACTGGATCTATGCGAGCTCGTAGCAGATTGCTATTAATCATCTTCTTCCATGGAAAGAGTTCCTGAACGAAAAAATTAAGAAGGCTTTTTCGGCAATCCTTTCTCAAAAGCATACAAAAAATCAATGTAATCTTCTATGCGCTGCGTTATTGGCGAATCTTTTATAAGATAATCAGACTGCCCTTCCTCTGTCGTTGCTAGCTTAGACAATTCTTTGGTTTGGTTGATGATGTTTTATTCTAAACTTTCTGTATCGCGAACTAACTTTGAGAAGGCTTTGTGCTGATTGTCTATCTCCTGCGAGTCAGATAACTGTTCTTCGTTCGCGATCAAGAATCTAACAATCGAGTCAATAGGAATTTTTGGTGGTTCAACTCCATTTGGATCGTGTTGTCTTTTCAGATTCTCAAGAATTGTGAATCTATTCATGCTCTTGAGCTTCTTGTAAGTCGCATTTTGCTCCTCCAAAGCAGCACATTTCGCTTAGTAATGGCTCTCCAGTCTGCTTATCGATTCAGCTTCCTTTCCTCTGATGTATGCTGTAACTTTTGCAATAAATTTCTCTGTCTGCTGGCTGATCATATTTTTTCTGCTTTATGTCTCATGCGAAAACCCCTTCAGCTGTTCTTGCAGCTTTCCCAGATTCATGCCGCATTTCCTAGAAACTTTATTATTATCATTATCAACCGCTCTGCGTCCAAACATGCCATTAAACCAATCATCTAGTGGTTTGATTTTGCCCTAATGCGCTTCAATATGCTTTCTCTTGCACCTCTTGCAGAGCAAAATATGTTCACATTCTTTTGAAGTGCAGACATACATTAAATCCTATTTTGTATGCCCTTTCTCTTTGCATTTATTTTCAGCTACTCTAGGCATCTACCTTTCTTCTTATGTGATTCTCCCTGGAACCGGCATGGTTTCCTCAACATCTAGTTCTTGCATACTACCGTGCTTATGCATCATATCTTTCTCAAAGCTAAAATTAGTTATTTTTATTTTGACAATATTCTTTGATGCAGTGTTCTGAATCTTGCAACTCAACTAAAAAATGCAGATACCTTTTTTGTATTTGTACTGCTCGTTCTCTGCTATGCTGGAGCCTTTGCCTTATCTTGAGAATTAGCAATAAGAATAAGAATAATAATAGTAGCAGTAGTAAATCCTTCTCTTAATTTCTTAACTAAAGAACAGAACAGAGTCTCAAATTAGACTACTTTGTGTCGCACTTCAATCGCTTAAAAGAATTACTGAATTCCTTTCTCTCCCCACCTAAGCAAATAAGTCTGAATCACTCTAATAAAACCTACAGTCCTCTCTTCTAATTATTGTAAGCGAAGAGATCGCTGGATTTCATTTTGTACCTCCTAAATTCTCATGCTATTATTTTTCATTAAAAAGTTCTGAATGTGCGTATTTTACAGCATTTTCTTTACAAATTAGCTATTGCTTACTTTCAACCCTATAAGATTAAAAAAAACGTTCTTTAATTATCTTGTTATGCGAATTGCTTGTGAAATACAGGCATATTTCTTAGATGAGTAAAATATAGAATAGTCCTCTTGAGCTGAAGCTGGATTGTTTATGGCTTAATCCTCTCATGGTTATGCTTATCTTTGAAGGCTTTGTTTTAAACCACTGCAAACTTAAATGATTGCCCTAATAGTAGTAAATAATGATATTATTTAAGATTTGAGAATAATTCTCTCCCCTCGCTGCCCTCCGCTGTTCGTTAGTTGAAAAATATCGAAGTTATTGATTATTATGGTTTAGACTGGCTAATTCTTCATCTTTACAGTTAATTATTTTTGATTTGTTTCAATCTTATTATAATTTTCAATAAGAATACACTTATCTTATTTGTTACAAAATTTATGCATATGTGAAGATTCTCAAAGAACTCCTTTTGAGTTCTAAAACATAACGCGAAGATTAATTTCTAAAAAAATAAGTAAGTGTGTAAGTGTGTGTTTCTTGAGAATTGTTTACATTACCTCATCTAAATATCAGATAAAAAAAACAATATTTATGGTTGTTTTTCTCATCGAAATAATTTGTGGTCAGAAAATACCTCTAGAACATAAAAAAGACAAAAGAAACATGCAAAAGAAATTAAATTACAGCTCTCCCCTCATTCTTATAGCCACAATTAACTGTCTTCAGCTTAAAAAAAGTCAAAAATATTTATTCCTCCAGACATTCACAGGATAGATTGCTTTGGATTTCGAAATAAAAATATCTGATAGTAGAAGTTAAAATGAACAAAGTATGGCAGCATAGTGAGAAAGAAATCATCCATAATATATTATACTTTACCCAAAAAACAATATCCGATTGTCACTGGTGTCAGCTGGAGTTGAAAATTCCTGATTATGGACCTTTTTATTCTTTTCAATTTTTGACAAAAGAAGCTGCTTTTAGTAAGGAATACAAAACCATTTAGTCTTAAATTTGTTCAGAGAACTCAGCTGAATTATTAATTAATTTAGATTTTCGCAAAGGAAAAGAAGTAAAAGAAATATTTTGTCAAGAAATTTTAAAATTCTTTGAAGAACAATACAAAACAAAATTAACTTTATTTGGTGATTTGCGATTAAGTATTAGAAAGTTAAAATATGCACTTTGTATATGTGTTGCTGAATGGTTTATTTCTTTTTTTAAAAAGAGTGTATGATTGTGCAGATGTTAAAATTTCTTTGTTGATGTGATTATAGAGATATTTGATAAGTTACAGAAATCCTAATTGGAAAAGAATTGAAAATGGAGTACAATTGGAACATGTAAGCATAGGGGTAAAGAAGATTTTTGTGTTATCTGTACTTATGATCCCTATCTTTAGAGCTCCATTTAACCGAGTAATTTTGTCACTGTCTGAATTTGAAGGGTTCCCTCTTTTTGAATTAAGCAGCAACATCTACTCTGATCGCTCTTCCATCAAGTTATTTTCCTGAAATCTTTAGCGCATTTTCAACACCACTTCTGTTCTCAAATTCAACATGTCCAAATCCCTTGCTCTTGCCTTCGTTAGTTGCGACTCTAGCATCGACAACTTTTCCGCAAGTTGAGAAGAAATCCTTGAGATCTTCTGAATTGCTCTTGAAGGAAAGATTTCCAACAAAGATAGTTCTGGAATCCTCATTTCCTGCTTGCTGCTATTTGAAAGCAGGTCTCTCACTCTTGGGCTTTGTCCTCTCGATGACGAGATATCTACCCATGAATTCGGTATTTGATCCAGCAACAGCCTTAGTCACAGCTTCTTCAGAGTCAAAGGTAACAAAAGCGATTCCCTTTGAGAGTTTGTCTTCATTTCTCAATAGATTGACTTTGATAACTTCACCGAAGTTTGCCATGAATTTTCTAATGGAATTTTCATCTGCTGCGAAGTTAAGTCCCCTGACGAATACATCAGAAGAAAGCTTTCCTGTATCAACAGGAGATTCTTCAATATATTTAGGTTTCTCTCCTTCTGTCTGATTCAAATTAGTATCAGAAGTATTGTTCACAGGTGCACTGTCCATTTAGTTAGTTGAGATAAAATATTTGTAGTTAGTGATAGATTTAACGTGGCTTATTTTATCTTATAAATTGAAGAACCACAACACTAGAATGAAATACTTTTTTCAAAAAAGATTCAGCAATCTCTGATAAACAATTATTAAAAAATAAAAAATAAAAACATTTATTTTATCTAAAATATCATTGTATTTTGGTCTTTACAGACATTTATTGATCAAAAGTTGAATTCAACTAAAAAAATAATAAAAAAATTTAATAATTATTAGGCGATTAGTTTCTTTCCTAAAAAGATCCTTGAACTCTTTTTCGTTTATCATAAAGTTATGCATGCGATCTTCTGATTATGTTTGGAGCAAATATTCAATTAAAACAATGTGGATATTTCATTTCTTGAGCTTAAAAAGTTATTCAAGATAGCTCCAATTTCATAGAAGGCAGCATAATTAATGAGAAACAGAAGGATTCATTTAATTTTAAGTGATTTCCTATTTTAAATCATTAAGAATCAAAGTTAAATTTAAACATTTCTCGATTTCCCTCCCCCCTTTTTTAAAACTAGATATTGATTTTGAAATCAATTTGAAGTGATTTTTCGTTGAATTTTGTAAGTATCATAACTGAGAAAGCAACTCTATTATAAAAAACAAGAACGTATAAAGCGACTTTTATGGAAATAATTAACTTGAAGAAGATAGTAAGATTATTCATAAGACATTTATTTAACGGAGAGGGACTTAACAAATAGGGACTAATACTAACAAAGCCTGCCTTCTAATCATGCTGCGTCAATCAATATCTGTCTAATTAGTTGAAAGAAAAATTATTAGAAAATGGTTATTTCATTCTAAAAAAATAGACTTACGACCACCACGGTTGCCACCACGGTCGTTGCCACCTCTATTGTAGCCACCACGGTCACCACCACGGTCATTACCTCCTCTGTTGTAACCACCACGATCACCACCTCTGTTGTTGTTGCCTTGGAAACCACCACCTTCACGTTTTTATCTCTGGGCAGCGACATCAACTTTAATGGCTCTTCCATCGAGTTCTTCACCAGCTAGCTTGAGGGCATTCTCAACACCACTCTTGTCTGTGAATTCAATATGTCCAAAGCCTCTGCTCTTTCCGTCAGCTTGAGCGATACGAGCATCAACAACTTGACCACATTTGCCGAAGAACTTCTTCAAGTCATCAGCATCACACTTGAAGGAGAGATTTCCGACGAAGATAGTCTTGGAGTCTTCACTAACAGCTTGAGGTTAGAATCCTGGTCTGTCACCCTTAGGCTTAGTTTTTTCGATAACGAGGTATCTTCCCATGAACTCAATGTTTGATCCAGCGACGGCCTTGTTGACACTTTCTTCAGTCTCAAAGGTAATGAAAGCAATACCCTTGGAGCGTCTGTCTTCATTCTTGAGGAGGTTGACTTTGCTGACTGATCCGAAATTTTCTTCGAGGAAGTTACCAATGTCATTTTCGTCAGCTTAGAAACTGAGTCCCTTAATGATCACTTCGTTAGGTTGTTAGTCACCAGAGGGTTTCTTAGGAGCTTCAGACTTAGATTAAGTTTTCTAGGTTTCTTCATCAGAGGAGTCTTTTTAAGAAGCTTCATCAGAAGAGTCTTGTTTCTTAGCCTTAGACTTATCGTTGACTTTTTGTTGCTTCTTGGTATCGTTTGAGCTCTTCTTGGGAGCATCTTCTTCATTAGAATCTTCAGAATCAGAAACATTGTCAGCGACTCTCTTCTTTTCGTCTTCTTGCTTGACTTTTTTCTCGATTTTACCCTTTTGAGTGTTTTTAGAGGACATTTTAGCTATTAGATATATCTTTTAGATGGTGTTTTACTTTTCCTTTTGGTTTAGAATGTTTTGTTATTTTATCTTCTTAGTGATTATCTCCTCTCTTCCTTTTGAAAGCCCTTAATTTGCCCTTAACTCCCTCACATTCAGCCTTTTGATAATTGAACACAAAAATACAAATTTTTCATTTTATTTCTTTAAAATAAAATTTCAACATGATTTTTATTCTTTTAAATCCATCCCTCATGCTATTTATGCACTCCTAAATACTTTTTGCCCAGAATTTCTCAGCTGATTCCTCAACTATTTATCAAAAACACAGAGATAAGAAGAAAGAAAAGTGTGGCTTAAATTTATTTATCGAAATTTAACCTCCTTAAATAAATTTGATTGTGGCTCTCTTCAAATCTCTAAAGACACACTAAGCAGTTTCCCATTCATTTTGATCACAAATCATATTTTTATTTGAATTCTTTCAAAAAGCAATGAATGCCATTATTTCAAATAAATGAGGGTCAAGTTTTTTAGCCAGACGACTAATTTTTAGATAAAAACGAAGAAATCAAGAAAAATGCCTATGAATAAAGTACTTATCATTTTGGCTCAAAGCAATGTACATGTGTATTTGTAAACATATTTTTAATTTTTACATAAACATCCATTTTTTTCAAGAAACTGCTAAAACATGAGGAATTTTCAGTAAAGTCACATTGGGACATTTAAATTCTATTAAAATGGAGAGTTTGCTATGTTAGATGATAAAAATGATTCTGCTGTGTAGAAATAGAAACAACAAATTCAAGAAATTTCTTTTTTTAAAGCAAATAGACAGGCAAGAGTATAATTTAAGTTTGAAAATAGTAGTTTGGTTTTTTCCTCTGATATTTTCTTTCAAAAATAATCTGTCTTTGCGTGTTTGGCCTTAAAAGTGCTTCTTTTTTTTTCTAAATTAAAAATCCCCACTCAATTCAAAAGCTCTTCATCCGTCTAACGGAATAATCATATCCCTATTATCACTAAAAATTGCATTAAAATGTCTAAAGAAGAAGCATTTAAAATATCTGTAATTATTGGCCTTTTGATCGTTGCATCAACTTCAACTCAATACCTGTACAATACCCTGGGAATCTAACGTTATCATAAATACTAATATTATGATCAGCAAAATCAATAACCTTAACAACAACAAGATGTGCAATAAAAAAATGGAGATGTCTTAGATTAAGTTGTATCTGATTTCACTAATAGCAATGATAAATGAAAATGATGGAACTTATTGAAGTAAAAAAGTCAACGACAACAAAATTATTGACAATAATTAACTTTTGTTTCACAATGCCAAAAATTTCAGTGCACTAAATTCTTTTTAAATAATAGATATTTGTTGTATTTCAGCTTATTCCAGATTGGTTCAAAAAATAATTAAACGTAACATATCTGAAGATTTATGTTTATTAACAAGGAGACATTTTACGCCTGAGTATTCACAAAATGAAAATAAAAGTTTTTTTGAGTTAATTATAAATTAATAAATAAATTATATTTGATATAGTTGAAGAGGGTAGGTGGATAATGAGGGATATTAATGAAGAAAAAAGAAATTTGTATCTCTTATTTTCTCACCAAAATATTCGACACTGCTTATGATTTAGTCGGAAATCTGATCATTTTGAAATACTATCTGAAGATTATTTATTATTTCCTTCAAACAAAACAATTCGTGATAACAATCTAATAATCAAGCCAACAAATATTTCTGAAAATGAGTACACCCTCTGAGAAAATTGTAAAGGAAATTGAAAACTGCAGCTTTAGTCTTCACTCAATAGAGAAGAATCTAACCTTGATGATAACTAAATAGAAAGAATATTCTGAAATTAACTACAAAGCAAACAGGCCTTTCGCGCAAGTACTCAAAGCTAAAAACAATGGGATTGCAGAGGCAACTCTGAAAGTAATTGAATACTTGAATACACTGATCGCGCAGAATGCTAAATTTAAACCATGAAAAGAGAGTATGCCATATGGAAATAACTTCCTTCTAACTCAAGCCTAGTTCTAAATCTAAATGACAACCAAATTGGAGACCTAGGAGCTTAATCTTTGATATCTCCCTTAGTGAATCTCCTTAATCTCTCAACATTCTCCCTAGATTTAAGTTACAATAAAATCTGCAAAATGGGAGTTTATTCTCTTTTCTATACCCTCTCCAACATAATAAGTCTTTCAAGTCTAGGTTTGATATTAAACTACGACTTATTAACTAAACGAATAAGGCACCTATTCAGACATTATTTCAAGAAATGAACGTTCTTAATTTCGTATGATTGAATAATTATTTACAGTATATTTTTTGTTATTTAAATATTGCTAACTATTACTATCTCAAACTGCAAGGATCCATCTTTGGAAGAATCAAGCAAAATTTTCTTTCTCTCTCAGCTTGTTTCCTAAATTTGATGAAAGTTTTCTAAGGTACTTAGGAATATCTTCATTTATGATGAAATGTAGCATAGATTTAATCTACTATCATATATGGTACAAAAGTAAAAGTGATAAAAAAAGAAACATCTATGATTGAAAAGTAGTTTTATTGTGAGTTATTTAATGTAAGGTATATTATTGTTAAAACACATAAGGGGTTTTAAAAATGATAGATGATAATAAAATAAATGAGTTTATAAAACTAGTATTTTTAGCATACTTCACTAATCGCAGAATTAAAAAATAATTCCGAAAATTTTTGAAAGAAAGCATCAGATCTCTTTTGTAGTGTCATTGCTAAGAGCAATGCTAACTGTTTAGCAGTGTGAATGATAAAGTAAAGAAGAAAGCTGAATTGATTATGTTTAATTTTGGAATGGTCTCTATTATTTTTAAGATAGCAGAAGTCACACATCCTTTCTTTCAGAAATAAAGAAAAAGGAGGAGATTTTTATTTTGGAGCTTGTAAAAAAAATAGTGCTTATTGATTTAGTTGAGGGGAGGGGATATAAAGAGGGGTATTAATGAAGCAGAAATAAATTTGATTCTCTTAATTTCTCAACAAAATTTTTGATGTGGTTTAAAATTTAGCTGAAAATCTGATTCATTTTGAAATCCTACCCCAAGATTATTTATTTTTCCTTCAAACAAAACAATTCGTTGATAACAATCTAATAATCAAACCAACAAATATTTCTTGAAAATGAGTACACTCTCTGAGAAAATTGCAAGTGAAATCGAAAACGGCAGCTTTAGCCTTCACTCAATAGAGAAGTTTCTAGCTTGATGGTAACTAAATAGAAAGAAAATTCTGAAATTAGCTACAAAGCAAACTGGCTTTTCGCGCTAATGCTCAGAGCTGAAAATAATGAGAATGCAGAGGTAGCTCTGAAAGTAATTGAATACTCTGACCAAACAGATTGCAAGATTTAAACCATGGAAAGAGAGTATGCCATATGGAAATAACTTCCTTCTAACTCAAGCCTAACTCTAAATCTAAATGACAACCAAATTGGAGACCTAGAAGCATAATCTCTGTTATCTCCCTTAACAAATCTCTTTAATCTCTCAAGCTTAACCCTACATCTAAATGACAACCAAATTGGAGAGATAGGAGCTTAATCTCTGTTATCTCCCTTAACGAATCTCCTTAATCTCTCAAGCCTTACCTTAGAACTAAAATATAACGATATTGGAGACCTAGGAGCTTAATCTTTGTTATCTCCATTAGCCAATCTCATTAATCTCTCAAGCTTAGCACTAAATCTAAATAACAACTAAATTGGAGACCTAGGAGCGTAATCTCTGTTATCTCCCCTAGCTAATCTCATTAATCTCTCACACTTAACTCTAGTTCTAACTAACAACCAAATTGGAGACATAGGTGCATAATCTCTGTTATCTCCATTAGCGAATCTCATTAATTTATCAAGCTTAATCATCGATTTAACTTACAACCAAATTTAAGACATAGGTGCGTAATATCTGTTATCTCCCTTAGCGAATCTCCTTAATCTCTCAAGCCTAGCCTTAATACTTTCCCACAACCAAATTGGAGATATAGGAGCTCAATCTCTGCTATCTCCCTTAGCGAATCTTCTTAATCTCTCAAGCCTAACCTTAAATCTTATTAGGAACCGAATTGGAATAAAAGGAGCGTAATCTCTGTTATCTTCATTAGCGAATCTCCTTAATCTCTCAAGCTTATCTCTACATCTAAATAACATCCAAATTGGAGACATTGGAGCTTAATCTTTGATGCCTCCCTTAGCGAATCTCCTTAATATATCAATACTCTCCCTAGATTTAAGTGACAATAAAATCAGCGAAATGGGAGCCTATTTGTCTTTTCTATCCCCTCTCCAACATGACCAGTCTTTTAAGTTTAAACTTGGTACTTAGGAACAACTTATTAACTAAATTAACAGAGCACTTATTCATACATTATTTCAAGAAATGAAAGACCTTCATGTCGTTTGATTGAATATGAATTTAGTTCATATTCTAAAAAATTTTAAAGCTTATTTTAATATTTCATTTGAGAAACTCTAGATTGAAAGTATCATTTGGTATTCTTTAGAAGCATGAAAACAGCCATTGAACAGAGAACTATCACTATCAAGGTCATCAATAGACATTTACTTGGTTTTTTATTTTTAGCATGCTTCACTAATCACAGAATTAAAAAATAATTCAGAAATTTTTTGAAAGAAAGCATCAGATCTCTTTTGCTATGTTACTGCTAAGAGGAAAGCTGACTATTTAACATATAGTGTGAATGGTAGAGCTGAGTTGGACTAGCTAAGTACACAAAAAAAGAACAAAACTGAATTTATATAATTTAATTTGGAATGTTCTCTATTGATTAAAGGATAGCAGAAGTCACATATTCTTTCTTTCAGAAATAAAGAAAAAGAAAGAGTTTATTATTTTAGGAACTTATAAAAGATAATAAATAATACTGATTGATTTAGTGTAAGGGAAAAAGAAAGGTATTAATGAAGCAAAAATAAATTTGGTTCTCTTATTTTATCAACAAAATTTTTGATGTGGTTTAAAATTTAGCTGAAAATCTGATTCATTTTGAAATCCTACCCCAAAATTCTTTATTTTTCCTTCAAACAAAACAATTCGTTGATAACAATCTAATAATCAAACCAACAAATATTTCTGAAAATGAGTACACCCTCTGAGAAAATTGCAAGTGAAATCGAAAACTGCAGTTTTAACATTCACTCAATAGAGAACTTTCTAGCCTTGATGGCAACCTAGTAGACAGAATATTCTGACATCAGCTACAAAGCAAACGGGCCTTTCGCGCTAGTGCTCAGAGCTAAAAAGAATAAGATCACAGAGGTAGCTCTGAAAGTACTTGAATGCACTGATCACACAGATTACTAGATTTAAGCCATGGAGAGAGAATATGCTATTTTCAAATAGCTTCCTTCCAGTGAATACTTTCTGGCTATGTAGAGTTAATTCTTCCTCACAAAAATGGATGAAAGTTCTGATTAGGGTTAGACAAATACTGTTCGAAAGGCCTATTTTGTATAGCAAATGGAGATGTGCCAAGAAAGCTTACATGATACCATTTAGCATTATTCAGAGAGAGAAAAGGATCCTCCTACTGAAGAGTTTAAAGAATTGTTAGCCATCCAAATGCTTGACGCTGTGAACCTCCTTCATCAAAAGCTCATAGCCCACGAAAATATCACAACACAGCACTTCTTAGTCTCATCTAGCTATGACTATCCTGTTATCCTGAAACTGTGCAATCTTCGGTTCACCTCTCCTGTTTTTTCCAGAAACCCTAAGAATTAAGAATCCTAAATTTAACCCATGAACCGCATTCATTCTAATGCTGACACTAAAAAAGACTGCCTCGAATAAGATCTTGTTTCCTTGGGAAAAGTCCTCCTTCAGTTGGATAATATTGGCACTAATTATGATGACTTGACAATCTCTAATTCAGATTTTGCTTAACCTGAAGACACAACCTTGCTGTAGACCCACCAACTCAATCACAGCACTTTTCTTGGCAAGATAGCATGTTCTTTTTTGAGTAAGTCAATAAAGAATAGCTAGAGCGCTCGCTCAATGTTGCTGTTACTTCTTTAGAAGCAAACAAGAGCTTTGAAAATACCCTTATTTTCAGTTGTTTTGAAGAGCCATGTAGACTCTCTCTGTCTGCCAATTCCCTCTAAAAGGATAATCCTTGACTTTCTTGGATAATAAATGTGTAGACAACACAAATTCCATAACATAGATAGTTAGTTTAACGCCAAGGGATAAAGAAATACCTAGTTAACTGTGGATTTACTCAAGAACGCTTTGAACATCATGCTAGATTGGAAAGATTTTAGTGAAGTATATGACGTCCTAGGAGTTGGAGTTGGTGGAGTCGTCTTTGGAGTAGAAAACCTCAAGGAAAAAAGGTAATCTGCTCTCAAGCTCTCACTGTGCACCAACAAAGCAGAAACCATCAGAGAAATAGGCATTAGAAGGATATGTTAGTCTCCTCACATTGTAAAATTCTACGGGTGCAAGTTCTTCGAAGATGCTAACGGCAATGAGTTTGTAGTCTATGAACTGGAGAGATGTAAGTATCTACTTAGCCATCACCTGGAATTGCAGAGAATAAATGGAGAATATTCAGATGAATCAAAGAATATATTGGCTCTTCAAATCATTGATTCAGTTAGGTTCCTCCACGAAAATCGAATACTCCTCAGAAACATCAAGTTAGACAGTTTTTTAATCACAGAAAATGAATCTGGATAAGCTGTTGTTAAGTTAGGCAACTTCAGTCATGCAGTTCAATTACAGGATAACTTCGAAGAATTGTCAACTTTAGAAAATCAACTACTTGAAAGGGAATATTAATCACCTGTGAATTGCATTTTGCAGAAGCCGAACCGAGAATCTCCCTTGTATTTTGCACCGGAGAGATGGGAAAATCTAGATCTTTCTACATACTTGACTGATAGCTTCTCAGTCGGCCTATGCATCTTTCTCCTTGACAACTAGCTTGTCTGTTCAGAGGAACAACTTGCTCGAAAGTTGCTGTCAGCTCCTCTAGGATCGATTGATATCTGCTTGGATATGAATCCTATTATTAGCTCAAAAGCAGGGTTTAAAGGAATTACTAAACAGCTCCTTATGCTTTAGCCATAATAAAGAAAATCTGTTAGGTAAGAAACTGAGAAGTGCACTGCATCTTGGTAGGAAAACAAGGGAATTTCGAAGGATTTAAATGAGAAAAATTTTCGATAAGAAACGATGTTAACAATAGAGGATCGCAAAGCATTCGATGATTTTAAATAAGCCCCTATGAGATTTTCCAGCATTTACAGTGCTTCTCTGAATTTGAATAAGATATCGATTAGTAAGAATGAGGTAAAGTCACTCTTAAATTAAATCAGTGATTTCCTCAATCTATCAAAAATCTCTCTTGATTTGACAAGAAATTCAATTTTATCATTTGGAGCTAAATCTCTGCTATTTCCTCTAAACAAGCTAGTCAATCTATCTAGTGTTTCACTCAATCTCTGTGGTAATTCAATTGGAGATAAAGGAGCTTAATGTCTGTTATCTCCCATAGCTAATCTTTGCAATCTCTCAAGCCTAACCCTACTTCTAAATGATAACCAAATTGGAGACATAGGAACTTAATCTCTGTTATCTCCCTTAGAGAAGCTCCTTAATCTTTCAAATCTAGCACTCAATCTGAATAACAACCTTATTAAAGGGATAGGAGCGTAATCTCTGTTATCTCCCTTGGCAAATCTCCATAATCTCTCAAGTATCGTGCTAAATCTAAATGGCAACCAAATTGGAGTGAAAGGAGCGAAAGTTTTGTTATCTCCCTTAGCAAAACTTCTGAATCTTTCAAGTCTAACCTTAAATTTTTTCAACAATCAAATTGGAGATCTAGGCGCATCATATCTATTAAGTCCCTTAGTGAATCTCCTTAATCTTTCAAGCCTAGCAATAAATCTAAATAGCAACCATATTAAAGAGATAGGAGACTAATCTCTATTATCTCCCTTAACGAATCTGTTTAATCTCTCAAACCTAGCACTAAATCTAAATAATAATCAAATTGGAGTGATGGGAGCTTAATGTCTGTTAACTCCCTTAACTAAACTCCTTAAACTCTCAAGTCTTACACTAAATCTAAATAACAACCAAATTAGAGGGATAGGAGCGTAATCTCTATTATCTCCCTTAGCGAATCTTCTTAATCTCTCAAGCCTAACCTTAAATCTTATTAAGAACCGAATTGGAGGGATAGGAGCTTAATATCTATTAACTCCCTTAGCTAATCTCCTTCATCTCTCAAGAATAACCCTTAATCTTAATCACAATCAAATTGGAGATCTAGGAACGTAATCTCTGTTATCTCCCTTAGCGAATCTCCTTAATTTATCAAGCTTAACCATAGATTTAACTTACAACTAAATTGAAGGCATAGGTGAGTAATATCTATTATCTCCCTTCACGAATCTCCTTAATCTCTCAAGTCTAACCCTAAATCTATTCAACAACCTAATTGGAAACCTAGGAGCATAAACTTTGTTATCTCCTTTAGCCAATCTCTTTAATCTCTTAAGCCTAACCTTAGAACTAAATTACAAACAGATTGGAGACCTAGGAGCTTAATCTTTGTTATCTCCATTAGCCAATCTCATTAATCTCTCAAGCTTAGCACTAAATCTAAATAACAACTAAATTGGAGACCTAGGAGCGTAATCTCTGTTATCTCCCTTAGCGGATCTCTTTAATCTCTCAAGTCTAACACTAAATCTTTGCAAAAACCAAATTGGAGATCAAGGAGCTTAATCTCTTTTATGTTGCTTAGACAATCTCCTTAATCTTTCAGACTTAACCTTAGATTTAAATAGCAACTAAATTGGAGACTTAGGAGCGTAATATCTGTTATCTTCCTTAACGAATCTCCTTAATCTCTCAAGTCTAACACTAAATCTAAATTACAACCTAATTGGAGACATAGGTGCATAATCTTTGCTATCTCCCTTAGCAAATCTTCTTAATCTCTCAAGCCTAACCTTAAATCTTATTAGAAACCAAATTAACGTGAAAGGAGCATAAAATTTGTTAACTCCTTTAGCGAATCTCCTTAGTCTCTCAAGTCTAACCCTAAATCTTTCCAAAAATCTAATTGGAACAATAGGAGCATAAACTTTGTTATCTCCCTTAGTCAATCTCTTTATTCTCTCAAGCTTAACACTAAATCTAAATAGCAACGAAATTGGAGACTTAGGGGCTTAATCTCTGTTATCTCCATTAGCCAATCTCCTTAATCTCTCAAGCATAACACTAGATCTTAAAAATAACCAAATTGAGGAGAAAGGAATGAAATCTCTGTTATCTCCCTTAGCAGTACTCTTTAATCTCTCAAGCCTAACCTTTGTAATAAATTATGGCTAAATGGGAATGGAACCAACATAATCTCTGTTATTTCCCTTAGTAAATCTTCATAATATCTCAAGCTTAGTTATAAATCTAAAAGACAGACAATATACAAACCAAAAAGGGTCATTTATGATATCTCCCTTTACAAACGTCTCAAGCTTAACCTTTGAATTAATTTACAACCAAATTGGATAAATCAATATGTAATAACTGTTAACTCCCTAAACTAATCTCCTTAATCTCTCAAGCTTAACACTTAATCTAAATAGAAACCAAATTGGAGGCATAGGAGTGTAATTTCTGTTATTTCCCTTAGCAAAACTCCGTAATCTCTCAAGTCTAACACTAAATCTTTGCAACAATCAAATTGGAGATCAAAGAGCTTAATCTCTTTTATGTTGCTTAGACAATCTCCTTAATCTTTCAAACTTAACCTTAGATTTAAATAGCAACTAAATTGGAGACATAGGAGCGTAATATCTGTTATCTCCCTTAACGAATCTCCTTAATCTCTCAAACTTATCATTAAATCTAAATTACAACCTAATTGGAGACATAGGTGCATAATCTCTGCTATCTCCCTTAGCAAATCTCCCTAATCTCTCAAGCCTAACCTTAAATCTATAAAACAACCAAATTGGAGATTTAGGGGCTTAATATCTGTTATTTCCCTTAGCGGATCTCTTTAATCTCTCAGGCTTAATCCTAGTTTTAAATTACAACTCAATTGGAGACCTAGGTGCATAATATCTGTTAACTCCCTTAGCTAAACTCATTGATCTTTCAAGTCTAGAACTAAAATTAAGTTACAATAAAATTAGTGGGATAGGAGCGTAATCTCTGTTGTCTTTCATAGCGAATATCCTCAACCTCTCCATGCTTTCCCTATATATAAAAAACAATAAAATCAGAAGAATGGAATTCTGTTCTCTTTTCTATCAACTCTCGAACTTGAGCAGTCTTTCAAGTTTAAACTTGAAACTTACCCAATACTCTTTCACTAAAATAGACCACTTAGTTAAACATTATTTCCAGAAATGAAAGTCCTTAAAATTAATATTTCATTTGAGAAGCTCTAAATTGAAATATTATTAGGTATTATTTAGAAGCATGAAATCATCCATTGAACAGAGAACTATCACTATCAAGGCCTTCAATAGACATTTATTTGGTATTATTATTTTTATCATACTTCACTAATCACAGAATTAAAAAATAATTCAGAAATTTTTTGAAAGAAAGCATCAGATCTCTTTTGCTGTGTCATTGCTAAGAACAATGCTAATTGATTAGAAATTTGGATTATAAAGTATATTTGACAAGCTAAGCAAGATAAAGAACAAAACTGAATTGGTTATGTTTAATTTGGAATGGTCTTTTTTAGGATAGAAAAAATCTCACATTCTTTCTTTCAGAAATAAAGAAAAAGGAGGAGATTATTATTTTGGAACTTGAAAAAAATAATAAATAGTACTTATTGATTTAGTTGAGGGGAGGAAGATATAGAGGCGTATTAATGAAGCAAAAAAATAAATTTGATTCTCTTATTTTCTCAATAAATTTTTTGGTGTGGTTTAAATTTAGCTGGAAATCTGAATCATTTTGAAATCCTACCCCAATGATTATTTATTTTTCCTTCAAACAAAACAATTCGTTGATAACAATCTGATAATCAAACCAACAAATATTTCTAAAAATGAGTACACCCTCTGAGAAATTTGCAAGTTAAATCGAAAATTGCAGCTTTAGCCTTCAGTCAATAGAGAAGTTTCTAGCCTTGATAGTAGCCAAATAAACAGAATATTCTGAAATTAGCTACAAAGAAAGCAGACCTTTCGCGATAATACTCAGAGCTAAAAACAATGGAATTGCTGAGGCAGCTCTGAAAGTAATTGAATGCATTGATCTCACAAAATGTTAAATTTAAACCATTGAAAGAGAGTATGCCATATGGAAATAACTTCCTTCTAGCTCAAGCCTAATTCTAAATCTAAACGACAATCAAATTGGAGAGATAGGAGCGTAATCTCTGTTATATCCCGTAGCAAATCTTGTTAATCTCTCAAGTTTAACTCTAAATCTAAATAGCAACAAAATTGGAGACATAGGAGCATAATCTCTGTTATCTCCCTTAGCTAATCTACTTAATCTCTCAAGCCTAACCTTAAAACTTTTCAACAACAAAATTAAAGTAATAGGAGCTTAATGTCTGTTATCTCCCCTAACTAATCTCCTTAATCTCTCAAGCTTAACCCTAGATCTAGATGACAACCAAATTGGAGACATAGGTGCGTAATCTCTGTTATCTCCCTTAGCGAATCTCCTTAATCTCTCAAGCCTAACCTTAAATCTTTTCCACAACCAAATTAGAGAGATAGGAGCTTAATCTCTGTTATCTCCCTTAGTGAATCTCCTTAATCTCTCAAGCTTAACCCTACATCTAAATCACAACCAAATTGGAGACATAAGTGCATAATCTCTGCTACCTCCCTTAGCGAATCTCCTTAGTCTCTCAAGCCTAACCCTAAATCTAAGTGAGAACCAAATTGGATACCTAGGAGCTTAATCTTTGATATCTCCCTTAGCGAACCTCTTTAATCTATCTACACTCTCCCTAGATTTAAGATACAATAAAATTAGCGAAATGGGAGCCTATTCTCTTTTCTATCCCCTCTCTAACATGATCAGTCTTTCAAGTTTAAACTTAGACATTAGGAACAACTTATTAACTAAACTGACAGAGCATTTATTCATACATTATTTCAAGAAATGAAAGTCCTTCATGTCGTATGATAGAATATGAATTTACTACATATTCTAAAATAATGTTAAACCTTACTTTTACAAATAATACACCCCCCCCCGCATTTGAAAATATTCAAACTTTTGATCTGATAAAATAATTGAATGACAATTAGAACAAAAAAGATTTCTTCTTAAATAAACACTATTAAATAATAGTACTAATAGTGCCTAAGAGATTCAAATAAATTCAGATGCTTCAGAGTATCAATTATGAAGGAGAGTCTATAGCCGCAGAAGATTTCCAACAACTTTGAGAATTATGAAACTAAAAATATTAAGAAGACGGAGAACACCAAAAATAAGAATAATTCGCAAGGGAATATGGTTGTTTTATTCTCTTTTTGAAAAAGAGAAACAAGTAGAATCATCATAAACTAACAGGAATAATCAAAATCAAAGTAAATTATGACCCATAAAACCAAAAATGATTAGTCCTAAGCATGCCTATTCTTCCCTTAGATTATTATTACTAATTTACCTTTTTTTTTTTTCCATTAATATTCCTTCTTTTCTTTGGGAATATTTTATTAGTTATTTCAATGAAAAACCTTACATACTAGTTATCTTGCAAACCCAATAAGATAATAGAAATAAACAACAGCAAAAACAGAAATAAAGGATTATTATTGTTTTTGTTTAGAATTCCTTTTTAAATTAAACAAACACGATTGATAATGAACGATTTTTATTTATCCTTCAAAAATCTAGAATTATTGAAGCATCTTAATAATAATTTCATGGTATCATGACATAAAATATATAACAATAACAATTACAGAAGGATGTTTGAATTCAATTAACACATCTTTTAATATTTTCTTTTATGAGGAAAATAATTGATTATCAAGGCACGAGTAGCCACATCTAAAGGGTGTTTCAGCTGGTTCTTCAGGTTAGGTCATTTATCAGGATAGAGCTCAAGACCTCAGAATGCTTGAGATACTCTTAAATCCTTTTTCTTTTCCTTGTGACATCTCTCTTTTTCTCTAGTGCTAATCTTAATGATTAAGACTTATTCTTTTTCTTAAACCTCAGCCAATTATTCTCTGTGTAGAATGCGCAAATGAATAGATTATGAATTTGAATGATTAATGATTCGACTGAAAAGCTAAAGATACTCCCAGCCAAAGAGTGTCAGATTAATTTTCAGCGCTGCTGGGAAACTATTTGAATAATTTGAAATCAAAGGAACTGACGAATTCTGATTATTTTTTTTTAATTTTACCGTTAAC
>Ga0302271_10001429_pt1 | contig 22883 bp, 11 predicted proteins | sample III_Bog_N1_1_FD_198767 | JGI IMG/M metagenome (GOLD analysis project Ga0302271, IMG submission 198767) | Peat permafrost microbial communities from Stordalen Mire near Abisko, Sweden - III_Bog_N1_1 | ecosystem: Environmental > Terrestrial > Soil > Wetlands > Peat | place: Sweden: Abisko... | reverse complement strand
TGCAGCTAAATCCATGATCGAATTAGCTAGAGTCTAAGACGAAGAAGTCGGTGATGGTACTACTTCCGTTATCATCCTTGCCGGTGAAATGATGGCTGCTGCTAAGCCATTCATCGAAAGAGACATCCACCCTTCCATCATCGTTTCTTCTTACTACAAGGCTCTCGAAGCAAGTGTCAAGAAAATCGAAGAACTTGCCGTTCCCATCGATATCAACGACGATGTCTAAATCAACAAGGCTCTTTCTTCTTGCATTGGCACTAAATTCACCTCCAGATGGGGTAAACTCATCACTGATCTCGCTCTCAAGGCAGTCCGCACCATCATGAGAGGAGGACAAACTCAAAAGCTCAACTTAGAAATCAAGAGATACGCTAAAGTCGAAAAGATTCCAGGTGGTATGCTCGAAGACAGCATGGTTCTCGATGGTGTCATGTTCAACAAGGACATCACTCATCCCAAGATGCGCAGATTTATTAAAAACCCTAGAGTTATTCTTCTCGATTGCCCTCTTGAATACAAGAAGGGTGAATCCATGACTAATCTCGAAATGATGAAAGAAACTGACATGTAAGAAAAAAAGAACGAAAGAAAAAAATCTAATAATAATAATTCATATTTCTAATTTACCTTTATCCATGCAGGACTGACGCATTGCAACAAGAAATGGAAGAATTGGCTTTGATGTGCAATGATATCCTGAAATTCAATCCAGATGTTGTTATCACTGAAAAAGGTGTTAGTGACTTAGCTATCCACTACTTGATCAAGTAGAACGTCTCTGTTATCAGAAGAGTCAGAAAAACCGATAACAACAGAATCTCCAGAGTCACCGGTGCAACTATTGTCAACAGACCTGAGGAAATCCAAGAATCTGATGTCGGCACGAAATGTGGTCTTTTCGAAGTTAAACTCATTGGTGATGAATACTTCACTTTCTTAACTGAATGCCAACAACCTGAAGCTTGCTCCATCCTTCTTAGAGGTGCCTCCAAGGATGTTCTCAATGAAATGGAAAGAAATCTCCATGATTGCCTTGCAGTCGCTAAAAACATCTTCGTTAACCCTAAACTCGTCCCTGGTGGTGGTGCTATCGAAATGGAAGTATCTTCCCACTTGGAGAAGATCGCCTCCACTATTGAAGGACTTCATTAATTGCCTTTCAGAGCTGGTAATGCTAATTCAAAGATAAACCGACAATAATAACTTTTTCTTTTGTTGTTTCTTTCTTAAAATCCAGTTGCATACGCTCTTGAAGCCATCCCCAAGACCCTCGCATAAAACTGCGGAACTGATGTTGTCAGATCCATCACTGAATTGCGCTCTAAGCACAATATCGAAGGCAACAAGTTCATCGGAATTGAAGGCAACACTGGTAAGATCACCGACATGGCTGAAGCAAATGTCTGGGAACCAGTTGCTGTGAAACTCCAAGTCTACAAGACTGCTATTGAATCTTCCTGCATGCTTCTCAGAATCGACGACGTCGTATCAGGCCTGACAAAGCAAAAGGTCGCTAAGGGTGGTGCTTCCGTGACTGACGGACAAGGAAATGACATCCCTGAAACCGTAAAGAGAATACACAAAAAAAAATTCACAACTTTCAATCTCTTTTCCTTTCTAATATCTTTCTAATCTTTAATCTAACCTTTTCCTTCAATAGTTCGGTGATGCTAGAGACGGCTGATACTGTAGATATAATGAATCCCATCTCAATTTCTTTAAATAATCTCTGCTTTTTCTCTTTTTCTCGATGTTTTTTAGAATTATGTGAATGTGGTACTGTTATTTCAAGTAATTGTTTTAAAATCCTCCCCTGAGTTTTATCTTGTTTTTTTCATCCCAAACCCCCAAAGAAATACCACTTATTTATATAAATCAATTGACTCATTTCTCTCTACTTTTCAAATACAAATGCATAAGAAAATATCAAGAAAATTTAGCATTTTTTATCTCTCATTTCATCTATTTTTGTTTTATTCAGTTCAAATATGATTGACTTCTTGATAAGTCTTCTTGAATCTCTCAAATATTTCCAAACTCAAGTTGTTCTTTAGATTATTCGCTGCTTTTTCAGCTTGGTGTTCCTTGAATTACTGCAATTTAGCTAGGCAATCCTTCTGGTATTAAGGAATCACTTTGACTGATTTCTTAATTTCAATTATTGGTTAATCTTAGATTTGTTATTATTTTACAGACTAATCAAGTTATTATTTAGACTCTTCGATTGATATCTATTAGCTAGGCTATTAACCAAGCAGTTCCATCACTTTCTAAGGATTAGAACAAGCATTGTTTTTGTTGGTTATCACTCCTAAATATTGCTGTTAAGATTACTGAGATAAAAGCAGCTACCTTAGCGATGAAGAGCATGAATTTGACGTTTTATTCTAAGACTATTAAGAACACTCACTAGTCTATGGCTATTTTTATTATTGCTACGATCTTGCACTAGTTGAAGTGGCATCAACTCCTATCATCCCTGCTGCTGCTATCCAAATTCCAAAAACAATTCAATTTCTAGATTACCTTAATTTTTTTATCTTCAAGAATTCTTACTTGGAAGTGCTGACAAAGACGATGATCCTTTGGCTGAAAGTCTACTGATTGAAATCGATTATGATCTCTCTGGTGTGCTCTTATTGTTTTAGCTCTTTGCAAGTTAGTTATTCTCCTATTAACTTGTCCTACACTCATCAGAGTTATTCTTTTGTTAATTATTATTTTCAATTTTTTCACTACTTTTCACTTAAAATACCATGCTTTTCTATTCCTTCTGGTGTAGTAATTCTCTCTACTCTGCTACCTATTCCTCCTTTTACTCTTATAACTCCCTTATTCCTCCATTGCTATCTTTCTCTTTAAACCTTTCAAGTTCCTATTCCATTTAGAGCATTGCTTTTTCGTTATCTAAAATATGCTCTTTCTAGTTTTATATTGTACTAATCAGCATGAACTTCTCCCTTGCAAATTTCGCTACCATATTCTCAAGCTCTGTTGCATGATCCTTCAACATCCTCTCGCTGATCTCCTTAGTTAACATTTATGTCAACGCTGCAGAGTATTTATGAGAATTCTGCTCCAAATTTGCTGCGAGTTAAAATTATTTATTGGATGAGTTGATTTAGTATAATCTCTAGGATATGTCTTTGCTAACAGCTTTGACTACTTCACGTTCCATAGCTAGCTGCTCGATTGTTGTAATCTAATGGTTAGGTTAAATGTTCATAAGATAAATAACAAGAAAACTTTATCTTTGTTTAGGCTTATTATTAAGTGATTTTGTGCTGATTTTACACTATGTGGATGCTCACTGATAATTGGATGGTATTAACTCAGACAACTGCTTTCTTCGGTGGTTTTCTTCCTCTCACTGCTTGATTCATGTACTCCATTATGGATATTTTTCTGTCTGCTGCTTGCTTTGCTGCTATCAATTCTTTGACTTGCAACTTATTCTTCATAGTTCCTGCATGTCTGCGAAGTTGATATACCAACTAACTCCTTGAATTCCTTGATGTTCTTAATAGTATCCTTACTGTGAGGAGCAGTAGTAATTCCATAACTTTAACGTTTTGCACTGTTGGATTAGCCCACTTTCATTGCGGGGGGAAAGAGTACTTCGAAAATATCAGGAGAAAAGGATTGATATTAGCTAATGAGAGATTTTATCAGTGAAAGATTAAGTGAAAGGGGGAGAGAGAGATCGTCAATTAACTTTTATTATTGGTAAAAGAGGAATCTATAAATTTGGATATTTTAGAGCGAAGAAGATAAACAGTTTTTCATTGAAAATATGCGCAAAAAAGGGATGTAAATGTATTATTTTCGATCATTTTTCCTTCAATCATGCAAAAAAGCATTAATAAGTAAATTGATATAAAAAACGAATTCAATTTCATTACTCTTTCTGTGAAAGCAAGAATACCTCTAGTTTCAAGTAAGATCTTTAATAGATAAGTTATCTTCAATATGGGATGACTGATTTCTTATGTATTTCTGCTGAATTTTTAGATTGTATATTATGCAGATTAACTCTTTGGAGATTTTCTTTCTGGAAATTATCCTTGGATATTCTGCGAAGAAAGCTGCGTCTTCTACTTGCTTCCAGCCTTCATCTCCCCCATCTAAATCAGTAATTATTATTAAAATCTTACAAAAATGCAAATAATTATTAAAAACTCCATTCAAATTACGAACTTTTTCCCCGCCAGTCGAACTGTATCTTCGTATTTGCAAACTCCAGAATCACAAAGAAAAAGAATAAGGACACCTAGATTTTCATTCTCGAATATGGACAAACAACAATAACAAGAATGGGATTCTACCCTTGGAGTCTGGAAAAACCTAAAAGCCGCAGCAGCTGGTGCTTCTTCAACTTCAACAGATAACCCAAATTAAATCGATCCTAGTCTACCAGATCCTCTCTGGATATTTGGATATGGCAGTTTATGCTATTCCCCTGGTAGCATGGCATTCAGCGAAAGTATCCCTGGCTACATCAAAGGTTTCACGCGAAGATTCTGGTAAAAATCTTGTGATCATCGTGGCACACCTTCGAATCCCGGTTTAGTCTGCACACTTTTAAGCGATGAAGAGTGGAAAACCCACAGTGATAGTTATCCTAGTGGTGTAGTGTTTGGAAAAGCCTACCGCATTCCAGCTGAATCAAAACAAGATATCCTAGATGAGCTTGATTTCAGAGAAAAAGGTGGATACTCTAGAATCATCCTAGACGTAAATTTACAATAAGCAGATGGAACCTAACCAGAGAAAACAATCAAAGCGCTATTGTACACTGCAAACACAAATAATCCTAACTTCTTAGACGATGAAGCAACTCGCTAAAGCGTCGAGAAGCAAGCAGAAATTATTCTTAAAAGTATTGGTCCTTCAGGGAAAAACGAGGATTATCTCATGAATTTCTATAAATACTTGGAAGAAGTGCAAAGTGTTGATGAGTACACAGCTGCATTAGTAGCTGCTGTCTAAAGGGCCAAACATCTATGAGACTATAAAAAAAATGTCCTTTCTTTCATTTTTTATAAGATTATTTTTAAGTCAGTCAGTGTTTCTCAAACAATCCATTTAATTTTTCTCTTAGCGTGCCTAAAAAAGTAGGTTTTTTACCATTTGCTATCTTAAAAATATCAAATAGCAGAACATTTACAAATTTCCTTACAAGCTTAATTTAGAATGAATTAATTATGAACTGCTTTAACAGAGATAAATGTATTTTTTCATTGCTTCTAAAAAAAGTTGTTCATGCCAGACAATTTCGCTGCTACTGCTGGAGAATTGTGAGTTGTGAGTTGTGGAGGTTTCTGATAGAGTATCTGCTTGCCTTCCTCTCATAATTGCCTTGCATTATTCTTGGTTTGATAAAAGTTACTTAACTTTTTGTCATTTTGAGTCTAGTAGGAGTGGAAGGAAATTATCCTTTGAATTGTCTTTGAAGTTCGATTTTGTATTTTACAAGCAGGAGCAGTATATTCCAGTTATGGTACAATACAGATGCGAATACCCATTGATTATTTGCTGTTTCTCTCTTGCTATTTTTCTCTTCTCAGTCTTTCAACACTTCAGTTAAAATGTACCTAAAAACCTTCATTTAGAGAAAGTTGCTTTCCTTGATTCTCCGCCATTTGTCTCTCACTTGAGTTTCAAGAGTATTTTATTGAGTTAAGTGTTAACATCTACTTAGTTATTCTTAATACTTTCTTCAAGCCTTTGATTTTTCGCTAGAGCATACTCACATTAGTTCTTGATATGCTCCAGTTTCCTGCAGGTTACTATTGCTGCTGCTGAAACTATAACTGCTCCATCGTTCTTTGGTTTTCTAAAAAATATCTTCTTTTACTGTTATCCTCTACCTAATCCAGTAGTTTTAGGAGGAGAAGTAGAATTATTCTGCTAACGTTAGTTTAGAGTAGATGACGATTAAGGCTGTTAATTCTTATCCATACTAGTTTTAGTATGATTCAATTCATTTGCTGATTTTATTTGTCCACCTTCATCTGCTGCAGTTTACTTCAAAAACATTCTCTTTTGCTATTATTATTTAAGCTACTACCTACTCAGCACCTAAGCAATAACATCCCTACGAGGAGACATCTCAGTTATTGCTCTTTCTATAAACTACTAGCTATTCTAGATATTTCCAGTGATTGCTTATTATTTAGACTAATTCAATCTCTGCACAACTTTCACATCTCCTTTGAAGACAGCATCACTCTGTTACTACTAATAATAGTTCTCTCTGCATGTGAACCCTTACAGACTTTACAAGAGTCATCAAAAAAAAAGAAAAATTAGTTAAAAAGACCATAAAAAACACAAGCACATCTGAAAATGTTTATTTCTCCTTTATTTAATTGAATTCTTATGTTACTGAGCTTGCATTATTTCCTCTTCTTCTGCAATGGTTGCTGATAACTACTACTACTACTATTACTACAGTTGCGCAAAATGAAACGAACTTGGTGCAGCTGGCAAATGTTTTAAATTTTATGGTGACTAGAAATACGAAAATCCCGTATTCTTCTCTAAATTAAAGCTACTCTTGATCTACGATTGAGCGATTGATTTCCAGCTAACAGCATTGCCGTTATTCTAATGTGCTTACGGTGACTATAATTACGAAGTATTTCTGCTATTGTCTTATTAATGTGCTAGCAATGGAGTGATTTTTCTCAGCTGCATCTCTTTGTGCTTTTTGTTTGATTGGTAATGTGATCGGACGAGGTCTAATTTCATCGATTCCGGCCAGAGTTCTGTTATGCACATCGATCCTCGTTCTTGCATGAACTTAGGTTAAACGAATGTCTCTTTGCTGCTGGTGGTTAGTTACTCAACAGCTCCAGGATCGACTGCTCTACGTCGTGTGGAGAATTTCACATTCATTTTATTCATTTTTATACGATTCCCTAATTCATCTTCGTCAGTTTAACCGGAATCAGCCTCTGAAGGGTCATCGTCATCGGAAAGGTTTTTGTCATCGGCATCTAATGTATTTCCATAATCACCGCCTTGAAGCCCTTTGGACTTCATTTGATTAGAATCAACTAGCCTTATTAGTTAGCTTTGAATACCATTAGGGTAGATTTAGTATGCATTATCTCTTTCTTCTTCTTCATATTATTCTCTCCTTTGCGCTTACTGCTTTCTTAGTTATTTCTACTTCATTTTTGTGACTTATTTGAAGAAATCCAGCACACTGTGACATGCTGTACCATTATCCGCGTTGAATTAAATTGGCAAGAGTTATTTTTTGATACATTTTCTACTCTTCTCGCTGAGACTCCTGATGTTTTGTACTGAATTCATGAGTTTCGCATCGAGGATTTGCATGCTGTTGTCTTGTGAGTTATCTCTAAACTTGGAATTCTTGTAACTCAACCCAGGAAAGACAATACCACCATTGCCGATATCGAATAGTTTCTTAGATTGTTAACTCAAGGAGTTATCTCTCCATTGTTTAGTACAAGTATTTCGAAGAAGAGATTGATTGTAGTAGCTGAGATCGACAGGAGGTACTAAAGCAGTTAGGTTTGGTGATGTTTCTGGAGGTTAGTTTTGGAGAAAGTTATTAGTTTAGATTGTGTCATCAAGAATATTCAAATGGGGATCTTCAGGTAGCGTTGTTAGCGTAGGAGAAGTCTTTATCAGTAGTGCTAGTTGATGTTCTTCATGTGTTTTTTGTTTGGAGATTCTAATCGGAGCAAATGAGCTTGTTTTAGGTAAGATTTATCGAGGATTTAAGCTGCTCCTGATATTGCAGATGTCGGAGATGTTCTAAAGATGTTACTGGGTATTTTGAAACTCTGTTGAGGTGCTAAATGTAGCATTGAGGTTATAGTATTGTTGTTGTTGCTACTGCTGTTAGAGTTGTTATTTTTAAGGAGAAAAGAGAGATAATGATGGCTTCATAGGATAAAAGGGAAGGGGAACTCTTTAAGGAAGATTTTGTTTAGCCCTAAACTAAACTGTAAAAATATTTAGATTTATCATGAAGATGATAGAGATATCCCAAACCATAAAGATTACCTGGGGAAAGGGAGAGAGGGTTGTCAGAAATAATACCAGAAGTGAAAAAGGAGATGATAATAAACTAAAAATCCATAAGACTCTTGGATAGATGAGTTATTTTCTGGGAAGAGAAAGTTCAAAGACAGAAAAGATCTCTCTTGAAGAGATGGAGACGAAGAAAGCATCGAATCTAAAAGGATAGAAGAAAGCAGCCATCATATATTAACGAAGGGGGGAAAAGAATTAAAGGAATTCCTAAAAAATCAAGTTTCTAGTGAAATAGTATGTATGAAATATACCTTTTGTTGTTTCCTTCCTCAGATTAGACAGTCTAATCTCTTATTCCTTTGTTACAAATAGTTCTTTAAATCATAAATCATCCCCATTGAAGAGAAAAGTTTTTTTAATAATTTCAATATCTTCTTCTTTATTTTCTACTTTTCCAAAATGGCTTAATCTCTAGCTCGTAAATTCAAAATAGCAATCCTTCAGACTGCTGCAAGCAAAGTCAAAGATTAGACACTCTAGTATGTCCGTACAGCTCTCGAAGAAGCAGGCAACAATGGCGCTAAAGTAGCTGTCCTTGGTGAGACTTTCAATTGTCTGTATATGAAGGAATACTGCGATTCCGCAAGTGAAAATTTTTCCGATCCAATAGAGAAGACTCCTACGTTGAAGCTTCTGAAAGAGCAAGCGAGCAAGCATTCCATGTGCATCCTAGGATCGATCCCTGAAAGAGGCACAGATAATCGTCTGTATAATACTGGAATAGCCATCGATGCTGCAGGATAGCTAGCAGCTAAGCACAGGAAGATACATCTTTTCGATATTAACATCCCAGGTCGAGCTGTGTATAAGGAATCGGATACATTCTCCAGTGGCAATTAAATCACTGTTTTCGATGCTGGATTCTGCAAATTCGGATTAGGAGTCTGCTATGACATTAGATTTGCAGAATAAGCCCTCGTCATGGCATAATAGCAAGGTAAAACACTGAATCTTACACATTTTTGATTTTCCTCCCTTTCGCATTATCAACTTGCAAAATTTCTTTGCTTTTTATTCAAAAGGAGCTCAAGTTCTGGTGTATCCTGGTTCGTTTGCTATGGGCACAGGGCCTCTTCACTGGGAATTGCTGCTGAGAGCACGCGCAATCGACAATTTAGCATATGTTGTTGGATCTTGCTGTGCTCGATTCACTGAAGATCCTACAGTGTATTAAGCTTGGGGACACTCTACGCTAGTCGATCCATTCGGTGCTGTGAAAGCAACAACTGAGCACTTACCAACAATCCTCTATGGCGAAATCGATTTAGATTACTTAGATTAAGTACGATCATAGATTCCGATTTATCAACAAAGGAGAAATGATCTTTATGAAATCATTGGGAAAACTAAATCAGTATGAACAGAAACAGATTTGAAAGGAATGTTATTACTCAACAAACTGTTAATTCTATGTCATTCAATTAGTATGAATCAAAAAAGTTAAAATATCAAATAAACTATCTCCTCAACTATGCTATGTTCTTCGTAACTTAGTTGTTTTGAATTTGATGTTGCTATTCTTTTCTTGTTTGGTTCAATAAATGATGCTTTTATAAGGAACTTTCAATGAAATCAGCACAAACAAATTTGATGAAAAAATATCTAAATCGATCTTTTGATGTAATAGAGCAAGAAATTCTTGGCTTTGATCTTGATTTTTGAGAATCTTCGTTATTTATGAGAATCTATTTCGAGAGAGAAGGAGATTTAATCAGTCTTGAAGGAAAGCAGTGAGTGAATGATCGATCGTCAGAGAGGAATCTGACAATTGAAAGATTTTAGAATTATTTTTTTTGAATAAGTAGACAAAGAGTACAAAAATCAAAGTAAAAATGGAAATCGAGAAGGAAGAAGATAAAAAGCAGACTGAGGGATCTAAAGTAGAAGATGAAAAGATCAAGAACAATGAGGAAGATGCGCATGCCATGCAAGAAGAAAAAACGAATCCAGAGGAAAGTAAAAAATAAGAGGAACTCAACAAACAAGAGCTACAGAAACAAATTCTCAGAGACAAGTTTCTGCTTGTCAATGCGAGATTAACAACTGGATGCAGCAGAGAGAGATGTCGATTTGATACTTGCATTTGTTTTCCAGGTAAAGAAATAACAACTAAATGAATATTAGAAAGGGTTTAGGAAATGATTTTGTATTTATTTTTTTGGTATTTTTCTTCTACTTATCTAGAAAACGTGTATTTGAGAAACAACCTCCAAGCGGTGAAGAAACGAGCCTTTGAAATAGTCAAAGAGAGATTAGGCAACACTCAAATATGTTAGATTCTGGAGAATCCGATTCCATCTTTATAAGCGAAAGAATTAGATAATCTCTTAAGCTAAGATTTAAACTAAAAGGAAAACTTCAGTCAATTGTTAACTCGCGTTGGTAGTGTATTCTCTGATATCGATAGCTTAAGTTGTAGTTTTTTAGATAGATAAGATAATACTCTCATCCATGTTCACACTGATAAACATCACGGACATATTGATTTCACAGCTCTTAATGGTTTATTCACTTCCTTGCTTTGTTCTTCTAATCCATCCAACAAAGAAATTACCTAAGAGACTCTTAACAATTCCTTTGACAATCTTCTCAAGAACTTTTCCACTCCAGAATCCTTCACTAAAGAATTCAATGCCTTTGATAGTCTCAGAGTTCTAGGGATTCTCATTTTCTTTCTTGGAAAACTCTCCGATTCCCATGCGTTCTTTGAAATTAGCTGGAAATATCTGAGATTCGTGACCGAAGAATAAATGCAGACTTTGGGGTACTACTTAGTTGGGATGGATCAAGCAGTTTGTAAGAATCTCAACACGAACATGCACACAGAGGTGATGATCCATCTATTCGATGCAGAAACTCAATCTAAAGATCTCGAAGAAGTTGAGGTAGCCATGAATATCATGAAGATACTTTATCTCAGCAATACCATGTAGAAGCGATTAGAAAGAGAGGAATTCATGATGAGCTTGTTTGACTAAAATCAAGAAGAATGCTTGCACCCCGTTGAAGAATACAAAGCTTGGCGTTAGATGCGCTCACTGAAAAACAAAAACAAACGGGCATTCTCATTTTGCATGTACCCCTTCGCGATGGACATAAAATTCAAGTATTTACTCTTGGAGATAAATTCGAAATATGCTTAGAAATATGAGCATGAACAGTTGATCAGAAGTCTCATCGATTAAGGGCATATGTTTGTAGATTCACATCAGCTGTATTTGATATTTGAAGTAGGCAGAGAGACAATTCTTAATGATACGCTGACTGCTATTTCTAAGCCAAACTAAAACTACAAATTGCCGTTCAAGGTTGGAATGAAAAATATTGTGGGTTTGATATGAACTATTTTCATTAAAAAATAGGTGAAATTCAAGGGCGAACAAGGCATCGACGAAGGTGGTGTCAGAAAGGAATATTACTAAATCATGATCAAATAGCTGTTTAATGCTGATTTCGGTCTTTTCAATGAGAAATAAGTACAAAAGATAATCAAAAAGAGGAGATTACATATCTAGCCATTTCTTAATTATTGTACTGATGTTTTTAGAGTAAATAGTACTTCTGGTTTAATGGAAATAGCTTGGATATGCCGATGCTGTTTGAGCTCATTGGATCGCTTATGGGCATTGCAATCTACAACTAAATCTAAATGGATGTGCGACTCCCACATGTCGTTTATAAAAAACTCATTGGAGATCCTGTCTCACTTTAGGACATCGAGTAATTTGATTCAGCGACATTTAAGGGGTTAAGTCATATCCTCGCGTATGAAGGAGATCTAGAAAATGACTTACAATAGACTTTTGCTATTGAGTATGAAGTCTATGGAGAGACACATCTTAAAGAACTTAAAGTAAGAAAGATGACAATACATTTGGTTTAGGTTTTTTAAAATGAAGGAGAAATAAGGTGTTTTTTTGTAAAAATTAAGGCTGATGGAGAGAATCTACCAGTTACACAAGACAACAAAGAGGAGTATGTTGAGTTGTATGTAGATTGGATATTGAATAAATCGATTGAGAAGCAGTTCAACAATTTTAAAAGAGGATTCTTCAAAGTTATCGATGCAGATATCACAAAGGTAAGATGAGAAAGAAAAAAAAGAATTCTAATATGAGTATTGATTTCTTAAAGAAATAATAACACAATAACCGCTTTTAACAAAAACAGTTATTCACATACGACGAATTAGTCTTGATTCTGACTGGCAAGGAAGAACTGGATTTTGAGGAACTCAAAGCGAACGCAGTCTACGATTAAGGATACTCTGAAGAATCAGAATAAGTCAAGTAACAAAATCAAAATTATTATGATAAGATATTTTTAAGTATTTCTTCTGGATTTTCTCAGAATAACATTCTTCTAATCTGATGTTTTGATTGTATTTTCTATTTTTTTAAATTTCAAGATGGTTATGGGAGATATTAGATGAATTTGAGCCACTTCTGAAGAAGAAATTTTTGTTTTTCTGCACGGGCAGTGATAGAGCGCCAGTTACAGGATTTGCTTCGTTTAAATTCATCATTGCAAGGAATGGTGATGATAATACTTAATTACCTTCAGCTCACACATGCTTTAATCATCTGTTAATTCCAGAATACAAATCGAAAGAGATTCTAAAGTAAAAGTTGATGATATCCCTTGAAAATGCAGAAGGTTTTGGATTATATTGACAAGAATGATTATTTTTAGTATGTACACATAATCTACTTAAAAAAATATGTTGAAAAAATAGATTGAAAACACATAAATAATTTATTAATTAGAGACTTCTTCTTTTTTCTCCATGTTCAATTATTAAGCAAATTATTTGGTTTTTAGATCGTTTTTAAGAATGATAGAGGGTTTGAATTAACAAAATGAACAGAATCATTGAATGATAAATTGTTTTTAATCAGATCAATTGTTAAAGAGAGGGATGGTGATAATCAAATAGCAACTAGCAGGTTAGGTTAGCTGCTCTTTAATAAACTCAGGGTTCTTTCATATTAAATAGAGTAAATTGCTAAGTCCAATAATATTAGTTTAAGTTATATTACGGTTTTCTAATCTTCTTTGGCAACATTTATGATTTTTGTTTTATTTTCTGCAAGAGTTGGATAATCCTGTCTCAAGAAATTTCAAGTTACGCCTGTGGATGAATCCAAGAAACTTAGCTTATTATAAAAATCTTATCAAATTGCTAAAATAATATTTTCTCAGGAAAAATAAACTTATCCAAGTAAGCTACTACAAGTTTCATTCTTGAAATAAGATCAATGGGGGAGTACTATTTTGCTGTGTTTGCTTTATAAAAAACGATTCCAAAGTTTGATGCTAAACTCTATGATAATCTAGTAGAATCGTAACTTGATCAACGAATTCTACTCTTAGGTTGCTTACATCTATGAAATAGAACAAGAGCATGTAACTAATATTATTTTATTATTAGAAGTTGACTTTTTATGAATTTTCAAAAAGCAACTCAAGTAAGGGAGGGAATGAGAAGAAGTTGGGAACTCTATCAAAGTGCTTTTATTAATTTACCTTTGTTTAAAAAATATTAAAAAAAAATAAAAAGGATAAGTAAAGGAGATTGATGAGCTCTTCACGGTCTGAGTAGGGAGTTAATCAAAAAAACGATCAATACTTTAACACAAATATTGAATCTTTTAATAACGAAGAGAGTGAGAAGATATCTTCTTTGTAGAATGAAGACTCTACACAGAATTAATCTAATAACACCTCTTTTAACTGTAACAATACTGCCATGAAAGCAAGAGAGAACACTTTTTAATCTTCTTAGATGTGGTTATTTGAGAAAGAAAAGGAAAGAAAGATTGAGAAATAATGATGTTTTATGAAAATTAATGTGCTTTTTTTGCTTGATACTAGAAGCTAGTGAGATAAAGAACAATACCAAGATTGCTAAGGTTAAATACATTGAAGAAGACAAGAAAACACTGGAGAATAACCAAGAAGAAGATAGGAATTTTTTTAAACGGGAACATAATTCTTAGAATTTTGAGAGTTAGAAGTAAAACAAAACAATAGGTAAATAATTAATTGCCTTATTAAAAAACAATTCTTTAAATGAATTAAAACAGTTTCTTAATGGAGGTAATTTTGAGATTGAGAAAAAATATGAACAAGAACAATTCAAATAAACCGCAGAATAAATAGTCTCATGAAGTATTTTGAGTAATCGATCTAATTAAAAAGATGAAAATACCCAATCTAAGATCTTATTTTGAGCAAATATTAGAATCTTTAATGAATGTTGAAGGAAATGAAGAAATATGAAACTCTCAAATATTTTTTTTTTGATAAATTCACTCTTTTTCCTGTTTGAAGGTACATCTAAGTTTTCCTTTTATTGTCTTTGTTTATATTGAAATTTTTAGAGTTATGAGAAATTTTATTAATTTGTCTTCAAGATTGCCTAATAATTGCACTTTCTATTCCTTTATTATTTGAATAACTTTTAATTCCTAAATAGTGATGAGCTACTTTAAGTTCAACTTCTGTATCACTTACATATGCACTTCTGTAAACTTTTAAAAATTTTATTATTGTTCTTTGAAATCTATTTGAAAAAGTAAAAATATCTTTCTTAAAATCAAATTTAACTTAAAATCCACAAATTAATTTAGTAGGCAAACAAAACACCAATATTCAAGTTAATCTTATTTTAATTTCACAAATAGTGGGGGATGTTTAAAAGAAGCAGAGGGAAGGATTACCAATTTCAAATATGTAATTGAAAATTGAAAAAAAATCATAAAAAAAAGGAAAGAGTTAAGAACTAAAAAGAATACCATTTGTGATCAAATATTTTATAAAATACAAATGGAAACTCAAAAATAAGAAGATTCTATTGAAAGGATTTCAATAACTACATAGAATCTACAAAAACTGATGGAGAAACTACAAGAAACACCTAACTATTTAATAGATTCGATTCATTTAAATAGCGCTTGGAATGAGATTGGTGAGAATAATGCAAAGTATTTAGGGGAAGGAATTGCAATGTGCGTTACTCTCACTTCTTTACATCTATATCTCAGCGGTAATAGTATTGGTGAGAAGGGCGCAAAGTATTTAGGAGAAGGAATTGCAAAGTGTGTTACTCTCACTTCTTTAAATCTAGATCTCAGAGAAAATAGATTTGGTGAGAATGGCGCAAAGTATTTAGGAGAAGGAATTGCAAAGTGTGTTACTCTCACTTCTTTAGATCTAGATCTCAGCATTAATAGTATTGGTGAGAATGGCGCAAAGTATTTAGGAGAAGGAATTGCAAAGTGTGTTACTCTCACTTCTTTAAATCTTAGACTCATAGGTAATAGTATTGGTGAGAATGGCGCAAAGTATTTAGGAGAAGGAATTGCAAAGTGTGTTACTCTCACTTCTTTAGATCTAGATCTCAGCTATAATAGTATTGGTGAGAATGGCGCAAAGTATTTAAGAAAAAGAATTGCAAAGTGTATTACTCTCACTTCTTTAGATCTATATCTCAGCATTAATAGTATTGGTGAGAATGGCGCAAAGTATTTAGGAGAAGGAATTGCAAAGTGTGTTACTCTCACTTCTTTAAATCTAGATCTCAGCGAAAATAGATTTGGTGAGAATGGCGCAAAGTATTTAGGAGAAGGAATTGCAAAGTGTGTTACTCTCACTTCTTTAAATCTAGATCTCAGCATTAATAGTATTAGTGAGAATGGAGCAAAGTATTTAGGAGAAGGAATTGCAAAGTGTGTTACTCTCACTTCTTTAAATCTAGATCTCAGCTATAATAGTATTGGTGAGAATGGCGCAAAGTATTTAAGAAAAAGAATTGCAAAGTGTGTTACTCTCACTTCTTTAGATTTATATCTTAGCGGTAATAGTATTGGTGAGAATGGCGCAAAGTATTTAGGAGAAGGAATTGCAACGTGTGTTACTCTCACTTCTTTAAATCTAGATCTCAGCGATAATAGTATTGGTGAGAATGGAGCAAAGTATTTAGGAGAAGGAATTGCAAAGTATGTTACTCTCACTTCTTTAAATCTAAAATTCTAAGGTAATAGTATTGGTGAGAATGGCGCAAAGTATTTAGGAGAAGGAATTGCAAAGTATGTTACTCTCACTTCTTTAAATCTAAAATTCTAAGGTAATAGTATTGGTGAGAATGGCACAAAGTATATAGGAGAAGGAATTGCAAAGTGTATTACTCTCACTTCTTTAGATCTAGATCTCAGCGATAATAGTATTGGTGAGAATGGAGCAAAGTATTTAGGAGAAGGAATTGCAAAGTGCGTTACTCTCAGTTCTTTACATCTATATCTCAGCGGTAATAGTATTGGTGAGAATGGCGCAAAGTATTTAGGAGAAGGAATTGCAAAGTATGTTACTCTCACTTCTTTAAATCTAAAATTCTAAGGTAATAGTATTGGTGAGAATGGCGCAAAGTATTTAGGAGAAGGAATTGCAAAGTGTGTTACTCTCACTTCTTTAGATCTATATCTCTATGGTAATAGCATTGGTGAGAATGGTAATAGAATATTAGAATAGTTAGTTATCAAAGCAAAGAGATTGATTATATATTACATTCAGTAGAATTGACAATAGTTTTGAGAAAATTGAATAAGGATTTTCAAAGTGTTTAATTCACTTCTCTAAAACTAAATTATTAATATTTTTTCATTAACTTCAACAGCAAATTTCAGCATTCTTTAAAGCTTCTAATTGTTGTGTCAACTAAGCTCTTAGATGGAGTATTTTCTTCTTTTTCATTAAATACACTGCTCAAAATGCTTGAGGAGACATTTTATTCAGCTATTTATTCCAGTTCCTCTTGTTTATCTTCTTCTTTAACAGCATGAGTATCTTCTTTATGACAACTAAAAAGGCAAAAATGTTTATTTTAATTCAGGTAAAAACCTTTACTTTAATAAGACAATTAATATTATTTCCTTTTATTTTACTTCTAACTACCAAGGTTTTAAGAGTTAAGTTCTTGTTTGGCTGTTTTCCTATCTTCGTCTTGGTTGTTCTCCTCTGTTTTCTTGTCTTCTTCAATAGATTTAACTTCAGAAATCTCATTATTAATCTTAATCTCATTAGCTTCTATTACTAACCAAAAAATCACATTAATCCTTCCAAAACCATCTCAATTTCTCAATCTTTCTTTCCCTTTCTTTCTCAAATAACTGTAACTAAGTAATCAATTTACAAACTTCCTTCAGCAATTCTTCAACTATTCTCTTAATGAAATTGTCTAGTGATTCAGCTTCCTACTCTTTCTGTGTTCTATTCTGTAGATAGATACAAAAAATATCAATTAAACATCAAATCTAACACCTTCTATTCTTTTCCTTAAAAAAGTAAATAATAACTTTTTAAATTCCTTACAGCTGCAGCTTAAATGGCTGGGATGAACAACTTGTAGAAATTCTAATAGATTTTATAATCAGTGAGTTTGATTCTCACTTTCTCTTCAATGAGTTTAGCCATATCTATACAGAGGAAGTTGTTTCCCTCTTGGTAGTTCAGTAAAACAAAGTATTACGTAGTTTTCATGCAGACTTTTTTGCGCAAATCCTTTCGGAAATCACTGAGAAGAGCAATACCTTCGAAGACCTTGGCAGGAGGGAACGGAGGAGGTGGTCTTTTGACTGATTCAGGATGGGTAAATTCATCTGCTTGCTAATGTGTTTAAGATTCAATTTCCATTTAAGAGTTGTTCTCACTTGCCTTCATGGTAGTATTGACACAGTTAAGAGAGCCGATGTTAGAATAATTTTGAGTCATAGAGTCTTCACCCTATAAAGACGAAACCTTCTAATTCTCTTCTTCTTTGATTTTAAACGGATTTATTCTTTTTGTGTTGATGTGATGTTGCTGATAATTTATTTGATTAACTCCTTACTCAGATCCTAATAAGCTCGTCAATCTCATTAGCAGAAACTTATCATTTACGACCTATTTTGATATTTTTTAACAAAATGAAATCAATAAAAGCTTAATCATACAATGAAAGCACAGTTATTGAATCTCCAACATCTTCTCATCCCTTTTCTTTATTAGAGCAGTTATTTGAAGAAAAAAAACCTAAAAAATCAACTTCTTAAAAATAAAATGATATTAGTTACATGCTTTATGATTGCGTCTTGGGAATACACAATCCAACAATAGAATTAGTTGATCAAGAAATAATTCTGCTAGAGTATCATGACATTCTAGTACATTACTTGAATATCATGATTTTGAATTGGATTCTTCATTGTATGCAAGTAATAGATTGTGTTGAAGCTCACATTTGTAATATCTTGAAGACAATCTTTAATCTAGATTAAGGATTTACATCTATTGTTTTTGCTAACTTCAGAAATGTTCTCATTTTCTGTTGGATTGGTAAAACTTAATTTCATAACAAGACCGTGCAAGACTTCAAAGAACCGAGTACCTGTTTTTGATTAAGATATTTAATAAAAATAATTTATCTATCTCCAATTTAAAGAGAAAGCAGCCTTGATTTGTACTTTTTATTTTTTACCTTATTGCCCGCTTACAATTTGCTCTTCCTCACCATCACTTGCTTCAATTACTGTAGGCTTGATAGCTGCAGAAAAGAAGAAAAAAAACAAAAATTCAAAGGTAAAAATGGTAAGAATTGTAAGCAAAGTCTCCAATAAGCTAATGAAGGAATCCAGAGCACTGAGTTTGGAGCAAGTTGATTTTGTGGAGTCAATTTGCAAAAATATTTTTGAGCATATTTTCTAATTTATTAATATTGCTTTGCTGAATGTCAGAATTTAAATTTCTTGGAAGTTCCTAAGACTAAAAATAACTGTTATTTTCTGCTATTCTTGTTGCTGTATCTCATAAGATCTGATCTAATCATAACAGTTATCAATGCAATGATCTAGGATTTATTCTTTTTATTTGCTATTTATTTCTTTTCTTTAGGTTCTAATAACTAATCTGACTCCACCACCACAAATATTTCATCTTCCTCTGAAAGAAACGAATAATAAAACATCACATAATTGTCTTCTTCCTCTTATTTTAACTCCCATTCACGAATTTGTCTGAAACTATCAATAGTGTCATGAAATATTTATCTCAGTCTTATTGCTTTTAATGTAGCTGAACTTTTGGGGACTTTAGTTTTCCTCTGATTTTTCTAATTTCTTATGTTCCGTGAATCTTCTTTCTCTTATTACTTATCATTCATTTTCTCTATCTTTCATTTTCAAAAGAACAAACACAACAAGATAGCAATCTCTCATCAATCTAATACTAAGAATGAATCTAGTAATGATATGCCTTGATAACTGTATTTGACTGTGAAAATATAATTCCCAATTAACAGAGATTTGTCTAAAAAGCCAAGTTTCTTGGATTCATTCACTGGCTTAACTTAAAATTTCATGAGATCTAACTCTTGTATTAAGTCAAAAAAAGCCATAAATAATTTTAAAGAAAAAAACAAAACCATTATTAATATTATTATCATTTCTTTGATTATCTCCTTACTTTGACCCTAATAAGCTCATCAATCTCCTTTGCATATCCTTATCATTTACGACCTATTTTGATATTTTTTTTCAACAAAAGGAAATCAAAAAAAGCTCAATCATTCCAATAAAAGCAAATTCAAAGAATTTCAACATCTCCCTATCCTCCCTTTTATTATTTGATATTATTTACAAGATATCCAATTATTTTTTAGATTTCCTCAACCCAAGTGTAGAATTCTTGGATTAAGATACGATTCTGCTAGATTATCACAGAGCTCTAGTTAATTACTTGGATATCTTCATTTTCAATTTAGTTATTCATATTATTCTAGTAAAGGATTGCCTTATAGTTGTTTGTTTTTTCAATAGCCTGAAGACAATCGTTAATCTAGATTAATGATTGACCTCTGTTGTTATGGATAACTTCATGAATATTGGCTTTCGTTGGGTTTAAAACTTTCAATTTCATGACTAGACCTTGTAAGACTTCGAAGAACTCAGGAGTCAAAGGAGTGCTATCCACAAGCATATTCAGATCTGACAACTCCTTGTCAATATTCAAGGAACTCGGAAATTGAGCAGCACAAGGAGAAGACAACTATTCTGGACTATTGATATTTTTAATCTTTGTATTTGCTGATGATGTAATGCTAGAATTACTTGTTCTCTGGATGTCAGTAACATCATCATCTTATCGATGATTCAAAATATTGGATGTATTCAATGATGATTGCAACATTTTTCTCGGTTTTATTAGTAAGGGTATTTTATTTTTCACTGAAAGAAAACTAGTAGGGGATTGTTAAGTTTTCTAGTTATTTGTTTTCGTAATTTAATTATTTCTATTATTGTTATTACAATCCTGATTCATTTTAAAGAAAAATTTGTCTTGATCATTACTTTTAAATGTTTTATCTTATTACCATCGTTCTATTTGCTCTTCCCCATCATCACTTGCTTCAATTACTGGAGGATTGAATGCATTAAAAATAAAGGAAAAAAAGATATTTCAAAGATAAAAATGGTAAGAATAGTAAGTAAAGTTTCCAATAATTAGAAAGAAGGAATCTAGAGCAAGCACGCAGAGTTTGGAGCAAGTTGGTTTTATGGAATCAATTCACCAATATTTATTGAACATATTTATTAATTTACCTATTTTTCTTTGCTGAATGTCAGAATTTAAATTTCCAGGTAACTTTCTGAAAGAAACGAATAACCTAATTACTTTTTTTCTCCTTTTCTCTTACTTCATTTTTAAAAGAATAAACACAACAAGATAACAATCTCTCTTCGATCTAATACCAAGAATGAATCTTAATAAATTTAACCTGGATATGTGTATTTGCCTGGGAAATAGCATTCACAATGTACTGAGATTTGTTCAAAAAGCTACTTTTTTTAAAATCATCCACATGCTTAACTTGAAAGTTCATGAGACTAGAGTATCCAACTCTTACACTAAGCTACACAAAATCATAAATGTTGTTAAAGAAGCAAATAAAGACATTAATAAAAATTTAAAAAACTTCCCTAAAAGATTGGTTAGCTTCCAAAATAAAGTAGATATTTTAGAAAAATAAAAACAATTATTTTGACAAGCTTGAAGAAAGATTAATAATATTTTTCATAACTCTAAAAAAATTTATACAAACAAAGATCATATGGAATAAATGGATGTCCCATGAATAGATAATAAAGTGAATTGCAAAAAAATAAGTAGTAATATTGAAAGCTTCATACAACAGCTGGAGTATCTTAGTTATGACAACTAAAAAGGCAAAAAAACTTATTTCAAATCATGTAAAAATCTGTATTTTAATCATAGAGAATTAATAAAATATTCTATTATTTTACTTCTAACTCCCTAGGTTTCAAGAATTAAGCTCCTGGTTAACATTTTCCCTATCTTCTTCTTGGTTGTTCTCCTCTGTTTTCTTGTCTTTTCCAGTGCATTTAACCTCAGAAATCTCATTATCATTCTTCATCTCATTTGCTTCTATTACCAACCAAAAAATCACATTAATCCTTCCAAAATCCTCTCTATTTCTCAATCTTTCTTTTCCTTTCTTTCTCCTTTAACTGCAACTAAATAATCAATTTACAAACTTCCTTCAGTGATTCATCAACTGTTCTCTTGATGAAATTGTCTAGTGATTCAGCTTCCTGCTCTTCCTGTGTTCTATTCTGCAGGTGGATACAAAAAATTCCACTTAAACATCAAATCTAACAACTCCCATTCTTTTTCTTAAAAAGCTCAATAATAACTTCATAAAGTTCTTCTTCTTACAGCTGCAGCTTTAATGGCGGGGATGAATAACTTGTAGAAATTCTAATAGATTTGAATATCAGATAGTTTGATTCTCACTTCCTCTTCAATAAGTTTAGCCATATCCATGCAGAGAAGCTTGTTTCCTTCTCGGTAGTTCAGTAAAACTAAGTATTTTGTGGTTTTCATACAAACTTTTTTGCGTAAATCCTTCCAGAAATCACTGAGAAGAGCAATACCTGCGAAGACCTTGGCAGGAGTGAATGGAGGAGATGGTCTCTTGACTGATTCAGAATTAGTAAATTCATCATTTCGCTGCTGAGTTTAAGCTTCAACTTCCATTTAAGATTTGTTCTCACCAGCCTTCGTGGCAGTATTGGCACCGATATGAGAATAATTCTGTGCCATAGAGTATTCTTCGTTTTTAAATGGATTTACCCTTTTGATGTTGATGTTGGTTGATGTTATAATCATTTCTTTGATTATCTCCTTACTCTGATCCAAAATAGATCATCAATCTCCTGCTCATATCCTTATTTTGTTTGACCTATTTTGATATTTTTTTCAACAAAATGAAATCAAAAAAAACTCAATCATCCAATAAAAGCAAATTCAATGAACCTCAACATCTCCCTATCCCCCTTTATTATATATTATTTGATATTATTTACAATATTTCCAATTATTATTTAGATGTATTCAACCCAAGTGTAGTATTCGTGGATTAAGCTACGATTCCGCTAGATTATCAGAGAGTTCTCGTTTATTTCTTGGAAGTCATGATTTTCAATTTGGTTAGTCCTATTACTCTAGTATGATTTATGGTTGCTTATTATTTCAATACCCCGAAGACAATTATTTATCTAGATTAATAATTGAAATATTTTGCCATGGATTACTTCCAAAACATTGGCTTCCGTTGGGTTTAAAACTTTCAATTTCATGACTAGACCTTGTAAGATTTCGAAGAACTCAGGAGTCAAAGGAGTGCTATCCACAAGCATATTTAGATCTGACAACTCCTTGTCAATATTCAAGGAACTCGGAAATTGGGTAACACA
>Ga0302271_10001428_pt1 | contig 22890 bp, 14 predicted proteins | sample III_Bog_N1_1_FD_198767 | JGI IMG/M metagenome (GOLD analysis project Ga0302271, IMG submission 198767) | Peat permafrost microbial communities from Stordalen Mire near Abisko, Sweden - III_Bog_N1_1 | ecosystem: Environmental > Terrestrial > Soil > Wetlands > Peat | place: Sweden: Abisko... | reverse complement strand
CAACCCCAACCCCAACCCCAACCCCAACCCCAACCCCAACCCCAACCCCAACCCCAACCCCTTTCATCTTTTTACTATTAATAAAAATTGTTGATAATTTATTTCTTAATTCAAATCCATTGGATAATATTCGCTGTGGTCTTGGTTATTGAGAAGAGGATCGTTATGTATAAAAGCATCAAATTTTCATAGAGACAATTAATAGGAATCATTGCCTTTAGAGATATATAAATAAGATTAGTGATATTTAAAATTCCTATTTTGAATGAATGGACCATTAGATGAAATATGCAAAATGTTTAAAAAAAGCAAGCATAACATAAAGAAATAGTAAGAGTAACAATAAAATGAGAGAGAGAAAATAGAGGAAAGAAGAAGGAATCTGGTTGTTTATTTGGAAAAATTATTATTATGAAGAATCTGTCTGGTTTATTTGTAGAGGCTGATACGAATTGAGATTCACGAGCAGAATTTATCCAGATTCTTGAGTTCTGGATATTTAGTTTAGAAGTTCAAGAATAATTCCTTGATGTCACTGGAGCAATCCCCTGCTGCCTTGTGCTCTGATGGAGGGATCAATTTGAACATCTAATCGATCTATTATTTTAAAAATGTAAAAATTTAGTTTAAATGAGCTATTTTTATCTTTAATAGATGTGAATTACCACAGAGATTTCTTGTTTTTATAGCTATGCGATGTGTCCTTGAGAAGAATTCTCTGATCGAAGAGAGTTAAAGTAGAATTTAAGAGCAATTATCAGCACTGATAAGGCGAGAATGTGTGCTTTGTAGTCCAAGAAAGAGACGTGATGCATAGTCATCTTTAGAATGTACAATGAAGTCTATGTGATGTCATCGATAGTTGAGTTAGAATTACAAGAGAAAGTCTTGTAGATGTATCTACTGAGGTAAGTGTACACTGTAGGGGTGTCTGTGCGCATATCAATGACACTGAGAATTTCAGATTCAGCTTCACGGATGCGTTTTCTGTTGATTCAGAGAGAAATATCAAGTTAGATATTCATGGAAAATAGACAAAGAAGTTTAAGGAGTTTTGAATGAAAAGTTAAAATGGGAATTGATGATGATTCCCTGTCATTTAAATTGATTATTTTACTCAGTGAATTTTCTGTGTCCAACTTTCTCGACAATGTCATCGAGACTGATATGAGAGATGTCCTCTTGTTTTGTGGCCAAGAACATTGCAGCAATACCGAATAAATGAACATCCGATTCCTTGAGGATTTTTTGTGAGAGTTTGAAGAAGTGATCGAGAAGACTGACTGCACGGAAATAAGTCTTATCCGTCGATGTGGATTTATAGTTTGCGAAGACTTCAATCATCCAGTCAACCATCTTAGAGCGTAGCAGTGGTGAGATTTTGTGGTTTTTCAGACAATTCTGCAGGGTTATCTGTAATTATTTTTAAAGAGTTTGGATTAATAAGAGGTATGTGTGATTTATCAGAATTTCCTGATACTCCCCTCCCATTTTCATTTTCCCGGCAGCCAATATTTGACATAATTTTGAAGAGACTGAAATAATCTTTTACTTCCTAAGCTTTGATGTTTTCGTCTTCTTCTTAGCCATAGAGAGCTTCATATCTGAGTTGTTTCTAGTTCTTGTGGTTCAAGAATTAATTTTGATCTTCTTCAATACCAAACTCGTTGTCATCATCACTTTCAAGTGAATCTTCTAGGACTTCCTCGAAGAAGAGAGTCTCTTTTTCTGACTGAGGATCCTCGACGAGAAGTGACATAGAGATTTTCTCAGGTTGAGAGGTCGTGAGATTCTTGATGGTTTTCTCAAATTTCTTCTCTTTCACGATTTCCTCCTGCTCGAATCGAGACTAAGCAAGGATCGTCATAGCTGAGGTTTAACTGGATTTCTTGGTTTGTTAGAGTTGCTTCCCAAGTTTGGGTCCCATCCTTCAGAAGAACAAAAGAAACAAAAAACAGGTTAATTAGATTGAGAAGAACTAGAGGATATTATTGTGAGTTGTGAGTGTACTTGACTGAATTCTTGAAGAGTTCTTCGTCAGTGATTGAAGTGAGCATAACAAGGAATGCAGTAGTCGAAAGATAAAGATTGAGTGAGATTTTTGTGTGTGTTCAATAAACAAAATGTGTTGAGTAGCAGTGATTCTGTATTATGATGTGCGTTCAAGTTGTTCTTGTTGAAATTAATCTTTATAAGAATTTCGCATAAGATTTCTCTGCTTTTGAGACACAGGAAGAGCTAAACAAAGCCACCACTACGCAACCGATGCCATTGAGATGGTATCTTTGAAAGTATCTAACTTTTAATCAAATTTCATCAGAAAATTATGTTTTTTAATTTCTATTCGATCTTATTAAAAATATTCCTTAGCTGGAAGTTCCTAAGTGAGTCCTTATGTTTTGGGTATTTCCTTTAGTTTTTTAAAATATTCTTAAATCCAAATATTTTTCCTTTATGCCATCTTGCATTGTTTCCTCACTTTCTAAGAACTTTAATCACAACAACAATACAGATTTTTCATGAAAATGAATGCTTGAATTTTAGATAAAAAGTTGACTATTCCAAAACTTAGTTTATTATTATAATTACCCACAAACAAAAAAAAGACCTAATTGACTCTAAGTAATTCCTCCCCACCCAGAGATGATAAATAATCTTTAATCTTTTTGTATTATCTATCAATTTATCCTTCGCTTAGACTGAGATAATCGAGTGGCAATAGGAAGATTTCCCTTATTCAAGTGAAAATTAAATTAATCCTCTCCTCCCCCCCACCCCCCAATTTCTCGCTTGACAGCCTCAAACATAAAAATATCAATGAATCAAATACCAAAGAATAAAAGAATTATAAAATTCCACAATTTTCTACTCTAGAAAGCAGCCTCAAAAACACATCCTTCGATTATTATTAGATTGATTGTAAGGTATTAGGTCTTCAAATAAATAGCATTTTGGCTTTCATTTTCTTCACATCCCTTGATTTATTTCCAATTCTCGCATGTTTCAAAAGAAAACTAATAAAAAACAGTTCCTTGATATTTGCCACTGAAGCGCTTTTTCATTTTGTTACTCATAGTTGAAGAGTATATTGATTTGCTGAATCAAAAAGAGCTTTGATTAGAGACTGCTTTGAGATCATTCCTTTGTATCTTTGTCTTAAAATCGACTAAGAGAAATCTAACAAATTGGAATAAATTCTTAATAACTGTAAAGACTATCTTTCCTTTAGCTTTAAATCTAACAAATGAACAAAGACATTTGATAATCTTTAGCAAGCTAGACTGCATATCAAAGCAAATCGTCTATGCAAACAATTAATATGTCTGATATGTTCAACAAACATTTCAGATTTTCATGCATATGAATTGCAGTATTTTCATTTTCATTTAGATTTAATTTTTATATCTCTCTCTTATACAAATATAAGTATTTTCTCTTTAAAAGCATGAAGAAGTCAACAATTGAAAAAATCTCAAAGAGACGAATCAATGGAAGAAAGATATTATCATTTTATAGTAAAATAAACTACCAAAATAATAATATCTTTTCGAAAAACTAAATTTCCAAAAATTCATCAATCTCTAAGCCATCGTTGACTTCTTCGTAGAATCATAAGGCTTTGTCGATATCATCGGGAAAACGCAATACTTTTAAATGGAGCTAACAAAAACTAAAATGATATTGACTAGAGTTATCATCCCGTTGTTGGAAAATATAATTATATTGTATATTCATCTTATTCTCATTTATAAATATGTACATGTAACATTTGGACACTTTTCTCTGAGGTTCATTTGTTATCAATACTTTCAATCACACCCTTTTTCATTTTTCGCTGGTTAGGGAATATTAAAAAACTCTGTTAAAAACTGTTTTGGTAGGTTTGTTATTGTGTTGTTAAAAATTGTAATTCTCTTCGATAGAGTATCTTGGAACATACTCTGTCATGTGAAAAGCGCTTTTTTCAATATGCTTCCAGCCGAATAGGAAGCTATAATGAAATATCAAAGACGCTCACTGAAATAGAGTGTTGTTTTTAAAAGATATTGTCTCTAATCTTTTTTGTGACATCCTAGTGGATGTCAGTGGGTTAAAAAAAACTCATTCTGAAGGCTGAAAAAGGATGCTGCTTAAAAGCATCATTCAATACAATGGAGAAAACTAATTATTAATTAAAGAATAGGAAAATTAAAATTCATATTAAATTAAAGGGGGGATCGATTGCTCTATTATTTTTGTTAACTTTATTTGTTCGTTGATTAATCAAATCGATTAATTTCTAACGAATTTAGACAAAAGTAGTAAAAGTGGGGGCTTATTAGTTAGGGTTTATTGGAAAAATATTTAAATTTCGAATTAAAAGAAGAAAAATAAATTAAAATGTGTCAGTTTTAATTTGCATGGGGGGGGGAGATTTATTAACAGCAGATGAATGCTGTAAAAAATATCATTGAAAAATACAATAAAAAGGTTAGAAAATTATTTATCCCATACAAAGGTATAAGGGTGGGAGGGGGGATCTCTGCAAGGTTTAACGACCCTAAGATGAATAGCAGAATGATAAACATTCCCATATTAAACAGAAAGGAAAAAACCATATTAAGGAAAACTCTATCTTGAAAAATATGAAAAACATCGCAAGTGAAAAAGAACAAAAACTAGTTTTTTCATGCCTGGAAATAGTCAGGTGACTTGCAAAAGTCAAGCTTCCCGAGCATTTTACCAAATCCAATCACTAGCGAGCATATAAAAAAACCCATTTTCTCTTTCTTTTTTTTCTTCCAAATCATTACATTCAAATTTTGAAATGAATAATGTATTTGAATGATTGAAATCATACATGCATCTCTGCAGAATTTCTTGCATTGAGATTGTAAATTCTAAATGCAAAAAACAAATAAGCATTTCTAAAAATAAACAACAACATGTCTTAAACAACAACAAAAATATACTTTTTTATGTGATTTTAAGATACAAAATAGTTGCTTTTTGTTTGTGGGAAGACCAATATTATAAATATCAAAGTCTCATGCGATTATTAGAAGATACATTATTGTCAAGCTAATTCAAAAAAGAGTTCAACTATCTTTCGCTGGTGATTATTTTCTCCTACATTTTAATAATGTATTTGATCTATTTTATGTTCATGGAGTTAGATATACCTCCCTTTGCATTGAAAGAACATTGAAAATACAAAAAATCCTCTAATTTTTTGAAATAAATAAATGGAAATTGTTTAGGAATTATTTAAGATCGCTTGTGAACAAAACCATAACAAAAACTGAGGGAAATCTTTATAAAATTAAATATGCTTATTTCACAAACACAATTGAAGTTATTTTCTTCAAGAAATTATTATTCCTAAGAATTGTAATGCTCTCAAAACTATTTGCTTATTTGCTTCTTTCTCTTCTTTCAAAACCTTCTTGGCTTGAGTTCAATTATGAAATCTTGTTCCCTGAAATATCCCAAGTCTTTCAGGTCAAATCTCTGAAGCGTCAAGCTAATTTTCTCTCGATTCACGAATATGCCCTGATTTATTAAGTATTCCCTAAGGAATTGCTTGTTGACTGGTGCAGTGGAATCTTCAGAAATCTAGAAAAATAACTATTTTAGATCTATCTTTGATTCCTCAATAGCAACACGCATCTATTCAAGAACAACTTCTGCGTTCAATAAACTCTTCATAATCTTGTTCATTAGTTGACGAGTATTCTCCTTCATGTTCGTCTAAAACAACAAAAAATAAATCCAGAATCTTCAAAAAAATAATAAACAGATATCCCTATCCGCATATTTGAGTGATTACTTCATTTACATAAGGTTTCCTAACAAAGATAGAATCAATATGCTTGTATGAGCGAGGGACTATCATGTTAATGAACTCTTATTGGCTATATTTCACAAAATAAAAACCAATGACAGAATATGAATGAGGAAAAACGTAGAAATTTACTCTAAAATACTATTTTAGTTGTTTGAGGAGTATCTGCTGATAAGAAGCTTGACATCTGGAACTTCTGCATTGATTCCAAGTTTTTTAAGTCCAGCAATGATTTCAGGAATAGTCACCTATCCAGATTCGTTTCGATCAAATAACTCGTAGAATAGCTATACAGAGTAGTCCTCCTCCCTTACGATCTTAATCCTAAATTGAGAAATAATAAGTTGAAACGGAAGAACAAAAAACAAATGTAAATTGTTGCGATTTAATATGAGCCAAGAGAGGTGCGTAGATGTTGTTTTTTACCTGTTATTTTCAATGTTCCGTTCCATGTCTACGATTGCTCGCAAATAATCTTTCAGGAAGTCTTTGTCTTTACTTTGAAAGAGAAAGTTAATGTTTCTTTCTTTTAGATCTTCTTACTCATTGGACTGTGAAACTAAGGTTGGCTCTTAATTCTAAGTTGTATTGAAAGGCAACACAAAGGAACTTGATACATCAGAAGATATTAAATAGCTTTATTGTTAATATGGGTAAGATAACTCAATGGGCGATCTTTCCCCGAACACAATAGGACTAAGGTAAGATTTATATGGTCTAATACTTTAAGATAGTTCATTCTAGGAGGTGTTTACTCTTTCAATAGGTTTTGCTTAAAGCCTAGTTTCAAATGTACTTTTAGCAACTGGATTGAGGTTTTCAGAAATTTCAATGTACCTGCTAGAAGACTCTGTGTAGGTAGGTCTACTATCATAAGATCGAGTTGGTGTATGTTCAATCTACGAGGTATATGTTGGTAGAGGGGAGAATCTACTAGGATTTTAAAATAATTATTGATTTTCTTGTTAGTTTCGGTTTCTGATGTAAGGCTGCTTTTACTCATTACTAGTATTGAATTGCATCACAGATGGAGAAGAATATTTTATAGGGTAGATCTATTGTTATTCTCTCGAAATCGTTGAAGGGTTATTATTGATTGTAAAGGGAGGAGTTTAAAGCTGAAATTATCGCGGCTGGAAGAAATCAGGAATCTTAGAGATAAGATTTTGTGTTTGTGGCTAAGGAAATGAGCCGAAAGGTAGGGATGAAAATTAATATGACTGTTAACTCTAGGGTAAGTTCGTCGTAGTTCGTGTGAGATCTTAAGCATAGCTGCTAAGAAATGGTGGCTTTGTAAAAGAAGATTATTGAAAAACCTGATTTCGTGGAACTGTTCCTACTCCTCCAAGTTGCTAAAAGTTCTAAGGCGGAACCTGACTTAGTATCATAAATATCTCGCTTAATGTTGTTCTCTTTGCCTTTAGTTGGATCTTTTTGATTTGTTTTTTATTTTTTGATTGGTAATTGTTTACAGTTTTTTAAAAATTTGAAGAAAAGCAATAAGGAAATGGTATTGGCAGCATGCACAAAAAAAAAACAAAAGAAACTTTAACAATAATTAGGATCAAAATAAGAATGAATTTTCAATTCTGATTCAGTAAAGAAACAACAAGAGAGAGAGAGAGGATTTTAAGTAAACTATCTTTTGGTGCTTAGCGATCAGTTTTTTATTAAATGATCTTTGTTTTTTGTTAATTTGGTTCATTAAAGGCTTTTTTCTTTCTTAAAATATCAAAAGAAAATATGCCAAATTGTGTATCTGGTTTAACTCCCCATTAAATAACAGCGTTTTAAGATTTCCTCCAACATGATAACTTAGCTTTACTTATTTCCGTAAATCTAAACCATTTGAGAAATACAAAAGAACAATCTATGCAGCTAAATAAAACAATAACCAGTTGAACATATTTATTGACTGCTTTTCATTAGATTCAACTCCATTTGTTTCCTCAATTTTTCTTATGCCCTCCTTTTCCGTTGAACTTGCCTCCTTTATTGCCGTTTTATTTAGCCTACAAAAGACTCGAAACGTATTCCTTCAAAGACAGGAATGTTGCAGTATGAGAGAATTTCTTCACATCTTAAGTGATTTTCTCCTTTAGACTCTTACTTTGTCTTCAAACAAACATAATTTATGATAAATAATTACAAAAAAACAAAGAATTTCTTTTACTCTTTGTCTTTGATATCCTGCAAGGCTAGTTCTACAAAGACATAGATCTGATTCTAGATGCTCACTCTCACATTGAAAGGGTACGATTAACCTGAAATATGTTCTTAGATATCCTTCTGAAGTCGTTCTGCTTTGGTTGGATCGGCGTGCACTCCATGTGCTTCTAGAATGAAAAGCGCGTCTGCTTCGATTAGATTATCAATTGCCTTGGGGTGAAAAAACAGAACAACAAGAAACATTTTTGAGATTTGCAGATACAAATATAAATTTATTATTTTACGGAGCTTTGTAAATGATCATCTTCTTATCCAAGTGACAAGAAGAATCTGTTATTCATGACATTCACTTAGTTCTGGAAAGTACGATTGAACTCTGCTAACGTGTGCTTGTTGTTTAGGTAGAACTATCTGAGTTGTAAGAACACCCAGCCAGTTAAATATGAATCAAATCCAGCTTCATGGAATTTCTTGCCATTTCCTGGAATATCCCAATCGTAGTCTTCGCAGCCAGTTGCTAGTTTCACTGAAACTGTCCTGAACGTAGCTAGATCCTTGTAAATGAACTCCTTGATGTTCTCTAGGGAAGTACTTTTTTCTCCTGCTCCCATGGAGTCACGTAGAAAAGCATTAGCCATCGCTTTAGAGTCGAAGATGAGAGGTAAAAATCGATTTAAAGTTTCTTTAAAACTCGGTTATTTTCCGCTTGATTTTCCATCTTCGTCATCGTCATCTTCATTGTTGCTAGTACTGCTCGGGGCATTACTGCTTGAGAACTGCTTTGACAATGGGCTGATGAAGGAATTATACAAAAACAGAAGATCCATGTAGCAATTATGTCCAACGACGGGAACACCTCGCTTGCTGATTAATTCGAAAACCTCCGTGAATCCTGCTGCAGCGTGAATTCTCTGGATGATCTCTGTTTTCTCGTTTGGTCGGAGTTTCTAATGTTATTCGATGTTGGTTATCAAGGCTCTTTGAGTATCTCTGTCTAGATAGGTGATACCTGAGAAGAGGGAAACAAAAAGAAAAAGAAAAATTATTTTAGTTGTTAATTATTTATTTAATATGATTGTTCTAGCAAGATCAAAACTTACCTTATTTGATCCACAAATCAAAATCCATTCCATGTTCTGCATTGAACCGTATTGCGCCTGATTCAAGGACGAATTCGGGTACGAATGTAGTGCCTTCTATTTTTCGCTAGATAATGAATGCATTGAATGGATGACAGACGTAAGCATTGTCTCCTTCTTTGTAGAAAACACTGATTCCTACTTGAATGAGGCAATATTTTCTAGCCACATTCGCGCACTAATTTAAAAAAAAATAACATAACAAAATGGAATAAATTGAAAAGAAAAAAGTAAAAATATTAGAGAAAATCTTTGGAGTACTTTCTCGTATCGTTCGAAGGGCATATCATTGAAGGATTCTTTCTCCTGTGTTCTGATTCCAGACATCTCGAAATCGAACGCGATAAACTCCGTCTACATCAGGAAATTATCATCATTCAACATCAATATCTTTTCATCTAGGCTTTGTGTTATTTTTGTGGTTAGGTTAGTTTAGCAATTCAAGCAACCTTAGGTGAGGAGATAATGTTTCTGAAGGCTTCAAAACCTTCCTTGTAATTTTTCTGTGATATTTGCATTGCTAAAATCGATTGTTCAACTATTCCTTTGGAATTCTTTCTGTGTTACTTTCTGTTACAAATTCTTTGCTAGCTATAATAATAATCAAGAATAGATACTTCTTTGATTAAAGTTCCTACCTACTTTAAGAAGCGAGTAATAGCAAATCCCACAAAAGAAGAAAAAATAATATCAAGACTATCTGTGCAAATGATTTTATTTAAAAAAATAACAAATTAATTAATATCAAGAATTTTGAAGCCTTTTAAGATTTATTGTATAGGAAGATACAAGCAACTACATTTCCATGCTACATCACACGCACAGCTACAAAGAAATAACAAATACTTCGACAAAGTATGGCGTACTCTACTCTTGGCATATATTTTTCTCACTTATCAAATATAATTTAACTTGTTTGCACATTGATTGATTGTTTAATTATTAGTAATCAATATATTTCTATTCTCCCTCCAAAAGATCATTGGTTTCATTTGATATTATTCTAAAAAAAGAAATACATCGAATTATCTATAATTTCACTTCAAATTCCATTTTTTAGAAGCTCTGAAACAAAAACAAAGAAACCATTTGAATGAGAAAGAATCTAAATGACATATTGATATCTCTGTCCTCGGATAGTTGAAATTATTATAATAATAATAAACAATATTAATTTACCAAATAAACTTGAAGTATTTCACATAATATTGTAATTAAATTGTCAACAAAATAGCAACATAAGAATAGATGAGTGTTTGCAACTTATTATACACTAGTACTCCTTAATCTTTAAAGAACCGTCTCAGCCATAACAGCATCAGCAACCCTTTAAACAGATCTTCCATTGTTTAAAAATATAATTTATCCAGCTAATCCTGCTCTGAAAAATTCTCCTAGCCTTGTTTAAACCACCCAGAACAAGATTCTAATTCGCAGTATTTCTCAACTATCCCAACTAATATTATCGGAAACAGCATCATCATTACGAGCAACAGCAAAATACTACCATATCAACAGTACCTGAAGCTACAAAAATAATTATAATAACACAATGACTTATATATTTACCTTTCTAAATTCCTTAAGCAGTCGACTTATTAAGAATAAATAACATTACCTTCATTATCGTTAAGGAATATAGAATATAGCAATTTCAATAGCAATTCAGATGCAGGGATATAAAATGAAGAAGAAAGAAAGAAACTTAAATCACTTTCCACAGCTCTCAAAGGTAATTTTGAGACGACAGAATCGGATCGATTCTAGGAATAAACAGAAATGCATTAATTCCCAAGTTATAATACTCAAGTCAGCGTGGAAGATAGCTTTGCATTCGATGACTAGAGCAGAAGCTAACTTCCATATGCAATATCTAATGATAGTTTTACTCATTCAAGGTAATATCTAACTAGCTAATCTAGCTAGGATAATACAAGAACTAACCATAATTCAACTAAGAACATCCACCCCAAGAGGCGAAGTAAGCATAAATCGCAACTACTAGGCTATTTTCGAAGAAAGTTCTATTCTGACTTATCAACTGCCAAAATAGTCTTCCCAGTCATCTACATCATGTACATCCTCATATGCATTCTCTTTGGATCGCATCTACCCACCTTAGTGTCACAGTTAAAATCAGTAAGTTTCCTGTTCCTCGCTCTAGCTACCAAGATCTTCTTTATTGCCAATAAAAAAGAAAGCAGGAGAGGATTTTCCACTTTATTTTGCTTGTGCTTTCTAATTGACTACCTTGCTACTCATTTCTACCTTTACGAACTCATAAATCTATTCTTCGCTAACCATATTCATTACGATAACAGATTAGATATTTCTTTATCCTTTCGTATGAGTATCGGAATCATCTGTACGTGCATTTCCTTCATGACAAGGAAGATAAAGATTAGCCATTTATTATTAAATAAGGGTTTGACTAACTCGAAGGTAATATTCATTTCAGTTTAATAGTAGAAGAATTGTTTAATGAAAAACTCCAAGCTAGCTCTTCTTAGTGTGGTAACTGGAGTGCTAATATCTGCGATCTCAGAAGGGTACATGGCCATAAGTAGTTAATCCTAAAATGAGATTGAATCATCTTATTCAGCAGTGGCTAGATCAATTTCTGCTTTTTTTGGTTGCAACCCACATAATTAAGAACTCGTTTGCTCATTTCCTTGGTTGGTCTCATTAATTTACTTGTTTGCACTCTCTCAAGTAGTTCTTTTCTCTTTGGCGACTTAGATCATCATAAACTTGAAAGTAAAGCGTTATTTGGAGTTTTCTTAGAGAGGTCGATAATGAATAATATAAAACCTCTGGATTTGAAAACTCATAGGGATATTTCTCACACGCTTCTCAGATAAAACTACTCTAGTACTATTTTAGATCATGATGAAACAGTATAAAAGAGAATAATTACTAGGTAATCATTGTTAACTGTACTTCTTATAAGATTTTTATGGATGCAGATGATTTCTTATTCTATCTAAGCAAGTACGCATAATAACCCAAAAGCCTTTAAAATTCCCCTTGAAAAAAGTTCAAAAGTTTTAATCAAAAACCTGAATTAGTGGATGACATGAAGAGAAGATTAGTTATGTTTGCTTCAAAAATTTGTGCGAGAATAAGCGCAATTTTATATTCTCTCTTGTTTTCATTCTTTTTGTTTTGTATTTTCATTAAAATTATCCCTATTGACTTTTCTTCAAAAGAATTGGCTTTAATCATTGAGTTCATATCGTCTAGCGTTGTATGTTTGCTATGCTGTTCATCATATTTTTAGAATAAATATGAAATATTCTAAAAATTAATTGTACTGAATAAGATAGATTAACTAAATAAGATATTTGAAGAAAAAAAACAGTTTTATTGAATAGTAAATATTTTTTCATGCATCATTTTTTTTAAACTCAATAAACAGTTTAATGACATAAGAGTGCATGATGCAAAGATGTGAATATATCTTATCGCTATTCATGAGAGGTATTATTATTATTATTTTCATAACATAATTAATTTTTTCAATCAATATTTTTAAATCTATTAATAGTCTCTTTTTAATATTATGTTCATATTTGGGAATCTTTAAGGACAACAGACTATTCACAATACATTAGAGAGAGATATTTCTTTTATTAAATCTATCTTCACATATAAAAAAAAACTTTGATTTATATTTTGTTTGAAAAACCATACCCTGCATGGGGAATATAAATCATTTAATCAAGAAAACATTTCAAAAAAAAAGTCCATTCTTGTTCTTTTAATCACTTTTAAACTAAAAATGACAAGAAGTAACTCCATAAAATAATCATTTACTCCTGACAGCAGCAGTTACACTAGTGAAACTCCAAATAAGATTAAAAAAATATAAAAACCAAAAAAATAATAAAAACCAAAAAAACTATGCTGCCCTGAGTGCTACGGGACATCGAAACACAAACGAAGGTGTACTTAATTTGAAGAAAAGAAAAAGAAAAACCGACGCAAAATAAGCGAAATAAAAGATATACTACCGTTTGTGTGTCCTGTTTGCTTGAAGAAAAATATCAGATTGGGCAAAATAAAAACAAAAGAGGAATTGTTTAATAAAGAGGGCTATCTAACAAAAGATGCATTGACAATTCTGAAAGGATATCTAACACCAGAGGCAGTGTATACTCATATGAATTCAAAAAATGGCCAATGCCCAATGAAAAAGTCACCAGGAAAATATGGTTCTGCTATTTGTTTAGATACAAAGGAGGAAAAGGAGAGAGATGAGGAGCTTAAAAAGGAGTTTTATTGTGAAAAATGCAATAAATATCTATGTAATAAAGACTCCCATCTCTCCTGTAAAAAAAAGAAAAAAGAATAAAAATCATAGAGCAAGAAGACTCCCAAATAGCGAAGCCCTAAATGTGTGTTTAACTTGGAAGAGTTTAGGGACTTTTAACCTGAAAATAACGCTGAAGATAGCTAGGAAATACTGATGGTAAGAGAATTTACAAAAATAATTTTTGTTGTTGAGTGGAAGGAATTAATTGGGAGAAATACTCTGAGAAAGCCTTTTTTAAAGGGAAGTAATTTTATAAAAAAATATTATTGAAATTTCAAATGAATAGAATATGCTCACAACAACAAAAAGTATGCTATCGAATTGTTTGATGGAATATTGGTAGAATTGAATAATAAATAATCAGGAATTAAAAGCGAAAAAGCAAGGCAAATGATTTACAGACTAGATTTTCAATTAATATCATTATCAACTTTTTTGGTTATTATTGTTTGTTGCTGTTGACTAATTTTTACTATTTTTGTTATGAATAAATTTAAGGCACTAGAAGGAAAAGCATTCGCACTGGCAGTGTACAAATATAGTGAATTCATCCAAGCCAAAGAAATCTCGAAGTGGATTGCGAAAAGCAATGAGGAATAAATATCACTTGATAGTAGTGTAATGAACGAAATCTAAGAAGAAGAAGAGATTCTTAGCATTCCTGCAGAGGAGATCAAAGAAGTTAAAATACTCTCGAAATTGTGGGTTTAGGATCAAAAAAAACCAATCACAAAAATAATTCTCAAATAACTTGCCCTAAATTAACTAATGAGCTGAGTCAAAGTTAAAAGAATAAAATGTTAATTGTTATATTATTATGCACTTTTAAGAAAACCCATTGATTCATTGTGTATTCTTCGATTCTGATTTGTAGCAATCTTAAAAAGTTACATATTTTGATTAATTCTTAGTTTTTTTTGAAGAAAACAAACAAACCAACAATTAGATCTCTGTGCAAATCCTTTTAATCTCGGATTATTTTTATGCCAAAATCAATGATAGCAGATATGTTAACATCTCAAGGGAACTATTCAGAAATTTATTGGTTAATAATTCGAACTGCATCAGGGGTTGATGACTCTGCTGTGCTGCTACCTATTAAAAATCATATTCGATCACAATAGATTTTATATTATTTTTCTCTTTTAACATTTTTTATTAATTTTTCATATTAGTTTTTCTTTTTTCCACAGAGATTCTGGGAAAATAGTTTTGTCTGTGGAATTAGAAGGAACTAGAAATGCATTATTATTGTTTAACACATATCTCCAATAATGAGTTCTCTCAATTAGTCTTGAGGTTCATTCTTAAAGAGAGGAAATAATAAAAAATTCAAATACTTCTTCAAAATGTTATTACTATTTTGTAAAAAATGTTATGAGATCATATTTTGATTAAAAGTTCGCATAACTGAATGGGTTTCAAAAGAGAAGAGACTAAGGAGGAGATGAAAACTGTTATTGTTTTGAATTATTTTTATGGAAAAAATAGCCATGTTTTGAGAACCAAGTAGACGCAGTAAAGAATCATGGATTGATGAGAGGGGGAGGATTTATTAATTAAGAAAAGAGTGCCTGGAGGATTGAGGGGAAAGGGCTTTTAGTGGATTTAATTATTTCTCCTCAAACTAGTTGAATCAAGGGAAATGTGGTTAATGATTTGATTAAGTGTTTTGGGAGATAATTTGTTGCAAAGATCTAGAGAAATCTTAAGTTAAATAGATGATTTTTTTCATAAGATTGGTGGATAACTTGATGTATTTATTTGAATCTTAAGAAAATAATTAAGTAAAACTTTTTAGAAAGCTACAAGATAGTACTAACAGATTCATCGATGGATCCATTGAAGAACATACAAGAAGAACAACAACATAGATAGGAAGAAACATAATTACAAGGAGACCGAATAGTATTAAAAGATAGTAATTAAGAAAAAGAGGATAACGAAAAGGAATAGAAATTGTCATTGGAGATTGCAAACACTAAGGTAGAAGGAGAAGGTCAGAACAATAAGAAAAAGGAGGGAAAAAACAACAAGAAGCATTGGGATAAAAGTGAGAAGAAAGGCAAAAAATATTCTAAAGAAGGATAGAAAAAGAGAACAAAAGAAATAGAGGAAGAAGTGGAGGAGGAGAAGGAAGAAGTTGGAGAAGAAGAAGAGAGACATTTAGAAGCAGGCGAAGAAAAAGGAGAAAATAGCAATCACGAGGGCATATCTGGTGAGGAAAAGAAGAGCAAATCTAAGACTAAAGTTGATTTCAAGGAGCTCAACTCGATTTGTAAAAAATATATATTTTTGAAGTTCAGAAAGCTCTTTACTTCTTGAAAATGCATGGTTGATTTAATGGAAATATTCTACATAAAAACACAGTTGACAGCGATTCCGAAGAGACCATAACGTAAGGACTGATTTATCTCAAAGAGTTTATCACCAAACATAAACCAACTCTCTAGGTTAGCTAGTTTTTTATCAAATAAAAATCGTATTATGTTCTTTTGCCTAAATTAATTGATGATAAAACTAAAAAAGGATATTACTGATTGGTTCCAAGAGTATTTCTGCATCGACAACCCTGAAGGTTCATTAACTAAAACTGCTATTATCGAAAAAGCTATCTTGAATATGTTCACGATTTTGAAGTGTTTCGCGCAGATAAAAACGAACTCAATTACTTACAAAGCGTTCTTCTCCATGGTGCAGTAAGTCCCGTTGCCGTCTAAGGAAACCTCCAAGGAATACTACGCTAAGATTCCATACGCTTGGAAATATGTTCATTTAGATTCTCTCAATACATTCCTGAGTCTCTTTGATGCCAAGAAAATTATCGAGAAAGAAACGTACTAACAACACTACACTGTTAAATAAAGAGGATCAATATAAACAACAATCCTTTTTCTTTGTTTGCTCTTATAATTTAATCTCTTTGTTGTTTTGATTTTCCCCTCAGCATCCGAGCTGAGATATCGACTTTGATAAAGGAAAAAAAATTCCAAGAGGCTATAAAAATCCTGTTAGTTTTTGATAACTACGCTGCGGATATCTCCTCTGATCTCATTGACGCCCTTACAAACAACAAAGAAGCTAGCAAAGCAGCTGATGTTATTAAGTAATTGGACTTAGATCCTAAGCGATATCCAAACGTTGAGATTCGTCTGAAAAAATAAAGTCTTCGGTATCATCTCAGGAATTTCTCCTGGGAATTCGTTGCCGAGTTGTATGCAGACAAATATGATATGCTAGCGTATGCCGTTGAAGATTTGATGTTCTAAAATAAATAAGATGAAGCTTTCTCGATTCTGCAGATGAACCCAAAGTTGATTAGAGAATAAATTACCAAAATTGAAACTATTGAGATACTTAATAATCCACCAAAAACGGTGAAAATAATACCAAATACACTTCGAACGAAGGATAAATTCAGTATGTTTATTGATATTTGTGTACACTGTCATTTTGAGTTTACTTTCCTTTATTTGAACAGGCCCATCAAGTGAGAACACTGGTACTGAAGCAGTAGGAACACACTTAGACTTGACTGAAATGGGAATATCAAGAGATAAAGTGCTGTTTGTTGATTCCGTCTTCAGTGAGGAGTTTAAAGTAGCTAAAATAGAATTAGAATCAGCTGAGCAGGTTGGATTTGACTGTGAATTCAAACCATAAGTTACTAAGTTAGATTCTACTAAGTAAACCTTGTGTCTTGTGTAAATTGCAACACAGAATTATGCCTTTGTCATGGATGCGGTGGCCTTGAGTGGATCGCAAGAGTATCTAGATCTCTTGAAAGCACTTTTTGAAAACCCGAAATGCGTCAAAGTAAAAAATGAATTCAAAGGATATTTGAAATGGCATGCATTTCTGATTTTAAAAATCATTTTGAATATATCCTTCCAAACAGATTGGCCACACGATTCGAGGGGATGTCGGGTTAATAGCAGGATAAATAGGGTGTCACCTGCATTCAGCTAAACTATTAGATCTCTAGAAAGTCCACAAAGCTTAGTATAGGGACTAATCGCTCTCTTCGCTTTCATTTATTGCTAAGTTCATGCTAGGTAAGAACCATGGAAGGATGAGGATGAGGTGATTTTCTTGGTTATTACTGCCAAATTCCCAAATATTTCTGGGATTGGGATCCTAAAATTACTACAAATTTATTATTTTTAATATCTTTTTCTCTTTTTTTACAGGAAAAGCTCTGTGTAAGGTTGAGTAAACATCGAATTGGAATACGCGCCCTTTAAGAGAAGCATAGCTTCACTATGCTGCATTGGATGCCTATGTTTCCATTGCTATTTTCAATAAGTACATTGCTGTCTTAGGAGAAAAGGTAAGATTCATAAAATATGTATTCAGAAGCTTAAAAATGTTAGAAAAACATTGAAACTCAAAGATAACATATTAGAAAGTATTTTGCTTGATTTGAATGAATAAAATAGGCCTTGGGTGAATTTGTGCAGTGAAGAGTAATCGGTGAAGAAGATACATTGGCAGGAGATATTTTGTAATTCACAAAAATAAGGATGCATATTTCAAGGGAGATAAGAGTTATTTTAACTCAAGAAATCTTTCTTTTTTTGTGCAGATAATAACAAAAGTGAACCTGTAGCATCATATTCATGTTTTAAAATACATAATTTTGCAGAAGTCTTTTGTAAAATAAGATATTACTTGATTAATTGCTAGAATATCGCGCTTTGTGATAAATAATTCATAAATAAGTACTTTTAACAAAGCATAATTAATTACAAGGTTAAAGAAATAATTATTTCAAAAATAGATACGCAGGCACACACGCATATTCTTTGATCGAGTAGTTATGTTCAATAGCGAATATTTTACTTCAACTCCAACACCAGGTGATCCTACTTTCAAGACGAATAGTGCTAAACCAAGCTAAACATACAATAACATCACCAAAATCCAGCAAAAGCAGACTAAAGAAGTTCCTAAACAAGTTGTTGAAATCAATCAAGAAGTTGAAGATCTGCTAGCTGCAAAAAAAGAACTAAAAGATGCTAAAGACTTCTTGAACTAACTGAAAGTTCACGGTAACGAAAGGCAAATCCTTGAAGATAAGCTCAAGGACTTAGAGTTCTTAGTTGAAGATGAAGATTTCTATTTGCACTTGAAGTATGTCTATGATATTTTACTAAGAATAGGTAAAGATCGGAGTGAAAATGTTACTCGATTAAGTGATATGACCGAAAAGCAATCTTGGTACGATAAAGTTGATTAAGATGTCATTCGCAGGTTGGCAACACAGAAAGAAACATTGAATGAATGTATTCTTTAATCGAGGATTGCTACTGAAAAGCAAATCTCATCACTAGAGATTCTTCTCAGTCCATAACTTGGATAAAACTCCCTGAAAGTACAATCCCAAATGTCCTTAACGCGAAGAATTCAAGATTAGTATGCCCAACTGGAAAAATGTGCGAAAGAATTATCTGAAAGTTCTGATCGTTGCGAGGGAAAATACCAAGCTGCCTCGGCAGCAGTCAAGAAATACAACCAAGAAATGTGTAAAATATGTGTATGGGATGACCCATATCTAAAGAAAAAAGCATTAGATAGCAGATATGAACATTTGTTGACAAGAAAGGAAATGATGGATCAACGGTTAACGGAGATAAAAGTAACTTTCGACGATGAAAAACAAGAAGCTGATAAGCTGGAAAAACGGTTCGCAGAAGCACTTGATTCAGCATAAAAGCGTGTAATAAGGAATAAATCTTCATAGTAAATTACTGAAGAAGAAGCAGCCATGGTTAAAGAAGTACAGCAGATCAAACAGCAGATAGCTGATGCTCAGAATGAGGCTACAGAAAGTGATAGATAAATAGTGAGGATTCGTTAAAATAAATAATAAAAGTCACAAATGTAGCTATTTGCAGCAGTGGTTGTGATATTTTTGATATCTTTTGTATTCTTCAACTACTGCTGAAAATGGAGGAATATTCCAGAAATAACTGTGACTAATCTTTACAAAAAGTAGAAGATAAGAAGTTTATTGGTGTTTGATTGTTGGAATCTAAGCCTATTTGGACTTAAAATATCACTTTTTTGTGACATTTTTGAATATTTTTTCATCCTAAATCTTTTTAATTTTGTCCTGAAAAAAAAATCAAAATTGAACGTTATTGTAATTCATTCTCCAGATTATTTATTTTTTTATTACAATTTCACTAATAATTATTTGGAAAAAACCTTGAAACAAGCAATGAGTAACAGACTTTAACAGCTCAACGGATAAATGACTGGGAAATAACAGTCATCACAGCCTCTTTTAACTGCAGTTAAAGCTTCTCATCTTCCTGCAGCGATTGGCCCATTTTCCCATGCAGTTGCAGTAAGTGCTTCTTCGAAATTGCTGTTTGTTTCTGGATAACTCTCAAGAGATCCTAAGACTGGCTAGTTCGTTCATGCTAAAGATATTGTCCTCCAAACAGAGCAGGTTCTCAAGAATCTCTAAGATGTTCTGCTTGCTGGTGGAAGCGATCTAAATTATGTTGCCAAATGCACAGTTTTTCTTGATGATATGGCAAATTTTGCGAAAGTCAACGAAGTCTATGCGAAATTCTTCAAAGGTGAAGTCAAACCAGCTAGAGCTTGTTTTGCTGTTAAGGAGCTGCCAGCAGGTGCGAAAGTGGAAATTGAATGCATTGCAGTTGTGCCATGATGATAAAAATGAGTTGTGTTTATATTCTTGCAATATTTTGGTTCAATTTTGTGAAACTTAACATAAAAATTTGAATGATTTGAGAAAGAGAAGAAAACAAAAGTAGCAAGGAGACAACAAGAAATAGGGAATAATAATAAATTAATTTGTTAAAATGCTTTCAAAGGCTTGCATCGATGAAGATTTATTGATCATTTTCTTGATTTATTTGTGGGAAAATAATGTCATATCTTACAATAAAAATCACACATATTCTTCCAATAAAAAATATTTCAAATAAAGATAATTATCTGGATTTTATTAACAGAGTAGTAAACTACTGAACAACCTTTCAACAACATTTCCAACTAAACTAGCATATCACTCATCTCATATGACTTCCCCTCTTTCATCTCCCTATCGCTCCACCTTCCAAGGCACTCAAGATGGTAACTAAGAGAAGAAAAAGGATCTTTCCTGATTTTATCTTATGATTCCATTGTATTCCCCTGAAAACTTTGCGTTGTTACAATAAATTCCAAAATAGTTGACTCCCCAAACAGACAGCGCATCAGGGTGTTAAGTGACAAATGGAGTAACATCACCTAGAATATCGATAAGGAAAAGCAAGATCGTCGGGATATTTTGGAAGATAAACTAAAAGGACTAGAAGATAAAATTACTTCTGATCGTCCAAACGATGAATAACGTTTCAAGGTAAAAAGAAAATACAATAGGCTACAAAACAAAAGAGGCTATTCGTGTTTAGATTTATAAAAAGAGTAAAAGATAACTCGTCCAAGATTAATTCATCTATTTTTTGAATTCTTTACTATATCTTTTAAAAACGATTCATACGATTTATCTCATTTTTCCGTTAGATTCTCAAGGAGCAAGTGCTGAAATTATCTAACACCCTCGAAGAAGAACGCAGCCAACGAGAGACTTTCGATGAAAAGAAAGGAAAGGAAACCAAAATCTTAGATGAAAACCTCCATCAGCTTTTGGAAGAAGAAAAATCTGTAAATAATGATATAATTGATACTCAAAGTCTAATTTTTATCCCTGTTCTTTCTTTTTTTGAAGAGCAAACGAGTTGTTGAGAGCAATCTCCTCAAGCAAATTGACGAGAAGTTCTTCAATATGAATCTGAGTCTGTCTAAGAACAATAAAGCTTACGAGGAAAACACTGAAGTCAAATTAAAAGAAGTTCAAGCTTCGATCGCGTTTATCAAAGAACAAATCGACCTAGAAAAGAGGAAAAGGTAGGAAATATGAGTTATGAGTGAGAGTGATTGAAAATTTGGAGTTTAGTTTTAGCATTAAATGGACTATTCTTTGATATATATTTGTGGGTTTACTTTGCAGAGAGGAGTCTACTTCAGCATTGACTGAGGAAATCGAGGCAGAACTGAATAAGTTCTAGGATGTGCTGCTTATCGAGAAGAAAGTACGTGAAGAGACTTAATCCAAGATCTACCGTATGGTGGAAGACATCCACGGGAAACTATAAACTGAGCTAATTGTAAAGTTTTTGATTTTTGTTTAAAAGAATATTTAGCTAATTATCCTTATTTTTTGGTTTGAATAATTCGACACAGCAAGAGAAACGTGACAGAGAAACAACAACTGATTCGCTCATTAAACTGTTGGAGGACACTTGCCAACGCATTGACAGGAACTTCAGAAATTGATTTTGGGGATAGTTTGTTTTAGGAAAAAAGTAGATTTTAACGTTGCATATTCAGTTTAGTTTACATATCATTTTTTTATCTTTCACTCAACTGACTTGATATTAACTATTTCTGTTCAATTATTTCTGATTTTTCTTATAAATGTTTTTGTTCATTTTTGACAGATTCTTAAGAATTCTTCATGAAAAATTTTCCAAACTTCAAATAATCCCAATTACCTTTCTTTTATGAACTCAATTTTAGTTCCTTTGAAATCAATCACACAATCCACCGCAGCTCTCCCAACTGTTGCGACTGCTGGGAATGGTTTACCTAAATTTGCGAAATCCAAAAAGCAATCTTCATCGGGAAATCTTCATGCGTTTTTCAATTAGAATAGCAGTCATTTGGGGAATACGAACACGGGGAATTACAGCAATAACATTAATAACAGTGGATTTGGATTGAATGGGAATAATAATCATAACCTCACTAATAACAGTTTGTCGAATGCTGGAAGCAATAATTTACCTAGCGAGTAATATTAAAATATGTCTTTCCATGGAACGAAGAATTATGGAGGAGGTTAGAAACTCTAAACTGGGGAGAATAAGCAATAAGGGTTCGCGTATAAGTCATTGAAGAAATATGAAGATTTGTTTAAGAGACAGAAATAGATTATGCTGAATAAAGAACATTTTTGAGAGAAGGGAGAGTAGTAGGTAATTGGAAAGTGAAAAGCAAGAGATTTTGGTTTTTTTTATGTGAATGTGAATTTAGTTTTGGAAATACAATTGCACAATTTAATATACTTGAAAACTCAAATGGTAATGCTTCTTTTATTGATAAAGGAAATGATAAATCCATTGAATTTTACAACATTTTTCAGAACTAAACCACTATTCTCCTTTAAAAATACTCTACCAACTTTACAAACACACACAGAGATACGCACATGAATCAAGATTAACTAATTCGATATCCTCAGTTGACAATTCTGTAGGTGATGTACTTTCCTGCTGTTTCGGAGTCTCTCTCAATCTTGAAGACTTGCTTCGCTCTAAGACCAAAGTACTTAGTGATGGGATCAGTTATGAGGATCTTAGGAA
>Ga0302271_10001427_pt1 | contig 22917 bp, 7 predicted proteins | sample III_Bog_N1_1_FD_198767 | JGI IMG/M metagenome (GOLD analysis project Ga0302271, IMG submission 198767) | Peat permafrost microbial communities from Stordalen Mire near Abisko, Sweden - III_Bog_N1_1 | ecosystem: Environmental > Terrestrial > Soil > Wetlands > Peat | place: Sweden: Abisko... | reverse complement strand
AGGTACAATTCAGCCAAAGAAGAATTTCGAATTAGGACTTCTTTAAGAATTGGCATGGAAAGATCAGTGAGTTTATTGTGACTAAGATTTAATATCAGCAGCTTACTATTTACAGAAAGTGGCTAGGAGATTATTTTAAACCCAAAATTCCCTATTGCATTGTTCTAAAGATTGAGTTAGATCAATGAATCATATTTTTTGTTATCAAAGATATTCTTCAAAGCTTTCGCATCTTAGCTATTAAAAAAATTAGAAGAAAGATCTATTTTTTTGACATGCACAGGGAGATTTTCAGCTAGCAGCGCAATCGATTATCCAGTGAGATTGTTATCCAAAAGATTCAAAGAATTGAGATTCTCAAAATCAGGATGCTACAATGCACTAGCAAGCATCTCTCCGTAGGTTTTACTGATTTAAAGTCGCTGCAGATTGAGATTTTATTTCTGCTCTGCGTGAGTAATAGATTCATCTATTAAGTTGTTGTCTTCCTCTTTTTCTAAATAATTCTTTTATAAGTACGTTGCAATATCGTTGTTATCCTTGAAAGTCACTCGATCTAATGGTTTCTTGTTTTCTTACTCTGTCAATCCATTTTGAATTCCAATGGAAGTATTTCTAGATCCTGCGGCCATGGATTAAGGCAAAAATGGAGAACTATTTGAATTACTACTATTATTATTAGTGTTCCTTTTCATGATAGAGGAAGGTTTAAAGTTATGATTTGGAGATTGAATTGAAGTGGATGATAAAATAGGAGTTTAATCAGAATTTTAGTTTGAAAGTGTTGGAGTGTTTGTAGCAAAAGAAGTGGAGGTATTTCTCGTTTAAACAAAAGCAGGGGAGCTATTCTGCCCGACTGAATTGCTTAGTTTAAATCCAATGCTCTTAACTTGACTTCCTTTCTTGGGAGACAACGAAAATCCAGCGGATTGTTGTTAGTATGGATCTTCGTTATTTACTGAATTCACATGAACCGACATGCTTTCTGTTGTTTTAATTGTGTTATGAAAAATCGTGCTTGTCGTGTCCATACTTCTTGGAGACGACCTTTATGTCGAACAATTCATAAGCTTTTGATGTTTTCTAAGTGCCTATGAGATAGATTTATGATTTGGAGTAGCTCCACCTTGAATTATACCTAGTTTCCGGGGTAGAACATTTTTAGAAATTGTGCTTGTTAACATCAATTCTTAAACACCCATAGGATCGTTAAATAACTACGATTCCTGTACGATCTATGAGATATGCTTGTAATCTTCGTTGAAAGCCTTCAAATTTGCTTCAACTGCTCGTTCTGTTCCTTCACTGTGATTCACACGATTCGGTGATCCATCGATGATTAGAGTCGAAGAAGATTGTAACTTTTAGAATTTTTTACGAGTAAGTAATGGAGTCTATGGGAAGTTGCTGTTACCTTCAAGTTTACTATCTGTTTCTTCAAGATTTCTAATTGCGCTTGGCTGGAAGGATGTCATTGTGGAAGAAGGAAATTATGTTTAAGAAAACGAAAATGATTTAGATTCGATGTCTTTTCTTGATCTAGGTATCGGACTCATCTATCTAAGCTCATCAAAGCAAGCTCTATCTTCTTCTATTTCAGCAGCTTGCGTCCGAAGCTACTCCAGACGAATATTATTTTTTCCAAACCCGCAGCTAAGAGTTTTAGAAGCGAATTATTTGTGAGAATTATTCTCCTCTACACCTGTTAAATAAGTTGGTTTCTGACCATTTGATGGTGATGTATTTATTGGCTGTGTATTCTACCCAGTCTGAAGACGATTGAGGACGGGAGTTGTTTAAATCCTTAAGTTGCCAGAAGACCCAAAAGGTTTATGCTTAAACTAGAAAGAGCCACTCGAAGGTGATTAGTATTATGGTTAGAAATCACTTTTTCTTGACAGAAGTTGAGTCCCACCTAGAGATGCAACTTTCGATGTAAAATTAAACTCATTCATTGCAGTATCGGGTGTTTTCCCTAGACTAAAATTGAGCTTTACATCAGTTCGAATTTTAAATTTTCTTTAGCGATGCTCGAATAGACTTGTTGGGCAGCCTACAAGAGATTCAAGTTGATAACTTTTAGAGGATTCCTTCTGGGAATTGTAAGGTTTTGATAAAAAAACGGAAGCAGAAGATGCCATCATATCACTTCTATTTGATGTCTAAGTTTCTGTTTTGTCTCCAATTCCTTTGATTTTATAACTATTCTTGTTATCCTAATAACCATTGTTATTTGGAGGTGTGATGTGCAAAGCTGGTGGAATATCTAGATGCTCACTGTGGCGCTATCTATCTATTGTTCCAGCCAGATCATATGAGCGCATTTAACTATTGGAAGGGGTAGTATAAACAGTTTTGGCAGGATTAGTTTTAGAGGGCGTAACTATTTTCGTTGCTGAAGCTGTAGAAGTAACAACAGCAGAGGAACTCATCTTTCTAGTACCTCCATTCTTCATTTGGGGGAGTTGAAGCTATGCCAATAGGAAGGTGATAAAAAAGTGTATGCGGGCGATACTTGGGTTATTTCTTGATAAATAAACTACCTTTTTATGAACGAAATATCACCAAACAAATTAACAATTTCCCCTTGTTCGAGTATCACAAAAAATCTTAAAATTCAGCGTCTTTTGCAATCAGCTAGTATTGTTACTTGACAGCGTTATGAGTGTATTATGTTCTATTTCTCTTTCTGTAGTTTCATTAATTATTTGGAAGGAATTTCAGTAAAAAATATGAAGTTTGTTAGGTAAACGTTATTTACTACATTGAATGCATCTTGCTGATGAATTATTTCTGCTTTTTGATAAATAAACTCAATTTATATTTTGTTATCATAGGATTTATGAAATATTTTTGAGGAAAGATTGTGATCCACTTAATTAAATAAAAAGAGTGGATTTAATTATTAAATAAATCTCCAACACAAATTGAGCTTTTTGAATAAATTCGAACTGAAAGTAGAAGAAGATATTCTAGAATTTCAAAGATTTTTATTACATTACATTTTATTACAATTAATTTCTACAAATGAGACACCTTAAAGACTATGAGAAGCATTTTCTACTTTTCCAACAAGATTCAGATGCAAATAATATCTTCGCTTGCGTGACCCAAACACTGAAATATTGTTACAGTTATTTGTATCTAAATGTTGCAATCTATTTTAATCCGGGAAAGCATGTGTGCTATTAATAAAAAGCAATCCTTCTTTACATCTAACCTTCACATAATTTTTCAAAAACAACTATTAATTAAAAGTTCCCCCCTTTTTTGTCTTTCCTTTAATACCCCATTTGTTGGAAAATACTGGCAATTTTCCTATTATCCAGTATTTAATCATTTCTAAACTCACCAATAATAAACAAAATAAAAATTCTATGGGTAGTTTCTTCTCAAAAACTGAAAAATGATAAAATTTACTTTTAGGAACCAATTTGTAAGATGCTTAACTTTAATTCAATAGCTATGATTTTAAGTTTAGTGGTTATGGAAATGGAAAAGCATCTAAAATATGGTTGAATTAACTCTTAAGCAAAAGCAGGTTAAATTTCGTTTAATTTTAGTTAGGATTATTCTTCTAATCATGTGTTAGAAACACCAAAAGAAAACAAGCAAATATTTTTTAATTATTTTCTTTTTTTTTTTCTTTTTTATGAAATGTATTCCATCTAAATACCATCTATTGACAATATTACTTTCCCTTCAAAGATTCTTAAGTTCATGATGGCTTTACTGCTTGTATCTTCATTGATGTGATTATCAAAAAGACAAATATTCATTTTCTAAATGTTATTGATTGTTGAAAACAAAAACTGAATTTAGTTAATAACTTCAAGGAAATGAAAATATTCGGAGGATTCGTAGAATCTTCAGAGTCAAAGCGCTTATTTGCGGACTTTTAATTAAAAAAAACAATAAACAGATAGATGATTTTTAATTAGTGAGAGAAAAAAACAAAGAAAGAATGGAAGACATTTCTCTTGACTCCTACATCATAAATCAAAAGAAAGATGGTGACAAGGATAACAACAACAATAAGAATAGATAGAAAAATAAAAGGGGTGGAGAGAATAGCAGACACAACAACAATAGCAGGAGCAACAACGGAAAAAACTACAATAACAGACAGAGAGAAAATAATCAACGTGGGGGCAATGAAGTTCAATCAAGAGGTCGCTATCACCTACCTGCTGACTAGCGAGTCTGGAAAGAGGGCTATGCAATTTACAAACCTTCATCTGAAAGGGAAGCACGATGAGTAATTAGTATTGTGTTTTTATTAGCGCGAAAGCAGCGATTGGAACAACAATAAGATAAATGTAACAACAAACAATATATCTTCATTTTTGGCTTTGTGTCTCACTAAATATGTTTTTGTTTTTTGTCTTCAAAAAGGGAAGAGAAGATAGACAGCGATCAGAAGAGCATAATCGCGAGGAGAAAGTTGATTTGAGCAGCTTTGTTGTCATCGAAAACCTTCATTACTCAGTTACAGAGGCAGAACTCCTTGTGCGATTTGCTTTATTTAAAAAAAAAAAAAAAAAATTTCACTCATATTGTGCTGTGTTTTTTCTGCATTATTTCCAGGAGTAAGTCAGCGTATTCGGTGAAGTCGCTTCTTACAAGATTTTTTGGGATCACAATGGGCGAAGTGAAGTAAGCTGAAAGAGAACTCAACTGCTCTTAATCACATGATTCTTGTGTGTCTTTGAAAACTTGCAGGAAAGAGCTATTGTGCAATTTATGAATGGAGAAGAAGCTTAGAATGCAATCGATGAACTTCAAGGTAGATTTAAGCAATGAATAAATCTGTAACATACTGAAATATGATTTTGAATCAAAATGGTTTCTTAGGCTCAATAATAGAAGATCAGACACTGAAGGTACACTTCGCTTCCAATGAAGACGTAAATTCCTTAAAAAAGACGAAGAGGATCTTCAAGCAAAACAAGTAAAATAGTTATTTATTTGAAAATTATTATTATTATTGATTTCTAAAATTATTCATAAAATCTAATTCAAAGAATCAAAGATTCATCTCAAGATGTATGTTTCTTTTGCTATTTTTAGAAACTTAAGAATTCACTCAAAACTCCTAATTTCATATTTTAATAAAGATTTCCTCAAGGTGACAAAATCAACATCGGAGGGTGGGAGGGGGATTCAAAAGAGTAATTGGAATGAAAGAGAAGAACTCGAGAAACAGAGAGAATTTAAATTCAGGAAGGCATCAAGTGGATCTGATGAAAATTGAATTAAGAGAGATTTCTGAAGTGGAAGTTATCTAACTTCGAATTGTAGAAGAGTAAAAAAAAATACAAGAAAAAAACACTCAAATATTAACTATTATCATTAGAAATGCACCCTCGCACAATGACGCAAAGCAATCCACCTAGAGATTAAAAATCAGTGTTTCCTGGGTTGTTGATAGGCTCTAAGCGACTTTCTCAGAGAGAAGAGCCGAAAAAGAGAGCGATAACACCAAATAAAACGACAGGTACTTCAGCTGCTTCTCCACTGATTTTGGCGTAGAAAAAAAGGACAATCGCTGTAGCTTCTCTGGGTAGAAAGTCTATGAATACTAATAATAAACCACTTTAACTGCCTTCTATCGTCAGCAGCAATATATCTCAACAACAAGGATCATTGTTTCCTAACCCAAAGAATACAGTGTTTATCTGCAGAGGAAACAACGATAACTTGATTCGGGAATACTTCACAAACAAGTAAGATAAACTTACAAGATTGTTAGCTGAAAAATTCTTAAAATTTAGTGGAAAACATTTGAAATTCCTTCCTGACTTTTTTTCGAATTTTAAGTTAATATGCTCATAATTATTTCATTAATATAACTGATCACTTCCCCTTTCAACTATTATTCTCTCATACATCCAATACAACCTTAATATTTAAAAAAATGTTCCTTTTGTCATATTCATTTGATTAGGCAATGGACGATACTAGAGTAGAATTTGAAATTCTGGACGAAGTTCTAATTTAAGTGGGTGGAGTGTGTCAACGAAATCGATTGGTCCTTCTTCCGCGAAGACTCCCAGATTGTATAAATACTTTATTTATCCCAACGGTATGTTATCAAGTTACTGATTTAATTTAGAAAGGGGAGAGGGGGTTAATACCTAAATAAGGCAAAAATTATGCCTTCAATATTTGGCGAAACCCTCTTGTAAAGGTTATGGCATTTTGATTTTTTCCCCAACATTTAAACACTCATTTTGCATAAAATTTGTTAATTCATTGATTTGGTTCATTATTTTTGAGATATGAAGATAATTTGAAATGCATTTCAAAAGTTACTTATCCATTTTAATTACTCCTTAGGTGAACCACATCTAGAATATTGGCATCATAGCAACAAAATCAGGATTAGTATAAACCGTGAAAGATTTTGAAATCAAAGAAAAAGCATTAGCTAACTCTTACGGTTTTTCTTCCAGCTCCTTCATGCCCGAAACCTACCGTCTTGATGTCACCAGAGACGATTACTCAATCGAAGAATAAAATTTCTTGTCAACAAAAAACGCAGGCTTATGGATAAACAAACCTACAAACTTTAACTGCGGCAGGGGTATCTAGATGATCTCAGACATAAAGAAATTCAAGGATGAATTTATTCGATTTAAATCGCAGAGTTATTCATTGAGATAAGGGAAACAGCTAGCATCTGCGAAATTTACAGTGTTTCATAAGAAATGCATTATTCAGAAGTATTTAGAGAGCCCATTGCTTTTAGAGCGCAAGAAATTCGACATGCGAGTATATGTATTCATTGCATCAACCAATCCGTTATGCGTACTTTATAATCCTGGGTACTTGAGACTCTCCATGAATGACTATAAATTAGGTATGAAATATTAAAAATGAGCAACGCATCCTCATATATGTGTGCAATAACTACTGATTACTTTGTTTCTAGACAATGCTGATGATGCTAATTAGAAATTCACTCACTTAACCAATGCAGCAATTTAGAAAAAACATCCAAATTTTGAGAAAAGCAAAGAAAATACGATTTGGAGTGTCGAAAAATTCGAAGTAACACAATGACAATCAACACAGCAAATACTTTTAAATCTTAACTGTTTTTTAATCGATTCATTAATTGGTTTATTAGAAATATGTCTCCAATGCTTACGGAGCTTCTTAGAAGCAAATCGAAGAGCTAAGGAGGAAGATAAAGTCTATTTTCACATATATCATCAGAGCAGCTGAAAAAAAACTGGACAAAAAAACTGGCTGCTTTGAGTTACTCGGCTGCGATATCCTCATCGGCAGTGACTTCACTCCTTATCTGATTGAAATGAATCACAACCCAGCACTACATCTAGGTAAACTAAGTCAGATAAGAAAGTTTTAAGAATATTATTGAAAGTTCTTGGCTTGAAGGGGGAGAGAGATAAAATGAGAGAAAACTTGAAAATATTTTATTACTTTTTTAAGATTTTATTCTTTTAATGGTGATTGTAATTTTTAATTATTTTCTGAACATACCGACGTTTAGATACCTCCACTCAAGGCTAAGTGATCCCTTAAGTTGTGTAAGATGCTCTAGATATCGCCATTTCTCTTCATTCCAAGCCAAAAGAAATTGAAGCAGCTCTCAGAGATAATTTTGATACAAAAGGATTCTAAACATTAATTAATGAATCCACTGGATTTTGCTTCTTACGATAATCTAATAGTAATAATAATACTACTCGCGAAATCAAAGAAGCAAATAATATTTCTGCTAGAGATAATAAAATCAGCTCTTCTCCTTTGAACTCGAAAAATACAGAAACATCATACTCACAAAATTGAAATAAAAAAGGATATATTGATAAAACTGTTGGTTTCAGATAACAGCATGCAAAGGGAGCATAGATATAAAGAAAGAGAAATTACTAGGATTAGTTGAAATATGCAATCCCATCTGTTTTGAAAAATCTGTCTATGTTTTTTGTCCATTTTATTAGAATAATTAATTAACTTCAATAATAAATAAGCTTCTGTTATTAGAATAGTTCTTTTAAACTAATCTGTTTATATTATGTGATTTGATTGAGAAAAGAAAAAGACAAACATTTGAAAGGAGTGTAACAATTGATAGTGGCCCTTCCCACTAAGAAAAAAAATATTTGTTTCAATAATAAAGATGACGACGATAATCAACATCATCAATGTCATGCATTTTTCCTGTAAGCTTTGTCCGTTAGTCTCTCTATTCATCAACAACAGTAATAGATGAGCACACAAGTATTTAAAAATTTTTGAGTATAGAATTAATTATTAAATATCTTTATTTATTTTTACTCTTGGCTAAGTTGGAGTGAGTTTAATTGGAGGTTGTCCATAACTAATAGACTGTGTAGGATTAGTGCTACTCTATGTAATATTAGATTGTTTGTTCTCTGTTGCTGGTTCAATGGCTTTAAGTGAATTATTCTAATTGAGTTCTTTTTTGTTTTCTGCATTTTTCTATGATTTGAGATTGAAATCGCCTAGAGATTACTTCTACTCTTCTTCAGAGTCCTTCTTGAAATACTAATACCCTATGAATACTAGTGCTGCAACCACCAGACTTTTCAGCAGAAACAAGCAATTTAACAAACATTAGCCAATTTTTTTTAAAAAATAATTAGAAAACAATAACATTTTTTTATTTTATCTTCCAAGCAAACTAAAGAAATTACATAGGTCCTCTAATGTTATTGATGAAATCTGAGTCTTATCTCTGAGGAATTGTGATTTCATAAAGTGTAATATGAGTCTAGTTTGCCGATGCTTGTTCTTATATCATAACAAAAGATCCAGTGCTGCTAAGTTTCTAACCTTTAACTTGTAACTTTGAAATATCCTAACCCTACTGTTGATCTTATTGCAGTGAAGGCAATAATCCTTCAGCTGTGAAATTACTTCCAGATTATGCGCTATTTTTCTGTCTCTTGTAGAGTTCAATCGTAAATGGATCAAAATATTCATCCGTTTCAGATGACAGATGCGTTGTGTTGAATACCCTTGTCACTCCCGTTTGTAAATCCCACAGTAAAAGACTATTCTTGATTGATACCATTGAGTATGCTTAGACGCTTCTAAGCTCTTTGTTTTGATTTGTATTTTGAGTATGCTCATAGAGTTTTTATTTAATCCTGCAGGAGTTATCTTATGATCTTATTTCAACTACAAATACATCGTTTTTTTTAGTGAGGGCGTAGAAATGAGAATTTGATACAGCATCACCTTAAATCTCTACAATTCCATCAGGTATCTCCTCACATAGCACGCCCACAAGTTCACCGCTCATTGCATTCAATTACCCTATCTGATTGCTTGCTAATTTAGGAAAAGCAATAGAAAATTTATTTCGAAAAATGAAAAAAGAATATCCCTTTTTTTATCTAACAACCTAAAAATAAATAAGATATTACTTGCAAATATTGTGTTCGGATAGCTCTTCAGCAAATGATTGACAGGCTTGTTAGATATCTTCAAGGATCCTTTGTAGGTTCCATTTCTGAAAAAAGAGTGGATGCTCCCAAATGCATCACCAATCAAGAATAGCTTAGTTCCTTTGATGGTTTAATGCAAGAATGAAGTGTAGTTGCTGATACTGCTTCCTTAGATCATTTCGTCCTTTTATGAAAAAGAAAAATAAAGTTAGGAAGTTAAAAAAGCATGACCAATACCCATAGCTCGTTTTGAACGATTATGAAATATGAAATGATTGATTAAAACAAGCAAATTTTTTAAAAAAAATATAAAAAATGCATTTACTTGTTGACTATTTGGCATTCCTTGAAGTTTGAATTTTCCTTCTCTCTTGATAGGGAATTTAAACTTTTCTGGCTTTTTCTGTCTCGTCTAGCGAGCTCTTTGTGATGTAATGTTATTAGAAGTATTATTATTCAGCGATTGTAACTGTCTAGTGTTGTTGAGTGCGTGCTACTTTGCAAGGGTTGCATTTTTTATTCTGATAGCATAATCCCTTCGCTTTTGTTCTCTTTATTCCTTCAGTTATTCTTATTATTGTTTTTCGCTTTCCTGAATATCTTAGGGAGAATTATCAATTGTATTTTGCAAAGATTGCTGTGTAGGCTCCAATTCACCTGCTGATGTTGCTGAATTATCATCAGAAGCTTCATTGTTTTTATTCAATTTCTGCTTGGATTCTAAATTATCTTCAACTTTATCAACCTCAGCATCAGCCACAGCTTCAGTTAATTTTCCTTCTTTCTCTTTGTCGATTAATTCTTCTTGCTATTTTTTCCTTTATTAAGCTAAAATCTTTTATCTCTCTTTTTATATCATTTACTATTGGAGCTACTGCTATTGCTGCTATCCTCTTGCATCTTTAAGATCATCTTCAACTGGTATATCCGTTTATCCGATGTACTTTTTGAACACAAATTCTTAATTCTAATTGTCTAATTCATTTGTTGAATTTACTCTGATTTTGGAGTTTTCTAATCTAACAATTTTAACCACTCCATCTGTCCCGAGAGTGCTGATAATTACCTCATCAACTCTAGGAACTAAAGTTAATAAATGGATTTTATGACCAGGTGTGTATGGATCTACAACTGATTCACCATATAAATCGTAGAATAAAATAGTGTTGTTCAGCAATTACGTGACAATCATGTAACTTTGCATGTTGCCTTTTGGAGAGCGGTATGGAAACGTATTCAAAAAGAAGGTTTCTTTGACTTCTTCATTGATCGAAAATGAGACTCTTTTTGTCATTTTGTTGATTAATTACTTCTAGTGTAAATTATGAGTGGTTAACGTCTGAGTATTAGCATCTACAGCTTACACACGGGCGACAATCTATCTCGAAACAACCTGAAACACGCGACTATCACTCAAATAATCTGCTAAGTATTCAGAGCTACATGCCTATTCATAAATTAAAAAATCAAAATCAAAGTTTTAAATCGCTAGGATATCATATTCGTCCTTTCTTTTTCCAACAAATTTCTTGCTTGTTTTCTTGCATTATTCTTGTACTTACTATTGGCGCATGAATTATTGATCTCTCTTGCTAGTATCTCATTAAAGCATCTAGCTTTTTAGAATATAACTCAATAGCTTGTTTCGTTTGACTCATCTCCTTATCCAATAATTCGATGTCATTAGCTAATAGACTCTAGTGCAGCTTAGGATTTATTGGAAGAGATTTATGTGCATACGTTTTGGCTTCTTCTCCTTCGACTAATGGGAGAAGTATTTAAACTAAAAAAAAGATAATTGTGCCGATATTGAAGTTTTTGCACATCGCTGCCATATTTGTCCTTTTTTCAATTATTAAATAACTAAAATAAATGAGAAAAGAACAAGAAAAAGAAGGGGTGTTCTTTAGATTGAAATTGTTATTATCTTAAATGAAGAATGATTTCAAAGTAATTTAAGCACTTAATTAAGCCAGCATAATGTGTCTTGAGATTGAGTAGATTTGCATGTTTCTTGTGAGGCATGATTTGACTAATTTAAATAGGAAAATTGGGGGGAAATAATAAAAAATTAAATTAAAGGAATAAATAAAATAAAGCACTCTTGGAATGTGCAATTAAAAAATGATAAAATCCCTCTCTTCTTCTTTTGAACAAAGAACAAGAGCGCTAAATGCTGTGCACCACCGTTTTTTCAACTCCATCAATTCTAGGCCAATCCTTCGTAATTTTTGACAAGCACACAACGCCAGCATTTCAGCAATTGGATTTTCCAAATCCCGTCTGTCAAAAAAACTATATGTTTCAATGTTTTTCTTCTTCTTTCTTTTTATCTTTCTTTCTCTATCAAAATGCATTATCAAACATACTGTTAATTCGCATAACTATTTCAACAATTAAGATATTTCTGCATATCTATTCTATATGAGAGAGGAAAGCAAGTAATTTAGAGCATTTTTAGTTTTTTAAATATATCATGTGGTATATTAAATAAAATTCAAATTCAAATACAAATATAAATAAAATTAAATAAAAAAAATAAATATCATTAGTGCACTACTATCAATCGTAAATAGCAAATTGTGTAAAATCAAATTACGAATAAAAAATTTCATTCAAAAATATACCAAAAAGTTGCTTGCTTTAATGTTAAGCAGCAAGGATTAAAAGACTTAGAAAGATTGCTCCAAAATGAACAAGAATTAGAAAGAACTTTAAGTTTTAGAGGGAGAGTTTAATTAAAATTAGAAAGAAAAAAAAGAAAAAACTTCAAAAGAAAATATCAAATCATTTCTACATTCAATTATTTAAAAAAAATATTGTTTTTTATGATAGGAAAAATAGAAAATTAAAAAATTAATTAGTGTATTTATCCCAAGGGGGATGCTTGGCAAACAGCCTAATAGTTAGCCCTAACGGCTAAAAGAGGTAAGTGAATTAAAAAATTGACTAGAAAGACAAATAATTATCTTATGCAAAATCGAATGATTAGGATAGAGATATTTTGGGGATACAATTGAAGAGTGTCTCTTCCTAAAATATTTAAAAAAAATGTTAATTGAATAGAATTTTTAAAGTTCAAGAGAAGCAAACCATATCAAATCTAAATGAATAATATTTTTAGAGCATAATTAGGGAATAAAGGATTTAATTAGCAATAGAAATTAAAGTTTGAAATAAGAAGAAAAACAAAATTAACGAAATTCTTGCTTTTGAAATCAAAATCAGCCTAAAAAATTGATAAATCAAAATAAAAAATAAGGTTTAATCTATATTTATTGTTGTTGTTTCAGCCAAATAACACTGTCAAATTAAGGGATTTCTTAAGAATTTAATTATTTGTGCTAAGCTATTTTTATTATTGTTGATTTTCTGTTTTTTGTTTTTTTTCAGAGTTAGAAAGTTGCATTTCAATAGAAAAGTCATTTCTCAAAAAGATGCATTTATTTAGCAGTTAGCTAAAATTAATAATATGCTAGGAAATGCTGTTAAATCTTGAAAATTTTTACTAGAAAGAAAATAATATTTGTAAGAAGTGCTTTTATATATATATTTTTTTTTTCAATTAAGTTTCTTGAACAAATTTTGTTTCAATTTGGGAGCAAGCAGAGATTACAGTTAAAGATATCCTCACTCACACATAAACACCTTTACAAGCTCATTATTTCTCATTAAAGGCAGTAAGTAGTTAGCATCTCTAAGGAATTAGGTCATGAGTGGAAGTAGATCAATCAAAAGCAGCGAGTTGATTGTGAAGAAAGCTCAAGGGTCCAGTGAATTATATGGAGAAACTTAGCTTCGACATATTTATGATAAGCATCAGAAGTAGTAGCAAAACCAGTAACATCAGCAAGAACAGGATAACTAATTCGAACAGCAAAGACAACAGCATCATTTCAATGCTCCAGAAATGTTATCTGAGTTGCTGATATTAGTCAGAAGGATCGATTGTGAAGTCAAAGAAATTAAAGAAGTTCTGCATATGAATGAAGGGATATTCACAGTCACCAAATCCACAGCGACAAGTCAATCAAGCCAGTGTATATTTTTAATTCAAAAATTTTAAAAAATGTAATCTAACTTCTGCAAATTATGCCATTTCCAGAGCCATTTGCTGCTGCTGAAAATGGAAGAACTTCCAAGAAGAAGAGTTCTGAAGTGCACTAAAGGGAAATATAATAATCACCTTAGCATCAAATTCGTCAGCGAGATGAAGAGACACGTCCGCTTGGGAAAAAACCATAAGGAAAGAAAACGCTTCCTTTGGAAGACAATATCCCATCAAAATATCACAGAAGACTCAAAACTGAAGCAGATGATTATGAAACTAATAGAAATTACCATTATTTAGATATATCCCCGATTCATTAGACCTCTGTGTTCTCCAGCAACAGCGAAGAGCCCATACTTTCAATGGATTTTTTCAAAAAGGACTGTAATGTTTTCCCTTCTGCTTAGTTTGCTCTTTAGGAGTTTGAAAATTTTGACTTTCCTGAGGATTCAGATAGGATTAATAGAGTTGTTGAAAATCCAAAGAACATCCTTGGAGTTAACCATCAGCATCACTTCAACAAGAAAAACAACAACAAAAACAGTATTGAGCAAAAACAGAGCATTTAACATTATCAATAAGAAGAATCAAATTAATGCCTAAAATAATTTTCAGAAGAACTCAAGAAAAGAAGAAGTTAATCAGGTGAAAACCCATAAACCAAACATTAGTTCTATTAATAGTAGTCAGAATATGCGAGTAATGGCACTGATCAATAAGAAAAAAGGTATTTATCTGAAGATAAATCGATGTTAAATAAGAATCCAACTGATGACAGAAGATAATAATAATAATCGTAAAGTAGTACGAAACAAAAATCTAATTAAAAAACTGCAAGTAATCATAAAAAGAATGAGTTTTCTCATGAGTATCAGAATAATAATGCTGAGATTCTAATGAACTAGCAATAATACTAGGCAACGAATAGGATCAATACACTGTCTTCTTCGAAATCTACTCACAAAAGAACAGCTACAGGAGAAGATATTGCTGCTAGTTCGAATTCTAGAGTAGTTGGAAGAGACTAATAATAACAGTAGTAGTAGCAGTAGTAGAATTAGCAGCTGAGTTATGATAAATTAAAATTCAGGAATGGCAATAACAATCTAGCCTTTGATTAGTAGTAACTACTAGAGAATAAAGAGAATATCGAATCAGGGAGATTAGTTTCCCTTAAGCAGTTGAATAACTACCATCTCCTGCATCAGAAGAGACACCCTGATAAATTGAATTTTTATTCATAAATCCACGAGGAAAATGAAATACGCTCTTGCAAGAATAATAATACTAATAATACCTATTAAGGATCATAGCTACAGTCACCTTGTTCTCTTGCAATAATTAGGAAACAATTTAACAGTCATAATAATCAACTAAGTCAACCAATGTCATCAAGCTCATCTTCTCACTTTTCTACGATTATTCACTCCACGAGATTCAAAAATTGAAAAATAAATTCAAAGAAATAAAATAATATATGAAATCGTTTTGCTATTGTTGTGATGAGAGTTAAAATGAATAAAAGAAATAGTCTTTTCATGTCTTTCTTGTAAAGATGAATAGTGTTTTAGATAAAATAAAAAAGAATAAAACAATGCTAATATTTTACTTACAAAATGATTTGGTTGAAAAAGTTGAGATTCATATTTTCTGATGTTAAAAAATGGAGAAGAAAATGTAGTTGAGTTGAGAGGGATAATCCTTTTTAAATTGTTGTTATTATTATTAAAGGCGTGGTGCAGTGAGTGAGCGATAAAGAGAAATTAATAAGTGTGTGTGTGTATTTATAGGAGATTCTTTCGAAACACAGAATAATCAAATAATAATAATAAATTCTAAAATAATTAAATAATTAGGTAACATATTTAGATAAAATCAATAAATGGGCGAGAACGTGTTTATAAAAATTATTGTTGTTGGTGAGTAAAATGTCGGAAAGACTTGCATTCTTGCGAGGTATTCTAGAGATTAGTTCGACAGTACTTGCCCTCCTACTCTCGGAATGGATTTCCAATCTAAACTCCTAGAATACAAGGGGAAAACAATCAGACTCTAACTCTGGGATATTGCTGGATAAGAACGATACAATTCAGTGTCAAAGCTCTATGTTAGAGGAGCATACGGTGCGCTAGTTGTCGCAGATATTAACTAAGAAGCATCTTTGCAAAGTTCCTTGAAATGGAAAAAGATGATCGAAGAATCTTGTGATTTAAAAGATGGCAAACCTATTCCTATGATTCTAGTCTAAAACAAAGTTGATGATCTCAAAGGACTAGGTTAACTCTAGCCATTCTAAACCGAAGAGTATCTTTAAGGGTTTGCGAAAGAAAACGGATTTAGTGGATCACTTTAAGTCAGTGCTAAAGACAACACAAACATTCCTGATATCTTCAATCTTCTCATCGATCACATTGATGCTAATGGATTACTAGGAAATGCCATCAAACCAACTGAGTCGAACTACTCGAAACCAACGAAATCAACTGATGGAACAAGCTAACCTTCCGGAAGCAGCAGCACTACTGAAAACTCAAAGTAATTGTAATCGTAAAATGCTCCTGTTTAGTCTTCTGCCAATTAAGGAATAAAAATAACTAACAATCCACCTCCAGCTGCAGCTTAAAAAAAGGGGGGCTGCTGCTGAAAAATATGTTTGTTGTGTTTAGAAAATTCCAATGTTTGTTTTTTTTTTCTTTAGATAAAACAACGCATTTAAATAAATATTTCAAAATATTTTGGGCTGTTTTGTTTAGTTGTTTTTTTCATTTTCCAAAAAATGCAGGATCTTATTTTTATGTTTAGACATTTTTAACTCGATTTTTCAGATAACAAACTACCCATTTTTCAACTCCCAAAAGAAAGAAAAAACAATCCTCATTTGTTAGACCATATTATTTTACAAAAAATAGAGAACTACAATATCACACAATAAACAAGAAAATATTGTATTCCCATAGTTGATCTCTTTAATTTTCCTTGTTTTGTATGTTCTTCATTCAGCCTGCTGATCGTAGTATTTCTTCGCCTCTAAATAAAGATAAACATAATAAGAAATAAATACATTTAGAAATGTCTCCCAATTCAATTACCTTCTTTGACTCCTTGCACGTACATGTTGTTGCCATTCATCACCCCCTGCATTTATTAACCTTGAAACGGATATTGGCCAAACTATTACTATTACTATTATTATTATTGTTATTGCTATTATTATCCATAGTGTTGTTGCTACTGCTGTTATTAGAGCTATTGCTAAGGATTCATGATTTAGTAAGGCTATTACTGCTGTTAGGAAGCTTATTGCTACTATTGCTATTAAGGATTCATCATTTGTTGTTGTTGTTGCTAGATTTGTTGAGGTTGCATGTATTATGGAGGTGGTGCAATACCTTGATTGACATTGTTCATGAACTGAGTCGAAAGGAGAGAATTCTAGTTGATGTTCAAGGAATTCATTAAGCTTTAGTCTGCCTTCATGAAATTGTTCTAAAAAATACAATAATAAAAATTATAAACAATCTTTATGAGCTAATCTTCTTCTTTTTTTGGTTTTTCTTTACTGGTCCGATGGGGTTGATGTTAGGGAAGGCTTCTTGGGAGGATTTCTTGATCTGCTGATTGGTTTTAATTTCTTCTTTAGGGAGAATATCAATGAGGAAGTCAAATATCTCAGTGTTGTAAATGCATGCTGCGATATCGTTTTTCTGCAAAGTGCGTCTCTTGCCTTCTTCAGTGAATAACCAAGCTCTATGAGTGAGCTCAATGATGAAGATCTCACAGGCTTTAGCGAACAACACTGGAGCCTCTGCACTTATCATCTGAATTAGAAAAATAAGATTACATTCCAAGGCCCCGTGATTTATGAAGAAACAAATGAAAAAGTTAGGTTTATTTATTGGAAAAAAGTCACAGATGAAGGAATAGAATGTCTTATTTGAATAAATAATATTTCTGCAATTATGTACCCTGACATCTTCGTCTGATTTCATGATTTTCTTCACTCTAGCTAGTGGAAGCTAATGCGATCTAAACACTTCAGGATCTGTTTTTTTGTAATAGATTTAGTATCATAATTCATCAACAAAAAGGCTTTTTTTTCATTGATTGAAGGGTTTCTTTCATTTGTTACCTTTGCCCATCAAATTGATTTCTTCTCTAAGGTCAGCAAACTTATCCTTTAGTTTCTTGATGTGCTCATGCTAGTTGATATCAGACTGATGATTTAATAATAAAGAGAGCAGTGTTATTGATAGGTAATACCAAGGCAATACAAGAAGAATTGCTGGAGAAAAAAGACCAACTTTTAAGAATTAGTTTATTTATCTTACAGGCTGATAATTATCTACAGGCAGAAGGTTATCATAAGGTCCATTGAAGACACCGCTCATTCCCACACCAGACATGAATTGCTGGGGATTCGAAGAAAGTTTCGAAAGATCGAAGTTATTGCTGTTGTTATTTTATCTAAAAATGCAAGCAAAAAAAGATTAGAGAGCAGCATTAAAGTTGCATTTTCATTGCTTTGTATCAAGTGTTGTGTCTGCTGTTAAATATTGAGCTATTACTGCATGGAATGCTACTGTATTTTGCTGCTGAAACGACTTTAGATGCTTGTTTCTTTAAAATATGTGATTTCTAGTATTAAATAAATTATTATTTGTTTATTGAGCGTAATTGAATGATTCTGGCAAATCAAAACCTACCCCCGCCCTCTGCTCTTAATTTATCTTTTGTAGGAAAGCATAGAGAGAGCATTCAAAGTCAAAGTTAAAGGAGAACAATACAAATAATTAAACCTAGCTAGCAATGTTTTAAGGATATAATAAATGGTTCATTTGTTCAATTTTAGCTGTTATTTTTCAAAGCTTTTCCCATTTAAAAAATAATATGTTTATTCCCTTGAGATTGATAATATTCTGCTTGAATTTATTCTAGAAAAAATCAGCTTATTGGAATTTAAAAGTTCTTTTATTGTGAAATTTAAATCACTTCGAAGAATATCCTTTCGTAATGCTCCAAATGGATAGCAAAGAAAAAAGAGTAATTTATAGTGCTTTATCTTCAATTATGATGTCTTGTCGGCTATCTTTTGAGTTTCATTTCACTTACCTTCTTCAGTAAGTAATCCATCTGCAAACACAACAAAAAATAGTTTAAAATCAATGTAGATTTTGCTAATAAACTATAATTTTCTCCAAAAATTTTCCATTTAACAAGGCTAAATCGATTGGACTGACTAGTTTTTGTTCTTTTAATCAGCCCAGAAAAAATAAATCTATTAGTAACAACATAATTCTATGTTTATCTTTCTTTACGTAATCTGCTTTTTGTTTGTAGTAGTCTATTTTATCTTGAAGCATTTTCTTAGTCTTCGAGGTGATACTCAGGTATTCCTCAGTTTTCTAGAAGAATTCCTTTTGATATTTCTGCGACAGTGACGACACAAATTTATCTAATTCGTTCTGAGAACCGAATAAAATATGTGGAAAATTTTGTAATTCCTTTTCGGAAGTTTCAATGTGCGTGAGCGGATCAGATTGATCGTATTAGTAGCCGTTGCATTCGATCACAGAATCCTCAGACTCTATGACATCTTCGTCTACACTGTCAGTCATATTTTTAATGTCCTCCTTGTTCTGTGAATTAATAAATAACAGCATGTGTTGTAATAGAAGTACTCATGATTCACTTGATCAATTCCAATCTTCTATGGGATATTTGTGTATTTTTTACATCTTTTAGAGTGTATTTTTGATAGGATTTGATGATAGTATCAAAAGGAACTCTTGCAATAATTAAATCCTCCTTTGAGAAGTAAGTCTTCATCAGATCGATCTTCTTCTCAAAGAGTTACTTGACCTACAACAAAATATTAGATATTTCATAAACTGTAAATGATAAAATTACTGGTGTTAACAATACTTTGCATTCTACAAGTAAACCCTTCGATTAGTTTGTGTTTTTTACTTGCATTTGTATTTATGGAAAATCAAGGAGCATTTGGATAAAGTCCGTTTTCCGAAGAAGAAAAAAGTTCGCTTCTACAGACCGAACAATACAAGAGCACACTCGAGTAATATTACACATTGTTTCTACCTCTCCAAACATGTCTCCTTGAACAAAAGTGCATTTTCTTCTCTCGAACTTATCAACTAAATCCACAACCCCCGAGGTTATGAAGAACACTGCCAAAGAAAAATAAAAGGATAAGGTATTATTTCCAGTCATGATTCTTTAAAAATTGAGCATCTTTTGTTACCATATTCTGGTTCTTCATCTTGATTGTAAAGTTTCTACATGCGCTTAAGTTTTAAAGGTTCTAATTTCGGGAGATATGTTCTTATCAAGTTAATGTGCTTTCCGAGGAAAAATGGAGTTGAATTGAGAATCGATGAATAAACACAAATAAGTAAAGGCGATTTCAAGTTGTATGGGAGCTATTCAATGAATGGTAGATTCCTAATGAGATGATGCTCTTGGAATTATTTATAGGACATGGAGATTTATTTTTTGATTTGGAGAGTTGTTTTCAGTGGTAAATCTAATTCTTTTTGAAGAACAAGAATTTTATTGAGTTAATGTGATAGGGATTTATCCATTTCTTCTGATTGCGATGCAGAGTGGAGATTAGAAACCATTAATGAGTAGAATGCTCCACCAATGATCATCCAAAATACTGAGAAAATATATTCATATGAATTCATTGGGTACATATCACCAAATCCGACTGTTGTTAAGGTTTGGAGAGACCACTCAATTGACATAAAATATAATTCGATTGTACTCCTCCGAGGAACATCTTCTTTATCCAGCCAATTTGGAGATGTTGAAATACCCTAGAGGAAGACAAGAAAGAGAGAGAGAGAGGTCAAAAATGTATAAAAGATAAAAGAATTGTGCTATTTTGATGAGTTTTTTACAATGAGATAATATAAGCTTGAAGAGACGTGAATGAGTAACGTAGAGAAAATCATAATTTTAATAACTCTCTTCTAGCTTGAGGAAAGGCTATTGAACCAATTTAAGAGATCAGCAAAAAATACTGTCTCAAGACGCTTTAGAAGCCTTGGGATCTTTGCTAAGCGATACATCTGTGAGATTCTCATGAGCTTCAATAAAATGTTGTAACGATGCGATTTTCTGACAAAATAAGATTGGAAAAAGGTAAAAAATGATTAAATTAAATGCTATTCAACTAAAAAGCAAAGTTATTTAGTAAGGCTTACCTGAACGTGAATGTGCCATATGTAAACATTTCTCCAAGAGGAAGACTTCACAAAATAAACCAAAATAAATATTTGAAATATTCATAATAAAAAACTGCTATTTTATTCCAAGTAACTTGCTTACACTGCAAGAAGATCAATTAAGAACCACCCTTTGAGGTAATTCATAGCGATGTATTTATTATTCACTACAAGTTAGTTTTCATCGTCATAGAACGCGGAGAAAAAATTGATGAAAAGGTCGATGATAAAGAAATAATGCATGATCCTATCAAACACCTCCCAGAATTAATTATCTTCTTCGCCTTGGAAGCACACTCGAAATGTGAAATAAGTCGAGATATATATCAAATAAACCGCTGTAATCATATTCCAGCCGATGCGGAACGCACTGTCAGGCATGATCACAAGAAATTTATCTTACACAACTTCCTCTCGAGTAGTAACTTGCTTGTTCAGCTCAACTCCTAGGTAATTCTCAAGTCCTTTGGAATTCTTAGTAATTTCCCTTGTTTTATTTTAAACGAAGCGCCATAGCGATGCTCCTTTTCGCAGGGGAGCTTGCCTCACTGGAAGATCATCTTTTTCGAAAGGTGTATTTAAGTTGCTGGTATTGTTGTTTGCGTTGATTTCTTTAAGATTGTTGAGTTATTATGAGTTATGTTCTAATCCTTAATCATTTCTTTCAGTGTGTTCTTCTTATTTTTATTCTTCAGCTTTGAAGTCATCTTTGATATCTTCTTTTTCTTCTTCTATTAAACTTATGCTTTTCTCTTTTTTCTCTTCTTTTTCCATTTTGCAACCTCTTAGCTTCCTCTATCTTGATCACTAACTTGATTATTGAAAAACTATTTTCCTTCAAGCTGAGATGTTTAATCAAATAATTTATGGATCACTGGACTGTCAAAAAAGGCACTTTCTTTAGGGTAATTCATGATTTTTCCACAATTTTTCTATTAAAACTTTTCAAAGAATTTTCCTTTATCATATTTATCTTTTGATAACTAAGTAAAAAAAATGACAGAAAACTGATTCTTTTATTTTGGAAAGCTCTTTATTTCCTAAATGGGGCTGTAAACTCTAAAAAAAAGAAGAGACAAATGATAACTAACACTATTTGTACTTGAGTAAATTGTTTATGAGAAAATAAGAATGAAATGATCTGCTTCCTTTTTTTATTTTCCTTGCAAATTGGTGTTGTAAATCTGAAAATAGATCAGAACACACTTATCAGCAAGTGCGGCAAATTCAGAATTATTTCATTTTAAGTTAACCCTAATGAAAACTTTAAGCAGCAACTGACTTGAAAGATGCAAGAGTTGAAGAAATATGCATAAGTAATATTCGTGTGGTTAGCAGCTACTGTCTTTGAGCTGAATAGCTCATTGATAGTTTATTATCTTAGTAGTTCTTTATGCAAGAATAATTGATGTTAATAATTTAAGCTTTTCAGACAGTAAGACTGAGTCTAATTGCTGTTGCTTAAAAAATATTTACCCATAAATGATTAAGCTATTATGAAAATACTGTTTGCAAATCTAATGAAAAGAACGAGAGGAATTCAACTGAATTAACTGCTTCTACCAGAATATGTTTTCTTATTCTCTTTGCTCTTTTGAGCATAAAGATTGTATTCTCCATTAAAGATATGGATTTGCTATCAGACACAGTTATGAAGGGATATATTTGGTTTCTCTCGATGAAGTTCTCATTTTTAATTGATTTATTTGAAGATAACTTCATTTATGCAGCGAAATTAATAAAAAGATAAAAATTGTTTCTGACAGAATAATTTTCTTGTTCTCTTTGCTCTTTTGAGTACAAAGAGTGTATTCCTCATGGTTAAAAGATAAACCATCGAAACTAACAAAACAAGGAAAAATGAAAGTTTCTGAGGGTAGATCACCTAAATAAACAGATAAATTAAGTGCAAAAGAGAAGCCCGCCGTTTTAAACTAAGAATACCTTTATCACAGCGACTAACTGTTGTTGCTTCTCAAATTAAAACATATTATTCATGGGATGATAAATACTGTAATGTTGATCCTGCCTTTGCAGAGACAAGGGGAAATAAATCAATTACAACAAACTAAATAACTTCTTAAATATTTTACAATTATTCCTCTCTTCCTGTTGAATATCTTTTGAACTATCTTTCTTTGACTAACTGAGGATACCTACCCCAGTAGCATAG
>Ga0302271_10001426_pt1 | contig 22934 bp, 14 predicted proteins | sample III_Bog_N1_1_FD_198767 | JGI IMG/M metagenome (GOLD analysis project Ga0302271, IMG submission 198767) | Peat permafrost microbial communities from Stordalen Mire near Abisko, Sweden - III_Bog_N1_1 | ecosystem: Environmental > Terrestrial > Soil > Wetlands > Peat | place: Sweden: Abisko... | reverse complement strand
CGATTTCATCTGATTTAACATTTTTCAAAATATTCTCATAATTTTATTCAAGCTATACTGCTTCAGATTCGCTGAGATTTCTCTACGAAAACAGAACTCCCACTTAGCCGTTCTCAGTCATTTATTTTTACTGCAAATCCAATGAATAAAATTGAGAAAAAAGTTGTTTTATTTGTCAGCTAATTCTAAGATAACAGATGAATTTATAAGCTTAGCTGCCTTTCTTAATTAGATATTTATTGTTGAGTGGTAATTTATCATTTTCCTTTAATGCAATGGTTTTATTTAGGATATCTAAGCCCATAAATTGAGAGAAAAAGCTATTTGAGTAAATTATCGAAAACGAAAGAGAATTATTTGTGTTTTAAAATTCTTTTTAAATGCATAATAATCCATAATAATCATAGACTCATATTGTAAATCCATCATGGGCATTTTTATCTGATTTGTTTTTATCTTTAAATGTTAGAAGGATGTTTCTTTTTTAGAGGAATAATAATAGATTCGAAATCTCGATAATATTTTTGAAATCTTCAAGATTGCCAATTTTACAGACTAAAATTACAAGTCACTATCTAGCACATCTATGAAATGAATGATGACTCAAGATTAAATAATCTATCCAAGGCACATTAATGATCAGCAGCCCTTAATCACTCTACATATTATTAAACCACAATTAAGAAGCTAATTGAAGAGTATATTGAGAATGGCTACTAATTCAAAATGATTCTAATTATGATCTATTAACTCGTTTTTTGAATAACCAAGATAAACTTTGAGTTCACTTCATTAAACTGAGAATAAGCTAAATTTATTAGATACTAGCAGTTTAGATGCCATGTGTACTATTTACAATAATTTATCTCTTTTTCGAGTAATTTACCATAAAGTGGCTAGCAAAATTCACAATTTTCTGTAATTAAAATACACAACTTTCACTTTTATGAACGAAATCAATAAGCAATTCTACCTTCTTTTTAAAACCTATTTTATCTCAAGGAGTTGAGAATAATATCTAAATTTCACATTCTTTCAGCAACCAAATCATACCCTTTTGAGAAACAAGTGATCTGCTACAAATACTAACCTAAAGCATCTTCTTAATCTCAAAATATCCCCCCTGTGAAATATCATTGAAGAGGCGCTCATAATTGTGAATAAATCAAAAAAGAGATTCCTCAAAATCACTTCTCACATAAAGGATCAAAAATCATTTATTAATAAGTTAAATTTGACAAATACAACAAAGAATATCAAAAAAGATATGCAAGTTGAATAAATCGCTGGCGCAAGGGATCCGATTTTGCTTGAGGATGAATTTGAAGCAATAGATGTGTCAAAGGACCCTAAATATCTGCGAGTCGGAAGGGTAATGCTTAAAAACATGAAACTCTCGATGGAGACAGATGTGAATTTCGATTTGTTTCCAATGGAAAAAGGAATGAAGTATAAAGTGATTCTCACTTAATCTTTCTTAGCAGAGTACAAATAAGAGTTCAATTATGCAATGTATGGTAAAATTATCAAGATTGATTTAGAGGCAGGAGAATTCTAAAGTCTATACTTATCTTTTGGTGGATTGGTAATGTAAATTCGTGGTAAATTCGAGGATATGTGTGCAACTATCAAAACTGAAACCAGGTGCTACTTTTTGATTCGTAAGATATGAAGGGAGATAGATACTTCGAAGAAAAGGAAGAACTCAGGAAATATTTCTTTACAATGAAGAAACCTAAATGTAAGAAGGGAGAGTTCTAAAATATGTAAATGACTTTGTATCATAAGAATTTAAGTTTAAATTCTATGAAAATAAACCAGATTTAGAAGAATTGGTGCTATCTTTGAAGAAGTAGAGACATAAATAAACTCACTTTCTTATTTATATTGAAGAAATTCACTTTTCCTACAATTTTTGTTATGCAACTCAAGTAAATTGAGGATTTGTGTTTTAGTAGTAAGTTATGTTTTTAAACAAATTGATTATCATCACTTTGTTTATTTATTTCAAATTTAAAGATGTTCACTATCAAATTGTGGTAATGTACCATTTTTGCTGTGTTTTTTGAAAAGTGGATTTTTCCTTTTTCTCAACAGATATTGAAACAAAAAAACTACTTAGATTTTAAAAATCATCTCCAAGACAATTTTTCTTCATAAGATAGAAGGATTAGATACAAATCGCAGGGTCATGGGTTTATCTCAGCTTAGAGATAATGTATTAAGTCATGAAGATAAGAAAAACTACAAATTATATAAAAATGCAATTTTTTTAAAATATTTGAAGAAGGATAGTTTTTAAAAATAAAAATGAAACGAATTTCTGCATCAATTATCAAGTTTGCAAACAGATTTACAATAAAAAACCTTTAACAAAAGCGCTATGTGCCTATGTCTACTAATTTGATAACTTCAATTCTATTTTTCTTGAAAAAATGAGAACAAAGAAGATTTTTCGAAGAAGCAATCATTGCAAACATCATAGTCACATTTCTCGCATCTGAATGAGTAGGGACACTTTTCAAAAACACTTTTTTTGCAGCGATCACAGGTAAGTCTTCGAGGATCTGTATTTGCACATATTTATAATTAATGACCGCTTGGACATTTTTTAGCGCATATTCTATTCTAGCATTCTGTGCATATGTCAAAATCACATTTTTAACAGCACAGCACATGATTTCCTTTGATTTATTTCCCATTTTTACTGCATAAATCACATTAAACTGATAAAAGCCTTGATCCTCCTACTGGAATCATCGAATGTCCACTTGAACAAAGAATATTAGCTTTAGTTTAATCTGCTGAAGGATTATAAGATTATTTAATCTTTTCTTCATGGATATTAGAGGTATAAAACAGCTCTGAGAACTTTTTTTCTGTTGTTCTTACAAAATTTAAGAATTATTCTTATGTAATATATCCCTTGAGGATAGCGGCAGCTTATTCTTGAGATAAAAGGCTTTCAACTTTATCTTCAAGTTCGCTGACTTTTTCTTTCAAGGCTAGCACGCAGTCATGCTCTTTGCTTCTACGAAAATAAGTATCGCACTTGGGGCATAAAGTGAATCCGTTTTTACTGGATGTAAGACTAGTTTAGCTGTTTTGCAAATTGCCGCTGTTTGTATTTTATTCTTCATTGCTGTTCGAAGATATCTTTAGTTTAGCCATCTTTTCGTCAATATCACTCTGAGCCATAGCGTCGTTTTGATCTTCTTTGCCTTGCATTTGTTAAGTTGATGTATTTCACTGAATTTTTTGATATTTTTAGGTGATTTTCTCCTTTACTTTCTATTTCTTTTTTTTCTTCTTATTCAACTCTGAAATTGTAAAAATTATTGATTATTTTTGATCATATTCTTCCAACTTAATCGAAGGATCACAAATTATCTTTCTTCGTGACAAATAATCGAATAATACTTCTTGGAGATGCTGTTGTTTACCAGATTTCTTCAGAATTATCTTAATTCCTCTAGGAATCATTATTTTTTTATGACAAAATTTTGCAAAAAAGAAATATTTGATTTATTACTTTTCGTGTACATTAAAGGAACTTTTTAAAATTTTTTAAGGAAAGCTCACTAAAAATGGAAAAGCCTGCTTGCGTTACTAGCGATTTCTAGCACGTATCCATCAAGAATAGTCTTTATCATGCAATCAAAAAAGGTGATCTCGAACGAGTGCGTAAAATGATGCGTCTTTTTTCGATCGAACCAACAGAAGAAATCTCAACCTTCGGAAGCTCATGGAATCCCTTGCACTATGCAGTATTCTTCAGAAAACCTCTTATCTTAGAGTTTCTCATTCAACTCTCATATCAAAAGCATCTTGGAGATGAAGCTGCATTTGTATAAATCATGAATTCTCCAACTAAAACAGGACATAGCGTGTTTATGGTTGCTTCAGTTTACGACGCAACAGAATGTCTTGAGATACTTTTCAAATACGGTGGATTCCATCTTTTCAAAAAAGATTAATCGGCAATGAACAGCCAATAACTTGCATTAAAATATGACTCTAAAAACGCTCATGATATGATTTAAGCTCAAATTGCTCTCAACGAATTCAAAGATTTTCTCCCTATTTAAACTGAAGCATTCAAAAATACACCGGATCTAAAGACACTTTTGCTTTAAAGATATGAGGTTTTTATGGAATAAGATGTTTTTAAAAAACACAGAGATCTCCTTCTTTACGGGGAGCCACTGAGTTGCTTGATTTGCCTCTAGAATACTGGGTTCTTGAAATATTCTAACTGCTGTGGTTAGCCCCTCCATTAGCACTGTCATGCTGAGAAAATTATGTAATGTCCTCATTGTAAATCGAATTATTTCTATCTCATATCTGAGGTACTCTACCCTGAGCGGGCTTTTTCTCTTGATCCAACTAAAGACTACATCAATATTGAAATACCAAAACAAAAAAAAGATCTAGATTAAGTTAATCCTTCCCACTAAATATCTTCTTCTTCCTGAAGAGGGTATCTTTTGAAGTGTACTGTGATTAAGTTTTGTTTAATTTGTTCATTTTTTTCTGCAAAAAAATAAGAAAAAAAGAAGGAAAATTATTTGATATTTCTTAACTGGAAAAGGAGGGAAAGTACTTAAAATAAAAAAAAGTTTTTTAAAATATAAAAATAGCCTAATAATTAGTCTCATAAACCAAAGAATTATCAAAATTAATAATAGATCATTAACATTGACATGCGCTTAAATAAGAATTAAAAATATTGCTCGTGTTTAGCTCAATCATAGAAGTACTATCAAATGTTTTGCGTTTTGATGTATCTTTATATTTTTTGCAATACTCATAGCACAGTTTAGCTAGCTAATGAAATAATTGAACTTGGCACAAAAGTTAATTCCTTGATTTGATTTTGAAAATTAATTCAATCGATTATTGGTTGCAATTTAGAGGCTGAAAAGCAGCTAAGTTACTCCACGGCAGTTAGCCAATTAAAATACTGTAACGAAATAAATAAATCACCTTTGGAAAAATGAATAATAGTGGATTTAAGAACAGTTCAAATTCTTGGCAGGAAACTGCAGCTAGAAATAAGGACTACACTAAGGAACTGGCAATCTCTCAAGAAGCTGACACCCTAGGATAAGCATCTTTACACCGCAGCAGCTTTACTAAGATTTCAGGCCTTCCCTTAGCAGTTAAATAGCCTAATAAGGAATCTAATTATCAAGAGTAAAATATACATGATTGGCTGAATAGCGAAGGACCTATTCGTCATTCTCTCTGTGACTCTTCCTCGATTGATTTAAGATAAATCTAACTAGACAAAAGTGAGTACACCGAAGAATTAGATGAAAAAGAAGAAAGAGAGTATTAAGAACTTCAAGAGCGATTACTCAGAGAAGAAAGAGATCAAATAGATCAGCGAGAAAGACAGAAAAAGTAAGGCTTCAAGGAACGTTACGGAGAAGATGTAGATAAATCAGAGAGTGAATAAACATGGAAAAGATAGCTTGAAATTGATAGGGATGTTGAAGAATAATAAGAAACTAAAAATATAGAATTGTATGAACAAAATGAATATGGAAAATAGCCAAATAAATAATATGAGGAACAATTGAAAAAAGACACTTCTATCACTAAGAAATAGCAGCAATAGCAACAATCATATCCATAATAGCTTTTCCAGCTCTAAAAATAGCGATCACAATCAAGCAACTAATAACAGAATACTTAAGAAAATAAGAATAGAATCTAATTAAAAGCTATGAATAATATCTATAAAAATGGCAATAAAAGTAATAGCACCAATGGCTATTTACCATAATTTGAGACATTTTCAGGTCGAAAAATAAGCGGATCTCGAGCAGAACTTATCACGAGCTTATAGCGCAAATACATAGATGGCTATGAAGATGCAGAATTCAACGCAGGAATGCTATCTGAGTAATCCCAACAAAGCGACGATAATCTGTCGCAAGAAGACACGGCTCGCAGGAAAATGGAGTTATAAAGAGTCAGAAATAGCAGTGAAATGGATGAGCGTGATACAAAAAGGAAAAATAACAATAGTTTAATGGGCATCAATGCAAGCAGTAACAGCAATAATATTCTAGGAAGGAGTCGCATAGGTACTGAAGTTGAAATTCTAGTGTCCGAAAAGCAATTGCTTTAGCAATAAGTACTTTAGTTGCGATAAGATAATGATAAACTTCTGAAGAATTTAGAATCTTCAAAGGATGAACTATCCAGAGTTAAAGATGTCATCCGATAATAGGACACAATTATCTCTGAATATGCTGAATAATCGCGTTAGGTAAGTAATCAAAGCTCGAAAGGTCAGCATCTGCATTCTTTGCTGGAGTAAATTTAAGAAATCGATAGCCACACAGAGCACATATTCTCCGATAGACTGCAGCAAGAAAAACTGCAGAAACAAGAAATTATAGAAAAAAATATGATCCTCACAAAGAATATTGCGGATCTTGAAATGAATCTGAATTATTGCAGGGAATACATTCAAGCGCAGGAAAAAAATGTAATGAAAAATCAGCAGGAACTTATTGCAAGGTTTGAAAAGGAAATATAAGAAAAAGATAATTTACTAGCTGAAGAAACCAAGAGTCATAGATCAGCACTTGAAATCATCAACTAAGAGATTAAGAAACTGTTATTTGAAAAACAACAAGCGGAGTTAAGTCATGAGGAACAACTCAGGAAAATAGAGAATTCATGCAAGAAGGAGTTAGATGAGGTTAAGAAGAGTAGATAGATGTTAACATCGAAATCGAAAAGCACAAATGAAGAATATGAAAGACTTTTCGCAGAATTCAGCAGAACTAAGGAGGGTTTGATAGAGTGTTAAAGGTAAGCGAAGAGCTGCGAGATGAGAAATATTGAATTAACGGAAGAGTTAGCAAAAGAGCGTGTGAAAAGAGAAGGATTTTAGATGTAATGCAGTGACAAGGAAAAGGTTAGATATTAAGTATTCAATGAGCTTGAAATTACCAAGAAATAGTTGGAATCTATGAACAAAGAGAGGGAACAACTTGGGAATGACTACAAGCAGCTGCTGTTTTCGTTTGAAATTGAGGGAAAGAGACTCAAAGAATTAGAAGATAAATAATTTGTTCATGATTCGTCTGATAAACATCTGTTAGAGGATATCGTGAGACTCCGAATGGAGAGAGATTAGCTGATTGTGTAAATCTCTGATGAATCAAGGAAATATGAGAATTCTTTGATTGAACTCAAAGCTTAAATGGAAAGGGATAAGAATAGAGTGATAGAGAGTATGTAAAAAGAGCATTTAAGTAGATAAAATGAATGGGAATCAAAACTCTAAGGAAGCGAAAGTATAGTGTAAAGTATGAAGATCCAAATAGAAAAGTCTGAGTAAAAGTACAAGGAAATAGAAATAGGGGAACTGGAATATGATTAAAAACTGTAATTATTGAGTAACGAGTTGGTTTAAGTCAAGCTAGAAAAAGATAGGTTAACTGTAAAGAACTAGCAACTTGATTCTAGCCTTTAGAGGGCTACTCTCACGGTTAATTAAATTACCTAGCAGGTATAGCAGAAAGATATTTTGATTCAAAAAATAACTCTTAAAGATGACAAGAATACAAGGAAATAATAGGAGATTTTAGCGTAGATGACTTTGAATTTGGAAACTGCTACAGCAACGGAGAAATAGCTTTTAGAAGAAAATGCTAAGTTAAAAGTGAAGATTAATAAGATTGAGACAGATAATTTCCTGTAACTTGAAGATTTCAAAGCACAGTTGGAATCATATTACAATAATCTCCTCATCGTAAGATAGAATTTTCAATTGATTTTCTGAACAAAATTGTTGTGGTTTGATTTTTTTTCAAAAAAAGAAATCATCGAGTGAAAGTACATATGATGCATAGAAAGAATTATTTTAGCTTGAAGTTCTGACTCTGAAGAAGAGAATTTGCGATTTAGAAAGTGATTTATCCCTTTCGTCTCTTGAAAATGGCAGAATGGCGAGGGATATCATATCAAAGAATGATGAAATCGATGCGCTGTTTAATAGGTTGAAAGAACACGAACTTCGAAAATCAACGTAATTCTTTGCAGATGCGAATTGATATTTCAGTAAATATCTGTCTTATTATTCAGGCAGTTGCAAAACTAATTAAATATCCCATTAATGCAACTTTAGTAAAATTTGTTGGAATAATTTTATTAATTGTTACTCTGGTAAACTCAATTTATTTCTCGTTTTTTCTCTATTAATTGTTGATAAATGATAATATGATTTATTATGAAAAAGTGAATCAAAATAATTGGGATCCATTTTAAATATTTTATAAAAAATCACTCAATTAATTGTATTAGTAAATGAAGAGAAAGAAAAGGATGATTTTTGTTAAAATATTTCTTAAATTAAAAATACTCTTCCATCTTAATTGATTTAACATGAATAGATTCAAACAGAAGTGTTTTCATATTCTTTTTGTTATTGGAAGTTGGTACATGTTAATGAAATGTATGTTTTTGCTTTATGATTGTTTTGTTTTTAATTCGAAATGTTTTGATTTCTTTTTTTAATATCATTGATTTTCATAAACATCAAGAATTAAATCAAAAAAAACGAAAGAAATGAAGAAGATTACAATGCAAGAATAAAACAGAAAATACAATGAAATCGATCAACATAAGGAAATTAATATCTTATTCAACTCAAAGATCAGATTTAGTTTGAGTCTTGTCAGCAGTCTTGACTTCTTCACTGGATTCAACCCAAGGATGACTAAAGAAGAAAAAAATGCAAGGTGTTAAAACAATAGAAATTATGAAGAATAATAATGAATGTAAATATATTTTTAAAAAATAATTACGTGGCATTTTCCTTGAGGAAGTTAAGGATAGCTTCTTCAGTTTTTTCACCAGAGAAATCGACTGGGGAATCTTTCTTTCCGTTGAGGTAAAGCTTGACAGTTGGGTATCCTTCAATATTGACTCCTGCAATTTCGTTAGCAGTAGAATCAACCTTTGCCAAAACAATGTTTTTGTTGTGAGCGAGCTTAGCTGCAACGGCATCATAGACTGGAGCAAGAGCCTTGCAGTGACCACACCAAGGAGCGTAGAACTCGACGAGGACATCAGCAGTTGAGTTAATTACAAGCTCTTAGAAAGTTGTGCCGACAATAACCTTTACGGGTTCGTCGTTGGTAGCAGGGACATCTTCTGATTTAAGGAAGGTCTTGAGTTTTCCTTCGGAGAAATCATTAACGAACTATGTAAGGTTTTCAACGGTGATAGCTTGATTGAATTAGTATTTGGCAACATCATTAGTTGTGTAGACAAGGACAACAACAGGGGATTTCTCAACATCAGCTCCGACGAATTCACCAAGTCTTTCGAAATGTCCGAAACCATCGTCAATCTTGGAGATCGAGAAAATAACTTTTCTGGCTTTGTTGAGCTTAGCAGCTTCAGCAAAGATAGCTTCAGCAGCAACTGATGCTTCGTTGTTGTTGGAGAAGAGGAAGACAGTTGGGTTTTGTTATTAGAAAACCTTGGCAATAGCTCTGTCGTTGAAGGGCATAACAGTAGGGAAGGAGTTCTTATCAACGAAGGTCTTCAAAGTCTCTAAGGTGGCTTCACCAGTGAAATCGTTTCTTCCTTCATCGAATTGCTTGAACAAGACAAAGTTAGCTTCGGTGGCTTTGTTTGCAGCTCTCAACTCAGTGCTGAACACGTGAGCGAAGGCAAGATCATCGAAACTCATAGCAAGGCTCTTGAAAGCAGCCCAGTTGGCGTCATTTTCACTTTCACCTATGAAAAATAAACAAAATTTAGAATTTCTTTGGCAAAAACTAAGTCATTTTTTACCGAAATAGACGATAGCAACTTGATTCTTGGCAGTAAAGGCAGTGAGTTCTTCAGCGGTTGCAAGGATGCTAGAAACTGGACCAGTTCTCTTCTTCAACCAGTTGACGATATCCTTACTGGTTCTTCCACCGTTGTAGTCAACAGGGGCTGAAACATCTCCAGTGAAGAATTTAAGAGTAGGGAATCCCTAGATTTCGAATTTCTCAGCAGTGCTTTTCTCGACGGTAGCATCAACCTTAGCGACAACTGCGTTGACACCTTCTTCGATGAGTTCTTTAGCGGCCTTGATGTATTCAGGGGCGAGGCTCTTGCAGTGTCCACACCAGGGGGCATAGAATTCTACAAGGACGAAGGGCTTAGAAGAAACGAAGTCGTTGAAGTTAGCGTCTGTGAGGACGTAGACTCCTTCGTCGAGTTCAGGAGCAGTGGATGCAAGGGCTCCAACTGCGAGGATAGCGAGGCAAAGAAGAAGAGTCTTATTCATTTCTTTCTTTTGTTAACTACTATTTTTTGTTTTAATAAATTTATTGAATTTCTGAAAATCTGCTAATCCTAAAGAGACCCTTTAAATCACTCTCACTTCATCTCCCAGCTTTGCACGTATCTTTTCCTCTCAGCTTCTTGATTGCCTCAATTAATGTCCACCTTTTCTTTTCCTCCAAATATATTCAGAAGGAACTTTATCTACACTGAAAATAGCCTTGAATACTTGGAAAAATCTTCTCTTTCCAGAAATTAATTTTAGCTGTAGGCATTTTCATTAAAGCCAAATAAAGTCTCAGAAATAAGGAAAATTTATAGATCTATTTTAACTATGACCTTTTTCCTCTTCAGATATGCTGCTAGTTCTATTTTTTGAGTCAGAAGTTTTCCTTTTTCCACGTAAAATCCTTAAATTAAGTTAATCTTAAAAACTCTTAAATTTCAAATATTCTCTCCCCTCACTCACAATCCTCTCCAAAAATAGGATCTACTTTAAAATAGAATCTAACAAGAATCTCACTCAATAAGTATTTTACAGGGAATTTTGTTTTATTTGAAGACAAATTATCTGAAAAACAATTTTAACTCAAAAAGTAGCAAAAGCCCTCTATCTTTATTCAAATAATTCCTTGGAAAAACATTTTTTTCTTTGAAAGGCCGTTTACATTTTCTTATTTTTGATTTTTTTGTTTTGTGACACGATAATCAAAGAGATCTTTCAGAAAATCAAAGGTAACAAATATCTTAATAGATTAGCATCACTTGCTATTGATGTTGGTTGCTGCCACTCTGAAACAAAATAATCCCCATAAATTATCATTCCAAACTTTTACTGAAGAGAAAAATTAAGTTGGAAGGGTACCACACCATACACACATATTTTTCCCACACAAATAAACAATTTGAGAGAGTACTTTTTTGTTTTATCAAGTGATTCAATTATTATGTACTACCACAGAGGAGACTCCATAATGATCTGATAACTAAGTGAATTTTTGATTTTTTACAAAGAATTTGTCCGTTCTGCTTTGCTTGAAATCAATGTCAAGCTGAAATAAAAATGAAAATACAATATCCATCAAACAAAATCATTTTTTTTATTTTGTTTTAAAAAAATAATTACGCTGCTATTGGTGTTTGATTGAGTTTAAACTTATGTTCCTTTTGGAATGAGCTGCATAATGTAATCGAGCGATTGAGTGCTTAGTAAATCTCTTTTATCAGTGAGGGCAGTTTCTAGAGGACAAGATGTTGCTTTTTCATCGACATAAACATCAGCAAATGTTGTTTAAGATTGTCCGTTGTGTGATTGCTAAAATAAATAATAAAATTTAAATTATTTTTACTTTTTTTAAATTTTTTTTCAGAAAACTACTTTAAAATAGAGTCATAAAAGATTCCTTTCAAATTACCTTTATCACGTCAATGAGAGTGTCTTTTCTTTTTCCTGAGAGAATATACGTTAATGCTTCATACTCGTCAAATTACTCTAAAGAATTTACATCAAGCTCCAAATATTCCTGTTAAAAATCATCAAAAAAATCATTACCACTCACGAGAAAAAAATGACAATAAATCATGAAAAACACTAATCTCATGCTAATTATTATTATACTAGCATTTCAAGTTAATCTGCGATGAATGAAACAGGATGCTTAGGATGTCTAGCATCTACATTGAAATCTCCAATCAAAAGACAAATGTCTCCACTCTAAAAGTTAAACTCTTTCAAGCAATCTTCCACAGCTTTTCTCATTTCGATGAATTACTCCAGACGAGTTAAAACTGTCATTTTCTAAGAAAAATATAGAAACCAATCAAAAATAAAGTTCTCAATAAAAATAATATTATTAAATATTTTTTGTCTTTTTGTTCTTGTTATTCATTCAACTTATTTCAGAAGAACCAAGTATAAAAAGAAACATTGCTTTGTTGCTTTACAATTTCCTCTTGAGTCGTTGGATAGGAAGCTTGCGTATGCGTGTTGAACAAATGAATATATTTGTTGTTCAAAAGAATTTTCGCATACAAAACTCCTTTTTGGCAAATTCCATCGGAGACGACTCCATAAGTGTAGGGACTAAATCTCTACTCCACAATAGGATTCCTGCTTAGAATTGCTACTCCTGCATCGACTATATACGAGGAGAATAAACTCGGAGAAGGCGAACTTGCGTGGTACAAGAATCCTTTCTTGATTGCAGAGTATATCATTTTATGTCTGCGCGTTGAGAGCAATCTAAACAGCTCTTGAAAACAGATAATATCGAAATTTTCCATTTCCGTATCGATAAACAGTCTCAGTCTTTGATCTTTGTAGTCGTCTTCATTGTTTTTCACAGGAGGAGGCCTCAAAAACACGTTGTAGCTTAGTATTCTTAGGGAATTATCGTTTCCTTTCACTAGCTCAGCATGATCTGATTTATCTTCATATTCCTTTTTTAGATTATCAGTAAAGGTTGAGTTTTCTTTACCCTGTTCTCCAACATCCATATTTAACTTGCGCTTTGTGACACTCAACTCTTCTGATCGCCAATAATGAACACTAACTAAATCTGCCTGTCAACAGCTGCGAATTGGAGGAATCTAACAAAAATAAGTAAAGTTTTTAAAAATATTATTATTTGTTTGATTGTTTGGTGCTATTAAAGATATGTTTGCAAGTGAATTAAGCATATGTAACAATTGTTGCATAGAAACTGTAATCTCTGGAAAAAAAAGAAGATTGCTTTTATTTGCACATTAAGAAAGTTTGGTGACAGCACAACAATTAGTGAGTGAATAAGAATCAACAGACAACATTGCAATAAAAACAAATATTAAAAGAAGAAGATGATAAGATAATGATGTGTTTATTGATACCAAAATTAAAAAGAAATTAGTAAATTCACTTATCTTTCAATGAATAAAAACAAAACAAGTAAAATGGTCAAGTTATTGATTCTTTACTGTAGTATTTCATTTTTTCCCAAAAGATTTAGATTTAAAACCTCCTTTCGAAGAATGTCCCATCTGCTATCCTTTTGGGTCATCGAGATCATAAAGTATATTGTTATCTTCCTCTTCTTCCTCTTATTAGTCAAGATAAATGTCAACTTGCTCGTCCATCTAGTAAGCCCGAAGGAAATCATCATAGTCAATGTCTAGAGGATTTCTCCTATCTCTGTTTTTAGATGTCACGACATCGTTGAATTTCTTAACTTTTTCAAGCAACTCCGCTGCTTTCTCTAGTTGTTCTTTTTCGGTTGCTGTTCCTTTTTTTCCTTCTTTAAATTGTTCAAAATTATTCAATGTTTTGTTGATTTTTGAGTGAAAATAATCGAAAAAATTCTGAAAAATAAAAGAATAATCATTTACTATTTGGTCCTAGAAGCGAAGCATCGAAGTGGAGATTCAACTCTGATCTTAATTTCTTGTTGTTTTCGATTTTTTCTTGTGCTGTCATAACTTTTTTCTTTTCAATTGGTTTCTTTTCTCCTTAGTCTTTTTACTATTACCCTTGTGGTGCTTTTTCCTTTGCAGCATCATCTTTACTAACTTTGGCAGGAACCTAATCATCTTTCTCTTTATCAGGTTAATCACCATCTTCATCATCATTATCCCCTTGTTCTTTTGTTAATTTCTTCTTTAGCCTTCCCATGTAATTTAAAGCATCGATTCTCCTTTTTTCTTCATCGACTTTTAACTACCAGTTATTGTTCATCATATCATGTCCTAGAATGAGTGAACCCATTTTCTTGAAGTCAGTGAATGACCACAGATGACAGCAGCAGTCAAAAGAGCTAGTTGCGAACATTTTATACTCTTTTAAAATTTCTATCCAAGTAATTCCATCATGATGAGCACCTTTGATTTAATGCACGAATTCGATGTCTCGCTCTGAGAAGTATCTCTCCAGACTATCCAGTGCTGCAAAACTCTATGAATTCAAAGAATAAATGCGATAAGGATTTAGATAGAGTCAATAGTTAATTTAACAAAACTGATTCTATTAAAAATTTGTTTATATAATCTAAAAAATAATTAAATCTCCCAATATGCACAGCATCTTACAATCTACTTTTCTGTTTGTTATCTTTCCGCTGGCTATTTTTCATCGAGCTCTGTTGGGAAGAATGTTCCATTAGCACCTCCATTTGCTGTTTTCGTTGGAGTTTACTTAGCTGCTTACATTTATTACTGCAAAAACGGTAAATTATCGTCTTTGATATCTTCTAGCTTTTTGAGGAAAACTGTGAGATCCCAGAGTGTAGCATTCCCTAGCTCATCTGAAAGAAGTAAAATGTTATTGTCAGAGTTGAAAGCGAGGTGAGTCACAGGATATTTGTCGATTTTATTGTTCACAACAGATGTAGTCTCATACTTCTTAGTCAGCAGATATCTAGTTCTCGCCTTTCCATTATTTACACAATAGAAATGCACATATCCTAAAGAAAAACCCCATTAGAAAAGATAATAAATATGCAATCCAATTTTAAAAAATAGCATGTTATTTGCAATGAATCATATTTTCAACATAAATGATAATTTTTTGTTTTTTCAATTACCCTCTGAATCAGATGTGACTAAGGCATTGTATGGATCAAGGAAAATAACTTTTTTCTTCTCAAAATAGTAAGGCGTACTTGGTAGTGTCTCTTATCTATAGGAGTTAAGATTTGTGACTACGATATTTCCATCATCAGAAGCGGAGGCAAACAGCTCGGAGTCTTGCTTGAGGGAAAGAGAATTGACACTGCCTTTATGCTACTTCATTTTATACCTGCAACTTCTTGAGGGATCACTGCTGTCTTCATCATGGATAAACACAGTTTCCTCTCTGCTGGAACTTACGACTCTTCATGAAATTCACAAAATAAAGAAAATTGTAAAAATTGCACACACTCACGCGCACTAAAACATAAATTATTGTTTAATACCTTCTTGAATCCCCAGTACCATCATCATCTTCGTCTGAATTATTATTATTCCCTGCCGTGCTGCTATTATTATTGCTCGTAGCTGCTGAAGATGTCCAATGCGTGAGATCTGTGATCATTCTGTTGTTGTGCTTTTCAAATCGTTTCATTTTCGCTCCGTTTTTAATATTAACCGTGAAAATATTTCCATCTGCATCACCAACAAACAGCTTTCTTTTTCTTGTATCCAACACGCAGACAGTCAATTCAGCTGTGGATAGCTCTCGATATACACTTTGTAATTTCCCTGTGCGGATATCCCAGACTTTAATGCAATCTGGATGCAAGGTGATCAAGCACAACAAGACATTGTTGAAAAGCACTCGGAGACACATTTTCTCATCAGTCAGCATCTAATCCTTAGGCTCATCGTACTCATAGTAATATAGCCTCCTCGCACCGAAGATGATTCGTTTCTTTTAGTTGGAGGTCACTACGAAGGAATTGAGTTCATCAGTAGGAACATTGATTGTCTGCATGCAGAGAAAGTTTCTGACATCCCAGATTTTGACCATTCCATTGATGTCAGCTGTGATAACTTAAGGTGTCCCAGGTAGGCATTTTACACCTATCAATGGGTGGTTGTGACCTCTTAATAAGAAAATTCTTTCTTTCACATATGTATTCCACACAAAGGCTTCGTGATCAAGCTAAAAAAGAAGAGAAAAAATAGAATAATAGTTTTATGGAATTCTTGTAAAATATTGCTAAAAAAAATGATGTTATTACTCCAGCAGAGAGCAAACATTGATTCATGGGCGAGAAATCAGACCAATCAAGACTGTAGACTCCTTTTTCATGTCCTCTCAACTCTTTCTTGGGGAGATGTGTCGCAGCATCCCATAGACAAATGTTTGCATCTAAACCAGCTGTGACTAATGTTGTTTGGATGTTAATTGGGAGAATATCCCCGATAGGACTAGCATGACCGTATTGCTAGGAGTCTCTCTTGAAAAATGGATTCCAACCACCAATAGTGCCTTTTTCTTTTAATGTCTTTGTATCATAAATATGAATTATACTATCAGACCCACCCGTGTAAAGATAAGTCGGCTGAGATTATGTGGACCATTTCGCATACCTCAAGCATAGCTGTATCTCAGGTACCTAGCAAATAAACATATTTATATTATCATACCATTTAGCTGAATAACATATAACTCAAGTGATTTGAAATGTATTTTTGTTTACTGAGACAATTTATTTTGGAATGAAGAATGACGAATCCCAGAAGTTAATTGTAAGATCAGTAGATGAAGTTGCTATGAGGTTTTAGTCTGGTATGAATTCGGCATCAAGAACTGCACACTTATGCGCGTTGACTTCGTAGTACAACTCAGCAGTATTCGAATTGTACACCTTGAATCTGGTAGAATCTTTCTCCAAGACAACGAGATACTTTAACTTATCAAAGTAGACCACTTTCTCTATTGGCGTTTCGTGCTTTTAGTTGTCTTTGATGTGCTCACTCAAATAATAATTCTTAATTACATTTTTGAAGCTTCTATCATTCCGCAACAGCCCTAAGCTAATAATATGATCAGAAAACTCCTCCCATTCCATTGTACCTATGAAAATCACCAAAAAATATGATAAATCATAGTTAATATGCAATTGGTCTGGTATCTCCTCTCATTCCCTGCTTTTCTTCAATTCAAGTTAACATTTCTACCATCTCCGTTGACGTCAATTTCTTTGAAAAGATCAATCAGCGCAAGTGTGATTTAGTCTTCCTTTGCAACGTCTGTCTTATCAAATTCAAGATGAGTGAGCATGACCCTAACAAACTCATCTATTTTGAGTCCCTTTCCACTTTGGTCAAACTGCTTTTCAATGATAAACATCTTCTTCTAAGGGAGCATCTCCATGATATCAATCTCTCCACCTTTAGAGTTGGCATGCTCTTATGAGTTCTATCTCTCCAAACCACTGCTATCCTTGACATCTGAACTCATTTCGCTTTCACTCTTTCTCTTAACTCTTAGTTTGTTTGAATCAATCTTTTACGAAACTCCTTTATCTCAAAAATAATTAAATAGGCAAAGGAAATAACTTAATAATCTTATTTACAAATAAAGGGAATGTGCTTCACATGCTTCATTTAATATACATCAGCTTCAAGACTCTGACAATAACTTAAGAATATTCCTCCAATTTCAGAAACACTGATTACTTTAACTTCAGAAATCTCAGTTTAACACAACATTTTTGAAAATTTAAAAATCACTCATGATAATGTTATGAAAATGTAACTAAAAACTAATTCAAAAGCAACAAGTTAGATTTCTAAAGGTCCTCTTATTATTATTTCTATGAAGACAAACTTAGAAGCAACTAATAAAGGAACAAACACTGGTTGTTATTATCTCACATAATTTCCCTTATTGATATTTAAAAACTTATTCATGGAAACAAATATTTAGTCTGATTATCTCTAAGCAGATCTATTTCTTCCTAAATCATAAATCGAATCCCTTCAGTCAGAGTATCCCTTCTTTTCTTAAGTTCCTAGTTTGCATCGAAAACAGCAAATCCATTGCAAACAACGAAACAGTCCATTTATATGATCTAATTAAATCTATTGTATTTACCTCCACTTACATTTTCAATTCTTAAAGTTTGCGTTCTTGAGCAGCTGTGTATTCTGTTGGTGATTCACTCAAATTTTCTTGCTAGCCTACATTAAAAACTGAATAAATAATCGAAGAGATTAGAGCAAACAAACATTGTTTTAATAATCTTTCTTCTAATTACTTTCTTGGATATGCTTTTTCCACTGTGTTTTCGCATCTTGAAGTGCTTGAGTATGCTTCTTAAGTTATTCTTTGTATTTATTTTTTTCTTGCTCCATTTTTATTGCAAATTTTTCTTCAGTTTCTCTTTGAATCCTTTGAACAATCTCTGCTTTTCTGAGTTCACTGTTTTACCTAGCCACTTTTTCCCATCTTTTCTATTCCAACTCAGATAGTTTCTTTATCTCATCTAGTTCTGCCTGTTAATTTAGTTATTATGCGCTTTAGGTGGCTTCCAAAGAATATAGTCTCTGATCTTCATTTTTCATCTAGTTTTATTATTCTTATCCATATTAAAAGCCTCCATTTTTGATATTCTCATGAAGATTGTGATCATCAGTTCCAATGAAATGATCCTCAAGTGAATCTTCTACCCTTTCAATTTCTTTTGAACCATGTGAAGAAATGATTTCTTCTTCTCTTTCATTATCTTTCACTTCTTGTTTTCCAATATTTTCCTATTCTTTTTAACAATAAAGGCCTTAGTATTTCCATATTTAACAATACGAAATTCAAAGTTATCTCTCTCTTTCTCTCTTTTTCTCTTTGAAATGATTTAGTTTATCAAATAATTCTACTCCTGAATCTTTATTCTCCTTTTCTTTTCTCCTGCTGATAGATTGTCTTGAAGTGCTCATCAAGTGGATGTTCCCATGTACTTTCTTATGTCTCCGAATTGAAATAAAAGATTTCTCCTTCTTTTGTCATGCATGCTTTCCAACATCTAGGTAATCCTGCTTTGAGTCCTTCACGAGCTATCCACAGTAGATGCTTTTCTTCTTTAGGATTAATTCCTATGAAAGCAGAATACTCTTCGATTTCTTCTTGACTTGGTTCGTAGTCATCGAGCTCTTCATCTAGAAATACACTTTCACTCATAAAAAAGATAATTCAAACAATTTTTTACTGTTTTTTTTTGGGGGGGGGATATTTAAAGAAAATAATAACACGAATCTGAAGGCAAAATCATTCATAGAATCAAAAGGGAAAGATGCAGCCACAAACACAATATCTTAATTAATTCTTTCCCTAGAATATTTCTGTTTTGATTTCTGATTATTTTTGGGATCCATTGCATTAGAAACTGCATAATTGATATCATTATCCTAAACAGTAATTTCAGATAAAAAACTTTTTACAATAATATTAACTTTTGGCAGACAATTTCTTGCAGATGAACAACAATAGAAATTGGAGTACAACTAACAGTCAATATGGCTTAGGGTATCACTAAAGTAAATCAAAATACACTTGCTATTTAGGCTATCTACTAACAATAATCTAAAAAGAATTTCATATCATTTCAACTTCGAATAGAATAGCACAGCAGAGGCGACATAAAAGAATTCCCTTCCTTATCTTCATCTTCCAATTCCACTTTGATAACTTCAGAGAGTAAGATTTCTTATTTCCATTCCCCTCTCCGCATGTTTACTGTAATAAACTTATTTTCTTTTCCATCAAAGAACAATAAGATGTTTAAAAAAGAATGGTATCTTCTTGTATAACTCCATATACCCCTAAAATCTAAGCAGTTTGCTCTAAGCTCATTGAAAAATCAAGTATCTTCAGCAACAATCCGTCTCAGAACAATAACATCGGATATGGATTAGCTAACATAGGACAAACTTGCTACATGTAAAAATCATTTTAAAATAGTGAAGAACATCTTTTACATATGTGTTTTAAAAGATTTCTTCTTCTTTTTTCTTCTAAGGAACTCTGTACTGTAGGTTTTGTTCCACTTGCGAAACGGAGAGCTTATGTAGCAAGTCTAATCTTAACTCGAAGTTACTGAGCAGTTTATTCCAAGTTAGTAGCTGCTTTTTCTCTTAGTTCTGACTAGAAATCTCAGCTCAAAGTAACTCGTTGACTATGAATAAATGTGTGAAGTAAAAGACGTAGTTGATATATTTGCAACGAACTTCAGAGGCACATCACAGCAATGCTCCCATGAATTTTTTGCCAAAATCAGAGAACTCATGCATGATTCTCTCTGCCGAGGCGATCCGAAATAGCTGCCTTCGTTACTGGAGTAAATTCCGAAGAATTTATCGGCTGCTGACAAATGTCTAAGAACATGGGATTGTGTTAATGCTGCTGATTCTTCGGTTATCTCGGATTATTTCAGAGGTACACACTCATTTATTTGATAGTCTCATTAACCTGATAGTGTCCACTTATTTCCTCACCAAATTGTGAGTTTCTTCACATTTTTTTAAAATATTTTTAACATCATTAAAAGGGCAATATTTGAAGGTAGTGAAGTGCAACAACAATAAATGCCTCCATTAGAGCTTCCAATGTGACATCTTCCATGATTTGCAACTTCACATTCCTCCAACAACAAGCAGAGTTCCTATTTTTTCTTCCTAACACATAGGTTCCTCATTAAAATCAGAAACTCTAATTGATTATCTTAAATTTGAGTTCAAAGATGAAAACTTAAGAGACGGAATATGCGAGAAATGCTAGGAATAATAAGGAATAACACTTCAAACATATTTGTTTAAAATCCCTGATATTCTGACAACACAAATCGTACGATTTGATTCTCAAAATAATAAAAAACATAATAAAGTATTGATCCCTTGCTCTCTTAACGTCGATGCTTTACTTTTCCCTACACAAAGGAAGAGTAAATATTCATAATAGTTTGTTTAAAATTCTGCAAGAAAGGTTTAGGTTTTTCACATGAATTAATCAATTAATCTTTCAATTTGTTTATCCTTCAGCAATCAAATAAACTGAATATAAGTTACGAGCTGTGATTAACCACTTTGGACAGACACTCTCACAAGGGCATTACACAACGTAATTATACAAAAATTCAAAGATATTTCTTGCGATGGCTTCAAAATTTTTCGAATGCTTTGGATTTATTATTTTTGTTTTAAAAAATTGATTTGTATGATTTTTCTTCAGAACTTTGAGAGACTCCATCACAGGAGATTGGTTTATTTTCAATGACGATTAAGTGTATAAGCAAGAAAAGAATGAAGTTGAAAGGATGTTCCAAGATGGATCATCCACAGCGTATATTCTATTCTACGAGCTTATCAAATGAAAAAGATAAAAATAAAAGAATAAAAAGTAGAGAGAATGATTTGTGGACAAATGGAATTCAAGAGCTTTTTTGGAGACTTACGCCCTTCTCAAGATCCTTAATATATCTCACATTAGATAGGAATCCAGTAGAGAGAGGAAGATAAATTTTTATAAAAATCTGCAAGTACTAATTATTAATGTGCTAACAATTATTGTGCCTAGAAAAATAAAACTAATTTACATAGAATACTTTAACAAAAAGTTTATTCTTTATTCCGATTCTTCAAAAATTTAAGTGTTTAAGATTGTTGCATTAGAGAACAGTTCTTCCCTCGTCCAAGAGAAATATTTAGATCTGAAATCCTGAAAAGTTGAAAATTTTGTTTAAATTGAGTGATTGGGGAGCAAACACTCAAATTGTATTCAATTGAAATGCTTTCTTGCCTTTTTTATTTCTAAGGTTTTATTTTTATTTTTACTGCTGCTGTGACTGCTGATTCGAGGTCTAATTTGGAGATTGTGAGTAATTTCTTAGATTGTATTAATTTTCAAACGCAGTTAGATATTACTAGTTGCTATTGTTCCACTTAAATTAATTGTTATTGTTTTCAAGAAGTGAATTCTCCGTTTGGCCGCATTATTTTTAGATATTGAAATTTTGCTGTGAAAGTGAATTCTGCTCGTGATTTGACTAATATCTTTTAACCCGAGAAGGCACTAAAAGAGGTTATTATGTTGCCTTATGAGAACTGAAAATTTTTGTGATTTCTTTCTGAGATAAATCATCATCAGAAGGACAAGAATCAGACCCATCTGAATCCTCCATTCCAAGTTATTCCACTTCCTCATTATCTTTATCCCAGAGATCTTGTAAAAAGTTTGTACGTAATTCAGATAAAACGCGATATTACTCCGAAAGAGGCTCAGCAGAAGAGGAAGAAGGAGAAGATGAAAAATAAATCAGAAAAGCAAGACACATCCTTGAACCCATGATTTCTAAATCATTTTGAGAAAAATGTACATCTTCATATGAAGGGCCGCAAAACGATGATTCTAGAGTGAACACATTAGGAATTCCTAAGCCATTGTAAAGAGCAACTCTAGCTGTACCTTATTTCGATCGTTGTACCAAAAAATTGCAGTCACCAAATGAAAAAGGAGCATGTAATTTAGATAGTAAAAATGGTAGTTCTCTGCAAGCCAAGGGCTACCCACTGTCATGACAGCCATAAAAGAAAATATTTTTCTTCACAGAATGACCATGTAAATCACAGAAAAGTGCTACTTTGACATTCTCAGCAAGATCAAAGATCATCTTTTTGAAATAATAAATCTCAGGATGCAGAGCTTTCTATGGGTTTCTCCATTTTCGATTTAGATCACTGCCTGATAAGCTACACCGATAGTTTCCATGGACTACACCATCCGCGTTTAGCATTGGGACAATCTTGAAAATAAACTAATCTCTAAGCATCACTGCTTCTTTAGAATCACCTAATAAAAAATCTATTATCCCCTTCATGACAAACGACGAAACAGTTTCTCCAGGATGCACTCTAGCACTGAGAACTATTCCTAAAGTCAAATACAAATCATCAAATATATTTTCCTTGATTTCAAACGTCAAATCATCAAATATTCCTTTTATTTGAACCTTATTTATTTGCTTGGGAATTTTGGGAAGTTATTGTTAGAAGATCAATGCGATTTCCAGCTAATGTTCTGCAAAGAAGACGTCTTGACGATATGTGTGATTTAGAATCTTCAATACCCGCAAGATAAGTCTAAAGCTCTGTGTAGGTATAGGGGTAATTGTAAGCAAAAT